>Ga0126371_10004191_pt1 | contig 12690 bp, 12 predicted proteins | sample PanSoiMetaPlot_4_FD_110145 | JGI IMG/M metagenome (GOLD analysis project Ga0126371, IMG submission 110145) | Tropical forest soil microbial communities from Panama - MetaG Plot_4 | ecosystem: Environmental > Terrestrial > Soil > Tropical forest > Bulk soil | place: Panama | collected 2016-02-17
CTGGCCGGACTCGAACCAGCACACCCTTGCGGGCAACAGATTTTGAGTCTGCCGCGTCTACCAATTCCGCCACAGGGGCAGCGGCGGCCACTATAGCCGGGGGTCGCGCGCGGTCAATCCGGCTTCGCGCTTGCGGCCGCGACACGGATGCGGCTAGATCGCGGCTCCTGCGGCGGCGCCACTCGAGGCCGGATCCACACCATGCTTGCCAAGATCGTTCCGTCGCTTGCCGGCTTCATTGTCGCGACGATTTCGAGCCTGGGCTACGGCGGCATCGTCGTCCTGATGGCGATCGAATCCGCCTGCATTCCGCTGCCGTCCGAAATCATCATGCCGTTTTCCGGCTACCTGGTCTTCACCGGCCAGTTCGACCTGATCCTGGTGGCGACCGCGGGCGCACTCGGCTGCAATCTGGGTTCGACGATCGCCTACGCCATCGGCCACTATGGCGGCCGCCCGTTCATCGAGCGCTGGGGCGGCTATTTGTTGATGGGGCGGCGCGAACTCGATTGGGCGCACGATTTCTTCGCGCGGTACGGCAGCGTCACGGTTCTCATCGGCCGGCTGCTGCCGGTGGTGCGCACGTTCATTGCGCTGCCGGCCGGTATTGCCGGCATGTCGCAGATCAAATTCCAGATTTACACCTTCATCGGTTCATGGCCGTGGTGCTTCGCGCTCGCCTATGTCGGCTACAAGCTGGGCGAGCAGTGGGACCGCGACCCGCGCCTGCGCGCGGTCATGCAGCGCTTCGACGTCGTGATTGTCGCCTTCATCGTCGTTGGCGTCGCTTGGTATATCTGGTGGCATCTGAAACATCGCCTGCGGCCGAACGACTAGGCCGTGTCGGGGACCATATGAAATCTGTGCGTCAGCCCCTGATGATCGTCCTCGTCGCCGCCATCGCCGTGATCGGCGCGGCGCTGGTCTCGCAATATTGGGGTGGCCTGCAGCCTTGCGAACTGTGCTTGATGGAGCGCTGGCCCTATTACGCAGCCATCGCGATCGCGTTTTTGGCGCTGGTGTTTCCGGCTGGCGGATGGTCACGCGCGGCCTTGCTGCTGCTTACCATGGTGTTCGTGGTCAGTGCCGGCTTGGGCTTCTATCATGTCGGTATTGAATATCATTGGTTCCGCGGTCCGACCGCCTGCACCAACAACGGCAGCGTGCCGCAGACCTTGGAGCAACTGAAACAGATGCTGGCACGCACGCAGGTCGTGATGTGCGACCAAGTGCAATGGTCGCTCGGTGGCATCTCGCTCGCCGGCTGGAATTTCATTGCCTCGTCTCTCATTGCCGTGTTCGCCTTCTTTGCCTGGAAGCAACGCGCATGAGCCGGCGGCGCACCAAAACGTCCGCGCGCAAGTCCGTGGCGCGGTTGCCCGGCGATCGCGCTAGCGCTGACGCCATCGCGCGCATGATCCGGGTCGATCAGGCCGGCGAATATGGCGCCGCTCGCATCTACGATGGCCAGTTGGCGGTGCTCAAGGATTCGCCCGCCGCCACGGCGGTGCGACACATGGCGGCACAGGAAAAACGCCACCTCGAGCGGTTCGATGCGCTGGTCGCCGAGCGGCGTGTGCGGCCGACGGCGCTATCGCCGCTCTGGCATTTCGCTGGTTACGCGCTCGGCGCTGCGACAGCGCTCATGGGTGAACGCGCGGCGATGGCGTGCACGGTCGCCGTCGAAGAAGTCATCGACGAACATTATCGCCATCAGCTCGAAACCCTCGGCAATGCCGACTCTGGTCTTGTGGCGATCGTGGCGGATTTTCGCGCCGACGAAATCGAGCATCGCGACGCTGCGCTCAAGCACGGCGCCGCCGAGACGCCAGGCTATCCCGTCCTTTCGGCTGCGATCAAAGCGGGCTCGCGGCTCGCGATCTGGCTGTCGACGCGAATTTAGGGCGGCGTCGTCAAGATCGAAATCGAGAGCTGCGACACGCTCGTCAACCGGATGACCTGAGCTGGCGACGCGGCCAAGCGACTAAAGCGCGCGCTGCTTCGTCGTCACGCCCGATGCGGCGATTACTTCGGGGATGTCGGACGGATTGAGCGGCGCCATCACGTGCGCGCCGGAAATGCCCGGAACCTCGGCCAGCTGCTGCAAGAGCTCGACGCAGATGCGCTTGCCCTCGGCGCGCGCGTCCGCAGCTTTCTCGATGCGTTCGACGATCGCGTCAGGAATGATCGTGCCGAAGAGCTTTTCCTTCATCCAACGCGCCGAACGCACCGACGGGATCGGCGCGATGCCGATCAGGATCTTGAGCCGCGGCACGAGACCGAGCTCGACCAGCCGCGCGGCGTAACGCCGAACGACGCCGATATCCATGCAAAACTGCGTTTGGATGAAATCGGCGCCGGAGTCCAACTTGCCTTTGAGACCTTTGGCGTTCCAGCCCGGCGGCGGGTCGGCCGGCAGGTCGGCGGCGCCGAGAAACAGATCGAACTCGCCTTTTATTTCGGTGCCCGGCAGCAACTTGTGCTCGCGCCGCATCTTCTGTGCCGTCGCCAGCAAGGTGCGGCTGTCGAGGTCGAACACTGCCTTGGCCTCGGGCTGATCGCCGGCCTTCGGATCGTCGCCTCCGAGGATAAGCACGTTGCGAATGCCGAGCGCGACGGCACCCAGCAGATCGCTCTGCAACGCGATGCGATTGCGGTCGCGGCAGGTCATTTGCAGGATCGGCTCGATCCCGCTCTGTACCAGGAAATGCGCTGCGGCCAGGCTGGCCATGTGCGATTTCGCGCCGGCGCCGTCAGTGACGTTGACCGCCGCCGCCACATCCTTTAGCGGCATCGCCCGGGCGACGAAGTCGGCCGGGTCGGCCGTGAGCGGCGGCGTGACCTCAGCGGTGACGCAGAAACGGCCTTCGTCAAGACGGCGCTGCAATGTGCTAACCGCCGGCGTCACCGAAGTGCGGGATTCGTTGAGGGGGGTCATGCGGAGCGGCGCCGAGTATAAACAGGCCGCCATCTGCCTCCAGCGGAATCTTCGCCCAAGGGTTTATTGCGCGGCGACCGCGGCACGGCGATCGGCGCGGATCATGTCGGCGGCCTTTTCCGCGATCATGATGGTCGGCGAATTCGTGTTGCCCGACGTGATCGTCGGCATGATCGAGGCATCGGCGACACGCAAGCCGCCGATGCCGCGCACCGCGAGCCGTGCGTCCACCACCGCAGTCGCATCCGTGCCCATCTTGCAGGTCCCGACTGGATGGAAAATCGTCGTGCCGATGTCACCGGCGGCGTGCGCCAGTTCGTCGTCGGTCTGGAGCTGCGCGCCCGGGCGATATTCCTCGGGCGCAAAACGCGCCATCGCCTCGGCGGCGACGATCCGGCGGGTTAGCCGAATGGCGGCAGCAGCGACGCGGCGGTCGGAATCGACGGCGAGATAATTCGGACGGATCGCCGGATGAACGGCCGGATCGGCGCTCTTGATCCGCACCGAACCGCGGCTGTCCGGCCGCAGATTGCACACCGACGCCGTGAACGCTGGAAACGGGTGACACGGATCGCCGAACTTGTCGAGGCTCAGCGGCTGAACGTGATATTCGAGATTGGGCGTCTCGCGCGAGGGATCGCTCTTGGCGAAACAGCCGAGCTGCGACGGCGCCATGGTCAGCGGTCCACGCTTGAACAGAAAATATTCAAGCCCCATACCGATCCGGCCGATAACACTGTTTGCGCGCTCGTTGAGCGTGCGCGTATTAGCGACCTTGAAAACCGTCCGGACCTGCAGGTGGTCCTGAAGATTCTCGCCGACGCCGTCAAGCGGGTGCACGACCGCAATGCCGTGTTGTCGCAGCAACGCACCGGACCCGATACCGGAAAGTTGGAGCAATTGCGGTGAACCGATCGCGCCGGAGGCGAGTATCACCTCGCGGCGCGCGGCGACATGGCGTGGCACGCCGCCCTTCATGAACTCGACACCGACGGCGCGTCGTCCGGCCAGCCGAATGCGGCTCGCCTGCGCACCGGTGACGACAGCGAGATTGGACCGGTTCATCGCCGGTCGCAGAAAGGCGCGCGCCGTGTTCCAGCGCACGCCGCGCCGCTGATTGACCCGGAAATAGCCGCAGCCTTCGTTGTTGCCGCGGTTGAAATCGTCGACCTTGGGGATGCCGATCTCGGCGGCCGCATCGCGAAAAGCGTCGAGGATTTCCCACTTCAGCCGCATCTCCTCGACGCGCCATTCGCCGCCTTGGCCGTGGAATTCGTCTGCGCCAGCAACGTTGTCTTCCGAGCGTTTGAAATAGGGCAACACGTCGTCCCACGACCAGCCCGGATTGCCGAGCTGTCGCCAACCATCGTAGTCGCGCGCCTGGCCGCGCATGTAGATCATGCCGTTGATCGAGGAGCAGCCGCCAACAACGCGGCCACGCGGATAATTGAGCGCACGGCCGTTCAATCCAGCCTCGTGCTCGGTCTTGAAACACCAATCGGTGCGCGGGTTGTTCTGCGTATAGAGATAACCGATGGGAACGCGGATCCAGATATAGTTGTCGTTGCCGCCAGCCTCCAACAGCAGCACCGAGACATCCGGATCGGCCGACAGACGATTGGCCAACACACAGCCGGCGCTGCCGGCACCGACAATGACGTAATCGAAGCTTCCGAATATCTCACTCACGATGCACCCGCCGATTGATCTTGCCATAGCAACACCGCAGCGGCGACCGTGGGCCGGGCTGCGCGGTGGGATACCTCGAACGCGGCGCTTGCGGCCATGTTAGACGAATGCGGCAAATCCACGTAATCCCGGCTTGAAAATCACCGGTTTATCCCCTAGTTTCCTGGCCATCGCTTCGCTGGGTTCCGGCCTGCGCTCGTTCGCTCCACTGTGAGCCCGACCCGCCAATCCGTGCCTTTCGACAGCCGATCGGATGCGCAATCGCGCGCACTGGTAACCGCCATGGAGACATGAATGGCAATTGGCACGGTCAAATGGTTCAACGCTCAAAAGGGATACGGCTTCATCGCGCCTGAGAGCGGCGGAAAGGACGTTTTCGTCCACATCTCCGCCGTCGAGCGCGCTGGAATTGGGTCCCTGAACGAGGGTCAGAAGGTCAGCTTCGATCTCGAGCAGAGCCAGCAGGGCCGCACGTCGGCCACGAACCTGAAGCTCGTCTAACCACGAGCCCAGATAATTCGACCGAACGCCGCGGCGGCAACGCCGCGGCGTTTGCTTTTTGCGCGGAACGAATTAGAGGCCGAGAACGCGCTCGGCGTTGCGATGGAAGATTTTTTCCATGACGTCGTTGGCGTAGCCGAGTTCGCGCCAGTCCTGGAACAACCGCGCATAAGGAATACTCGGATAGTCGCTGCCGAACATGATTTTGTCCTGCAGCCGCGCGCGGATATCAGTCTTGAGCTGCGCCGGGAAATATTGCGGCGCCCAGCCGGACAGCTCCCAGAACACGTTGCCCTTGTGCAGCACCACCGCCGTCATCTCGTCGACCCAAGGCCAACCCGGATGGGCGGCGACGATCGTCAAGTCGGGAAAATCGGCGGCGAGTTCGTCGATGCATGATGGATGTGCATGGCGCAACTTGGCACCGAGACCGCCTGGCATGCCGGCGCCCATCCCGGTCGTGCCGGCATCGATCATCACCGGCACCTTGAGCGCGTTGATCGCTTCCCACAACGGATAGAAGCGCCGTTCGTTGACCGCGAAATGCCCCATGATCGGATGGAAATGGAAACCGAGCATCTTGAGATCGTGGATCGCGTGTTGCGCCTCGGCGATGGCGGCATCGCCTTTGAGCGGATCGACCGCAGCCCAGGTTTGAATGATGCGATCCTTGTGCCGTTGCTGCATGCCCCGCACGTAATCGTTCGAGCATGGCGGCGTTTTCGCGGTGGTCTCGAGATCCAGCGCGACCAGAACGGCGTCGACGCCGGCGGCGGCGAACTCGCGCACCACCTCGTCTTCCTGTTTCCAGGTCCATTGCCGCTTCCAGTATTTGGCCAGCGCGTCGACATAAGGCCCCTGGCATTTGATCCAGGGCTCGGTATTGGGATAGCAGTGCAGGTCGATGATGCGCATGGAGCCTCAGCGCGCGGTCGCGGCCGGATTTGAAACCATTTCGGCAAGCGCCTTCTTCGACACCTTGCCGAAGGTCGACAGCGGAAATTCGGTCATTAGTTGCAACCGCTCCGGCAGCTTGAACTTGGCGATCTCCTTGGCAACAAGGAATTTCACTAGTTCGTCGAGCGTCAGATCCCTGCCCTTCTGCGCGATGACGCAGGCGCACATGCGCTCGCCAAGATCGGGATCCGGCACCGGAATGCAGGCGACGTTCTGCACCGCTGGGTGCTGCAAGATCAGATTCTCGATCTCCTCGGCGCTGATTTTTTCGCCGCCGCGATTGATCAGATCCTTCTTGCGGCCTTCGACCATGTAATTGCCCGACGGGTGCCGGCGCATCAGATCGCCCGAACGATAGAACCCGTCCGACGTGAACGCCTTCTTGTTGTGCTCGGCCGCACCGTAGTAGCCACGCAACGTGTATGGACCGCGGGTGCAAAGCTCGCCGATCTCGCCGACCGCCACTTCGCTGTCGTCGTCGTCCAAAAGTCGCACCTCGTCGTCGGGCGAGATCTGCCGGCCGACGGTTTCGAGCCGTACGTCGTCCGGATCGTCGCGGCGGACGAAGAACAGCATGCCTTCCGACATGCCGAAGTTCTCCTGCACGAAGGCGGTCGGAATCAGCTCGCGCGTTTTGAGCCGTACTTCGGGTTGCAACCGCTGACCGCCGCTTTGGATGATGCGCACCGACGCGGTGTCGTACCGTCGCACCTCGGGGCTGTTGATGAGACGGATCAGCAAAGCGGGCACCACCTTGATGTGCGTGACGCGGTGCTTTTCCACCAACGGAAACATGTCCTCCGGCCGCATCGTCGGACTCAGGACAACCGTCCCGCCATTGAAGAAAAATCCCTGGATGCCAGGACAGGCGAGCGGCAGGTTGTGCGCGATCGGCAAGGCCACCAGCAGCACGGAATCGGCGCCGACTTCGCAGACCGAAGCCGCCGTCTTGGAATTGTACGCATAGTCGTTGTGCGTGCGCGGAATCAGCTTGGGAATACCGGTGGTGCCGCCCGACAGCTGAAAGATGCATGGATCGGTCGGATCGAGCGCGATGTCCGCCAACCGGCGCTTCGACAGTTTCGCAGGTTTCTCGATAAGTTCGGTCAGTGACTCTTCACCCGCCCCCGGCTGGCCGAGCACCAACCGCAGCTTGAGACACGGATTCTCGTCGGCAATGCGCTTGATCACCGAACCGAAGGCGAAATCGCCGACGCGCTCTGGATAGATGCACGTCGTCGCCTGGGCGATGTTCACGAACTGCGTGATCTCGCTGTAGCGATGCGTGACCAGCGCAGCAACGGGAATGGCGCCGATTTTCTGCAGCGCGAAATATAGCAACACGAATTCCGCGACGTTGGGCAGCAGCGGCACCACGCGGTCGACCGGCTTGAGACCAAGCTCAAGCAGGTTGAGCGCGAGATTGTCGGTGATACGGTCGATATCGGCATAGGTATAGCGCCGATTACCGTCGATCAGCGCGACACGATCGGCGAACCTTTTCCACACCTCGGCGAATTCGTCACGCAGCGAGCGGTCGCGCCAATAACCCTTGGCGCGATAGCGAACAGCGAACTCGGGTGGGAACGGCACGACACCGGGCAGCATCAGGTCGAACTCGAAAATCCGCCGTCGACAACGACGATCTCACCGGTGACGAAGCGGTTCCCTTCGATAAGCGAAAGCATGGTCTCGGCGATGTCTTCAGCCGTCACAACGCGCTTCAACGGCGTGAGCTTGGCGCGACGGCCCATCAGATCGTCGTATTTGTCCTTGAGCATGCGCTTCATCCAATCGCCTTCCATCCAGCCTGGCGCCACTGCATTGACGCGGATTTCGGGGCCGAGATTGAACGCGAGCGTCTTGGTCAGATTGACCACGGCCGCCTTGCTGGCCGCATAAGGCAACGGCTGCGGGCCAGGGCGCAAGCCGACGATGCTGGCAGTATTGACGATCGCCGGATGTGGCGCCTTGCGCAGCAGCGGCAGCGCCGCACGCGTCACCGAAAATATGCCGCGCACGTTGACCGCGAAGACGCGATCCCACTCCTCGACGGTCATCGCGTCGAAATCCTTCGGTCGAATTTCGGTCGTCGTGCCGGCGTTGTTGATCAGCGCGTCAAGCCGCGCAAACTTCGTCGCGACTTCGCCGAGCATCGCGCGCACGGCGGCATCGTCGGCAACGTCGCACTGGCAAAGCAGCGTTTGCGCGCCGTGTCGCTGCGCCTGTGCCGCGACCTCGCGTGCGGGGCCAGCGCTCCGGCTGTAATTGATGGCGACGTCATATCCTGCGCGCGCGAGCGCCACGGCCGCCGCAGCGCCAATGCCGTTCGCGGCGCCGGTCACCAATGCCGTCTTGCGCTGCGCCATTCTCCGCGCTCCTCTTGCGTCGAGCGTCGACACCGGATTATTTTGAACGTGTTCACTTTTGGCCCGAGCCCGCGCCACTGTCAAGCGCGGGCGCCGGCCAACGCAAAGGAGACGTCGCCCGTGGCGACATCGATGGCGCGTGGCGGCAGCCGCACGGTCGAGGGCGGCCGGCGCGAACGCAGCAAAGCTCGCCGGCTCGGCAATATCCGCCGGGCCGCGCGCGAGCTGTTCATCGAGAAGGGTTATGACGCGACCACGACACGCGCTATCGCCAAGCGTGCAGGCGTCGGCCTCGGGACTCTCTTCACCTATGCGGCCGACAAACGCGACCTACTGTTCCTGATTTTCAACGACGAGCTGATCAAGCTCGCAGCGCAAGCCTTCGCGCAATCGTCGTCAGCGTCGGCGCTCGCCGATCGGCTGGTCACAGTGTTTCATGATTTCTACGCTTATTTCGCGCGGCAGCCGAACCTCGCGCGCTTCCTGTTGCGCGAACTGACTTTCTACACGCACGGGCCGGAAGCACGCCGCTTTCAGGCGCACCGCGATCGGATCGTCGCCGGTGTCGCCGCCGTGGTGACGCGCGCTCGCGCCGACGGAATCATCGCTGCGGCTGGCGACGACATGCTGGTGGCGCGCGCGATTTTCGACATCTACAGCGCCGAAGTGCGCCGCTGGCTCGCCGACGACCGGAGCGGACCCAATCTCGCACACGGGCTCGCGGCGCTCCATCGCGTGCTGCAAGTGCTGGTCGATGGGTTGCAGCCGCGCCGCTGACCCCCTCAACTTGACAACGGCCAGACCGGGTCCAATAGTGAACGCGTTCTAAAATACCAGCCGCGGCGCGGTCCGGCGCATGGATCGCGGACGAAAAATGACGGCGGGCGCTCAATCTCAGGGGAGGACCAATGCGTTCGATCCGCTCTGCACTCGCCGCGTGCATCGCGGCGGCGTTCGCTTGTGCCGCGCTTTCGGCGCAGGCCGAACCGGTGAAGATCCGCCTCAGCTACGTGGTCCCGGTTGCCAATTGGTCGTCACTCTTGCCGACCAAGCCCGAGCTGATGACGCACATGGGCAAGAGCTACACGCTCGAAGTGACGCGCTTTCAAGGCACGCCACCGATGATCACGGCGCTGGCGAGCGATCAGCTCGACATCGGCGACCTGGCCTATTCGTCGCTCGCGCTTGCCATCCAGAATGCCGGCCTCGACGATCTGCGTGTGATCGGCGATGACTTTCAGGATGGAGTACCGGGTTATTATTCAGACGAATATTTCGTCCGCAACGACAGCGGCATCAAAACAATCGAAGACCTCAAGGGCAAGGTGCTAGCGACCAACGCCGCCGGCAGCGCCGTCGACATCGCAATGCGCGCCATGCTGCGCAAACGGCACCTGGACGACCGGAAGGACGTCAACATCGTCGAAGCTGCCTTCCCCAACATGACCGCAATGTTGCAGGAGAAGAAGGTTGATTTGATCCCAGGCGTGCCACCGTTTGCGTTCAATCCTTCGTTGCACGCCATGGCGCATCCGCTCTTCCTGCAAAAGGATGCCGTGGGCCGCACGGAGATGATCGTCTGGGTCGCCCGTGCCGGCTGGCTGAAGAAGAATCGTGCCGCGATGGTGGACTTCATGGAGGACACCATCCATGTCGTGCACTGGTTCCTCGACCCGAAGAATCACGACGCCGTCGTGCAGATTGCCGCAAAAATAACGAAGACACCGCCGACGCTCTGGCAGGGTTGGGTCTTCACCAAGAAAGACGATTATCGTGACCCGAACATGGTGCCTGACCTCAAGGCGCTGCAAGCCAACATCGAGACCCAGCGCGAACTGGGCTTCCTGACCAAGGACATCAAGATCACCAAATACGCCGATCTGAGCATCGCCAAGGAGGCGGCGGCGCGTATCAAGCCGTAAGCTGTCACCGGCGATCACATGAGGGGATAGGCGAGCCTGCGGGTCCGCCTATTTTTTCTGCGGCGCGGGATCCCGCGCCTCGATCAGACCGAGCAGCGCGGCGGCTGCGAGCATCGCGCCGGCCGGCAGCAGCAACGGCACGCCAAGCCGTTCGAGCGCGAGGCCGCCGATACCGGCGCCGATGAGATAGCCGCTCCAGGTCAGCGCGTGATGAATATTGGCCTCGTGCACATGCGGCTCGGCGCGGCCGCCGCCCAGTACGGTCGTCACCACGCCTTCGGCCAGTCGCACGATCGTGCCGGTGATGACGATAGTTTGCAGACTGATCGAGCGGAACCGCGCCACCGCCGCACCTTGGAGCCCCATTACCACTGCCAGGAGCACCAGCGCCTCGATCTGCGACGACGGCGCCGCCACGAGCACCAAAAGCAGCACGCCGCCGAGCAGCAACGGCTGCGAGCCGCGACCACTGATGCGTTTAAGCAACGCGCCGATCAGCGCGCCGGCAGCGAAGGCGCCGACGGTCAGGACATAATGGGCCGACAGGCCGGCGTCGCCGTGCGCCGCCGCGACACCGAGCAGCACGGTCGTTCCGGTCATGTTAGCGACGAAGACGTGGCCGAGATCGATATAGCCGTAGGCGTCGACAAAGCTGGCACCGAGCGCCAACAGCGCTGCCAGCAACAGTGATTCAAACAAAGCCATCGATCCGTTCTCCCCCGGTGAGCGGGCCATGGTATGCGTGCGCCGCTTGCGGGCACCATACTGAACATGTTCACAAAAACGTCGCGGCGGCCCCTGCGTCAAGATTGCCGTCCGGCGGCATCCACCGCAGGTAACGAATTTCAGCCTGAAATCAGTCGCTGACAGACAAAATGGCACGCGACATCATGTGCACGGACCGTGCGCGAGGTGCGCGGTCTAGGATGCTGCACCGGCCGATCCGATCGCCGGGAGGGAGTCTTCGATGTCAACGACCGCGGCCGCGTTCAGCCCGTTGTTGCTTTCGCGGCTGCAATTTGCCTGGGTGATCGCGTGGCACATCCTTCTCCCCGCCTTCACTATCGGCACGGCGTCCTTCATCGCCTTGCTTGAGGGCCTGCATCTCGCGACCCGCCGCGACGTCTATTTCCGTCTTTCGACCTTTTGGACCCGCATCTTCGCGATTGCCTTTGGCATGGGTGTCGTCTCCGGCATCGTCATGCCGTTTCAATTCGGCACCAACTGGAGCCGTTATGCCGACGCCACCGCGAACGTGCTGTCGCCGCTGTTCGCCTACGAAGGCATCATGGCGTTCTTCCTCGAATCGGCGTTCCTCGGCGTGTTGCTGTTTGGCCGAAAGCTGGTGCCCCGGTGGGCGCATTTCGTCGCCGCGCTGATGGTTGCGGTGGGGACGCTGTTCTCGGCGTTCTGGATCCTCGCTGCCAACAGTTGGATGCAAACGCCGGCCGGATACGTCGTGATCGACGGCCGATTCTTTCCGGCCGACTGGTTGCGGATCATCTTCAACCCGTCCTTCCCGTACCGCTTCGCTCACACCGTCGTCGGGTTCTATGTCACCACCGGTTTCGTCGTCATCGGCGTCGCCGCTTATTATTTGCGGCGCGGCCGCTTCGCCGAAGAAAGCCGCGTCATGCTGTCGATGACGTTGTGGCTCCTCACCGTATTGGTGCCGTTACAGATCGTCCTCGGCGACCAGCACGGACTCAACACGCTCCAATACCAACCGGCGAAGCTGGCCGCGATCGAGGCGCATTGGACGACCGAGGCGCGGATGCCGCTGACGCTCTTCGCCATTCCCGACGAAGCAGGCGCGACCAACCACGACGCAATCGAGATTCCCAATCTTGGTAGCCTGATCCTGACGCATGATCCGAACGGAACTGTCCGCGGCTTGAAGGAATGGCCGCGCGATCAATGGCCACCTGTAGCGATTCCGTTCTTCGCCTTTCGCATCATGGTCGGCATCGGCTTCCTGATGCTGGCGCTGGTCGCCGCGAGTTGGTGGCTTAGAGCGCGCGGCCGTCTGCACGCGGTCTGGTTCCTGCGCCTGTGCGAACTCGCCTCGCCGGCCGGGTTCATCGCCGTCATCGCCGGTTGGACGACGACCGAGGTCGGGCGCCAACCGTGGACCGTATACGGGCTGCTGCGCACCGCCGATTCGGTGTCTCCGGCGCTAACTGGAACCGACGTCATGCTGTCGCTCGCCGGTTACGTCCTGGTCTATCTGCTCATCTATCCGGTCGGCCTGACGATGATGATGCGCGTCGTTCGGCGCGGACCGGCCGAAGCGCCGGACGAACCGATCGCCAGC
>Ga0126371_10004192_pt1 | contig 12689 bp, 6 predicted proteins | sample PanSoiMetaPlot_4_FD_110145 | JGI IMG/M metagenome (GOLD analysis project Ga0126371, IMG submission 110145) | Tropical forest soil microbial communities from Panama - MetaG Plot_4 | ecosystem: Environmental > Terrestrial > Soil > Tropical forest > Bulk soil | place: Panama | collected 2016-02-17
ATACGGCGTGCCGCTCGACGAATATGTTGATGCCTTCACCTTCACGCGGTTCGAGCCGTCCGGCCCGGTGCAGGGCAACGACTCGATCAAGTACGCGACGTCGATCCTCGACTACGTGTTCCGCGAGCTCGCGGTGTCGTACATGTCGCGCTTCGACCTCGCGCATGTCGATCCGAGGGAATCGGGCTTCGATGCGCTCGGCAAGGGCGTCGAGGAAGGCCGTACGTCCGAGCCGCCCGCGGCGACGAAGTATCTCTCCAAGGGGCTGACCCGCTCGCGCACCGACAAGCTGGTGGTGATGCCGGGCGGCGCCGACGCGCGCGCGACCGGAACCGAGTCGCGCGGCGGCGAGGCGCGCGGGTCGAATGTCACCTCGCTCGCCAGTGCCGGCGCGCGCGCCGGGGGCGTCGAGGGCTCGGCCGCGCTCAAGGCCGACCCGCACCTCGCCCTCGAGCAGGTGCCGTGGACCACGCCCACCAAGGCGCCCGACGCCCGCGCCCAGGTCGCCGAGCGCCGCGCCGAGGCCAAGTCGCGCGGCTACGAGGGCGAGGCCTGCCCCGAGTGCATGAACTTCACGCTGGTGCGGAACGGGACCTGCATGAAGTGCGATACGTGCGGAAGCACGACGGGGTGCAGCTGAGCCTCTTATAGGCGGCGTAGATTGTGATTTGCGGGCGACGTTCGCGTCGCCCGCTTTCATTTGTATACGTTGCCAAAACTTGTCGCAGCGGGCGGGTTGTTATCTCGGAGCAGCAAGGAAGCTCGCCGGGCTCATCAGCAGAGCCTCCTCCAGTGGCGGAGCAATCTCGAACATCTGTGCGCGGTTGCGGAAGTGGAAGACCCGCCGGATGCGGTAGATCTCGCTTCGCTCGGCGGCTACATCGACCTCGCGCCTGGTGAGCCAGAAAGCGGTCCGTTCGTGGCCGCAGGTCGTCTTGATTTCCAGCAACCGCTGCCGGCCGTCGTTCTCGAACGAACTAACGTCGTATCCATAGCCATCGCCGTCCAGGTCCGAGACCCATCGGACGTTGTCCGCGAGGTCGTCGCGTCCGGCCCGCCGTAGCCGGTCGCGCTCGAACTCCACGACGAACTTCTCGCCGGCCTTGCCGAGGTCGCGGTTCCTGGCGTCCCGCTCGGCGGGGTCGAATTTCCCAATCAAGCGGCGCACGGCCGGCGTCAGGGTCTTGTCCGCATCAGTGAACGTCGGTGGAGCAACGAGAATGGCCTCTTCGTTGAGCGCCAGCGGCTCGCTATCCGCACTTGCGGGATAAAGAAAGCCAGGCTCGCGTCCCAGATTGCGCTCGACTGCCGCTACCAGGGCGTCCTGGTAGTGCGCCAACGGCTTGTAGCCGTTGATCCATTGGGCACCTAACCTGTCCAAGACCGCGGAGATATTCTGCAGCTTGCGTTCGATCGAGCCTTCCGAGCGGTGGACCGTCACCATCAACCGGCGTCGGTTCTCCGCCTTGTTGTAGGGCGTGCCCGCCCTTTCCCACGCCAGCATCCGGAAATAGCCCTCGACCACGGCGGAGACCTCGCTCTCCGTCCATGGCGTCCCGGCAACTCCTTCCTGCCCCGCCGCGCCCAATGCCCTGCTCCCAGCCACGACAGCGTACCAGGCATCCACGCCGGTGTAATATAGATTTCGCCGCCATCATGACGGCAGCCCGCAGAGAAGACAGCATGAGCGCGACGATTTCCTCTGCAAGCCCCCGCGACGGCGCAACCTCCCTTCCTCATTTCGATTTCGATCCGTTCTCGACCGAGTTCTTCGCCGATCCCTTCCCGACCCATGAAAAGCTGCGCGAAGCGGGGCCGCTCTTCTATCTGGACAAGTGGAGTGTTTACGGCGTCGCGCGATACGCCGACGTGCATGCCGTATTGAACGATCCGCAGACGTTCTGTTCGAGCCGAGGTGTCGGCCTGAGCGACTTCGCCAAGGAGAAGCCGTGGCGGCCGCCGAGCATCATTCTCGAGGCGGACCCGCCGGCCCACACGCGCACGCGCGCGGTGCTCAACCAGGTTCTGTCGGCAAGCGCCATGAGGCCGCTGCGGGCGCACTTCACCGCGCTGGCCGAAGCCAAGGTCGACGAACTGCTGGAACGGGGGAGTTTCGACGCCATCCAGGATCTGGCCGAAGCCTATCCGCTCTCGGTGTTTCCCGATGCCATGGGCCTCAGGAAGGAGGGACGCGAAAACCTCCTGCCTTACGCGAGCCTGGTGTTCAATGCCTTCGGGCCGCCGAACCAGCTCCGCAAGGAAGCCATCGAACGCTCGGCGCCGCATCAGGCCTATGTCGCCGCGCAATGCCAGCGCGACAACCTCGCGCCGGGTGGCTTCGGCGCCTGCGTTCACGCCCAGGCAGACGCCGGTGCGATCACGCACGACGAGGCCCCTCTCCTCGTGCGCTCGCTGCTCTCGGCCGGGATCGATACGACGGTGAACGGCATCGGCGCCGCCGTCTATTGCCTGGCGCGCTTTCCCGATCAGTTCGCAAGGCTGCGCGCCGATCCCTCGCTGGCGCGCAATGCTTTCGAAGAAGCCGTCCGCTATGAAAGCCCCGTGCAGACCTTCTTCCGTACCACCGCGCAAAAGGTCGAGATCGGTGGCCATGCCATCGGCGAAGGCGAGAAGGTGCTGATGTTCCTCGGCGCCGCCAACCGCGATCCGCGCCGCTGGGAGAACCCGGACAGCTACGAAATCACGCGGCGCACCTCAGGCCATGTCGGCTACGGTTCGGGCATTCACATGTGCGTCGGGCAACTCGTCGCCCGCCTCGAAGGCGAGGTGATGATGGCGGCGCTTGCCCGCCGTGTCGCCTCGATCGAGATAACCGGACCGATGGAACGTCTGTACAACAATACGCTTCGCGGCCTCAGAAGCCTGCCAATCACCGTACGTCCATCGTGAGCCTTCACTCCGCCGCCTGCGTCCAGACCGCCGCCCCCTCCCCCGCATCCTGCGGCCCCGACGTCACGAGCCGCCCCAGCCGCTTGCCGAGCCAGGTCTGCAAGTCGTCCATCAGCGTGAACACGCTGGGGACCACGATCAGGCTCAGGAGCGTCGACGTCAGCAGCCCGCCGACCACCGCGACCGCCATGGGCGCGCGGAATCCCGCATCGGCCCCGAGGCCGAGCGCGACCGGCGCCATGCCGGCGGTCATCGCGATCGTGGTCATCAGGATCGGGCGGGCCCGCTTGTGGGCGGCGTCGTGCAGCGCCTCGCCGCGCGGCGCGCCGGCGCGCATGGCCTCGATGGCGTATTCCACCATGAGGATCGAGTTCTTGGCCACGATCCCCATCAGCATCATGATGCCGATGACCGCCGAGATCGACAGGGCGCGGCCGGACGCGAGGAGGAGGATCATCGCGCCGCCGAGCGACAGCGGCAGCGCCATCATGATGGTGAGCGGCTGCAGGAATCCGCCGAACAGGACCACCATGACGACGTAGACGAGCAGCACGCCGGTCGCGAGCGCGATCGCGAAGCCGACGAACAGCTCGTCCATGATCTCGGCGTCGCCGGTCGCCTGCTCGCGCACCGAGGCCGGCAGGTTCTTCAAGGCAGGCAGAGAGTGGATGAGCTTGAGCGCCTCGCCGAGCGGCATCCCGTTGAGCTCGGCCTCGACCGACGCCTTGCGGATGCGGTCGAGCCGGGTGATCGTGGCGGGCCCGCTCGCCAGCCGGAAGTCGGCGACCGCGCTCAGCGGCACGCTGGCCCCGCTCGCCGTCGCGACCCGCAGATTCTCGATCGTCGCCAGTCGCGCGCGGGCCGCGGGATCGATCTGCACCCGGATCGGAATCTGCCGGTTGGGCAGGTTGAACTTGGCGAGGTTCTGGTCGACGTCGCCGAGGGTCGCGATGCGGGCGGTCGACGCGATGGTGGCGACCGATACGCCGAGCTCGGCGGCGCGCGCCGGCACCGGCACGATCTGGATCTCCGGCCGCAGCAGGCTCGCGGTCGAGGCCGCGGTGGGGAATTCCGGCAGGGCCCGCATCTCGCGCTCGAGGTCGCGCGAGGCCCGGTCGAGATCGGCCTCCTTCTCGCCCACCAGCGTGACCGACACCTTCTGGCCGCCCATGCCGTCGGCGCCGAAGCGGAACCGCGCCCCGGCGATTTCGGAAAAGACCGGGCGCAGCTCGCCCTCGATCTGCTGCTGGGTGAGCTTGCGCTCGCCGCGCGGGACGTAATTGATGTAGACGGTGGCGTTGCGCGGATCTCCCCCGGTCGAGGCGGCGCCCGCCCCCGGCCCCGCCGACGACGTGCCGATCGATGCGAACACGCTTTTCACGTCCGGACGGCGCCTGGCGATGTCGGTGACCTGGCGCACGACGGCTTCGGTCTCGGCAAGCGTTGCGCCGGGCTGCAGCTCGACCCCGAGCGCCGAGCGGCCCATGTCGCGCGCCGATATCAGCTCCGAGGGGATCAGCGGGATGATCGCCACCGAGCCGGCGAAGAACGCGACCGCGCCGAGCACGGTCAGCCAGCGGAACCGGATGGCGACGCGCAGCATGCGCAGATAGACGCGCATGAGGAGGCCGTCACGTTTTTGGATGGTGGCGCGACCTTTGAGAAAATACGCGCTGAGCAGCGGCGTCAGCATGCGTGCCACCAGCAGCGAGAACAGCACCGACACCGACACGGTCACGCCGAACGGGAAGAAATACTGGCCCGGGATGCCGGACATGACCGACACCGGCACGAAAACCGCGACGACCGTGAGCGTGGTGGCCACCACGGCGAGGCCGATCTCGTCGGACGCCTCGAGCGCCGCCCGGTACGCGCTTTTTCCCCCGCGCATGTGGCGGACGATGTTCTCGATCTCGACGATCGCGTCGTCGACCAGGATGCCGACCACGAGCGAGAGGGCGAGCAGCGTGACGCCGCTCAGCGCGAAATTGAGCGCGTGCATGACGAAGAAGGTCGGCACCAGCGACAGCGGCATCGCCAGCGCCGAAATGAACGTGGCGCGGGCGTCGCGCAGGAAGAGCCAGACGACCAGCACCGCGAGCGCCGCGCCTTCGAGCAGGGACTCGATCGCGCCGCGGTAGGATTCCTCGACGAAGCGGACCGTCGATGACACCCGCGCGATCTCGACGCCGGGGCTGCTCCGCTGGAGCGCATCGAGCCGGGCCGCGACCTTCTGCGCCACATGCACCTCGCTCGATCCGACGGTTCGCAGCACCTCGAAGGCGACCACCGGCGCGTTGTCGAGGCGCGCCGCCTGGCGCTGCTCGGCGGTCGCGTCCTCCACGCTGCCGAGGTCGGAGAGCCGGGCCTCGCGGCCGCCCGGCAAGGCGATCATGCGGGCGCGCAGGTCGTCCACCGTCGCGGCGGTGCCGACCGTGCGGATCGATTGCTCGCTGCGTCCCAGGGTTCCGCGGCCGCCCGGGCTGTTGAGATTGAGCGCGCGCAGCTGGTTCTGCACGTCGGCCGCCGTGATGCCGAGCGCGATCAGGCGGTCGGGGTTCAGGTTGATGCGGATCTCACGGTCGACGCCGCCGACGCGGTTGACCTGGGCGACGCCCGGGATCGACAGCAGCGCCTTCGCGACGGTGTCGTCGATGAACCGGCTGGTCTGCTCGACCGTCATCGCGGGGGCGTGCACCGTGTAGGTGACGATCGCGCCGCCCGAGACGTCGACCCGGCTGACCACCGGCTCGAGAATGTCGGCCGGGAGGTTGACCCGCGTCTGCGCGACCTTGTCGCGCACGTCGTTCAGGGCGCGGTCGACGTTCTTGCCGATGTTGAACTCGATCAAGGTGGTCGAGGCGCCGTCGGTGACCGTCGAGGTGATGTGCTTGATGTCGCCGAGGCCCGCGACCGCGTCCTCGATCCGGCGCGTGACCTGCGTCTCGAGCTCGGCCGGCGCGGCGCCGGGCTCGAGCACCGTCACCATGACGGCCGGCAGGTCGATGTCGGGGGCGTTGTTGATGCGCAGGCGCGGATAGGCGACGAGCCCCGCGAGCGTCAGCACCAGGAAGATCACCACCGTGGCGACCGGATGGCGGATCGCCCAGGCCGAGATGTTGCCCCGGCCGCCGGACCTGATCGGAAAGGGTGACGTCATTCGGTCACGTTCGGCGCATGCGCGGCCGCGCTCTCGACGCGGACGAGGTCGCCGTCATTGAGGAAGCCCGCGCCCGCGACGACGATGCGGTCGGCGGACGCGAGGCCGGATTTCACCTCGACCCAGCCGTTCTGCGAGGTTCCGGTCTCGAGCGGCCGCAGCGCCACCCGGTTGTCGGCGCCGACCGCGAAGGCCGCCGGCCGGCCGTCGCGGAAGACCAGCGCTTCCTGCGGTACCGAGAGCGCCACGACGGTGCCGACCGCGATCTCGGCCCGCGCGAACATGCCGGGCTTGAGCCCGCTGTCGGGCGGCAGCGCCACATAGGCCATGCCGAGGCGGGTCGACGCGTCGACCACCGGGCTCACAAGCCTCACCGTGCCGGTGACGGCGGTGTCGCCGTGCACGACGCGGACCTTCTGGCCCGACTTGATCCCCTCGATGCCGAGCTCGGGGACGAGCGCCTGCACCTCGACGCGGCCGTCGCGGATGACGTGGAACAGGTCCATGCCGACACTGACGACCGCCCCGAGGTTGGCGCTGCGCTTGCTGATCACCCCGTCGGTCGGGGCGCGGATCACGGTCTGCGCCAGCTTGGCCTTCACCTCCGCGGACTGGGCGCGGATGAATGCCAGCCTGGCTTCGGCCGTGCGCGCCGCGGTCTCGCGCTGCTGATAAATCTGCATCGCGATGTTCTTGGTGGCCTGCAGCTCCTCGGCGCGGCGGAAATCGGCTTGCGCATTGGCCAGGTTCGCCTCCGCTTCGCGGATCGAGGCGTCGAACTGGGCCGCCTGCGTCCTGAGGATGCTGTCGTCGAGCAGCGCCAGGACCTGGCCCTGCTTGACGGTATCGCCTTCGTCGACCGTGATGTCGACGATGCGCAGTCCGGCGATCTCGGCCGCGACGGTCAACTGCTGCCACGCGGCCACCGACCCGGTCCCGACGACGATCCTGGTCATCGGATGCGTCGTCACCGCGGCGACGCCGACCGTGACCGCCGGCCGTCGCTGCGCGGCGGCTTCGGTCTTTTGGGCCTTCTGCTGGGACGCGGCATCGCTGCAGGCGCCGAGCCCCAGCGCCATGAGCACAAGGGCCGCGCAGGCGAACAGGCGGCCGCCCCGGGCCGATGCCGTTGAAATTGTATTCCCCATCGGTGACGTGTGTGCTGTTGTTGTTGTGGGTGCCACCGCCCCCCGTGCAAGGGCGCGGTCGACTCTACGATTGCCTCCGCGATGGCTCAAAATTGCGACGCAATCGGGGTCATCTTGCGGTTCCACAAATGCGGCCTGGTCCGCAATGTGCCGTCATGGCCGGGCTTGTCCCGGCCATCCACGTCTTTCGTCTCAGATCTGCCCTGCAAAGACGTGGATGCTGAGCCGTCATGGCCGGGCATAGCCGTTCGAAGAACGGCGTCGCTTCGCTCGCCTATGTCCCGGCCATCCACGTCTTTCTTCCCAGATATGCTCTGCAAAGACGTGGATGCTGAGCCGTCATGGCCGGGCATAGCCGTTCGAAGAACGGCGTCGCTTCGCTCGCCTATGTCCCGGCCATCCACGTCTTTCTTCTCAGATATGCTCAGCAACGACGTGGATGCCCGGCACAAGGCCGGGCATGACGTGGTGCGAGCGGAACCTTGTGGGTGCAAAGATGCCGACTATGGCTCCTTCGCCACAATCGCATCCCGCCGCCTTCGTCTGCGACATTGCGCTTCGGCAGTCGCTGGAAGCCTCTTATCGCGCGTTGGGCGCCCGGCCAATCGGCGAACACGCGCAACCTCCGGGTGATTTCTTAAGAGTTTTTCGCCAGGATTTTGCGGCCTGCGAAAGGTTCGCCGATGTCCCTTGCGAGAGTGCCGTTTTCCGTCTGGGCGCTGGTCGCCTTCGTCGTGTTGCTGCTGCTTCAGGTCAATCCGGTCATCCGCATCATTTTGTCGACTCTCCGAGGCCCGGAATTATGCGGCCTCGCGGCGCACGCCTTTTTGCTCGGTTTGCTGGTCGAGGGGGTTTTGCGGCGAAGCCCGCGCTTCCTGATGATCATCCCGCTCGTGGCCTATGGCGCCTATTACGTCATGTACGCCCAGCAGAGCCGCGAGATCGCCGCCGAGGCACGGCAAATGCAGCTCGGCAATCCCGCAATGGTGCTGCAGTTCGATCCGTCCCGGCACTCGCTCGTGCTGCCTCAGTCGCAAGCGAAGGATCTGGCCTCGTACTATGCGGTCCCGACGACCTATGTGGCGAACCCGAATTTCCGGCCGGAGGGATATCTCTCATACCGTTTGCTGGATCGGGAGCAGTGCGCGCGAGCCCGCGACGCGGTTGTCAGACTTCGCGGGCGGCCGAATGTCTCCCCGGCCGCGGTCAATGTCGGCGCGGTCCGCTTCGAAAACGTCTTTCTCAAGGACGTCTGCCTTCTGTGGGCTCCCGAGAAGCCGGCCTTGCAGCAGATCGTGGTGACCCACCGCGGGGACGACGAGGTGTGGAAACGAAAGCGCACCATCATGGAGCAGTTCGTCGACTTCAGCCTCGACGGAAAGGTCTTCGCGACCTATCGCACCGCCTCCGTGTGGCGCCTGCCGATCCTGCCGACGGTCGCAATCGCCTGCGGCTCGAACGGCGACAAGCCCGCATGGGAATGCTTCACCGATTTCGATCGCAGCTACGAGCTCATCGACGGGGCACCGAAAGGCACGGACAAGACCCTTCACGATTCGCCGGAAAGCATCGTGCTCGGACTGCGGAAATACAAACGGAATGACTACGCGACGTTCACGGGGGACAAGCGGTCTTCCGCGCGGATCGACCGAATCGACGCCTATCCGCAGGAGCAGGCCGAACAGGCGCTCGTCAACAAAGCCGAGTTGTTCGCACAATTTGCCGAGTTCGTCCGCGACAGCGGCGACGACATGATCCGCAATGGCGGCTTCGTCGGCTACAAGGGAACGAAATTTCCGCCGGACGACATGGCCGACGCGATCGCCGCAAACGTCGGGCAGCTGATTCCCTTGCGGGACGCGATCGTCGCCCGGTTCGTACGGCTCGCGCAGGCCAACACCGGCAACAGCCTGAAATGGTATCGATTGCTCGACCGGGCTCTCGTCCATCTGCCGCGCGACGCCTACGTCACGATGCCGGACCTCGAGGTCGGGCAGCTTCTCGATGCGCTCGCGTCGCAGGAGGGCAACAAATGGTTCGCGGACCTTTACGAGAAGATGGCGGACGCGGGGCCGAGAACGCTGAGCTTCTACGAGACCGACCTGGCGAAAGGACGAAGCACGCTTGCCGCGCTGGCGGTTTGCCGCATCGGACAAGCGAGCGAGCAAACCAGGGCCATCCTGCGAGCCGAGTTCATGCAACATTCGAAGTCGGATGCGAACGATGTCGATGTCGGGATCGCTTCCCGAATGTTCGTTGCGTTGCTCAAGCTCGGCGATGCGGCGGCCGACGCCAATCCGACCAATTTGACGCGCGAGGACGTGATCGGCTGGTATGAAGCCTTGCGACAGGGCAAGGGGCGAACGGATATCGGGCCAAACAATTGCCAAGGTTGGGACGAACCTGGCCATCGGTATATACGTCGCTGGCTGCCGTACTCGCTGCGGCCCGCACTCGTTTACAACGACGGCAGGTGGACCGAGGCCGCGACGCAGTAGCATTGTCCTGCGCGCCGCCTCGGCGCTCGAGCGATCGGCGGGGCCGCCGCAGCCGCCCCGCCGGACCCTCGACCGTCCCCTACTGCGCGCCGAACAGGTTCTGCGGAATGTTCACCGCCTTGAACACGAAATCGCGCGACGCCTCGAGCTGCCGGCGCAGCCCCGGCAGGTCGACGTCGAGCAGCTGGCCCTTCCACTTGCGGATCTTGCCGGCCACGATGACGGTCTCGACATTGGTGCGGTCCATCAGCGACACCACCGCCCCCGGCACCTGGTTGAGCGGCGCCACGTTGATCCGGGTCGCATCGAGGATGATGATGTCGGCCTCCTTGCCGGGCTTGAGCGAGCCGACCTTGCCGTCCAGCCGCAGCGCCTTGGCGCCGTTCATGGTGGCGAAGCGCAGCACGTCGCGCGTGGTCAGGAGCTGCGGGAGGGTGGGCGCCGGCGTCGGCCACTGGTTGGGCGGCGAGAAGTCGCCCTGCTCGAGGATCATCTGGTTGACCAGCATGCGCTGCATGTTCATGGCGACGCGCATCTGGGTGAAGAAGTCCGCCGTCATCGTGCACTCGACGTCGACCGACAGCGACGGCTCCATGCCCAGGCTCTGCATCTTGAGGATCGGCGGCTGGCCGTGCCGCATGTTCATCTCGATCGGAAACGCGATCGAGACCTGGGCGCCGACGTCGTGGACCCGCTGCCAGGCCATGTCCGACATCCCGGTCATGTGGATGAACAGGTTGTCGGGCCCGATTCCGATGTTGCCCGGCGGATTGCCCTGCGCATCGACGCCGCCCTGGCCCAAGGCAAGCTTGTCCATGATCGGACGGATGCTGAAGGGCGAGAGGATATGCGCCGCGACCTGCAGACCGAGCTGGCGGCCGAGCGTCCAGGATTTCTGCGTCGTCGCATCGCCGAGATAGACCTCCCCGCCCATGATCATGGTCACGAGCTGATCGGTGGACGAGAAGTACTTTGCCTTGATGCGCGTGGCGTCCTGCGGGTAGGCGTATCCTTGCGTGTTGACCGTGACGCCCTCGCCCGCGCCCTCGAAATAGCCGAAAGCCGCGCGCCGCTGCGTGTCGAACAGCGCCTGGATGGCGGCGTCGGAGTGCTGCGGCGTGTGATGGATCTGCGAGACGTCGTGCACCGTGGTGACGCCGTCGTCGAGCTGGGAGAGCCCGCCGAACAGCTCGTTTATGTAGACGTCCTGCGGCCGGTACACGGTCGCGAACTTGAGCAGGATGTTCTCGTAATAGGTGGTGCTTCCGCTCACCGAGCCCGAGCCGTCGTTGATCAGCACGCCGTCGGCGAGCCAGCTGCGCAGGATCGTCTCGAACTGATGATGATGCGTGTCGACGAAGCCCGGCATCACGATGCGGCCGGTGGCGTCGATCTCGGCGGCGCCGCCCGCCTGCAGGTTCGGCCCCACGGCGAGAATGGTCTTGCCCTGGACCAGCACGTCGGCCTGGGGAAAGTCGCCGACGTGCGGGTCCATCGACATCACCGCGCCGCCGCGGATGACGTAGCGCCGATTATTCCGGCCGGTGTCCTGCGGCATGTCGCCATCGGCGCGCGCGGGCCGCGGCGCGAACAGCCCGAGACCCGCGGCAGCCGCACCGGTCGCGGCCGCGCCCTTGAGGAAGTTCCGACGCGACCCGAAGTGATGTCGTGACCTACCTTGAATGCACAATACGCACATGGCAGTCGCCTCCCTGATCACAGGCCGTTTGCAATGACGGCCTTGCGCTAACATGATACGCGCTGGTCAGAGCGGCTGATGGTAAAGCGCCGAGCTGCGCACTGAATCGTTTGATCCCAAGCGCAGTGCCCACGTGTGCGGTTCGTCTGCCGTTGGGACTATTCCCGAATACCTATCGCGGACCGATGCCGGTGCTAAGTCGTTCAATGTGCGCACAGTCGGAGAAGCTTCCCTAGGGTGGGCAACCGCGGCCTTCGCCATCCACATGGGCAAAATCGCTGCGCGCGGTTGCCCACGCGGAAGCGCATCGCGAGGCGATTTTTTCCCACCCCGCTTTTTCCCGTATCCGAATGCCTGCGCGAAGGCGCGCAAGGCAAGTCCAAGGGACGCGAGATCAGGCCGACTGTGACCGTGCCCGGCGGGTCAGGGCGAAAACCGCCACGATGGCGGCCGCGAAGCCCGCGGCCGCGCCGACGCCAAGCGCCCAGCGTGGCCCGTAATGGTTGGCCACCCAGCCGACGATCGGCGCGCCGATCGGCGTGCCCCCGAGCGCGATGCTCACGCGCAGCGCCATCACGCGTCCACGCATCGCGCGCTCGGTCGAGAGCTGCATCAGGCTGTTCGTCGTGTTGGTGAAGGTCAGCGCCGCGACGCCGATCACCAGCAGAGCGCCGGCGAAGAACCAATAGCCCGGCGCAAACGCCGCCAGGGTGCAGCCGAGCCCGAAGACCGCAGCGCCGGTCAGCAGCAATTCGAACTGGGGTCGCGCACGGCGGGCATTCAGAAGCGCGCCCGCCAAGGTGCCGATCGCCATGATCGACGACAGAAGGCCGTATCCGCGGGCGTCCGTGTGGAAGACGGCGACCGCCATTGTCGCAATGAAAATCGGGAAGTTCAGGCCGAAGGTCCCGATCAGGAACAGCATGATCAGGATCGTCTTGAGATCAGGGCGACCCCACACGTAGCGGAACCCCTCGGTGAAGCTGCCTCGCGCCCGGTGTACCCGGGTGTTCGGACGAAGCTCGGCGACGCGCAGGCACGCAAGCGAGATCAGCACCGCGACGAAAGAGGCGCCGTTGATCAGGAAGGCCCAGCCGGTGCCGATCGCGGCGATCACCACGCCGGCGACGGCCGGGCCGATCATCCGCGCGGCATTGAACGAGGTGGAGTTGAGCCCCACCGCGTTGTGCAGGTCGTCATCCCCGACCAGCTCCGCGACGAAGGTCTGGCGGACCGGCGCATCGAACGCCGCCGCGCTGCCGAACAGGAAGGCG
>Ga0126371_10004194_pt1 | contig 12686 bp, 21 predicted proteins | sample PanSoiMetaPlot_4_FD_110145 | JGI IMG/M metagenome (GOLD analysis project Ga0126371, IMG submission 110145) | Tropical forest soil microbial communities from Panama - MetaG Plot_4 | ecosystem: Environmental > Terrestrial > Soil > Tropical forest > Bulk soil | place: Panama | collected 2016-02-17
AATTCAGAAAAAACGAGCGCTCCAGTCAGCATTGCTAATCCTAAAGGCGATTGAGGCTTACCCTGAAATGAAAGCGAACGGCACGAGGGTGCAGCTTGTGCGGCACGGGAACGAATATCCCTACGTGATCGAGGTGACTACTCCGGGCTGGAGAGGTTGCGATCACGCCCGCAGTGGAACGCTCAGGCAGACAATACCAGCCGATCTCACAAACATTCGCGACTGCCTTGCGATGGCCGGCGTCAAGTACTACAGCGTAAGCGAGCCCGTCAAAGAGGGCCTCATGATGTTCAACGAGGACGGCACGACCGAGTTTGTTCTGAAGGATATGGTGGATTTTCAGACCGCAATCATCGTGCTAACTAGGGCTGGTTGGTTGTCGCCGGAGATGACGCCAAATCAGGCCGTCCAGTAGTAGAAGTAAAGCGGGACGTACCCGGTGGACGAGAAAATATTCAGGGACCAACGTCAAACGGGAAATGGGGGGAAGTTTCATCGCCGAGTCAATCTGTCCCTCGGCGACTCAGGAGTTCGAAATCCTCCTGGACGGAGTAGCGAATCCCAGTTATACCGTCATCCCACTCAATAATCAGTTCAGAATACCCGGAATCCCACGAGGGCCGAAAAAAGATGATCACTGCCCGGGGAATCGGCACCGGGACCAGACCGAAGCAGCACGCTTTTATGCTATTCAAGGATTTCTAATGCGAAGGGCTTTCGCAGCTTCATGCCCACTGTACCCAATACGAAATGTTTACCCTAAGGAGTTTCGAGGGAGAACCTCGGAGGCGAATCGCGAGAAGGCGAGCCGTAGGTTCAAGCTGTCTTCTTGTTGCTGGTCGTAATCGGAGTCGGGCTGGCAATAAACGCTCGGTCCGTGAAGGATTCGTCAGCACTCGTGCCTGGGTCCAGGACGAGTTTCACCATTGCGTCGGGAACTTCACGCACGTCGTTACGCTAACAGTCTGCGGTAGGACTGCCGGGCGGTTGGGCTCAGATCCTGCGCTCTGCTCTGCATATTATTCGCGTTTTATTCGCCTAGCATTCGCTTACGTTGCATCCTTTGCGACCTCAGAATTATCCCTTCGACTGGCTACATGGGTCGCCCGATAGAAAGCTGGTTTGCCTGAATTACCCTGCCGGAAAGCCCACCCCCAATCCCCTTTTGTCGGAGAGGAGGTTTGCTTATGGCAAGTCCTGCCAGTGCTGCTAAACATCCGGTCCATCCAATGCTGATCGTATTCCCGGTTGGACTGCTCGTCTTCTCGCTGATCTGCAACCTCATCTACGTGCTGGGCGCACGCGACGCGGTTTGGAGTCTGGTGGCCCTGTATACGATGGGAGGAGGAATTATCGGCGGACTGCTCGCTGCCGTGCCGGGGCTTATCGATTTCACGTCGATCACCGATCCGGTGATAAGAGCTATCGGCTGGAGGCACATGCTCGCGAACGTCACTGGGCTGGTGCTGTTCATCATCGCGTTCTGGCGACAGAACATAGCAGGCAGCACCAACGTAGTGATCGTGTTGTCTATTCTCGCCGTAATCAGCCTCGCCATCGGCGGCTGGCTCGGCGGCGAGATGGTTTATGTAAGGGGCTTAGGGGTCGAGCGCGTCGAGCAGCTTGAACGAGAACGCGCCATCCTGCGTGAGCCGATGCGGCGTGAGCCCATGCGGCGGGTCGGTTAATTATGGTATTGCTGCGTGGCCCAGCCCGCGCAGGCAGGTTACTTTATGCCGTACGCAACCGGCCAAATCCTAGTTGTCGGGGACGTAGTCAGCGATAAGAACGCTCACAAGCAGGCGCCAATGTTCTTCGGCCAGACTGTCAAGTCGAACCGGCGCGAAGGTGAAGTCTCTGTCATGATGGTGCACTAGAGACCACTAAGGTAGGCTAGCACTCGGTCTGCTCAGCCGCGTGATCTGAGAGGAAAGCGTGTACATCGTCTACCTGCGCTTAGAAAACAACAAATTGAGGCAAGTGGCCAAGTTCGACCGGTCGGAAGCTGCGGCGAGGCTCGTTCATTGGTTGAAGGACTTGTGGCCAGAGGACGATTACGAAGTGCGCGAGTCGAGTTCGAGCACCGCTAACCCGGCACGCTGATGACCCTGATCAACCGCAGCATACGTACCGAACTTTGGCACTGGCGACCCGGCCCCTCCCGGTCTATGTGTCAATCTCCGACCAGCTGATCGTGCGCAGGCAGTAATCAGAAATTGTCAGTGACGCGTTCAGAGCCGCGGAATTCGCACCAGCATTAATACAAGTAAACTCGCCAAGGCGGAAATGCGAATTGGGTTTAATAGGGCGGAGTGATTTGGATGCCTGCGGCTTTTCGTAGCTGAGTCTGTGGCGGCCCGTGCCAGAAACGCGATCCCGATCTTTTTGCTGAGCCCCGGCGTCAGACCGCCCATGTTCATGAACCGATCAGCAATCCTGTCCATAATTTCCTGATCCAATTTTTGATCGCTCGTCGACAGGAAGCAATGCCATCGTGCGATCTGCTGGCGGTCGGCCCGCTCGACCTGTTGCATCGTGGGGAAAATTTCCGCCGCGCTGTCACTGTTCGCGAGAGGGTAGGGAGAAAACGTACGACATCCATTCTCTCCCTTTTGCGTGGAGGAACTGGCGTAGCATTGTTTGGGTGAGCGCCTGGGGGTAGTCAGAAGATCGGAAATGTTCGCGGTTGGGGTTCGATAACCGATGTCAGCAATCGCAAGATTGAAAACTGTTGAAGGCATGGGCTGTGGTCAGGAAGAATCACGGTTTTGGTCGGGATCTTGAATACAGCTTTTTCCCAATAGGCGCTGGTACAAGCATCTAGATTAGCCGTTTGTGACTACTCCAGATGTCGGGCATACCGGGATCGCGATTCACGCCCCACGGACCGCATAGAACGCCCAACGATGGTCGCGAACCTTACAAACGAGGAATGCAGTGAGTTTCGACGTTGGTGACCCTAGTTCACCGTCGAAATCAGCACTTGCGACGTCGATCTGAATGTCGTCATGTACCGACTTCAATCTGATCGTGGAGCCCTCGAGATCCGTGACGATAGTTTGCAGATCTCGGGTTATTGTTTGGCTTGAAATATGGACTAGAAGCAGAGTGCCATGCGTTTTCCAGTGATCGAGCAGTGAAAGAGCATCTTCGGTCTTTAAGCGCACACTTAGAATCTCGGACGACCCTGCCAAGTAACTCAATACTCGTGTTTCTGGACCGTCTGCACGGCAGGTTGCTGTATGTGCTTGGCCACACGGCCTAGTAGTTCTGGGGCGGCCCGCCGGGATCAGGGTCACCGGCGTAGGTCCTTAGAGCGGTGCCTTCGCACGCTCACTCTTGTTCCTCCGGCGCGTCCTTTAGCATAGATCGAAGCTGCCGGCGGAAGTCATGCGTGTCCTTATGGCCGTGAGTTGTGCAGGCATGCATCACGGCGAGATCGAGCACCTCCTCTTCGGTGCCGTAGATGGCGATCGTGCAATTTTTCTCGCTCGGGGATTCTCTGCAATCGATGTATTTTCTCGGCATAAGTGAACCTCCAGCTCGTAAACACGTGCAGGTAGCTCTAGGATAAGTGGTAGAGTTATGCGCTTCGTGCGAAATATGCTGGCTTGCGTTCCGAGCGCAACAAGTCGATCTTGTGTTGCGCCGTGGCGACAGCCTGACGAGCTTCCTGAACACACGCGAGCGCTTCAGTGCCGGTGCGCCACGAATCTGCATCCCCCAGTGTCGATAGCAGCCGTCTCAGTTTTTCTTCCACTTCTTTCAGCGAGCGGGAACAAAAGTCGAGTCGACTCTGCATGGTCACCCCCACTGATGTGATTAGGCAGCACTTCTTCGGATTGAAGACATCGGTCGCGAAGCCGATTCCGGCTGGTGCGGCTTGTAAGCACAGTATTAGGTAGACGGATCGATGCGAATAGCGGGTGATTGCTGTAGCACTATTGAGGACCGTTCTGTACGGCGAGGCTAGTCAGGTGAAAGGCAGCCCGCGTGATCGAGCGATGTGGGGGGCCGCTCAGCTGCGGCCAGAACACCGCTCCTTTGTCACAGCGAATACTATAATCCGGCTAATCCTGCCTCCTGAACTTTCAGTATGTTCAGGATCGCGAGAGCTGACTAACATCTTCTTGTCCGATCACACGGACGGGGCTGGTGGCAAATGCTTCTTCCTTCGCACACCGGCCCCGCTAAGACCCGAATCCCGAATATGCCAGAGGGCGGGGAGGGTTGCGTGTTCGACGTATTCTTTCTCATGTTCGCGTTCTTGTTATTCCTTCCCTTGCCGGTTCTCGTCGAGATGTGCGTGCTTATTTACATCGACGAAAAACTGGCAAGCCGATGATTTGTTCGACTAGCAGCTGCTATTGACGCACAGCCTCAATCGGCAAGCATCAGCAAAAAACCGTAGAGCCGCATATAGCAAGAAAGTCGCGCTCCCGGTAGAAAAGTCTCCCCGAACGTAGGAGTGATTCTGACTCAAGGGCACTCGCCTCTCAGTAAGCAGTTCTTAACAGAGAACGTTAACGCGCGGCCGAAGATTGACGTCATGCTTGGCGCACTGCGTGCCTTAGCGATCCTGCCTGGCCGACCAGGAGGTAGGTGTTATGCGAAAGTTGATGTTGAGTGCATCCCTTGCCGGGCTGTTACTGACCGGTGTGTCTGTATGGGCACACGCGGCCTCACCCCAATCTGAGCCGGGTCAACAGTCCAAGCAGGCCACGAAGATGGTTGCCGGGAAAATAGCGTCCATTGGAAACGGGGGAACTTCGTTCGAGTTGGAAGTAAACACCGGGAACGACAAACAGACGATGCAATTTGTGTTGGACAAGGGCACGAAAGTGCAAGGAAAGGTAGGAGTTGGCACCCCGGTGACTGTCGAATACGCCGTGGAGCAAGGCCAAAACGTTGCCTTGAGCGTAACGGCACAAGGCTAGTTAGCGCCGGGCACGTCCAAGTTGCTGCTGTGGGGGGGGACTGTCGACGGATTGCTGTTTTTAACTTAGCCGCAGACCGCGGCGAGGCGAGATGAGCTTGCGTACCAAACGCGCAGTATGTTGCGAAGGCGAGCAAGTATCCTCTAGTTGCATGGATGGGGGCCCGGTGCGGTAAGACTTGTCTCCTTGGCGCACCGGCCCATCCAAATCTCATCTTCTCAATTCTCCGATGCACTGAGACAGAACAATACAGAAGTGGCGCTGTCCAGAGTGTGGTGCTGCTGAGATGATTCGAACTTTGACGGGCCTGCTTCCATCGAAGTGAGTTGACAGCTACGACCTCGAAAATACCGTCATAACATAATTGGAGCTGCCAAAAACGATCTCCGCGCTTTGGTGCAATCACCTTAGGCTCGGCCATTTATTATCGCCCCATGAAAGTTAGTGGGCGGAGCCTGTACCTCGGGATCAGAGCTGTCAACCGTCTCATACGACAGAAATTGCGCCTGATTTTTCCACAGACGCTAGGGTTATCTCGAGGAAATACCGCGCGCGAACTACAAAATCTACCCCAGTGGCCGTGAGGCGTCATTCCTGCTAATTCTCCAGTTCTTCGCAACCCGGCCGCGGTCAAAACACAAAACACAGGAGTGTTCAACATGGAAAGACTCCGTGAGAATGTGCCGTACATTTCCAACAACCCTGATCTTGCTTCGATCCTCGAAGGACAGGAAGGAACCTTTGAGGTCGTCGCTCCCACCGGAGATGCCTTCACCGTAGTCTGCAAAGAAGGCCATTCGATTAAATCACTGATCCCCGCTGGACATCGCTACAACTGGCAGGTGCGCAAGCTGGAAGCGCAGCCGGCTGAAAGTCTCTCCACCGAAAGCGAATATGCTCGCAGTCGTCGAGCATGATTAGTTTTGTCGGCGCGAACCGTGAAAGGGGCCGGCTTCTCGACGGAGTCGGCCCCGTCTGTGGCGCTGTCTAATCCCTGCAGCCCGGCTCAGAAACGAGACGCTCATGGAGAAGAGGCCGAAGGTACTGTTTCTGTCTACAGGAAATTCGACACGCAGCCAGATGGCAGAGGGCATTCTACGGGCATCAGCAGGAGACAAATTCGAACCTGTGAGTGTGGGAATCGAATCGACAGATCGTGACCCAATCGCGATCGAAGTAATGAAGGAGGTGGATATCGACATCTCGAGACAACACTCCAAGACCGTACCGGAATCGTTCAAAGAGCATTTCGGATTCGTGATCACCGTTTCTGACCCGCGCGAGCGGGCCCCAATCTTTCCATTTACTCCAAACCTGGTCCATTGGAACCTCGAAGATCCCTCTGTTAGGCAGATAGCGACTCAAGAAAAGAGAGATGCATTTCGGCACGCGAGGGAGGAACTCCGAGCCCGCGTACAGGCGTTCGTCACCGAAACTTCTCAAAGATATCAAGTTGCCGAACCGGCACACGGCTAATCAGCTGACCATGTGACGGTCTCGGAATGATCATCGCCTTCAACGGCCGTTTCACATCGTGGCGCGAAGCACGTCGGACCTAGCGAGAGATGGCAAAGTTCCGGAGACGGCACGCGTAATTGCGAGAGCAGCCATCCGAAAAACATCTTGAATCAGCGCGCCAACTCGGAAATCTCGTGACGGCTGGAGTACCCGCGATCGATCGGGAAACATGGTAGTGTCGGCAGTCGTCGAAAGTTATGCCCACATGAACTCAAGATGTGTATCTCAGCATCACTGTCCAACGGGCTGACCCAACGTCTGTTCATACTTGCGGGCTGTGATCTCCGACTTAGCATGTATCGCTATTATTCGAGTAGTAGCCAAACACGTAAATTTTGGCTATACTCAGCACCTTCTAAAAATATTGGCCCGGGGATCATCACTTGGAGCGCGAATTTGATCTATTCGAGCGCTTCCCCGACGGATCGCTCGTTTGGCGGGGACACGCGTCAGGCATCGAGAACGCGCAGCTCAAACTCAAGCAGCTTGCGAAGGAGACGACGAACGAATGCATCGCAATGTATCTGGCTACTCAACAGATCGTTGCACGCTTGAATGGTCATCCCTCGGGTCCTGGCCTCAAGAAGCCGGTGATTTTCCAGATTGCTTACGAAGAAAGGCTTTCGATTGCGAGAAACGAACTGCTGAGACATCGCGGTTACGAAGTTGTCTCCGTGATGGGGAACGAATCGGCTAAGGTAATCCTGAGCATGCCAGAAAAGTACGACGCTTTTATCCTCGGGCATGCGGCTCCTGAGCCAGATCGGCGGGAAATGGTTCGGTGGCTGAAAGAGCACTACCCTAAGGTGCCCGTACTTGCATTGAACCCACCCTCGCAGAAGGAACTTGCTGGTGCCGACTTCAATGTTCAGCAGAACGGTCCTGAAGTATTGTTGAGCACAATCACTGCCGCGGTGCCTCCGCACGAAGCCACGATTTAGATTCCCACAAGGGTGGTATCTTTTTCTACACGCGAGTTCTACTGCCCCGTTATCGCTGGTTGTAGAGGCGCGATCACACAGTGATTTAAAACGTAAATCGAACTTGCGCGACGAACATGTCGCGCCAAGGTTTGCAACCAGCTCAGCGGCCGGCTATTCTGCCGCAACTCCATGAGACCGCGAATACTACTCGTCGACGACCACCAGATTGTGCGAAAAGCAATCAAGCAACTACTGGAAGGACCGACACGCGACGTTTGTGGCGAGGCGTCAACTGGTGAGGAAGCTATTCAGAAAGTTCAGGAGCTGAAACCAGATTTGGTGGTGATGGATTATTTGATGCCCGGAATGAGCGGTCTCGAGACCATGAAGAAGATCCGGGAGATTGCGCCCGACACTAAAATCGTAATCCTTACGATGGATGATGCCGCGATGGAAGAGGCGAGCAAGGCGGGCGCAGACGGCTGTGTTCATAAGGCCAGCATTGTTGAGGAACTGTTTCAAGCTATTACACGAATTTTGCTCGGCCGAAAGCTCTCCGATGGCTGGTGATATAGCGGTACTAGATCGCATACGCGAGACCGCGAGGCTGCACTAATGTTGTTCAATCCCGCTGCACTCCGGACACCGCCACGTTTGTTCTCCATCGCTTCTGATCGATTCCAAGTACATGGCGTGAGCGTCAAACTCACAGAGTGTCTGGCGATCGGCGACGTATGACTGTCCCGCGATGAAATCAAAGTATCCGGTCGTCTCGTGATAGCACCGGCTACATCTCTCGCGGTCGCAGAGGTACGCATGCAAGAGATTGTTCTCGAGCGATACGAGCTCGCCGAGCGTCATGGTGCTCCAGTCTTTATCGCAGAGCGGAGATATCACGTACTTCTCGACCACGTCCCTGCGAATACTCTAATCTAGTCAGGCCTGCCTCCTGAACTCTGAGTTTGTTCACGTCGCGGGGCGTGGCTAACATTCCCTTTGTCCGATCACACGGACGGGGCCGGTGGCGCTCAATCTCCTTCACACATCGGCCGCGCTAAGACCTGGTGAGCATCCGGCCCGACTCTCCAGCCCGTCTTTGGAGCGTTCCTCATCATCGCCTTCAACGGCCGATTCACGTCTTGGCGTGAGGGACGTCAGACTTGGCGCGAGATGGCCCGGTTCCGGAGACGGCAAGCGTAATTGCGAGAGCAGCATCCAAAAAAGATCCTGAATCAGTGCGCAGTGCAGTTCATCGAAATCTTCCTTGAGGAGCAGGAGATCGGAGCCCTGCAGGCGAAAAGAAACGCGGAATCTCTCGAGTGACGAGTTATTCCGCGGTTCGATTCTGGACGTTCGTGTTGTAGTTTACTGAAGTTCGCCTCCAGTTGCCTCCCGTGCGAGCGGTTTATCGCTTTTTGCGAAATCCGCCGAAGCTTCGCCGGTGGACGAAATATCTTGCGCGCCGGTCCGCTCCAGAATCGTCTTCGCGCGCTTGGTCCATTCCGAGCTGTCTGAATGCACCGAAAGAAGGAATCCGCCCTGGCGAATACGCCCTTCATATCTTTTGGCTTCGTATTCTGGGATGCCCATGCCGATCAGAGCGCCGGCGATTCCGCCAAGTGCACCTACGGCGCCTAAGCCGGCCAATGCTGTCACGATCGGTCCCGCCGCAATGAACGGCCCGATTCCTGGAATGGCTAATGCACCAATGCCAGCAAGCCAGCCCAGCACGCCGCCGACAACTGCTCCAGTCGTTGCGCCAGTGGCAACACCTTCTGGTGCCTTCGTTGCCTTCTGATGAGCGAAGTCCTTTGAGCCCACATTCTCCGGAAACAGCACGGAAATATCCGTGTTTCGAAATCCGGCGGTCTTCAGTGCTCCAACGCCGGTCTCGACAGCCTCATACGTTGGATAGATTCCAAAGACGCCTGTGTTTTTCCCGGCCATATCTCCTCCTTTCATCTTGAATTGTGATTAAGCTCCCTTCCGTTTTGTAGTTGCTTGAGCCTTCGTCTCGCGTATCTCATTGACAAATTGTCGCGCGTCGCCCGGAACCGGAACTTCACCCTCGAGTAACGCACGAGTGGTTAGATCCTTCCCATACATGGCGACTGTTGAATCCTTGTCTCGCTCAACCCACGAACCCCCTAGATCAACGCCGGCGAACAGGCCTTTGGCTCGCGAATAGGTCAGAAGCTGTGTGTCGACTTTCCAATCCGTTCCGGCCGCTGCATCCCGGCCCAGCGGACCCACCGCGGCGGAAACCGAGCCCCCAATTTGAAACTTGTCGCTGAGCAGATGGCGCATACCTTCATCCGTCATGACCATCAGCACCAAATCAACGGATTCGACACCAATCTGTGCTCCCCAACTGCCACCACTGATGGTAAAGAACGCGGGTGCACTCCAATCGCCCTTGGGGAGACGGCAAGTACTCACTCCGCGGCCATGCTTCGCGGCGAGAATGAAGCCGCCTTTCAGCAACTTGGGCACGATCGCGATGCACTTAGCTCCCGAGAGCACTTTATCTGGAATGCCCTTCTCGGGAACGTTAACGATCTGGTGCATCACCTTCGTTGAGCTCTGGAGACGTTCGACCGCGTCGGTTCGAGTTTGATCTGACCAGCAGGCAGTTGCGGCCGAAAAAAGAAGCAAAACTAAGAGGCTGATTTTGTATTTCACGGTTTACCTCCACCAATAGATTGCAGCACCTCCTGATCAGGCGTTGAGGCACATCCTTGCCTCCGTTATCAACCGCTTCACGTCAGGTTTTCCAATCACCGAGTTGATTCCTGCCGACGTTGCATCCTTCACGTTTACTGCCTCCGCGTATCCCGTGAACAGAATGATTGGGATTGATGGCAGCTGATTCCTGATCGTTCGTGCCGCCTGCAAACCATTTACTCCGGGCATCGAAAGATCCAACACAATAAGATCGGGATGGGATCTGACAGCTTGCTCGATCGCTTCAAGGCCATTTGTCGCCTCGCCGCAGACGTCAAAACCCGTAGCTTCCAGAGCACCACACAGGACTTGCCGAACGGTTGGACTATCGTCGGCAATCAGGACTCTTCGCGACGGTGAAGACATTCGACGCTCCGATGGGGACGTGACTGGGCGTCTTCACCAGGTGATGATGACCCTCCGAATTCTGACGAGTAGCGGGTACACCCTGTAGTGCACCATAGGGGATGCTGTATTGTGCAAAAGTAGGGTATTCGCGCTCGTATTAGCCCAAAGAACCCGTACTAGCCCCAAACGTAATATCGAGAACCGCGTCAGGCCGACTCAGTGCCGGTCGGTGTTCAGGCTCGTCGATGTATCCTTCTCCGTGTCAGGTTTGTTGGGGTTGATTCCCACTACTTGATAGGTGCGCGTTTTGCGATCCGGCCCGTCAGGGAATCTGAGATGCATTTGATTCTTCTTTATTTTGAAGGCCCCTTCCTGCCCCACCGGAAGAATGGTGGCGTGCTTCAAATCCTTCGGTCGGATTTCGTAGTCCATCTCGTCGGTTCGTAGCAAGTATTGCGGGCAGAGTTTTTCGTTCGAGGTTGTTTTGGTGATGCCCAACGAAGCCCACAACGTACCCACGCCGGTGAAACCTTTCTGGTTCGAGCCACAAGGGACCGCCTCCATTTTTTCGAGCATGCCTCTTTCGGGGCCGTTTTTCTTCTCGCCGGCCATCGACGAAATAGCTGGCGCAATTACTAACAGCAGCACGATTGCCCATTTACTGTTCATAACGCCTCCGTGAGCCCGGAACGGCGCGAACGCTCACGCCTGACCGAACCGTAGGGACGCGGAAGGCCGGCGAGGCCGGCCTTCCATGCCTCTACTAACTCAGACTTACTGCTTAGGCTTGTTTGCGTCGTGTCCGGGTACCGGGTTAGGAGTGGGCGTTCCACTCGTGCTGCCCGGCTTGGTGCTTGGGTTCGTGCCGCCCGCGGTGCCACTTGGGTTCGTTTCAGTGGGCCGCGTGGTTCCAGTTGGAGTACTCCCCGGAGCGGTGCCGTTGTTGAACTGCTGCTGAGCGCCCTTCACGAACTCGTTCGGATGTGCAGACAAGTCTTGTTTGATATCCGGATGAGCGTTCAGGTACTCGTTCAACTCGCGATGGTTTTCCACGTATTCATGGTCCTTAACCAGCGCGGGGTTCTTCGAAACATCCTGCTTGATTCTTTCATGGCTGCCCAGGAACTCTCCAAAGCTGGCCATGTGATCACGGTCCGAGTTACGGGTGCGTCCAGCATCCGGCCGGTCGAAACGGGTCTCGTCACGCATGAACGCGTTAGGATCCTGTCGGATCTGTTCACGCACGCCCGGGTTGTCCTGCAGATATGATTGCAGGGCCGGGTGACTCTGCATGAATTGTCGGTTGTCGACGAGAGAAGGGTTCCTTCGGACTTGCTCGGCGATCTCGCGATGATTGTCGAGGAAGCGGTCAAAGTCGGCTAGATTTCGGCGGCCGATATCCCGGTCGTTCCGCGCGTCCTCTCGGCGGTCGAATTGATTTTCCTGCCGCATGAAGACGTTCGGGTCCTGTCGGAGCTGGTTGCGGATATCGGGGTTATTCTGCAAAAACGATTGCAGCACGGGGTGATTCTGCACGAAGGTGCGATCGTCCGCGAGCGACGGGTTCCGGCGAAGTTGTTCGGCAATTTCGGGATGGTTATCGAGAAACTGATCGAACTCCGCCAATTGGCTACGCCGGCCGTCGTTGTTTTGAAACGACCGATTATCTGTGCCTCTATTATCTGTTGGCGCGTTCGATTGCGCCCGCGCCGGCGCGCCCACACACAACATTCCTGCCATAGCGAGAGACAACATTGCCGCACTAGCGTATCGATAGATGTGATTGCTCATAGAATGTGCCTCCTCTGATGAATGATTTCGGGGCGCTAGTGGTAAGTGCAACTGGGGTGCCAGGTGGTGGCAAAAATGCGGCATCTCCCTGACGATTAATCACTTACACCGAGCCGCTGCGGAAGCATCTGCGGACCATGGTGAGCAATTTCTATATCCTGGGGGAAAATCGCTATAAACGATGCACCCTAGGGCGACTTATGCAGACGAGTGATAGGAATCACGTTGCCTGCGTCCGGAGCTAGCTCGTGCCGAACCGACTCCCAATCCCGCTCTCTGAGAGAAGTGCGACCGAAGCAATCTTCAACGTGCTCTATCACGAAGGCGATATGGATCTGCAAAAGTGAGAAAAAAATTGACGTTCCTGCAGACATGTTTAACGTGGCGATCGGTGCTTTAGTTGCGAAGGACGATATCGATCTTGTTCAGAGTGGGGACTCGGTCA
>Ga0126371_10004195_pt1 | contig 12683 bp, 6 predicted proteins | sample PanSoiMetaPlot_4_FD_110145 | JGI IMG/M metagenome (GOLD analysis project Ga0126371, IMG submission 110145) | Tropical forest soil microbial communities from Panama - MetaG Plot_4 | ecosystem: Environmental > Terrestrial > Soil > Tropical forest > Bulk soil | place: Panama | collected 2016-02-17
ACTCTGGACACGCGCCACTTCACCGCGGCCAATGGCGATTGTGTGGGATTCCTGGAACGGCACCACGAGCGCGTATCGAGCGTCCACTTGGGCGACCGCAGAAAGAACAACGGCCGCAGCACCCCATTTGGCGAAGGCGATGCGCCGATCATCGAGGTTCTCCGGTTGATCCGCGACAATCACTGGCCCATCGTCGCGCTGCTGGAATTCGAGCACGGCACCTTGCGGACGGAGGTCGAGGAGGTTCGGCTCATGTTCGACTTTTGCAAGCGGGCGTTAGCGTGAGGGGCCGAATGAAACAACTATTCCGCATGATCGGCGTGCTGGCGTTGGCTACAGTTTTGGCGGCTGCGCAGTCGGTGTCCAAAGAAACCTACGATTTCAATTTCATCGGCCAGCCGCTGCCTGACACTGTTTTGCAGCACGCCAAGGAAACCTTCGTGTTGTTCGGCTGCGCCTACTGCCACGGTCTTAACCTGGTCACTCGAGGAGAGGCCACGGATTTGATGCACTCCCGGCTTGTTGGCCAGGACGTAGACGGTAACTTGATCAGGCCGCTGCTGCGAGCGGGTATTCCACAAACCGCGAAACTGTCGCCGATGCCGCAGTTTTCCGATTTGAGCGACCAACAGATCGGCGCCCTGGTCCTCTGGATTCATTATGCTCGCTCCGAGGGCCGGTTCAAGGAATTGACCGAGGCCAAGGATCCGCTGGTGGGAGATGCGGGGAAAGGCAAAGCTTACTTCGATCAGAAGTGTGCCTCCTGCCACTCTGGTTCGGGCGATTTGGCCGGAGTAGGCAAAAAGTATAGCGGCGCCGCCTTGAAAACGGCCTTCCTTAAGCCGAGGACACTGGATCGCCCTCGATCATGGAGAGTCGATGAGCTTCATGATGCGAAAACGGTAGTGGCGAAGGCACAGCACAGGGCGCTGCTTGAGAATTATTCTGCCGAGGACGCCTCGAACGTGACGGCCTTCCTCGCAACTCTCAAATGACGAAACACTCCCGACGCGCTTTTGCGAAGCTTGCCACCGCGTCGGTGCCGTTGCTCACTCTCGACGCGCACCCAGCGGAGCCGCCCGCCACCATCATCAATGGAGTCCGGTTCGGCGTGGAGACGTTCAGCTTCCACGACCTGCCTCCGGCAGGAGACCCGCAATTGGTTCCCACGCTCATCCGCGACATGAAGGACGCCCGCATTGCGGAGTGCGAGATCATGTCGGGGCATGTCGAGCCCATGGGAAGCTACGCGACCGGCTGGTGGGTGGCGACGCGCCGCGATCCGGGATTCCCCAAAATGCGTGAGGATGCCCGGCGCTGGCGGCTCTCCGTACCGATGGAGTACTACGGCAAGGTGCGGAGGCTATTCGAGCAGGCGGGGCTCAGCATCTTCCTCTACAACGTCAATTTCAATGAGACCTTCACCGACGAAGAACGGGACCGCACCTTTGAGGCTGCCAAAGAGTTGGGCGCCGCGGGGTTCAGCTCTTCGACCGTGCTAAGTGAAGCCCAGAGACTGGTTCCGTTCGTCGAGCGCCACAGGATGTTTGTGGCGATGCACAACCACAACAATCTCGTGGATCCCGATCAGTTTGCCACTCCGGCGAGCTTTCAGAAAGCTCTCGATATGTCAGAGTACTTCAAGGTCACGCTAGACATCGGCCACTTTACTGCGGGCAACAACGACGCGGTCGATTTTATTAGCAAACATCATGACCGCATCGTGAACATTCATGTTCGCGACCGGAAGCGAAATAACGGCCGGAACATGCCTTTCGGTCAGGGAGACACTCCCATCAAAGAAGTCCTGCAGCTGATTCGCGACAACCGCTACCCCATTCGCTGCTACATCGAATATGAGTACGGATCGTTCCGGCCTTCCACGGAAGAGGTAAAGCGATGCCTGGAGTATTGCAAACAGGTCTTGGCTTGAGTCAAACAAGGACCGCGTTTTTCGTTTGCGCGTTCGGCACAGCCCTGTTCGGCCCAAGGAAAGCGCGACGCAGGCGGGTATCCGGCGCCCACACCGGAACTGCAGCGCGGGCGGACGGTCTACGTGACCAGCTCCTGCCACTTTTGCCATGGAATCGACTTGACCGGAGCCGCCATGGGCGCGGCAAATCTGGCTACGCCAGCCCTGGTCGGCCGCGATCAGAATGGAAGTCTCATCGAGGCGGTTGTCCGCGCGGGGCTTCCAAATCTGCAGACATCGATGCCGCAGTGCTCCGACTACACCGATCAGCAGATTGCCGATCTTGCCGCTTACATTCACTACCTGCGGCAGCAGCGGCGGTACAAGGAGCTGATTGCGGCGAAGGACGCGGGCGACGCCAATCTCGGCCGTCGCTATTTCAATGGGGCGGGAAACTGTAGGTCGTGTCACTCTCCCGAATCGGATCTCGCCGGAAGCGCCAGGAAATACGACGCGGACGGTTTGAGCGCGCACATCCTGCGACCCGGGTTATCCTTTATTCGCGAGGGCGCCGACGCGGGAAGCATCGCGCACCTTAAGGCCCTCGAGAACTACACTCTGGCGGAAGTGCAAAACCTCCACGCCTATCTGCAAACATTGAAGTGACCGCTCGCCGATCAATTTTCCGAGGCTGGGCCTAACTTTTCTGGCAGTGAACTCGGCTTACCGGCGGTGGAGTTTGGCCGTCCAAGTGGGATCCTCCAAATGGGTTGTCGCGCATCCGTCCACCGGATAAAATATGGCAGTCTGGAGCGGTACTGGGGTGGGGGGCAACACGTGGCGGAGACGTTAGGCGCAGTTTACGAATTCGGGTCGTTTCGCTTGGACGCCGCGCGGCGGCTTCTCACCCGAGGCGATGAGCACATCAACCTCCCGCCGAAGACCTTCGACCTACTGGTCCTACTGGTCGAGAGCCACGGACGCGTATTTTCCAAGAAGGACCTGATGAATGCCCTGTGGCCCGATACATTTGTCGAAGACGGCAACTTGACGTTTCAGATCTCTGTATTGAGGAAAGCTCTAGGAGCCGAAGGCAGCGAGTGGATTGAGACCCTGCCCCGCTACGGCTACCGGTTTGGCGATGTTCGCGAGGTGGCCGATCCTTCGCTCGCTGGAACGCGCTCGCATCCCGGCGAGGAGACCTCAGCGCAGCCTAAGACCAAGAGTTCCAGTCCCAAACGATTTTTGTATTATTGGGCCGCAGGCGTGGTTCTTGCTGCGCCCTCGGCCTATCTAGCGGTTGCCCATCTACGTGAAGCCCCGCCCGCCGACAACTCGGTCGAATTCCAAATCGCCGCTCCCGATCGCGTAACCTTGCCCAACGGCAACTCTATGGCGCTTTCTCCAGCAGGCGACCACCTCGCCTTTGTAGGCGTCGCTCGGGACGGAACCAGGCAACTCTGGTTACGTGCGCTAGGTTCGCTAAAAGCCGATCTCCTTGCAGGAACCGAACAGGTAGATTCTGCTTTTTGGTCGCCTGACGGGCGATCGATCGCATTTTTCGCGAACGGCAAGCTCGAGCGGCTCGATCTCCCGAGCGGCTCGATACAGGTGATCTGCGAGACACCGATGGCAAGTTCGACGGGCTCCTGGGGCCGAGACGGAACCATTCTGTTCGATACGCTCGACCATCCCGAAATTTTTCGAGTCCCGTCGGCGGGTGGCAAGGCTAAAGCGTTCACGCGGCTCAATCCGGCGAATGGAGAAACGCGGCATTCCAGCCCACAGTTTCTGCCCGACGGCCGCCACTTCATCTATTTTGTTCAAAGCGACAAGCCGGATAGCGCCGGCCTGTATGTGGGCTCGCTTGATTCCTTGCACTCTTCTCAGCTTACTAAGTCCACCGCGAGCGGAGTATACGCACGCATGGCGAGCGGCAGCAGCTACCTGGTATTCCCCAGAGGGGCGGATCTCGTGGCACAGCCCTTCGATCTAAAACATTTCAGGCTCACGGGAGCCACAGTGCTTGTTTCCCGCCGGTTGCTTATCACTCTGGGCGGAGGCGTCAACCGCGCTACTATCACGGCCTCAGAAAACGGTGTGCTTGCCTACCGCACGCTGGTGGATACAGGACTGACGGAACTGGTGTGGGTGGATCGCTCGGGAAGGCGCCTGGAGACCGTAGGCGACCCAGGCGATTATTCCAACCCCGCGCTATCTCCCGATGACAAGCGGTTTGTCGTTTCCCGCATCGATCCGCAGACTCGCACGCGCGACTTGTGGGTATTCGATTCAAGCAAGCAATCGTTTTCGCGTTTTACTTTCGATCCAGCCGATGAAACCAACGCTGTATGGTTCCCTGACGGGAGCCGAGTAGCGTTCGGCATGCCACTCAACGGAGTGATCGATCTCTATGAGAAGGACATAGCAGGTGGCTCGGCGCCAAAGCTTTTGCTGCAATCGGCGGAGAATAAATACATCCATGAGTGGACGCCCGATGGCAAATTCCTGCTTTTCCGAATCGGCACATTGACATGGGCGCGCCCCGTGACGGGCGGAGCCCTGATGGGGCCTTATGCCATGGAGAATCCCAGGGTCTCGCCGAATGGCAGATGGGTCGCCTACACGTCATCGCAGTCCGGCCGCTCCGAGGTATATGTCCAGAGTTTTCCGCCCGGAGACGGGAAGTGGCAGATCTCTTCGACTGGTGCGATCGAGCCCTCCTGGAGGGGAGACGGCAAGGAACTTTATTTTGTCAGTGCCGATACATTAATGGCGGTGCAGGTCCGAACCGAATCCAGCGTCTTCGAGGCAGGCCGTCCGAACCCGCTGTTTGAAGTTCACCTGGAATCCTCGACCCGGAGAACTCGTTACCAGGCGTCATCCAACGGCCGCAGATTCCTGCTCAATCGACCGAAGGAACCATCTTCGCCCATCACCGTGGCTGTTAATTGGTTGTCGGCTGTGAACCGCTGAAACAAAACAACTTCACGGTCACTAATTGCGTGCTTGTAGATTTCTGAGACGTTGTAAAGGACTTTTTTCCACCCTCTGGAGTAATGTTCTAGAAGTATTGGAGGATCAAAATGCATGCCAGAAGGCTACGAGCTATGGTGCGATCGAGTCTTGCGAGTGTCCTTGGACTGGGCTTTACAGCAGCGATCCTGTTCGTAGCCGGTCCCGGGCTGAGAGCTCAACACCCGGTGGATGGCGCTGATGCCCTGGCGGTTCTGAAGCGGTGTTCCCAATGCCATGGACCGACCTTGCAGATGTCCAAGCTGGATCTGAGCACTCGCGAGGGGATGCTCAGAGGAGGAGAAAAAGGCGCCGCCCTGGTGCCCGGGAATGCCGAAGCGAGCCCGCTTTTTCGCCGGATCGCCGGATTGCAGGCCCCTGCTATGCCCATGTCTCCGGTCGCGCCCTTGAATGCCCAGGAAGTGACGCTCATCCGGGATTGGATCAATCAGGGCGCCAATTGGCCTTCGACTGCGCCGGCCAACCCAGTCTCCGGAGCTTCGGGACAGACCTATCCCGGCGGATATCGGCCACGCGAAATCACGGAGCAGGACCGGCAGTGGTGGGCGTTTCAGAAGCCGGTCCGCCGGCCGGCGCCGCAGTCGAGCGATGCCCGCTGGAGCCGGAATCCGATCGACGGATTTGTCAAGGCGATGCTTGACAGGAAGGGGCTGGAGCCGGCGCCCCAAGCGGACCGACACACGCTCATCCGCCGCGCCTATTTGGATTTAGCCGGTCTGCTCCCCCCGCCCGAGGTCGTCGATGCGTTCGTAAAGGACGCCTCTCCGGATGCATACGAAAAACTGATCGATCGCCTTCTGGCCTCGCCGAATTACGGGGAGCGCTGGGGACGTAACTGGCTGGACGTGGTGCGCTATGCCGACAGCTCGGGTTTCGAATTCGATCTGAATATCGACAACGCCTGGCGGTATCGCGACTATGTGATCAAGGCCTTCAATGAGAACAAGCCCTACGACCAGTTCGTGATCGAGCAACTGGCGGGCGACGAGTTGGATAAGCCGACGTTCGACAGTCTGACGGCGACGACATATTATCGCATCGGCCCGCGCGTGCGCTTCCGTGAGAAGAACTATCCGTCCTACCGTTTCGACTACATGGACGACATGGTTCGCACGACTTTCCAGGGATTCATGGGGTTGTCGGTGAATTGCGCACGCTGCCATGATCACAAGTTCGATCCCATTACGCGGCTCGATTACTACAAGTCCGTCGCGGCGTTTTGGGGTTACGTGGATTACGATCAGCCGCTGGTCCCCAAGGCGGAGGTTGACGCCTATTACGGCCAACTCAAGGAACTCGAGAAGGAAATGACGCCGCTCGTACAGGAGATTGCGCGCATTGAAAAGCCGTACCGCGACAAGCAACGTGAGCAGCAGGTACAGGACGCGCTCAGGAAGTTTCCCGCAGATATTCAGCAGGCCATCAAGACGCCCGAAGCGCAAAGGACGCTGGGGCAGAAGCTGCTGGTCGCGCAGGTAATCATTAATCCCGAGGATGTGGATCCCGATAACCTGGTGGTGGACGCGACTGCTTCGGCAAAAGCGCGCGCGGCCGCGAAGGCCGACCAGGTGTTCGGCATTACAAATTACGGCAAGAAGCAGATCGCGCTGAGCCCCGCCGATGAACAGAGACGCGCCGAGGTCCAAGCCAAAATCAAAGCCATCGAAGACCGGTTACCCGCGCCGCTGCCGGTGGCCGATGGCGTGCGCGATGGTGATTATCGGCTGTCGCCTGACGGCTTGGGCGATTCCCATATCCCGGGTACGGGGCGGCCGGATTACGGCCTCACTTGCTGTTTCCTTCCGGCGCCCGGCGCCAAGTTCGAAGTGCCTCCGCTGTATTTCGCCGCGAAGGGTGAGGATTTGAAAGGTGAGGAATCGACGTTCCAAGTCCAGCCGGGATTCCTGACGGTGCTCTCAAATCCCGCTGCGCCGCCGCCGGCGACTCACCTTCCTGTGCGTTCTGACTATTCGACGAGCGGCCGGCGCAGGGCTCTAGCCGAAGCGATTGCTTCCAAGGACAATCCGCTCACGGCCCGGGTAATGGTGAACCGCATTTGGGGCTGGCATTTCGGAACCGGAATCGTGGCCACTCCGGGAAACTTCGGCAAGATGGGTGTCTTGCCCTCGAATCCGGAATTGCTCGATTGGCTGGCCACCGAATTCGTCCAGCGCGGATGGATCATCAAGGATATCCAACGCCTCATCATGACGTCGGAAACCTACAAAATGGCGTCGGCATTTTCGCGCGAGGGGAATTTGAAGACCGATCCTACCGATGTCTATTTATGGCGCTTCCCGGCTCATCGTCTGGAGGCGGAGATCATCCGCGATATCACGCTCTCGGCCAGCGGCAAGCTCAATCCGCAGTTTGGCGGCGAGCCTTTCTTCCCGGCGATCCCCGTCTCGCTGCGCGCTGATCAGCCGCGCGGCACGTGGGAACTCACCAAGGAAGAACCCACCACGTGGAGGCGCAGTGTCTATGCCTACGTGAAGCGTGGATTGAAGTATCCGATGTTTGAGGTATTCGACGAGCCGGATTTGAACGTGACCAGCGAAAAGCGTGCGGTCAGCACCGTTCCCACGCAAGCTTTAACGCTCTTGAACAACGATTTCATGTTGATTCAGGCCGGTCACCTGGCAGATCGTGTGTGGAAACTGGCTGGGGCGGATCAGAGTAAACAGGTCGCCGAAATGTATCGCATCACGCTCGCCCGCGAGCCTACACCTACTGAGATGCGGATCAACATCGAGTTTCTCGAGAAGCAGACCGGCAGCAGCAACGCGAAGTCGGCGCTGACCGATCTCGCGCACGTGGTGCTTAACCTGAACGAGTTTGTGTATGTCAACTAGTGAGGACTCCATGAGCGAATACTTCTGTGAACACAGCCGCAAAGACAACTTCATTTCCCGGCGGAAGTTCTGGACAGAGGCTGGAATGGGCATTGGCACCCTGGCGCTGATGGACCTGCTGAGTCGCGATCAACTGATGGCTGCCGAATGTGTCGCGCCGGTGGGCAAAATCGATTCTCCGCTTGCGCCGAGGCCGGTCCATTTCAAACCGCGCGCGAAATCCGTGATCTCGCTATTTATGAGCGGCGGCGTCAGTCATCTCGATACTTTCCAGTACAAGCCGGCGCTCGAGAAATACGATCGCATGCCCATGGAAGGTAAGGGCGAGATCAAAGTCCGGCAGGGCTATCCCGGACCGCTGATGAAAAGCCCCTTTAAATTCAAGCAATACGGACAATCGGGTGCATGGGTCTCGGAGATTTTCCCGAACATCGCAACCATCGTGGACGACCTGGCCTTCGTTCACTCCTGCCAGGGAACGTCCAATGATCACGTGATCTCGCATTACGAGTGGAACACCGGTTCGATTCAAATGGGATTCCCCAGCGTCGGTGCGTGGGTCACCTACGGTCTGGGCAGCGAGAATCAAAGCCTGCCGGGCTTCGTCGTCGTTCTCGATCAGAAGGGCGGACCATATGCGGGTCCTCCGAACTGGCAAAACGGATTCCTGCCTGCGGCCTACCAGGGGACCGTATTCCGCTCTAAGGGCGACCCAATCCTCGATCTGAGCCCGCCCAGCCAGTACATGTCGCCCGAACAGCAGCGCGCCCGGCTCGATCAGATCACCCGGCTGAATCAGGCTTTCGACGAGAAGTATCCCGGCATTTCGGAGCTTTCCGCGCGAATCTCATCTTACGAACTCGCGTATCGCATGCAAGCCTGCGCGCCGGAGGCTGTCGACGTCTCGTCGGAAAGCGACGAGACGAAGCAGCTCTATGGGCTGAACGATCCAGTCACCGCCGCCTACGGTCGTCAATGCCTGCTCGCGCGCAGGCTAGTGGAGCGCGGCGTGCGTTTCGTGCAGTTAATCAGCGGAGCCTATGTCAGCATCGAAGACACTTGGGATGCACACGCAAATATCGTCAGCAACCACACACTGCACGCCCGCGAAGTAGACAAGCCCATCACCGGATTGATCACAGACCTGAAACGGCGCGGCATGCTCGATGAAACGGTCGTGATGTGGCACAGTGAATTCGGCCGGATGCCGATTTCGCAGCGTGGCTTGGGACGCGATCACAATCCGGGCGCCATGACCATCTTTATGGCCGGTGCGGGAATTCAGGGGGGCCAGCAGATCGGCGCCTCCGACGATGTCGGTTTCAAAGCCGAGGAGCAGAAGGTTACCAATCACGACGTACACGCGACCTTGCTGCACTTGCTGGGCATGGATCACAAACGCCTGACGTATTATTTCAACGGCCGCAACATGCGCCTGACAGATGTCTCCGGCGAACTGATTCCGCAAATCGCCGGCACGCCATCCCAGAAGGCCTGACGAGTCCGTGCGCGCCGCCCTAACTATAACTACTTTCTTGCTGATCGGAGTTCCGGCTCTCGCGCAACATCACGGATAAACGTGAGCGATGCAGGAGTTCCTGCCACTGGAAGACTACTGTTTTCGGGAAACCGTACGGACTGGCGGATTCCTCAGTCGGGAAACACAACAGGTACTTAGAACTCACTATTGCATTTCTAAGGATTCCCCTGCGCGATTCGGGAGTACAATCCCTCAGCGTTTTTAGCACTCGTTTGAGGGGGATCCATGAAAGAGCTCCGTTCTTCTTGTCTGGCCGCATTTTTTCTAGCCATAACGTTCCAGCTGCAAATCTCTGTAGGGCAGGTGACCACGGCTGATATTCTTGGCCGCGTGACGGACGCCTCGGGCTTGGTGGTCCAAGGAGCGCGCGTCATGCTTATCAATCTGGACACCAATAATACCCGTACGGCGGATACCAACGAAGCGGGCGACTTTGCGTTCAACCTGCTGCCCCCGGGCCGCTATTCGGTGCGCGTGGAAAAATCCGGATTCAAAGTCTTCGATGTGATGCAGGTTACGGTAGCAGCCGGCGACCGCTCCCGGGTGGATGCCCAAATGGCCCTTGGCCAGACTTCGGAGGCCATCGAAGTCACTAGCCAAGCGGCGGCACTGCAGACGGATAGCTCGAGCGTGGGGACCTCGGTGACCGGGCGTCTGGTCCAGGACCTTCCCCTGAACGGCCGCAATTACGTGCAGCTGACCCAACTAGTGACCGGCGTCAGTTCGGGACCCGGCAACGGCTTGGCGACGGGCAGCCGCCCCGACGACCGCAGATTGAATTCTTCTTATTCCGTAAACGGCCAGGATCCTATCGCTAACAACAACATGATCGACGGCATGGACAACAATGAGCGCTTCATCGGGACCATTGGCGTACGGCCCTCCATTGATGCCATCCAGGAATTCAAGGTCCAGACAAATCTCTATAGCGCCGAAGTGACACGCACGTCGGCCGGCGTGGTTAACATTCTGACCAAGTCCGGTACCAACGCCTTCCATGGATCGCTATTCGAGTTCTTCCGTAATGACAAGATGGACGCCAACGGCAATTATAATTTCACGGCATCGGCCTCGGGGCAGCTGCCGAAGTCCGAATTCCGGCAGAACCAGTTCGGCGGTAGCTTGGGCGGCCCCGTTAAGAAGGATCACGCCTTCTTCTTTGTGGATTTCGAACGGCTGAGCATCCGCCAAGGCGTGCCGATCTCGGCCATCGTTCCGACGGCCAAGCAGCGGATGGGCGATTTTTCGGAGAACTGCATCGCCGGATTCGACGCCAACGGCATCTGCGCGAATACGTCTCAGCAAATCAATATCGTGAATTCGATCAAGGGCGTACCCACGGGTCCAGTCCCGTTTAACCGTCTGAACCAGGGCGCGTATGGGAGCGTGCTCGATCCGCTGGGACTGAAAATCGCATCACTGTACCCCCTGCCGACTGCGCCTGGCGTGAACGTGAACAACTTCGCTTCTTCGCCGATCCGTCCCCAGGACGCCAACACGTTTGACGTTCGCGTTGACCACCACTTCTCGGATAAGACCAATTTCTATTCGCGGTATTCCTTCAACGACGTGAGCACGATCCAGCCCACCGGATTCCCGACCGTCTCTGTCCCAGGGCTGACGGGCGGATCGGTCACGGTGAATCCCGGCGGACGCTTCATCGGCTACTCCGATTTCGCGGGCACGAACGCGAGCCGCGCGCAGAATCTCCAGTTGAACCTGGTTCATATCTTCCAGCCGACTCTGCTGCTTGAGCTCAAGGCCAGCGCAGCCCGCACTGCCATTCAGTCGCGCGCGGTCAACGATGGCGCGGACTCGGCCAACGCGCTCGGCTTCCCCTGTAACGCAATCAGCTGCGTGAACATCGGCGACGACCAGGCCTTTGGCCTGCCGCACCTAGTCATCCAGGGTTTCCAGGAGTTGGGCGATGTGACGTTCGTGCCCCTTCTGCAGTTCGACAACACGTTCCAATACGCGGGATCGGTCACTTGGACGCGCCGGTCCCACAACGTCAAGTTCGGCGCAAGTTTGATACGCCGCCAATTCTCCCTGGTTCAAAGCGCCCGCCCACGCGGAGAGATGACGTTCAACGCCAGCGCGAGCAACGCCGCTTCGACCACTAATTTTGGGTTCGCGAACTTGCTGGTAGGAACCCCCGTCCAGATCATTCGCCAAGCTAGTCTTTACAAGCCTGGGTACCGTGCTTGGGAGCCCGGCCTCTACATCCAGGATGACTGGCACGCTACTCGTCGCCTCACGCTGAACTTGGGGATGCGCTATGACCTCTTCACCACTAAGACGGAACAGTACAATCGGCTGGCCAACTTCGATCCGTATACTTCGACGATGCTGGTTGCCGGTCAGAACGCCGATGCCACCGCGGGCATCTCCACGGACCATGGAGATGTGGCTCCGCGAATCGGGTTTGCGCTGAATCTGGGGCATGGAACGGTAGTGCGCGGCGGCTGGGGCTTGAGCTTCTTCCCCATGGATTACACATCAGCAGTGGCGTTGAAGAACCTGCCGTTCACCAGTGCGCTGAGCTGCGGTCCGCTGTCGGGCCCGTGCCCGACAGGCATCGGAACGCTCTCACAGGGCATTCCGCGGCCCACCGACCCGAACTCTTATGCCAAGGTCAACGGCGCAATCGATCTAGCGCAGATTCCACCCTCCACTCTGGTCACCATGGATCGGGACTTCAAAGCCAGCCTCACGCAGCAGTTCAATGTCCTAGTCGAAAAGCAGTTCGGCAACAACGTAATCACGGGAGGCTATGTGGGGATGCGCGGCAGCCGGATCGCGATGAACATTCCAGATATCAACCGGGCGCTACCTACCGGCAACAGCACTTCTACCCCCAAACCGTTCGCCGCGTTGCCGCGACTGGGGGGCATCGGCTACTTTACCGAAAACGGAAGCTCCGAATACAACGCGCTGCAAATCAACTTCAACCGGCGGCTGAGCAGAGGCATCAGCTTCACCTCAGGTTATAGTGAGGCCCGTGCGCACGATAACGTAACCGGTTTGGGTACCGGAACGGGCGGCTATGGAAATCTCGTGGGGCCTCTGCCGCAGGCCATCGCCAATGTCCAGAGCTATGACTGGGCTAATAGCGACTTTAACATCCGCAGACGCTTCACGTTTGGCGGAAACTACGATCTGCCGTTCGGGAAATCTTTAAAGGGCTTGGCGGAAAGAATTGGTGCCGGATGGCAGCTGAACGGCTCCATGGCTTGGCAGACCGGACTTCCGTTCACGATTGCGGACCAGTCCGCCGTTAGCGGCATCCTAGGGTTGGGCGGCAATACCGAGCGTCCCAACCTGATGAGCAATAACATCCGCG
>Ga0126371_10004197_pt1 | contig 12679 bp, 11 predicted proteins | sample PanSoiMetaPlot_4_FD_110145 | JGI IMG/M metagenome (GOLD analysis project Ga0126371, IMG submission 110145) | Tropical forest soil microbial communities from Panama - MetaG Plot_4 | ecosystem: Environmental > Terrestrial > Soil > Tropical forest > Bulk soil | place: Panama | collected 2016-02-17
CGCCTGATCACGGCGGCCGCGAGGCCGGATAGTCCCGCCAGGCGCTGGTCGAACTCGCTACATCGTGCAGCAGTCGCCTGGCTGTTGCGTGCCGGTCGTCATCGGGTGCGCCGGCCAGGTTGATGCCGACGAGCATTGCTGCAGCCCTTGCGCCAGCTTCGGCCAGGAACAGCCCAGTCAACGCGTCGCCGCGCAGATTCGGGTTTCCGTCGGCTGCCAGGCGACCAGCCAGGCGCGCCACCTGCGCGGCGAGACGGAGTACCTGCAGCGGTATATCCGCAGCGCCGCTGAGGGCAGCGGCGAGGCGGTCGGCTTGGCTGGCATCGGCTGCGACATCGGCAGGACGACGGGCGGCAAGCACGGCCTGGTAGGAACTGGAATCGGCCTGGATAAGCGCGGCCGCCCCGGCCTGCAGTGCGGAAGCGCCGCCTGCTAGCTCAGCCGCCTCATCCGCGGTCAGCTGGCGTGCCGACAGCCGGGCGGCCATCGCGCACAGCCCGGCGCCGATGGCTACCGCGGTGGCCGCGCCGCAGCCGCCGCCTGGCGCGGCTGATCCGTCGGCGACGGCAGCCAGAAATCCGCCGAACGGCATCGTCAGGTAGTCAGCCGACGAGCCGGCCAAATTGGCTGATCGGGTCACGCCAGGCCAACGACGAGGCCGTCCTCGTCAATGTCGATACGCTCGGCCGCGGAGTTCGAGGCCAGGCCCGGCATGGTGCGCATGTCTCCGCAGATCGGGTAGATGAACCCGGCACCAACCGACGCGCGCACTTCTCTGACGGGCAGCCGCCATCCGGTCGGCGCGCCGCGCAGTCCCGGGTCGGCCGACAGGGATAGCTGCGTCTTCGCCACGCACACTGGCAGCTCCCCGAAGCCGTTGCGCTCGTACCTGCGCAACTGGCTGACGGCGGCTGCGGAGTAGTCAACGCCATCGGCGCCGTAAATCCGGGTCGCGATCGCGAGAATCTTCTCTTGCAGACTGGCGCCTGCCGGGTACAGGAACTGGAATTCGCTCGGTTCCTCGGCCGCTTCGGCCACCGCTTCGGCGAGCTCGGTGGCGCCTGCGCCACCGTCGGCGAAGTGTGTGCACACTGCAGACCGCACGCCCAGCGAGGCGGCTATCTCCCTGATGGCAGCGTGCTCAGAAGCAAAGTCCTCTGGCATGGCATTGATGGCAACAACTGGAGTCACTCCGTGCAGCCTGACGTTCTCGATCTGCTTGCGCAGGTTGGCTCCGCCGACGTGGATCTCCGCGGGGTTCTCTGCCAGCAGGGCTGGCGGCAGCGGGCGGCCCGCCACTATGCGGTGGTTACCCGAGTGCGCCTTCAGGGCTCGTACGGTTGTGACCACGACGGCCGCGTCGGGGCGCAGTCCCGAGACGCGGCACTTGATGTTGAAGAAGCGCTCAGCGCCCATGTCGGCGCCAAAGCCGGCCTCGGTGATGAGGTAATCGCCGGCGTGAATGCCCATCAGGTCAGCCACTACCGACGAGTTGCCGTGCGCGATGTTCCCGAACGGGCCCGCGTGCACCAGGACCGGGGTGTTTTCCAGCGTCTGCAGCAGGTTCGGCAGCAGCGCCTCCCGCATGATGACGGTCATCGCGCCTGCGGCCCTGAGTTGCTCGGCCGTCACTGGCTCGCCTGTTTGTGAGAAGCCGATCACGATCTTGCCCAGCCGGGCGCGCATGTCCTGCAGGGATGACGACAAGGCCAGGACTGCCATGACTTCCGATGCCGCGGTGATGTCAAAGCCTGTCTGCCGCGGCACCCCATCGTCCTTGGTGCCGAGTCCACACACGATGTTCCGCAGCGCCCTGTCATTCACGTCAACCACCCGGCGCCAGGTGATGGTGTGCGGGTCGATGTTTAAGGCGTTGCCTTGGTACAGGTGGTTGTCCAGCATCGCCGACAGCTGATTGTGCGCTGCGGTCACCGCGTGCATGTCCCCTGTCAGGTGCAGGTTCAGGGTCTCGAACGGGACCACCTGGCTGTATCCGCCGCCTGCGGCCCCACCCTTGATGCCGAACGTCGGGCCCATGGATGCCTGCCGAATGGAGATGGTCGCACGCTTGCCGATGTGGCTCATGGCCTGGCCGAGGCCGACCGTGGTGGTGGTCTTGCCCTCGCCAAGGGGAGTAGGCGTGACGGCTGTCACGACCACATACCGGGCGCGGGGCCGGTCAGCCAGTGCGTCGATGGCCGCAAGGTCGATCTTGGCTACGTGCTCGCCGTAAGGCCGGACCAGCCATGGCGGGATCCCGATCTTCTCGGCGATGTCGGCGATCGGCTTCAGGCTCGCCTGGCGCGATATTTCCAGTGCGCTCTGCATTGCGATCTCAGGTCCTTCCTTGGCGGCATGTTCGAGGGGTTGCGGCGGATTCCGGCTCATCCGGCAGCGCAGAGCCTGCCTAGATCGGGCAGTGTCTCCGGGCCCATCCGGTAGGCGGGCCCGGAAACAGACAAGGCGGCGACGCAGCGGCCCACGGCGTCGAATACCGGCGCGGCGACGGCGACCAGACCGTCCTCGAGCTCCGCGACTGCCGTCGCGTAGCGATTAACCCGGACCGCTTCCAGCTCAGCCTCAAGTTTGGCAAGCGAGGTGATCGTGTGCTTGGTGTAGCGATCGAGTTTGTGCGGCAGGGAAATGGCGTCGTAGGCGAGCAGCACCTTGCCGTTGGCTACCGCATGCGGCTTAGTACGACGGCCGATCCAGCCGCCGGTGCAGCTCAAGATGAAGGTGCTCGGCACCTCGGCCACATTCAGGATGTCAGCGCCATCGGGCACCGCCAGGTTGATGGTCTCGCCGGTGCGCCGCGACAGTTTCTCCATGGCTGGCTGCATCGACGCGATCAGGTCGAAGCTGTGCAACGCCAGCGTCCCGAGCCGGATCGCCTCAAGGCCCAGCCGGTAGCGCCGGCCGTACCTGGCCAGCAGCCCGGCGCGCTCCAGCATGGCGGCAAGCCGCGACGCCGTCGACTTGTGTACGCCGAGCAGGTCTGCCATTTCGGTGACGCCGAGCTCGACATGGGCCTCGTCAAAACTGGTCAGTAGGGCAAGCACCCGCTCCACCGACTGGTAGGTCGTTGCGCCTACCGGAACTTCATTGTCGACCATGCAACAAGAATGGTGACGATTGAGCATGGAAGTCAAGCACGCAATGGCTCGGGATTCGTTCGCGGATAGCCAGGTTGCCGATCACCGATCGGCACAGCGCTTTTGCCAGGTCTGCGCGTTTCTTCACGCGCAAGTGAGTGCGGTGTCACGGTCGGGATAGCCTCGGATATCCACAAGTTGCGCGCCGTCGATGGTGAAGACCTGGCAGAGTTGCTGCGCCGGTGACGGTCGGGCGCCTTCGGCGTGGCGGGTCAGATCCGACTTGGCCCACGATCATGGATTCTCGGCTGGCTCATCGTGTTGACCTGCACGTTCTTGGCTCCTGGCGAGTGGATTTGCGCACTAAACCGGGGCGTAGACTAGGGCCGCGTCCCCGCATCTGCGTCGGTGAAGACGGTGATGCAATATGCATTGGCCTACGGCGACCTCCATCTGTCGTTGGCTGCGCTCGGCTGCAGCGTTAGCCGGTGCGGTTCTGTTCGCGGCGTGCACCACAAGCACGGGCTCGTCGGCTACCGGATCGGATCTGGCGACACAGCGGCCCGTGGTGGCCCCCGTTGAGAGGTGCCAACTGCCAGTGGGCAACGAGCCCTCCTATCCGGGCGGCAAGATCGTGCTCGGTGTCATCTCGCTCGGGCGTAATTTCCTGCTGCCGACTGTCCCCGTTCACGAGGGATTGTGGCGCTACTGGCAGAAGCACGGGCTCTGGATCTGGGCCGGCCACAAGGCGGTGACGATCACCGTGCCCAAAGCCTGGCGGAACCGGGCGGCCATTACCTGGGGCGTGAACGTCGGGATCGTTAGCACGCTCCGGTTGCCCGGAACGCTCCTGACGGCCGGCTGCCCGGCTGGTCCCGGAACATGGGACGCCTATGTCGGCGGTTTGTACCTGCGGTCGAGATCCGCGTGCGTGCCGCTGGTGTTCGCTGTCGGGCGACGCAGCGCGGTTGTCCGGGTCGGCGTCGGCCGTCTCTGCGGCACGGTTCCATGACCAGTTCCAGCCCAGTCACCCGGACCGCTCGACGCAGCGCAGCCCTGCCCTACGACCTTCGCCAAGCCCACTACCGAATCCACCGCGACTCGGGCGCACTTGAGCCAGGTCAGGAGGTGAAGACCCGGCCGAGTTGCTGCGCTGACGAGGGTCGGGCGCCTTCGGCCCTGGCGGGTCAGAGTGAGCCGGAGCACGACGGTGTCGCGGTCGACTTCCACGCCGTGCACGGCGGGTTTGGTTCCCCCGTCGAGGACGCCGCGATACCTTGCGTAGCCACGGCCGGTCTCGCCATGATTCACGCGTTCCGATCAGTGTGGTCCAGGGCCATTCACCCTCGTCGAGTCGTCCCATGTGCAACCGGACGTCCGGGCCACTGTCCTCGGTCCCGCGCCCAGGCAGATCAGGAAACGATGACCGTTATTCCTGGTCAGCCATGTGGTCCGCAGTCATGCGGCTCCCGTTTCGCTCCCAGGCTTGACAGCCAGGCGTGGGCGCGACCAGAAACTGAGTACAAAAGCTGGCTTTTACCGCACATGGGGTGAGCGATGGGATTCGAACCCACGACATCCAGGACCACAACCTGGCGCTCTAACCAACTGAGCTACGCCCACCATGGCCGCCGAACGCTGTCGTGCCGTGGCGGCCTACGAAGCATACCGGGCGACGGTCACTCCGCAGAACTCGATTGCCCCTCGGCCTCGCCATCGGCTGCGAACCGAGCAGCGAGCCCTCGGGCTGTGGCTGTGTCTGGCCCCGGCTGAGGCACGAACACGGCCTGCCGGTAGTACCGCAGCTCGCGGATGCTCTCGCGGATGTCGGCCAGCGCCCGGTGGCCGCCGTGCTTTTCCGGACTGGCGAAGTAGACCCGGGGGTACCAGCGCCGGGCCAGCTCCTTAATGCTCGACACGTCCACCATCCGGTAGTGGAGGAACGAGTCGAGGTCCGGCATGTCCCTGGCCAGAAACGCCCGGTCGGTGGCGATGGAGTTCCCGCACAGGGGGACCTTGCGCGATTCGGGCACGTGCTGGCGGATGTACGTCAGCACAAGGTCTTGCGCCTCGGCGAGGTTCAGGCCGTCCGGCAGCGCGGCGAGCAAGCCCGAGGACCCGTGCATCTCCCTGACCACATCGTCCATGCCGTCCAGCGCCTCCGCTGGGGGCTTGATGAGCACGTCCAGGCCAGCGTCCAGGGCGTTGAGCTCGCCATCGGTGACCACGCAGGCGATCTCGATGAGCGCGTCCTTGGTCAGATCAAGGCCGGTCATTTCGCAGTCGATCCAGACGAGCCGGTCAGTCATTGGCCCAGCCTAGGTGATCGGCGCAGCCCCGCGGACACGGCTGGCCAGCGCGCTGATGTGGGCGGGGACAGGTATCTCACTGGGCATAGCCGGGTCCGGCGCCGCCGGGCCGAAGGCCAGCGCGGCCGGCAGGACGCCCGCCCAGATGCCGGAGTCGTAGTCCGCTGGCTCGTCCTTAGGTCCCCCAGCCCGCACCTTGACCGACGCCTCGTCCAGCGGGACGGCGATCACCGCGGTGGCGGCCAGTTCCTTGCGGTTCGGTTCCCTGACGTGGTCCCAGCGGCCTGGCAGGAGATGTTCGGTCACGGCCCGCAACGCCGCCAGCTTCTCGTCGGCGTCCGTGACGAGCCTGGCGGCGCCGAAGATCACGGCGCTGCGGTAATTCATCGAATGGTGGAACACCGCCCGGGCGCAGACAAGCCCGTCCAGCAGGGTCACCGTGACACAGACTTCCTGGCCAGCGGCCATCAGCAGGGATCGGTTAGCAGAGGAGCCGTGTAGGTACAAGGTTTGCTCGATCCGGCCGTATCCGGTAGGAAGCACGACGGGAACACCGTCGACGACGACGCCCAGGTGGCAGACCAGCCCCGCGCTCAGCACTGCGTCGAGCTCACCGCGATCGACGCGGCCCCGTTCCCTCAGCCGGTTGAGGGTTGTCCGGGGGGTCGAGGACAGCGGCAGGGCGGCATTCATGGTGCATACCGTACCGGTGCGGGAGCGAAGCCCCTGTGCCTGGCGGCGCAGATAAGGGATCATTGCGGCAAGCACGATGAGGTCACGCAGGCGCGACCGTCCGGACGATGAGGTGAATGGTGAGTATCGAGCACGTGCCCGGCGTTCCCGGTGTCGAGGATCCGGTCAGCCTGGCCAAATGGATGGCCGGGGCAGGTCTGGCTGACTTCGGCGAACTGCGCGGCGTGCGGCTGATAGCCGGCGGCCGGTCTAATCTGACCTACCGGCTGGACCTGGACGGCGGCGAGGTGGTCCTCCGGCGGCCGCCGCTAGGCCACGTCCTGCCGACCGCACACGATATGAACCGCGAATACAGGGTGCTGTCCGCACTCAGTGGAACGGCAGTGCCGGTACCGCAGCCGCTCGCGAACTGCCAGGACGCTGACGTCATCGGCGCGCCGTTCTACCTCATGCGGTTCGTCGACGGCCTGGTGATCCGGACTATGCAGGACGGCGAGATCCTGTCCGTGGCACAGGCCGCCGAGCTGTCGGAGCTGCTGGCCGACATGATGGCCACCATTCACGGCATCGACTACACCGCCGTGGGGCTGGCCGATTTCGGCCGCCCTGACGGTTACCTCGCCCGGCAGCTTTCACGCTGGCAACGCCAGTGGGACCTGTCGAACACCCGGGACATGCCCGGCTACGCCGAGCTGGTTGCGCGGCTGGCGGCTGGCCTGCCGGAATCCGCGGAGGGAACGCTGGTGCACGGCGACTTCCGGCTGGACAACACGCTGGTCAGGCTCACAACGCCGGCCTCAATCGCGGCCGTCGTGGACTGGGAGATGTCGACGCTCGGCGACCCGCTCGCTGACCTCGGCCTGACGCTGTCGTACTGGGCGGACGGTGGCGAGGCGTTCCCGGACCTGAACGTCGGCGCTACCGTCACGGCGCTGCCAGGGTTCTACACGCGCGACCAGTTCGCCACCAGGTACGCGGACATGACCGGCCGGGATGTCAGCGAGATCGGCTATTACATCGCGTTCGGCTACTTCAAGCTGGCCGTGGTGCTCGAGGGCATCCACGCACGGTACTTGCTGCGCCAGACGGTGGGAGAGGGCTTCGAGCGCGAAGGTCCGGCCGTCCCGATGCTGATTGCCCGTGCCCACCAGATGCTCGACTCATTGGGTTGAGGAGCTTGGAGTGAGGCCCGGCGCCCCGCTCTCGCCGGGCCTCAAATGATAGGACGCGCTACCCCGGCGGCAGGTTCACACGGCTGCAGAGGAAATATTCGCCTGTTACGGCGCGATGCAGCCCTGGTTACACATGCGCTGCGAGACGGCCTCGATAAAGACCTTGCCGACCTCGGCCGGGTTGCTGATCTGGAACGACACCCCATTGGTGGCGGCGACGATTTGCTGAATCGCCGCGTAGTTGCCGCGCTGGCCGAACATCAGGATCACCAGCTCGACCTTCCGGCTCGAGTTGTAGAGCCCGCGCAGCTGTGTCACCAGCTTGCTCAGCGGCATGTCGCCCGGCGCGCTGTCGACGCCAGACGTCAGCACCAGGACCGCGTTGGCGTAGTTCGCCTTGTACGTCCGCGTCATGGTCTTATAGGCGGCGAGGATCGCGTCGTGCAGGGCCAGGACACCGTTCCCGGCGTTCAGGGTCTGATTGATCTGCTGAAGCTGAGTCCGCCGGCTCAGCACGCCGTAATCGGCTGGCAGCGGGCCAATAGAAACGAGCTCGGTATACGGCGATGCCGCCGACTGCGACCGGCCCATCACCCAAAGGCCCATGCTTGTCGTGTCGGGGAACAAGCTAAGCCCGATCGCCGACGTCGAATTGAGCAGCTGCATCACCGTCTGCGTGCCGTTCCCGGCCGGCTGGGTCATCGCGGCGGAGACGTCGGTCAGGACCAGGTCGCGGGAGCCAAGTCCGAGCTTCTGCCACACCTGAAGGCTGGCGGCGGCCTCGCCCGGGCCCACGGCGCTGGCTAGCTGCAGCGGCTGGGAGCCTAGCCCGGCCGAGGCCGGCATCGTGTCCGGCCGCCCGTCTGGCGAGCGGAATCCGTAGTAGCGGATGACTGACCTGCAGTAGCTGTTCTGCAGGTAGTTGCTGAACTCCGTGGCTGCCGCCACACGTGCGCTAGCCGACGTGGTGAGCACGAACGGGTAATCAAGTTCCGGGCTGCCCAGAGTCGGCGAGCTGCTCGCGGGGTACCTGGCGGCGAGCGGGGTGCGCGGGTTGGCCCGGTCATACGCCAGCACGGCCTGCTCGGTGGCGACGGTCAGTGCACGGCGGTCGAATGGCGCCTGCGTGCTGTGGACGAAATCCTGAAGCGCAGTAGCAGAGTCGAAGTTCTCCGTCGACTCGACGCTGAAGGCGAACTTCGTGAGCGCGCTCCGCGCCGGCGCGCCCATGCCGAGCCGGCGGCTCACCTGGATCAGCGTCGCCAGCCCCGCTGCACTGGCGCTCGGGTCGGGCAGGTCGACCGCCAGGTGCAGGTCCGGCGGCGGCCCGCCGTAATCCGGTGGCAGCAGCGCCTCCCAGCCGGGCTGGGCGTCGAACACGTGAGTACTCGCTGCGACGACGGGCGTTGTCACCAGCAACAGCGGGGAACGGGCGACGCTTTTGCCGGTCGGCTGCACATTCTGCGCGCCGATCGGGTAGCTGCGAGCAACGTCAACCCAGAGACTGGAGTCGGGGATCCAGGCGTCGATGGGCGTCGCGCCGCTCAGCGCCGCCTGCCCGTCGATCTGGCCGGCCTCGGCTGTGGTGTCGCCTCCGGTCACCTCGATCTCAGCGCAGCGGCCGTCGGCGGTGAAGTTCTGGCTGTTGAAGGCACGGGCGGCGGCCTGGACAGCCGGGGCGATGTCGGTGCTGGCTGCCACATTGACCACGACCGGCTTCTGCGAGCAGTCTGCCTGAGTGATCACCGCCTTGGCGGTCAGCGTGAGCATGCACACCGCTGAGATGGCCACCGCGATCGCGACCAGCTTGGCGGTCGCGATCCGCCGCCTGCGCGCACGTCGGCCACCGACCGGTCCTGCCGCGCGCCATGACACGCCTACGTTCCTCCGATCTGGCCAGGCCTGACTATATCGGACTTCACGCGACAGATCGGCTGGCTTTGCTGGGTTCGATGTCCTGAGCCCCGGCCGATTCTGTGTGTTCCGGCGAGAATGGGATTGTGGTTGCCCAGGTCAGCATCTGCGACGCCAGTGACTCGCGGCTGACGGACTACGTGCGGCTGACCGACGTCCATCTGCGGCGGAGCCTGGAGGCCGCGCACGGCCTGTTTATAGCCGAGGGCGAGAAAGTAATCAGGCGGGCCATGGCCGCCGGTTATCCGGTCCGCTCGTTCCTGGTAGCTGCCGACAAACTGGCCACCATCGCCGACGTCGCCGCAGCCAGCGAGGCCCCGCTGTACGTGCTTCCGCCGCCGGTGGTTGAGCAACTCACCGGCTACCGGGTCCACCGCGGCGCACTGGCCTCGATGCAGCGGCTGCCGCTGCCGCCGGTGCCGCACGTGTTGGCCGGAGCCCGGCGGATCGTCATCCTGGAGGACATCGTCGACCACGCGAACGTCGGCGCGGTATTTCGCTGCGTCGCCGCCCTGGGTTTTGACGGCGTCGTGCTGGCCCCGCGCTGCGCCGATCCGCTGTATCGGCGTGCGGTCAAGGTGTCGATGGGTGCTGTCCTCGCGGTGCCGTACGCCCGGCTGAATGACTGGCGTAGCGGTCTGGCCGAGGTGCGGGCGGCCGGGTTCCGGCTGCTGGCGCTGACGCCAGACCCGGCGGCGATCCCGATCAGCGCGGTCGCGCCGGAGCCCGGCGATAGGATCGCGCTGCTCATCGGTAGCGAGGGCGATGGCTTGTCCGGCCGCTGGCTGGCGGCGGCCGATCAGAGTGTGCGGATCCCGATGAGCCGCGACGTCGACTCGCTGAACGCAGCATCGGCGACGGCCATCGCCTGCTACTTGCTCGGTGGTGCAGCGTTAGGGCCGTAATCCCGCGCTATCCAGGGGTAGATGCGCCTGGCTGTGCTCGGCAGCTGCCACGTGACGGCGGCGAACTCGCGCAGGCGCGCGGCCGCGGCTGGCGACGCGCCCACGTGATCGAGCCCGAGCAGGGCCGCGCCTGCCACGGGCGGGACGTCGACTATACGGATCAGCGCGCCCGGCATCGCAGCAGCCAGCTCGTCGGTGATCGCTTGGCTCAGCACCGGGTCGTGCGCTGTCATGAGGCTGCCACCGAGGATGACGGGCACGTCGGGCATCTCCGCCAGGTCGAGCCGCCGGGCGGCGACGGTGACCATCAGGCAGATCTCCGTGGCCTGCCGTAGCACGACGTCGCGAGCCACCTTGTCCCCGCGGCCCGCGACCTCGAACAGCACCGGCACGAGCTCATGTCGCGCGGATTGGTTGATGGTGCCGAGGTGCATGCCGATGATGACGTCCTCGACCCGGCTCATGCCGAAGTGCGCCGCCACGGCGGTGCGCAACTCGGTCTCCGGCCCACGACCGTCCTCTGCGCGCGCGGCCCACCACAGGGCCATCGGCCCGAGGTCGCCTCCACCGCCCCAGTCGCCGCTAATGTCACCGAGGGACAGGAACCTGGTCGTCTGGCCGTCTGGCGCCATGCCGACGCAGTTGATCCCGGCGCCGCAGACGACGCCGATGCCCCAGTGCGGCCCGTCATCTGGCACGCCAGCCCGCAGCACGGCGAACGTGTCGTTGACCACGGTGCTCGTCGCCGACCAGCCGAGCGACTGCACCAGCCGCTCAAGGCTGGCTTCCTCGACAGGCAGGTCGGCCCCGGCCAAGCACGCCGACGTGTGCTGGGCGACAGGTCCATCGACCTCGATGCCCGCTTGCTCAGCCACTTCGCGGATGAGGGTGGTGAGCTCTTTCGCCGCTTGCTCGCTGCCGACAGTCTGGTGGTTGGACGGCCCGCCGCGAACCGTTGCCAGCAGCGTGCCGTCGGCTGCGACCAGCGCCACGTCAGTCTTGCTGTTGCCGCCGTCGATGGCGAGGACCGCCGCCGCGGCTTCGCTCATCGGCCTGCCGCCCACGAAAGGAACTCAGCGTTCTCAGCTAGCAGCCGGTCGGTCAGGCCCTGGGCGAGGTCGTACTGGCCTACCAGCGGATGCGCCAGCAGCGCCGCTGCGACTCTGTCCCGGCCGCCATGCAGCGCCGCCGCAAGCGCCAGTTCCTCGTACGCCGACACGTGCGCGATGAGGCCGTTCATCACCGGGCTCACCGGCGCCACCGGAACGGGAACGGGGCCCGCCGACCCGATCATCGCCGACACCTCGATGACTGCTTCGTCCGCCAAGAACGGCAGCGTCCCGTTGTTGCGGACGTTGACCACCTGGCGATCTCGCGTGTCGCTCTCCAGGGACGCGATCAGGGCCACCGCCGCCTCTGAGTAGAACGCGCCGCCGCGGTGCGTCAGCAGCTCGGGCTTGGTATCGAGCGTCGGATCGGCATACATCGCCATCAGCTGTCGCTCGATCTCGGCGACCGCTTCTGCCCTGGTCTGCTGGTGCCGCTCTTCTTCGACGACCGCGTCGTGCGCCCAGAAGTACCGCAGGTAATACGACGGCACCGCGGCTACTTCGCGGGTCACCGCGAGCGGCAGCCCGGTGCGAGCGGCGATCTCTTCGCCGTGCGCCGCGAGCAGTTCGGGCAGCCGGTCCGCGCCATCGACCAGGACGGCTCGCTCCCAGGTCAGGTGGTTCAGGCCGACATGGTCGAGGGCCACCGCATCCGGCGCGACGTCCAGCAGCGACGCGAAGAGCCGCTGGAAGCCGATGGCCACGTTGCACAGGCCAATGGCCCGGTGCCCGGCGTCCAGGAGCGCCCTGGTGACGATGCCCACGGGGTTGGTGAAGTCGATGATCCAGGCGTCAGCCGCGGCGCGCGATCGGATTCGCTCGGCCACGTCCAGGACGACGGGAACCGTCCGCAGCGCCTTCGCGAAGCCGCCGGCGCCGGTGGTCTCCTGGCCGACGCTGCCGCACTCCAGCGGCCAGGTCTCGTCCCGCTGCCGGGTCGCCTGACCGCCGACGCGAAGCTGGATGACCACAGCGCCAGCCCCGTCGACGCCGGCGTCCAGGTCGGAGGTCCACGAGACGGTGGCCGGGTGGCCGTACCTGGCCATGATCCGCGCCGAGAACGGGCCGACCACTGACAGTCGCTCGGCGGCCGGGTCGATGAGAACCAGCTCGTCGATCTTGATGTCCCCAGTCAGCCGGGCGATGCCGTCGACGAGCTCGGGAGTGTAAGTCGAACCACCGCCAACAACCGCGAGTTTCATGATCAGAACGCCTTCACTTCTGCGCCGGACTGCGCGACGTGGCAGGCGGCCTCGTGCCCCGGGGCCAGTTCCACGAGTTGCGGGGTGACCTCGTGGCAGATGCTGATGGCCAACGGGCAACGCCAGCGGAACCGGCAGCCAGGTGCCGGGTCGATGACCTTGGGCGGCTCGCCGCGATCGGTTTCCGCGCCGACGTGCAGCTCCGCCTTCGGGTCGGGCACCGCGGACAGCAGCAGCTGCGTGTAGGGGTGCCGCGGGTTGCTGAGCACGTACTCGGCCGGAC
>Ga0126371_10004198_pt1 | contig 12678 bp, 7 predicted proteins | sample PanSoiMetaPlot_4_FD_110145 | JGI IMG/M metagenome (GOLD analysis project Ga0126371, IMG submission 110145) | Tropical forest soil microbial communities from Panama - MetaG Plot_4 | ecosystem: Environmental > Terrestrial > Soil > Tropical forest > Bulk soil | place: Panama | collected 2016-02-17
AGAATGGCGCGCTGGTAGTTCCTCACATGCGCGTTGATTTCTTCCTGTGGCGGCAGCTTAAAGAAATGCGTCCCCGATGAATTGATCGCCCAAAGGTACGATTCCTGCGGTGCCAGGCTATAGATCAGTATCGTGCCATGAAGGCGGCGCGCAATCGGCACCGGATCAAGCATTTTTTTCGTTGCGGCAATGAAGTCTGGCGATGCTACGCCCAGGCCTTCCTCCAAAGTCCTAGCCCGCCCAAGACCCAACCATCGCAGGGCTTCGTTAGTCTTGTTATGGTCCACCAGAAAGCGCACATAGTCGTCATATAACTGATCTGCATTGGTAGAGAAGGGAAGTTTAGACTCTTCCTTCTTAATGGTTTCTCTTTGAGTCTCGAACGTGATGATGGATTGCCGGTACCACCTGTCTGCTACAGCGCTGTCGCTTGTTTCTGCATATACATTCGCCAATGCGCCTTCCACCTGCCAGTGCTCAGATGGCGTAATTGTTGGATTCTTGTCTAATGCAGTCAGAATGTGGGTGGATTCTGCTGTGTCATGCTGATGCGCTGCAATCAAACTCTTAAGGAATAGCGCATTCATTTCATCGAAATTTCTTCCTGACGACCGTGCTACATCGAGGGCTTTGTCAGCTTCCTGTGCAGCCAAAGGGATATTTCCCTGTTGTAAAAGCAGTTCTGCTAAGGCTGTATGGGCCTCAACTTCTCTCTCCGCATTCTGGAATGATTGTGCGAGTTGGAGCGCGCTTTTGTAATAATTTTCTGCTTCCTGTAGATGACCCAGGCGGTAAAGAGATAGGCCAATATCATTCAGCCATTCCATCCTGTCAGAAACTTCGTCCAGCGTTTTTGCTTCCTGCTCCGCTGTCCGAAAGCCAGCGAGCGCCTCTTCAAAATTCCCCAGTTTGTAATCGTCCCACGCAATATTTCCCTGAGACTTTTCCAGTAGACTCCGAGCATTGATCTGTTTGGCAACATGAACTGCGGCCTCGGATCGATCCAGCGCTTCATCGAAGCGTTCTCGTCGCAGCGCAACGACGCTTAGATTCAAAAGAGTCCTGGCCATTTGGTATTCGTCGTTTCGTTTGTTGGCCACCTCCAAGTCTCTGCGAAAGATTTCATCGGCACGAACCAGATCGCCCCGCTCAAGATAAATCGTAGCCCAGGCGTTATAAATCTGACTTTTTAGAGGAGAGGGATTGTCTTGAATCTCTACCTGGCTGCCTGACAGATGCTCGGCTTGTTGCAAGGCCTGACTGGCCTCTTTATCGCGCCCCAGCGAGTTGTATGCCCACGCTTGAAGAACGGTGCGCCCTAGAGCGATGTCTCCGCCGTCCAGATCGAAAGGAGGAGCCTGAGACAGCATCGATAGGACTTCACTGTTCTTACCCTCTCGCAATAGGGCTCTGGCGTCCATGAGCCGGAATTTCCACGCCCATTCAGGACTCAATCGCGAGAGTTGCGCACTCGCCTGCTGTGCTTTTCTGTGCGCTTCCTCGAGGTTGCCGTGAATAATAAGCTGTTCTACGTTATCGTAGGCGGCTGCGGGATGCTTTACTGCGGCAGGTGTACAACCGGCGAGGACGTATAGCCAAACTGCTGCAACTAAAACTATGGACCATCGGGAACACCATTGGATCTTGTTGTGGCTGCCGAAATGGATCCGCCTACCGGAGAGCCTAGCTGTGCTCTCACCATCGATACGGTAAATGTCTTGTGTTGTACGGTGACCTCTCCAAAATATACCTTGCCAAAGCCAGGAATATAGATGGCATTTCCCACTATAACTCCTGGGAAACCTTCCGGCATCTCGGGAAGATGGTCGATCAGGGAGCATTGAATATAGTCTCTATCATTCAGCCCCTGTTCCGAGTCAACCCAGTGAAAATGATGCCTAATCCAGCCAGGGAGCGCCGCTCCCTTGTATTTTTCCACGTACTTATCTTTGGCTTGCGCCTTCTGGTCGGCAACTTTCTTAAGGAATAGCTCCTGTCTTGGCCAGCTTTTTTTGGGGTATCGGTTAGTCGGGTCATCCTCCGTCGAACCATCATGCTCTGAGAAAAGATCGTAACGGATGACAGGCTCAAATTTCTGGCCACTGATGCGCAAGTTTTCAAACTGGGATCCAATCACGGAGACAATCGGCTCGCGTCCATCCTGCGGGTGGGCGACAGAGAGCTGTGCCACGATCTTGTCCGCGGTGACAATTTCCAGAATGTTCAAGCCGACGATGGTTGCGCTGACTTGCGTCGTCCACGGGCCATCCTCATCTTTCTTGCTGCCGGAGACGTGTGTGCTTTCGCTCTCATAGCTGACAATGTCTTTCCATTTGCGTCCCTTGCGCTCTTTTTTCAAAAAACCCCCGACAATGGGAAGGGAAATAGAAGCATGAGAAGGAACGAAACCATTGAATGGGCGATTGATAGTGCCGCCGATGGCGTTGGCGTCAGCGTGATAAAGAAATGTTCTTTGGATCGGATCTACTGCCGTTTTCTCAGCCATGAGATCTCCGTGCTCAATGATATGTAGTTACGACTCTATTGAATCTGCAAAAGAAAACGATACCGCACAATATCCTGTGGCGCGCTTTGCGCATCCGCCGTTATGCCCTGAACAAGCAGTGTATTCTCGCCGGTTTCCGTGGCATCCGCCGGCACCTGAATCGGCACTGTATCGGCAGCCTGCGAAGGCTCAATTCTGAGCTGCCAGACCTTCTTTCCTGAAGGAGAATACAGCGAGCAGAGATATCCGGAAAAACGATTGTCCGCCGGTATGTCCACGGCGAGAAGGAATGGCTCGTGTGCCTTTGCTGTCACCGTCCGGATCTCAGCACCGCGGCTCTGCCCGTCCACAAGCGTAACTGAAGGAAGAATGCGCGGCTGTGTCGCGACGGCAGCCTGCTGTTCCAGTCGGGGAACAGTAATCGTATTCTGGAATCCAATCACTAAAAGCATCGCCGCCATGGCGGGCACTGCGAAAGCGGGTCTCAGTAGCGACGGGAAGCTGAAGAGCTTGCGCTTGGGCTCGGGCTGCACGACAAGTACAGGGCGGGCAAGCTCCTTCCGGGCTTGGGCGACGAAAATGGTAGCGGTGCGCAAATCAGCGGCGCACTCTTCGCAGCCGAAGTAGTGCTCCTCAAACGCCTCGCGCTCCTCGGGGCCCAATTCTCCCAGGAGATATTTTTCTACCGCGTATCCGTTTACAACCTCAGAGTGGTCCATGGGTTTCGAGCCTCAACAGAATAGTGCAGAGAAAAGCCAAACGTATCGGCTGAAATTTCCCCGTCCGCTTCCGGAAGATCCGGATGACGCCATGTGCTTGACATAAAAAGACTTAAATGAAAGCTTCGCGCGGTGCAGAAGCACTCTCAGATACTCCCGATCCACTCCGAACTCGGCGCAGACCTCATCTTTGTCGCGCTCTTCGAGAAAAATCCGTTTCAACAGTTGCCGGTCGCGGTCGCTTAATTTCTCCAGTATCTGCCGGACTGTCTTTTGTGTGTCTTTTGACACCATCGTGTCGAGAACATCAGTATCTTGCGACTGGATGTCTATCTCCGATGCATCTTCCATCCCCTCGCTCTTAGAGTGGGATCGATAGTATTCGAGTAGCACATGATTGCAGATGGAGTTAACCAGCGCACCGAGAGCGGAGGCATTGCGCACGCCTTCTTTGCCGCGTAAAAGCACAAAAATACGCGCAAAAGTCTCCTGCCGGACGTCTTCGATCGCATCTCTGGAGTTCAACCGGGAACGTAACTTCAAGTGAATCAATTCACTAAAGTACTGAACAAAGTGCTCCTCGGTGCGGCGATCGCCCTTGCACAAGCTATCGAGGTAAGCGTCATCGAACTTTTGGAACTGCAAGCCATCGTCCTCAAAATAAAGTGCTTCTCAGCCCAGACAGCGAACACCCAATGGCAAAACTATACATCGGGGAAGGCAAATTCGCGGCACTTAAGTCTAAATTTGTGTCATTTTGGAGGATTTATAAGCAGGGAAGCGGCCTTGGGGCAGGCCGCTTCCATCTGAGGAGGGAGCTGTTATTTTCCGACGACGATGACGACGAAGCTGCCGGGAACCATCGAGGGACGGGGGCGAGGATTCTCCGGGGTCGCTGCGGGACGCGGTCCGAACTCGGCAGCGACGAGATAGATTTTTCCCGTTTTGGAATCGAGCGCCATGGTGCGGGCGCTGCGCTGGGTCTCGACGTTCTGCAGGACGGAGTAGGAATCCGGCGAATCTTCATGGACGATGGTCAGAGTGCCGTCGCCGCCATTTGAGCTGAAGGCGTTATGCGTGTTGGGATCGAATGCGGCTGCGTCAGGACCTTCGCCAATCTCCGGAGTCGCAACGACCTTGCCAGTGCTTGCGTCCAGGACGGCCATCTTCTTGCCGTCGCAAACAGAGAAAAGGCGGTTATGAGCAGTGTCAATGGCGTGACCAGAAGGTGAGTCACAACTGGGCCACTCAGCGAGAACCGCATGCGATCTTGCGTCGATATGGGCGGTTTCGTTCTTGTCCTCGATGTTTACAAAGACGGAGCCTTTGCCGTCGGCGACAGGAAATTCCGGCTTGCCAGCAAGCGCGACGGTGGTGATGACCTGCTTCGTCTTTGAATCGATCACGGTGGCGTTCTTGCTGCGTCCATTGAAGGCCCAGACGGTCTTGGTGAAAGGCTCGAAAAGAATGCCGTCGGGATTGGTCCCGGCCGGGATAGTCTGGGTGATCTTGTTGCTGGCGCGGTCGAAGACGGCCACATCGTTCGATCCGCCGTCGCTGATATAGCCAGTCTTGCCATCGGTATCGAACACGACTCCGTGCGTGCCTTTCAGGCCGGTAATATCAGCCTCGACTTTGCCGGATGTAGTATTCACCACCATCACATGGTTGCCGCGGGTGATATACAGCAGGCCCGATTGTGGATCGACTGCCATATAGTCCCACCATCCGTCTCCACCAATCTTCCACTTGTCCTGAACATGGTACGGGCCTTGGGCGATCAGCGCCGCGCAGCTTGAAAATGCCAATGCCGCGCTGAAGGCAGCGGTCGCCAGTCCGCGCAAGAGATTTGTCCGCATAAACGTTTCCTTTCGGGGTTACGAACCGGATAGTAGTCCTATTTCCTGAAAATAGTCTGAAGATTAATTGGCTGGCCTGGTTCGCGACCCTTGGCGGGACAGAAAGGCCGGGGAAAGCATCTCAGAGGTTTCAACCGCACAGATCCTGGCTGAGGACGTTGCGAAAGACGGAAAGGCAAGGCTGAGCGCATGCAAAGGTCGCGTTTGAACAGCGAATTCGATGGCATCGATACCATCCTTTGTTGTCAACATCATAACGGGTGAGCGTCCGAGTAAAATTTCTCCTTGACAGTCTGCGTGCCGAATCCCTATAGTTGGCGATTGTTGGAAACGATACCACGCAACAAGATGGTATCGTTTCCAGATTCAAAGCCAATCAACAGGCCAAGATGGAAACCCCCCAGCCGGGATTGGCTTCTGCCATGCACCGATTTTCAGGAGGAGTTGTGATGCGACGATTTACAGAATGGGGCAGGCGCCTATCGGCTGCTGTCTTTGTGCTGTCTCTGGCGCTTCTGACGTCAGGACATCTATATGCCCAGGCCAACGCCGGTATTACCGGCACCGTGACGGATTCGACCGGCGCGGTGGTTGTGGGCGCCAACGTGACCATTACCAATCAAGGCACGGGAGTGGCAAGCCATGCCACGACCAGCAGCTCGGGCACCTATTCCGTTACGGGCCTTGTTCCCGGTATTTACTCCGTTGCAGTGGAGGCAACCGGCTTCAAGAAGAACGTCCAGAACTCAGTGAACGTCGAAGTTACCGTGACGGCCACTGTCAACATTACGCTCTCTACCGGTTCCACAGCTGAGACTGTAGAGGTGACGGCCAGCGCGATCACACTCAACACGACGCAGCCGCAGTTGGGTACTACCGTTGAACCGACAGTGGTGAAGGCCCTGCCGGTGGAAGTAGGAGGACGCGGGCGTCAGGTGGACGCATTGCAGTTCCTGGCTCCGGGCGTTACCGGCGATACGTTTTCGCATCGCGTCAACGGCGGTGTCGACTTTGAGCAGGAGATCCTATATAACGGCGTCCCTGCGCCGCAGCCGGAAACCGAAGGCTATACCGTGAACTTCAATCCGCCATATGAGATGGTGTCGGAGTTCCACACCTCGCAGTCTACTTTCTCTGCGCAGTATGGTCTCGGCCAGGGTGCACTGACGTACCAGATGGCGTCAGGCACCAACCAGTATCATGGCGATTTGTTTGAAATCAACCGCAACAGCTTTTTCGATTCGGTTGGATTCTTCAACAACAAGGCGCAGGGCGGCAACGGACAGGTGCCCACCGATCATGAGAACAACTATGGCTTTACCGTCGGCGGTCCCATCTGGATTCCCAAGGTTTACGACGGACGCAACCGCACCTTTGGCCACTACAGCCAGGAATGGTACAAGCAGAACAGTGAAAACACGGCCATCTCAACTGTCCCGACAGCGCTGGAAAAAACAGGCGACTTCAGCGACTTTGTAAATGGCAGCACTGGGCAGCTTATTCCGATTTTTGTTCCGCAAGGATTCAGCTGCAATGGTCTGACACCGGGAACGCAATTCCCGGGAAACAAGATTCCGGCGAACTGCATCAGTCCGACCTCGGCAAGCTTGCTGCAATATCTGCCCGATCCGGACCGTCCGGGAAGTGGCAGCGGCGGTCTCGACAGCAACAAGAACTTTGTGCCTTTCATTAACCCGCATATCCAGCACGTCTGGGGTTTCACTGTTGACCAGGTGCTGACGCCGAAGCAGAGCCTGCATTACAGTCAATGGCGCAATACCTTCAGCAACTACAGCTTTGACAACAATCCTTTCGTGATTCAGCCCAACCCGCTGAACAGCATGAAATATGAGCCTGCAAAGGGCAGCGGATACCTGCTGACGTATGACAACACGATTACGCCGAGCCTGGTTATGACCGCCGGCTTTGGCTGGATCGGGGAAATCAATAATCAGTTCAACCAGACCAAATACAGTTTTCCTGCGGTTGAGCAGGGAATTATTCCGGCGAACATCACTTTCGACGGCAACCATGCCCCGACTAGCTGGGGCACCAGCGGCGCATGGCTGCAATCCATCAACCGTAAGCTGGGCATCGCGATTGTGAACAACTGGTTGTGGACGAAGGGCCGCAATACCTTCAATATTGGTGGTGAGTGGCGCCGGTCGTACCAGGACGACAACGAAGAGCAGACGGCCGGAGGCCACTTTGCCTTTAGCCAGAAGCAGACGGCCGATCCCAACAATATCAGCAATACGGGCAGCGCTTTCGCCAGCTACCTGATTGGTATGCCGGATTCGGCGAACCGCAGCAACTCGCAGGAACTGCGTCTGCGCAACTGGGACCTGTCGCCTTACATCGAAGACGACATCAAGCTGAGTCCCAAACTCACCGTGAACCTCGGCATTCGCTGGGACATCCAGGTTCCGTTTACCGAAAACAACAACCTGATCGTCTACTTTGATCCCAATAATCCGAGAACGAATCCGGCCGCGGATAACATCCCCGGTGCTATGACCAAGTTCGGCAACTGCACAGGTTGCGCCGGATATGATCGCGCTGCCATTCATTTTGGGCACTTCGGACCGCGGTTCGGATTTGCCTATCAGCTCAACTCCAAGACCGTTATTCAGGCCGGCTACAATGTTGCCTTCCTGAACGGCGGCGCGTATGAATACGGCACAAGCAAGGTGGCCGTCAATTACGGCAATCTGCTGGTCGGCTCTTACGCGCGCAACAGCTCCGGTGGCATCACCTCGTCGTATGGAAGCTGGGATACGAACATTATGCCCAACCCGCAGCCGACGCCATTCAGCCCGACGCTGGGCATTGGCGGAACACAGATTGACGCCTTCAGCGGTTCAGATGGTTTTGCGCCGTATAGCCAACAGTGGAACGTGAACGTGCAAAGGGAATTGCCTTACGATTTGTTCGTTCGTGCCGCCTATATTGGCAATCGTGAAATCCATCTGCCGAGCCAGTTGAATTCCCTCAATCAGCTTGATCCGAAATATTTCGCACTGGGTAACGATCTGAACCTCAGCTTCGCCGATGGTTCGGCGCAGGCCAAGGGCTACACGACGCCGTATACCAATTTCGCCAATGATTTCGGCGGGTCGGCGACGGTTGGCCAGGCACTGGTTCCTTATCCACAATACGGATATATCTTCAACAACTTTGAAGGTTCCGGCACTGCATATTATCAGGGCCTGCAACTGCAAGCGGAAAAACGCTTTACCAGGGGGCTTGCCTTCCTGACAAGCTATACCCTGGCGAGTGAGTACAACAACACGAGCAGCGGCTTCACCAGCTTCATCGCAAATGCTCTGAACAGGTACAATCAGAAACCGGAATGGGCACCGACCAGCGGCGCTCCTCCGCAGGCGTTCAAGGTCAGCGGCACTTATGAGCTGCCTATTGGCCCAGGCAAGAAGTATTTCAACAATAAAGGGATAACCGGTCAGATCCTGGGTGGATGGCAATTTGGCTGGATTGCCAGGTACTACTCAGGAACGCCGACAGGCGTAAATCAGAACCTCGCATTCCCGTACCCCAATGGCGGCGGAGAACGTCCGAACAGAGATACTTCTGTCGGACTGGGCACTGCTTCCTATAACAATGAGCGCGACTACTTCCTCGGCAAAGGCACTGGACAGATTTTCGATCCAACTTCCTTTACTCAGGCTCCGGACTTCACGCTGGGAAATGCGAAGCGGAACTACGGCGAACTTCGGCAGCCTGCTGATTACAACGAAAGCGCAAACATAAGAAAGCATTTCTACATGGGCGAGCGCTTCCAGGGCATTCTGCAGGTGGATTACTTCAACCTCTTCAATCGAACACGGTTTAATGGCCCGGATACCAATATCAGCGATGGAACATTTGGTTTAGCGCAAAGCGCGGGTCAGCAAAACAGCAACCGACAAGGACAGGTCATGTTCCGACTTGAGTTCTAGGCGGAGACTAGACGGCCTGCCGGGAATATTCGGCAGGCCGCGGGATTTTGGATTTTGCATCAATGAATACATGCCTCCCACGCCGGGCCGCCGAGTGCAGTCCGGCTTTTTTGTGGGGTTGGGTAGAAGTCCTGTGCTTTAGCATAGGGATGAAACCTTTAGGGTCTTATTGTCTACTGGCCATGGCCTGAAAAGGATGCTGAAAGAGTCCAATTGGATTGGACTGTTACCTCAGGGGCTAAAGCCCCTTGATGGAGTCAACTTGCGACATGGCTAAAGCCATGCCCCTACGAGGGCAGCGAGTTTTCGGCAATCTCTAAAGGCTTCTGATGAAGAGGAAGACAGGCCGCAAAATTATAATGTCTCTGTCAATGAATATAAGGTTCTCAAATTTGTTCCGCACAATGGGAATGCTCTGGCTGCCTGTGGTGCTCATACTACTTTTCGTGACTATGCCTGTTGCCTTCGCCCAGTCTGCCGAGGATGAAGTCACGCCGCAGGTGCAGGAACTTTATGCGCAGGCCAAGGCGGCACAGGACCGCGGGGACAACGCTACTGCCATCCAGAAATATCGCGCCATGCTGAAACTGGCACCTCATCTTGCGCCTGCGTACAACAACCTCGGCATGCTCTATTTTAACCAGCGCGATTACCCCCACGCCGCGCAGGTGCTGGAGCAGGGGTTGAAGCTCAATCCCGATATGCCGACGGCTTCGGCAATGCTGGGTTTCAGCTATGCCGAGATGGGCGAAAACGAGAAGGCGGAGCCGCTGCTGGAGGCTGCGGTGCGGGCCAATCCCAACGACGACAATGCGCAGATGGCGCTGGCGCGCACGCTGATCCATTTGAAGCGCTATGACGAGGCGACGCCATATCTGAAGAGCCATCTGGATAAGGACCCGAAGGACACGCAAGCGTGGTATCTGCTGGGCAAGACGTATCTTCAGCTTTCAGAAGACGCCCTGGGGCGGATCAACGAGATCGACCCGAATTCGGTGACGGCGCACATTGTGGCCGGCGAGATTGATGAGAGCATGAAGAATTATGACGGCGCTCTGGTCGAGTACAAGAAGGCGATTGACATGGCGCCTAAACAGCCGGGCGGGCATGATCACATGGGGAATGTGTTCTGGGAGACGGGCAAGTGGGAGTCGGCGCAGACGGAGTTCAAGGCCGAGCTGGCCAATGATCCGAACAACTGCACGGCGCGCTGGAAGCTGGCCAATGCGATGCTGGAAGCAAACGCTCTGGCGCAGGACGCGCTGACGGAATTGAATCGCGCGGTCGAGCAATGTCCAACGCTGATGCAGGCGCGCGTGGACCGCGCCCGCGCGCTTGTGAAGCTGAACAAGCAGGATGAGGCGTTACCCGATTTGCTGCTGGCGGAGAAGGACAGTCCAAATGAGCCGTCGATCCATTTCCTGCTGGCCAATGTGTATCGGGCGCAGGGCAAGGCCGCTGACGCGCAGCGGGAACTGCGGACCTACGGACGGTTGCAGCGCGAGGCCAGTGAATCGGTTGCGGCGCAGGCGAGCGACGCGATCTCAATCAAGAGCAATGCGCATTAGGGACGCGGCCGGTGGCGGGTTTCGCGCCGGGGCCGTGCTGTTTCTCATTGCGTTAGCGGCGTGCGGGTTTGCGCAGGAGCAGATGTCGTCGCAGCAAGGTGGCGCGAGCACGGGCGGCGTTTATGCGCCGGTGCATGATGCGGAGCACCGTCCGATTACGGCAGGCGGATTTGTCGAGCGCGGGCCGGTGGCGTTCAAGGATGTGTCGGTGGTGTCGGGCCTGGCTGCATGGCGGAATGAGGGCGGGACGCCGGCGAAGGCTTATATCGTTGAATCGCTCGGGAATGGTGTGGCGCTGCTGGATTACGACAACGACGGCTGGCTGGACATTTATCTTGTCAACGGCATGACTTACGATGCGATGAGCGGCAAAGCCCCCGCGCCTCATGCCGCGCTTTTTCACAATAATCACGACGGCACGTTTACGAACGTCGCGGCGCAGGCTGGAGTGACGAACGACCGCTGGGGCGTGGGCGTGGCTGTGGGCGACTACGACAATGATGGCTGGCCCGATCTGTACGTCACGAATGTGGGCAAGAACCGGCTATATCACAACAACCATGACGGCACGTTTAACGACATGGCGGAGAAGGCCGGCGTGGCGCTGGGGACATGGTCCACAGGCCCGACGTTTGGCGATTATGACGGAGATGGCAGGCTTGACCTGTTTGTTCCCGGATATACGCAGTATGACTTCGCGAATCCGCCGGCGGTTGGGTCGAATTCAGTTGTGTCGAACAACTGCAAGTATCGCGGCGTGAGTGTCTTCTGTGGTCCGCGCGGATTGAGGGGCGAGCATGACCATCTCTTTCGCAACAACGGCGATGGGACGTTTACGGATGTCAGCGCGAAGGCGGGTGTTGCTGACGCGCCCGGCTATTACGGCCTGGTGTCGCTCTTTGTTGATCTGAACGATGATGGCAGGCCGGACCTGCTGGTCGCTGACGATTCGACGCCGAACTATCTCTATCGCAACAAGGGAGACGGCACTTTCGAGGACCTGAGTTTTGAGTCGGGCTATGCAGTCAATCGCGATGGCCGCGAGACGGCGAGCATGGGCATTGCTGTGGGCGATTACCAGAACAATGGGCGGCTCGACATTCTCAATACCACGTTCTCTGACGACTACAAGGTGCTTTACCAGAATAATGGCGATCTGGATTTTACCGATGTCAGCTATGACGCGGGCATTGCCACGCCGACGATCCCGTTTCTGAGCTGGGGGGATGGCTTTATTGATTACGACAACGACGGCTGGAAGGACATCTTCATCGCCAGCGGGCATGTCTATCCCCAGGTCGATCAGCATGACTGGGGCACCAGCATGGCGGAGCGTCCGCTGCTTTTTCGCAATATTCATGGACAGAAATTTGAGCTTGTGCCTCCGGTGAAGGGAACTGGCCTGGCAGATGTGATTCTGGCGCGGGGAGCGGCTTTCGGAGACCTGTTCAATGACGGGAAGATCGATGTCGTCATCAATAATCTCGACGCGCCACCAACGCTGCTGCGCAATGTCAGCGAGGACCGCCATCACTGGGTGGAATTCAAGCTGATCGGGGGCGCGAAAAGCCCACACGATGCCATAGGCGCTGTTGTGTTTCTCAGCGCGGGAAGTATGAAGCAGCGTGGAGATGTGTTGAGCGGAGGCAGCTTCGCTTCGTCCAATGATCCTCGTGTTCACTTTGGACTCGGAGATGCAATGACAGTCGATTCAGTCGAAATCCGCTGGCCAAGCGGTGTCCGGGAGAAGATCAGCGTTCCCAATGTCGACCGCATTTATACCGTCGAAGAGGGCAAGGGAGTCACGGCTTCATTTTGTGCCCGGTGCACCGTAGGGAAAGAGGCAGCGGTGAAATGATGCGAGTCGTCTCTGGGGGGATACTGCTGGGTGTTTGCGTCGCCTTCAGCTTTGCGGCCGGCAAAGCGCAGCAACACGCAACGGCTACATCGGTTCGGGTCGCGGACGCTTCATGCGCGAAATGTCATAAGGACATCTTCGAGAAATATCTGGCAACTCCCATGGCGAAAGCTAGCGGCATCGCTACGGAAAATTTTGAGGCGGGAGCGCTG
>Ga0126371_10004200_pt1 | contig 12677 bp, 10 predicted proteins | sample PanSoiMetaPlot_4_FD_110145 | JGI IMG/M metagenome (GOLD analysis project Ga0126371, IMG submission 110145) | Tropical forest soil microbial communities from Panama - MetaG Plot_4 | ecosystem: Environmental > Terrestrial > Soil > Tropical forest > Bulk soil | place: Panama | collected 2016-02-17
GCCAACCTTGAGCCTGAGCTGGTCGCGGACGTCCCGCATCCAGATGGAGGCCTGGTAGGCCCACGGGCACATGACGTCGAAATGAAAGTCGACCGAAGTGATTCGGCCGGTCATGACCGTGGTCCGTCGGCTATACCAAGCAGTGACTCGATGCCGGCGACTAGGGCCGCCTCGGCTTGGTCGGCTGACATTGCCTGGTCATATCGCAGCAGCTCGTAGGCCTCGAACGAGCACATTATCTGCAGCGCCGGGAGCACGTCACGGTCAGCCTGAGCCAGCTCCGCGGCGAATACCTCCCTGATCTGGCCGCGCAGGTAAGCGCGGTTGCGGACGAGCAGCGCGGCCAGTGCGGGGCGCCGGGGCGCGGCCGCACGCAAGGCGCGGGCACTCGGCCCGATCTCCTCATACAGCATGGCCCGAGCGCCCACCACTGCCCGGATCTTGCTGGCGGTCGGATCGTCCGGTTCGGCCCCTACGCCAGTCAGTGGCAGTGCGAGAGTCACCTGCCGGTCAGCGGCGGCCCGGAGCAGATCGTCGAAGTCGTCAAAGTAGCGGAACAGCGACCGCGGCGAGAGGCCGGCCTTGGCAGCGATCTCGGCTGTGCCGGGCTGATAGACGCCATCACGGAAGAGCGCGAGCAGCGAGATGATCACCGCTTCGCGATTCTGCTCGCGGCGCAGTTTGCGGCCATCGACGTCGGATGCGGCCTGGCTCATTGCCACCGCTCCACCCTCGGTTCAAGGAGCAGCGCCTGGTAGTCCGGGCGCGGTTGCTGGATAGGGAGCGGCAAGCCTGGCTCGATTACCGTGTACCTCGCGCCGGTCCAGCTCCGCCCGTCACCGACGATCGTGCCTTCGACCCCAAACGGCGTGAAGGGATGTGAGGTGATCGGCTGCGGATCGGGTCCATCCCAGAGCTCGAGCAGCATCAGCCGCGATCCGGCAGCCTCGGGGAGATCCTGAACCGGCACGGTGCCAAAGACCGCGGTCCGCTCCACCAGCGACTGCTTCTGGGCGTGCCAGGTTTGGAATTCCGGTCGCCCAGCGAGCTCAAGAAACGCTCGTCGGCTCGGATAACTCACCACCGCCACGTTGTCCCAGTCGCCAGAACTCGCGAGTACCTCGGCCACGAAGCACAGATTCGCGCCCACCGCGGTCAGCAGCGGGATCGGCGCGTACCGCCCTGGCGAGTACCGATCGGCAAGTTGCCAGGCCCCGCGCGGGCCGTCACCGAGGCCCGGGTCGTTGTCCGGGAGGTACTTCGTCAGGTTCAGCATGTAGATGGTGCCATCGGCGATGGGAGCAGCCGTGCGCAGGCGCAAACTGTAATCGCTATCAATCAGTCCGTATCTGGGCACCCATGGACCATAAACATCTGGCAGTATGTATGTCAATATCTTGTGTCAGCGACGCTGACACAAGATGATAGCCGCCTCGGCGGTGAATCCTGGGTTCGCTCCGGTGTCCGGAGGGGTGCACCGGAGCAGACCCAGGAAGGGCGGCAGTGCAGCAGAAAAGCAGTGCAGCACAGACAGCGCACAGCGCAGAACACCTGAGAGGGGCCAGGTCGTGGCCGCTGCTCCGAGCGAGCCGCAGTTCGGCGGCTTCATTGGCCGCACCTACCGTGAGTCGACGCCATGGTGGCCCGACCCGCCTGCAGGACTCGGGGGGCCCAATGTGGTCATGATCGTGCTGGACGACACGGGCTTCGGCCACTTCGGCTGCTACGGCTCCGAGCTAGCCACTCCGCACATCGACCGCCTTGCGGCCGGGGGACTGCGCTACACCGGCTTCCACACAACGGCCCTGTGCTCGCCCTCGAGGGCCGCATTGCTGACCGGACGCAACCCGCACGCGGTCGGGATGCGAGGCGTGTCGAACTGGAACACCGGCTACCCGCACATGCGAGGAGGTATTTCGCCTCGCGCGTCGACCGTCGCTGAGCTGCTGCGGGCGCACGGCTATGCCACCTACGCCGCGGGCAAGTGGCACTTGGCGCCGATGGAGGAGTGCAGCGCCGCCGGGCCGCATCACAACTGGCCACTGCAGCGCGGGTTCGACCGCTTCTACGGCTTCCTGCAAGGCGAGACCGATCAGTTCTATCCGGAGCTGACTAGCGACAACGGTCACATAGATCCGCCCGGCGGCCCCGAGGACGGCTACCACGTGTCGCACGACATCGTGGACAAGGCGACCGGGTGGATTGGCGACCTGCAGTCCATCCGGCCAGACCGGCCGTTCTTCCTCTATCTAGCGTTCGGCGCCACCCACGCCCCCCATCAGTCGCCGCTCGAGTACCGGCTGCGCTGGCGCGGCAAGTTCGACGAGGGCTACGACGCGGTGCGACAGCGCTGGTACGGCAGGCAGCTAGAGCTCGGAGTCATCCCCGAAGGCACGGTCTTGGCGCCGAGGAACCCAGGCGTTCCGGCCTGGGCAGAGCTGACCGGCAGCCAGCGAGCGTTCTCGGCACGGCTGCAAGAGGCCTTCGCCGCGATGCTCGAGCACACCGACGAACAGATCGGCCGGCTAACGGGTTTCCTGGAAGCTCGCAGTCTCCTCGACAACACGCTGCTGCTAGTCCTGTCCGACAACGGGGCGTCGCGCGAGGGCGGCCCGTATGGCGTGATGGACGAGTTCAGCTTCTTCAACGCTCAGTGGGAAGACATCGACGAGCTGGCGGCGACCAGGCTCGACGACATCGGCGGGCCGCACTCGCACTCGAACTACCCGTGGGGCTGGGCGCAGGCGGGCAACACTCCGCTGCGCTGGTACAAGCAGAACACCTATGGTGGCGGCGTGCGCGACCCGCTCATCGTCCACTGGCCGGACGGCATCCGCGATCGCGGCTCGTTCCGCCGTCAGTTCTGCCATGCGGTGGACATCACCCCGACGATCCTGGCAGTCACCGGAGCACCAGCGCCTGATTACGTAGCCGGGATCGCGCAGATCCCCATCCACGGCCGGTCACTGACGCAGACGTTCAACGAGCCGGGCGCGCCCGCGCCGCGCAGTGTGCAGTACTTCGAGCAGATCGGCCACCGCGGACTGTGGGCGGACGGCTGGAAAATCACCACCTATCACACCGAGGGTCAGCCGTTCGACGACGATGAGTGGGCGCTGTTTCACCTGGACTTGGACTTCTCCGAGTGCACCGATCTGTCCGCGCAGCACCCGGACAAGCTGCGCGAGCTGATCGACGCCTGGTGGGCACAGGCGGGTGAGCACGGCGTGCTTCCGCTCGACGACCGCACGATCGAGCTGTTCGCCAGCTCGCCCAGGCCAGGGACGGTGCACGCGCGCCGCGACTACGTCTACTATCCGCCGGTCACGCACATCCCGGCCGACGCCTGTCCGCCGCTGGGCGGCCGAACTTGGCGTTCAACCGTCGAGGTGGACGTCGACGGACCGGCGCGCGGCGTGCTGTATGCACGGGGCAGCCACAACGTTGGACACAGCTTCTACCTCGCGGCCGGCTACTTGCATTTCGACTACAACGCACTCGGCACCCATTACCGGGCCTGCGCGCCGCTGGTTCTCTCGCCCGGCAAGCACGTGATTTCTGCTCGATTTGACCGGAACGGGGCCGGTGGCACGCTCACTATCTCTGCTGATGGCAGTGACTTGGGGTCGGTGCAGATACCGGTCGTCATCAGGATGCTCGGTTCGACTGGCCTCGACATCGGACGAGATGCACTTTCCCCGGTGACCGACAACTACGAAGCCCCGTTCCCATTCGAAGGAACGATCGAGCGCATCACCTTCAGCGTTGGCAGCCGGGCGGATACGGCGGAGATCGCAGCTACCGCGCGTGCGGAAATGTCGCGGGAATGAGCGACTGCTCACGTGACTCGGGACTGGCCAACCGGAATGTCCGCGTACAGCTTGTCAGTGGCGATCTGGCGCAGCTTATCCATGGCGTCCCAGACGTCGACGAACCTCGTGAAGATCGGCACCGGGCAAAGGCGCACTCGATCGGGCGTGCGGTAGTCACCGATGACGCTCTCGCGGATCAGGGCCTGGCTGATCTGCCATGCGTCCGCGTGCCGGAAGCTAACGTGACCGCCGCGGCGCGCGCTGTCCCTGGGCGACGCGAGCGTGAACCCGAGGTCGTTCAGCCAGGAGTCGGAGAGCTCGATCACGTAGGAGGTCAGGGCGATGCTCTTGTCGCGTAGCCGGTCGATGCCAGCCTCCCCGAGCAGCCGTGCGCCTTCTTCTACCGCGACTGTGCCGACGATCTGCGGAGTGCCGGTCAGGAACGCGTCGATGCCAGGCGCCGGGTCGTAACGGGGACCCATGCTGAACTGTTCACGCTGGCCAAACCAGCCCCAGATCGGCTGGCGCATCCGATCCTGCAGTTCGTTTCGTACGTACAGAAGCGCGGGCGCACCGGGGCCGGCGTTCAGGTACTTGTACGTGCAGCCGACCGCCAGATCTGCTCCGCAGTCGTCAAGTTGTACTGGCACTGAGCCAACCGAGTGACACAGGTCCCAGAGCGTAAGCGCTCCGGCTTCGTGCACGAGCCGGGTGAGCACCCGCATGTCCACCAGGGCGCCGCTGCGGTACGCGACGTGGGACAGGCTCACCACCGCGGCGCGGTCGTCGAGTGCGTCAGAGAGCGCCTTTTCGGTCACGCCCTCGTCCATGTCGGTGTGGATGAGCCGCAACTCGCAGCCACGCTGCTCGGCGATGCCCTCCAGCACGTAGCGGTCGGTCGGGAAGTTGTCGTCGTCGGTGACGATGACATCGCGGCCCGGCCTTGCGTCCAGTGCGGCGCAGGTCAGCTTGTACAGGTTGACGGTGACCGAGTCGCAGATAGCGATCTGGCCGGGCGCGGCGCCGACGAGGTGCTCGCCGATCATGTCGCCAGCCTGTCGTGGTAGGTCGATCCACGACTCCCAGGATCTGACCAGGCCGACGCCCCACTCCTGGTCAACCACCTCGGCGATGCGGGCCTGGCTGCGCACCGGCAGCGGCCCAAGCGAGTTGCCGTCCAGGTAGATCAAGTCCCGGTCAGCCCGGACAAATCGGTCGCGGAAGCCCGACAGCTCGTCGGCAACGTCGAGCGCTTCCGCATATGACCGATCTGCCGAGAAAGTCATCACTACTCCACACTAGCTAAGTGCCTAGCGCTTTCCGGGTACCCGTTGCGGGTCGCGGCTAACGTCGCGCTGCTCACCAGGAGAAGGCCGGTTTTCCCGATGGTCTCAGTGTTCCCTTGGCGCGTCGAGTTACCAAGCCGCCGGCCTTGCCGCGACGAGGCGGTCGGCGATTGGCCTGCGTTGCCCCGTAGTATCGGAGCGTGCTTGCGGACTCGGAAATAAGCCGGATTCTCGTCATTACGGCTCACCCTGACGACGTCGACTTCGGCGTGGCCGGAACAATCGCCACGTGGACTGATGCCGGGATCGACGTCAGCTATTGCGTGGTCACGAACGGCGACGCCGGCGGCAGCGACGCCGGAATATCGAGGACGGAGATGGCCGCGCTGCGGCAGGCCGAGCAGACCGCCGCGGCCAAGCAGGTGGGCGTGCACGACATCCACTTCCTTGGTTATCCGGACGGCCGGGTCGAGGCGACGATAGGCCTGCGGCGAGACCTGGCCAGGGTGATCAGGCTGCTGCGGCCCGACCGCGTCGTATGCCCGTCGCCTGACCGCAGCTACTTGCGCATGGGCGTAAGCCATCCTGACCACCGCGCGGTGGGGTCGTGCGCGCTCGACGCGGTCTACCCGGATGCTCGCAATCCGTTCGCGTTTCCTGAGCTGCTCGATGAGGAAAAGCTCGAGCCCTGGACTGTGCGCGAGGTCTGGATCTCAGGAAGCCCGTCCCCGACCAACTACGTCGATATCACCGACACCTTCAAGCGCAAGGTCGCGGCGCTGCGGTCACACGCGAGCCAGATCAAGGATCCCGACGCCCTAGAGGAAATGCTCCGCGGCTGGCTGAGCCGGTCTGCCGCGCAGGGCGGCCTGCCTGAAGGCCGACTGGCCGAAGCCTTCCAGGTAGTGCAGTCGGGCTGAATCTGGCCGATCAGCGCGCTCCGGACCACATAACCGGCGCTTGCGCTAATACCACCGCGCATCGCCGCCGCGTCGGGCGTTTCACCTCCATGCCAGCTGCGCTGGACCCCGCACTGAGCTGCGCTGTGCGACTGCAGGGACTGGTGCGCCAAGGCTGGTCGTCCTAGGTTTGCATCAGTGCATCTGCCATGTTCCCGGAGGTGTCTAGCGCATGACGCATATCACCGTCACGGTCGACGGAGTGACCTACGCCGACCAGGTAGAACCCCGCTTGCTGCTTGTTCATTACCTGAGGGAGGTCGTCGGGAAGACCGGCACACCGGTCGGCTGCGACACCTCGAACTGTGGTGCGTGCACAGTCTTGATGGACGGCATGTCGGTGAAGAGCTGCGCGGTTCTCGCCGTGCAGGCCGACGGGTCTGACGTCACAACGATCGAGGGCCTATCCAATGGCGAGCTGCACCCAGTGCAGCGGGCGTTCCACGAGGAGCACGCCCTGCAGTGCGGATACTGCACGCCTGGAATGATCATGGCGGCCGCGGACTTGCTTCGCGACAATCCGCACCCCACCGACGAGCAGATCCGGGACGGCCTGGAGGGCAACCTCTGCCGCTGCACCGGCTACGAGAACATCGTGCGTGCTGTCCGGCGCGCCGCCGGAACGGGGGTGTAGCAATGACAGCAACTACTGAAGCTCCCGCCGCTGAGCTGGGCAGGGCCAGGCTGCGCAAGGAAGACGCCAGGCTGATTACCGGCCAGACCCGCTGGACCGACAACATCACGCAACCCGGGCTGCTGCAGATCGCATTTCTGCGCAGCCCGTACGCACACGCGAAGATCAAGAATGTGGACGTCAGCGGCGCGCTACAGCAGCCGGGCGTCATAGCGGCCTTTTCCGGCGCAGACTTCGCGGCCGAGCAGGGCAGCCTGCCGTGTGCATGGCCGGTAACGCCGGACATCGTCATCCCGCCGCATCCGCCGATGGCGGTCGACGAGGTGCGGTACGTCGGCGAGGCAGTCGCCGTCGTGGTGGCCAGGGACAAGTACGAGGCGGCGGATGCGCTCGCAGCGATCGATGTCGAATACGAGCCGCTGCCACCAGTGCTTGACATGCGCGCCGCGCTCGAACCGGGATCACCCAAGGTGCACGATGCCGGCAACAAGAGCTACGAGTGGGTGTTCGCCAACGGCGACGTCGACGCTGCCTTCCGCGACGCCCCGGTCGTGGTGGAGCGTACCTACCGGCAGCAACGGCTGATTCCGTGCGCGATCGAACCGCGCGCCGTAGTCGCGTCCTGGATTGGCGAGGAGCTGACGCTCTGGTCGGCGACACAGATCCCGCACGTGCTGCGGTTCGCGCTCTCCGCGTTCTTCGGCATACCCGAGCAGGACATCCGAGTCATTGCCCCGGACGTCGGCGGCGGCTTTGGCTCCAAGCTGCAAGTCACCGCCGAGGAAGTGCTCGCGGTGCTGATCTCCCGCAGAGTCGGCAAGCCGGTGAAGTGGACCGAGACGCGCAGCGAAGGCAATATGACCATCCACCACGGACGGGACCAGTGGCAGCAGATCAAGATCGCCGCCGACCGGGATGGCCGGATCCGCGGTCTGTCTGTCGATCTGCTTGCTGACATGGGCGCCTACCTGATGCTCGTGACGCCGGGCGTCCCGTTGCTTGGCGCGTTCATGTTCCCGGCCATCTACAAGATGGATGCCTACTCCTTCAAGTGCACCGGCGTCTTCACCACGAAGATGCCGACTGACGCCTACCGTGGTGCCGGGCGGCCGGAGGCGACGTACGCGATCGAGCGGATCATGGATGAGCTCGCCGTCGAACTCGGCATGGAGCCACTCGAGCTGCGCGAACGCAACTGGATCAAGCACGAGGAGTTCCCGTACACCACGATCGCGGGCCTGACCTACGACTCGGGTAACTACGAGGCGGCCACGGCGAAGGCGAAGGAACTGTTCGACTATGACGCCCTGCGCCGGGAGCAGCTCGAGCGCAACGCGCGCGGCGACAAAGTTCGCCTCGGCATCGGGATCTCCACGTTCACCGAGATGTGCGGCCTTGCGCCGTCCCGTGTACTCGGGAGCTTGTCGTACGGCGCCGGCGGCTGGGAGCACGCCTCGATCCGGATGCTGCCGACAGGCAAGGTCGAGGTCGTAACCGGCTCAAGTGCGCACGGTCAGGGACACGAGACGGCCTGGAGCCAGATCGTGGCCGACCAGCTCGGCGTTCCCTTCGAGGACATCCGGGTTCTGCACGGTGACACGCAGGTCTCACCGAAGGGCATGGACACCTACGGCTCCCGCTCGCTCGCGGTCGGCGGCCTGGCCCTCGTCGGTGCTTGCGACAAGGTCATTGCCAAGGCGAAGGTCTTCGCCGCCGCGATGCTCGAAGCGTCTGCCGATGACCTGGAGTGGTCGGCCGGGCGGTTCTCGGTTCGCGGTGACCCGGACGCGAGCAAGACGATTCAGGAGATCGCGCTCGCCGCATTCGCCGCGCACGGCACGCCGGACGGCGTCGAGCCCTCGCTGGATTCCGACCACACCCACGACCCAGACAACTTCTCCTTCCCGCATGGCACGCACTTGTGCGCGACTGAGGTGGACACCGAGACCGGTTTCGTCAAGATCCGTTCCTACGTCGCTGTTGACGACGTGGGGGTCGTGGTGAATCCGCTCATCGTGGAAGGGCAGGTACACGGCGGCATCGCGCAGGGCATCGCCCAGGCGCTGTACGAGGAGGGCATCTACGACGACGACGGCAACCTGGTTACCACGACGCTGGCGGACTACCTGGTGCCCTCGGCAGCAGACCTGCCGTCGTACGTGACCAGCCGGACCGAGACAGCGGCCAGCAACAGGCTCGGTGTCAAGGGCGTCGGCGAAGCCGGCACCATCGCGTCCACGCCTGCGGTGGTGAATGCCATCGTCGACGCGCTCCGGCCGTTCGGCGTCAACGACATCACGATGCCATGCACCCCAGAGCGGGTGTGGCGGGCAATCCAGTCGGCTAGCACAAGCGGAGGCATGGCATGATTCCGGCCAAGTTCGACTACGTCCGGCCCTCTTCCGTCGCGGATGCGGTGAACGCGCTGGCTGACGCAGGTGATGATGCGAAGGTCATCGCCGGCGGCCAGAGCCTGCTGCCGCTGTTGCGGCTGCGGCTCGCTTACCCAGCTCTGCTTGTCGATGTCGGCGGGCTGACCGAGCTGGGCGGCGTCCGGGACAACGGCGGTGAGCTGGTAATCGGCGCGCGCACTACGCACTACCAGCTCGTTCACGATCCGCTGATCGCGGAGCACTGCGGTCTGCTGGCCGAGGCTGCGAGCACCGTCGCCGATCCGGCCGTCCGGCACCGTGGCACGCTCGGCGGGTCTCTAGCGCACGCGGACCCCGCGGGCGACTTGCCCGCCGTCGTGGTCGCTCTGGGCGGCACCATGGTCGCGACCGGCCCCAATGGCGAGCGGCAGATCCCGGCCGGGGACTTCTTCGTGGACTACCTCACCACGTCGCTTGGTCCCAGCGAGATCCTTACAAGTGTCCGGGTGCCCAAGTTCGGGAAGGACTGGGGCTATCGTTATGAGAAGTTCCACCGGACTGCGCAGGCGTGGGCAATAGTCGGCGTCGCCGCGCTGGCAAGGCGCTCTAACGGCCAGGTGGCTGAGGCCAGGGTGGGCCTCACCAACATGGGCCCGGTCCCTGTCCGGGCTGCTGCCGTGGAGGCCGCAGCCGCAGGGGCGGCTGCCAGCGCCGAGGCAATGACCGCCGCAGCTGCAGGCGCTGCCGAGGGAACTAACCCGCCTGCGGACCTGCACGGGGCGCCGGACTACCGGCGTCACCTCGCGCGGGTGCTGACCGGGCGGGCTCTGGAGGCAGCAGCGGGAGTCTGACCTATGGAGCTAGAGCACTCGTTCACTGTCCCGGTTCCGGTGGAACGGGCGTGGGATGTGCTGCTAGACGTCGAGAGGGTGGCACCGTGCATGCCTGGTGCCACCCTCGACTCAGTCGAAGGCGACAACATCGCCGGCCGGATTAAGGTCAAGGTCGGTCCGATCACCATGACCTATGCCGGAACCGCCAAATTCACCGAGCGAGACGCGGCGGCGCGGGCGATGACGCTCGAAGCCTCGGGCAAGGAGACCCGCGGTGCAGGCACCGCATCGGCGACCGTCCGCTCAGAGCTGACCGCAGCTGACGACGAGACCCACGTCCGCGTCCGCACCAGCTTGAACGTCACGGGCAGGCCCGCTCAGTTCGGGCGCGGCGTCATGGCCGATGTAGGTGGCAAGCTCGTCGGCATATTCGCCGACAACCTGGCTTCCATGCTCGCGGCCGAGCCCGCGGCGGCGCCAGATGAGGCGGAGGACTCCGACGAGACGGATATTGCCGGAAACGGGGCTGAATCCAGGGCAGCCGACTCTGACGAGGCGCTGCCGATCGACGTCCTGAACCTGCCGGTCCGTGCCTGGAACGGCCTGCGCCGCAACGGCATCCAGACACTCGGAGACCTGATCAAGCGGACTCCGGAGCAGCTCCTGGCGATTGAGAACATCGGCCCAGCGTCCGTGGCCGAGATCGGCCGGCGGCTCGCTGACCGCGGGCTCGGGCTCGCCGGATCCGAGACTGCTGCAGCTCCAGCCGGCCCGGAGGAAGAGGTTGCCCCGGCCGCCAGCGCCCGCGAGATCGCCGCCGAGAAGGTGGCCGCCAACGGGGGTGCTCCGGCCCGGCACGCTAAGACGCCGACTGAAGCGCAGCCGCCGCCCCAGGCCCAGCCCGCGACGCGTGAGCCCGTGAGCTGGCAGCCGCAGGATGACGCGATCGACCTGCTTGGCGTGGCAGGGCTCCCGGTCCTCAAGCGCGCCCTGCCCGCAGCCGCTGCGCTCATCGCGCTAATTCTGGTCTTCCTCGGCGTGCGCCGCCGCCGCTCGCGCAGCAGGTAGCAGCTCGCTGCGCGGAGCAACTTCCGCTCAGCTCAGCGCACTTGCGAGCATTACTGGTTTGACCATGGGCGAAGGCCACCCTAAGTTCTGTTGGGCGGACGTGATCAGAGGGGGTACGGGTGGCGCAGTCCAGTGTGGATTCAGCGATCTTGGTCGAGGGTCTGACCAAATCGTTCGGCGAAGTGCGCGCGCTGAGAGGCATAGATCTTGCCGTCCCGCGCGGGACCGTACTTGGCGTGCTCGGCCCGAACGGAGCCGGGAAGACGACAGCGGTGCGCATCTTGACGACGCTGCTGCAGCCCGACAGTGGCCGTGCGCTCGTCGAGGGACGCGACGTGGTGCGCGAGGCGGCAGCGGTCCGCCGTTCGATCGGGTTGTCCGGGCAGTCGGCGGCCATCCAGGAGGAGCTCACCGGCAAGGAAAACCTTGAGATTATCGGGCGGCTCTATCACCTGGGCAAGACTCGTTCGCGCAGCCGCGCCGCGGAGTTGCTTGACCAGTTCGGCCTGATGGACGCGGCCGACCGTCAGGCTAAGACCTACTCCGGCGGCATGCAGCGTCGCCTCGACCTCGCTGCGAGCCTGGTCGGCAATCCGCAGGTCCTGTTCCTGGACGAGCCGACGACCGGGCTGGATCCGCGGTCCAGGCTGGGCATGTGGGACATCATCAGGTCCCTGGCCGAGGGTGGCACGACGACGCTGCTGACGACGCAGTACCTGGACGAGGCTGACGAGCTTGCCGACGAGATCGTGGTCATCGATCACGGCCTGGTCATCGCTGCCGGCACGGCCGAGGAGCTGAAGAGCCGCGTCGGGGGTGACGTCCTGGAGTTCACCGTGCCCGATCGGTCGATGATGAGCGACGCGGTGGCGGCTGTCGTCAGCGTCGGCGAGAGCGAGCCGCATGCGGACAAGGAGACCGGCGTGGTGAACGTGGGTGTGGGGGGACGCGGCTCCGATGCGCTCATAGACGCGGTGCGCGGGCTGGACGCCGCGGGTGTACGGACGCACGGGCTGGCGCTACGACGGCCGTCACTGGACGACGTGTTCCTGGCGTTGACCGGGCACGCCGCCGAGGAGAACGGGCAGGGGCCAGGCGACCGCAGAGCCGGACGCGGACGGCCAGGCTCGCGCGGCCGGCCGGCCGGGGGCAGGAGCCGGAGTAACTCGAACGCCGCAACCACTGGGAGTAAGTCATGACCGCCGCTACAGCTGTGGTACAGCCGAGCGACCCTGGCGTGGCTGTCAGGGCGCGGTGGGCCGTCAGCGACACGCTCGCGATCACGCGGCGCAACCTGCTGGTCTGGCTGCGAGTACCCGCCTACATCGTCTTCACTGTTGTTCAGCCCGTGATCTTCGTTCTGATGTTCAGGTACGTGTTCGGCGGAGCGATCAAGGTACCTGGCATCAGCGGCGGCTATGTGAACTTCCTGCTGCCGGGGATCGTCGCGCAGACCGCCGCGTTCGCGTGCTTCGGCACAGCCATATCGCTCGCGCAGGAACTTCAGAAAGGCGTCATCGACCGGCTGCGGTCCATGCCGATGGCGCGTTCGGCGGTACTCACCGGGCGCCTGGTGGCCGATACCGGCCGCATGCTTATCACGGTCCTTATCGTGATCGGGGTCGGTGCGGCGGTTGGCTTCCGGTTCCAGAACGGCGCGGGCCCAGCGGTCCTCATGGTGGTTCTGGCTACCGTGTTCGGAGTGGCCTTCGC
>Ga0126371_10004201_pt1 | contig 12677 bp, 9 predicted proteins | sample PanSoiMetaPlot_4_FD_110145 | JGI IMG/M metagenome (GOLD analysis project Ga0126371, IMG submission 110145) | Tropical forest soil microbial communities from Panama - MetaG Plot_4 | ecosystem: Environmental > Terrestrial > Soil > Tropical forest > Bulk soil | place: Panama | collected 2016-02-17
AGGAATTATGAGCGCTATGCGCGGAGCTCCGTGCCGATCGGCAAGCCGATCGCCAATTCAAAGCTGTACCTGCTCGACGACGCGCTCGCGCCGGTCGCGGTCGGCGGCGCCGGCGAAATCTGCATTGCCGGCGTCGGCGTCGGTCGCGGCTACATCAACGACGCGGAGCTCACGGCGCAGAAATTCGTCCCCGACCCGTTCGCCGCCGCGCCGGACGCCCGGCTCTACCGGACCGGCGATCTCGGCCGGTTCGGACCGGACTGGAACCTCGAGTTCGTCGGCCGCCTCGACCATCAGGTGAAAATTCGCGGCTTTCGCGTGCACCTCGGCGACGTCGAGGTCAATCTGCGGCAGTTCCCCGCGGTGCGCGATGCCGTCGTGTTGAAGAAGGAGCTCGCTCCCGACGACCATCGGCTGGTGGCTTTCGTCGTCCCGACCGAGCCCGCCACGGCCGCCTTCATCGAGGAGATCAAATCATTCCTCAAGGAGCGGCTGCCCGACCACATGGTTCCGGCCGCGTTCGTCGTGCTGGAGCAGCTCCCGCTCAATCCGAACGGCAAGGTCGACCGCGAGGCACTGTTGCGCATCGACGATGCGCCCGCGAGCCCGCGATCCCGCGCCGATGCGCCGCAAGGGAAGGTCGCACAGGCGGTCGCCGCGATCTTCGCCGATTCGCTCAAGTTGAAGGACGTCGGCATGGACGACGATTTCTTCGACCTCGGCGGCGACTCGCTCAAGGCCGTGCTGGTCGTTGCCAAGGTGGCGAGCGAGCTCGGCGTCTCTGTCCCGGTGGAAGCCTTGTTCGACAGCCGCACGGTCCGCGGCTTCTGTCAGCTCATGGACGCGATGGCGCACTGAGCGTCGGCGCAAGGTGCGAACGTCGATTTCGACCGCGGTCGCGAAAACGCCGTCCCGCGACCGCGGGGTTTGATGGTGCCGGCGGCGAGCGCTTGCGCATCGGCCCATGCCGAGGCGTCAAACATGAGGGAAACATGATGGACATCGCACTCCAGGGGCAGCTGCAGACGGGCGTGCGGCAAGGCAGACCCTACAGACACCACGACGCGTTCGCGGACATGCTGTACGCGCTCGACCCGCAGACGCGCGAGCTCCTGAAGGAGTCGGCGCCCCTCATGGCGAAATGGGCGAAGCATGAATGCCGGGCGAAGAGCTGCGGCGGAATGGAAGAGTGGGCAAAGGAGCACCACGCTCAACCCGTCGACGCCTGCGACTGGTATCACGGCACGTGGCAATACCTGCGGCTTCTCAACATGGTGGCCGTGCCGCCCTGGTACGGCAGCTACAACGAGGCGCTGAGCGCGGTGCTGCGTGGACGGCCGCACGCGGAGGTCCTGATCTCCGCCTGCGCCGATTTTGGCATGCTCGCCACGCTGCATCAGGCGATCAAGACGGCAGGCGCCGACCCCCGCATCACGATCTACGACATCTGCCGCACGCCGTTGCTGGCCTGCGAGTGGTATGCCGACCGTTTCGGGCTGCGGATCAACTGCGTCTGCGACAACATCATCACCAGCGCCAAGATGCCGATGGGCGCGTTCGATCTCATCGTCACCGACGAATTTCTCACCGTCCTCAAGGACGAATACAAGCCGCAGATCGTGACGCGGTGGAAGGCGCTGCTCAGGCCGGGCGGAACCGTGGTCACCACCGCGATGCTCGGCGGCCCCACGACCCCGCAGTTGCGCGAAGGCTATGCGCTGCGGGCAGGGCGCCTGCTCGACGAGCACCGCGCGACGTTCGCCGAGATGGGGGTCGACCGCGACGAGATCCTCGACAGCTTTGCGCGCTTCGCCACGGTGCATACCCGCCACATGCTGGCGCACGACGACCAGATACGATCGCTGTTCTCGGGCTTCGACCTCTCGTTTTCGCGAACCGTGACCCCGGGCGAATGCGTGAACCCGACCAGCTCGTTCGAAATCGTCGCCAGAGTGCCGGGCGACGGATCGTCGGCCCGATAAGGCGGTCCGCGCGATCGCGATGGGAGCGGTCCGCCCCGGCGGCGAAGACATCGAGGTGATCAAGATGCTGGCCTCGCAAGATGCTGCGCTCGTCGCCCAACCGGGAAACAAGCAAGCCGGAGCGGCCGGCCGCGAGGAGACCGCCCCGACGCGAGAGGCCGATGGGCAGCCGCTGTTTCGCGCCTTGCTCGATGAGGCGCTGTCCGAGGTCATCCGCCGCGAGCCGAGCTATTTCGCCCGGTTCGCGCTGGCGCTGCCCCCGCTCGGGGCGCAGGCAAGGCACTACGCGCGGCATCCTCTGTTCGACGGGTGCCGCGACGCTGCAATCGAAGCGGCCCTGTCCTCGGGCATCGACGTCCTGCGGGAACGCGGCGTGCGCGTCGGCGAAGCCGACGGCGAAGCGGATCCGGTCGCGCTTCTGCTCTGCGACTCGATCGCCGATGCGTTCGCGGCGAGCACCGGACGCCTCGGCTTGTCCGCCGGCGCGGGCTTGGCGGCGGCGGACGCCGTTTCGGCGGCCTGCACGGAGCGGTGGACCGCGAGCAGCCGGCGCTACTTCATGGGCGGCGCGAGGAGCGCGGATGGACGGCCGCTCGTGCTGATCAACGCCTGCGGCATGCCGCTGTCATTGTGGTCGGGCCTCATCGGGGACACGTCGCATCCGTGGCCGCTCATCGCGGCCGAGAGCCCATGCACCGATCCGATCCGGGGCGGCATGCGTGCCGCCGTGCCACTGTCCGGCGACAGCAGCGTCATCGCCCTGGCGCTCGACGATGCGCGGGTCGACAGGGCCGATCTGCTGGCATGGTGCAACGGCGCCCGAATAGCGATCGAGTTCGCCGGACGGTTCCCCGATCGGGTGCGCTCGCTGATCCTGGTATCGCCGACCCTGCGGGGCGCTGCGGGTGCGACGCCGGCGGGCAGCGCGTTCGAAGACGATCTCAATCGAATCTTCGTCATGGTCGATGCGCGACCGCATCTCGCGAAGGCGTTTGCCGACGCCTTCCGGTCCCGCTTCGAATGCACCGCATGGGGTAAGCTCGCCAATCATCCCGAGCAGCGCGCCGCGACATTGCTCGGCCTGCCGGCGCGCGAGCGGGTATCCGCACTGGTCGCACCGATGGTGCAGCCGGATTTCCTCGTCAACTACGGCCGCCGCGTTCTGCGCGATCAGCAGTATCCGATTCATACGGCGCTGCGCGGCCTGAAGAGCCCGGTGCTGCTGGTGACCGGCGACTACGACGACCGCGTGAACAATGCCTTCACGTGCGCGGTGTTGAGGGCGTGGGGCGTGCGGTTCCTGCACGCGCAGATCAAAGGCGCGGGGCATTACCTTTATGACCTGCAATACCAGTATTTCCGCCTGATCCTGTCGGCCTTCCTTGCCGGAAGGCCGCCGCCCCCCGCCGCGCGCATCGAAATGCAAGAGGCGACCGCATGACGAGGTTGCCGGTCGAAGACCGACTGCGACCGATGAGACGAGGAGATCACAATGGCAACGATATCCGACCTGGCCAATGATGTCGCCGAGCGCCCGCGCCAATCCGACGCGCGCGAGCCGGAGCTCGCCACCGACGAGGTCTTTCTCCGACCCGACGTCAAGATCGAGCCGCTGACCTGCGGCTGGTACGCCTGGTCGCATCTGATCGCTCCGGCGACGCAGGCCATGAACGTGACCTATCGCCAAATTCCGCTTCTGCGGTCGTTCATCGACAATCCGGCGGTGCACGCGGCCGCGGCGGCGAACCCCTCGCTGGTCGGCGGATCATTCGTCGCGCTGACCGAGGCCGATGCGCCGCGGGCCGCGGCGCTGCTCGACGACATCAACCGGCGGTGCGCCCACATGATCGCGTTCGCCGAGGCGTTCCGTCAGCTCGATCGCGAGGTGCAAGGCAAGGCGCAGGGCTTCTGCCTCGATGACTTCTATCGGTCCCTGCCCGCCGAGCTCGCCGGACTCGTCGAGATCGTCTACGATCTGAACAATCATCCCAAGACCAAGCTCGTCGAAGAGCTGCTGTACGCGGGCGGCCTCGACAATCGCGGGCTGCAGCAAATCCATCTGCACCGGACGCCGAGCGAGGATCGGCCGTTCTTCCTGAGCACCCCGAGACTCGAGCGCCAAGGGTCGCTCGTCCTCAACATGCGTTACACGGACCCGCGGCTCGACGACCTGTGCGCGATGAAGCTCCGTTCCGGCTCGCTCGCCGACGCGACGCGACACTTGGTGGAGAGCAAGCACAAGGTCGACTGCTTTCACAGCCTGTTCACCTCCGAACGGCCGTTGCGAAAGACGCCCAACTACCGCGGCGACGGCGTTCGCGTGCGCTATTTCGGTCACGCCTGCGTGCTGGTTCAGACCGCCGGTCTCTCGGTGCTGATCGACCCGACCACGGCGTGGGCGCGCGACGACAAGGAGGCGACGCTGACGTTCGACGACCTTCCCGACGTCATCGACTACGTCGTGCTCAGCCACGCCCATCAGGACCACATTTGTCCCGAGGTGCTGCTTCCGCTGCGGCGCCGCATCGGGCAAATCTGCATCCCGCGGCACAACCCCGGCAATATCGCCGACCCGTCGCTGAAGCTCGTGCTGCGAGAGCTCGGTTTCTCCAATATCAGAGTGCTCGACCCGCTCGACTGCATCGACACCCCGGACGGGCAGATCATCAGCCTGCCGTTCCCCGGCGAGCATTGCGATCTCGACATCGCCACCAAGCAATGCGTATTCCTCAACATCCGGGGACGACGGCTGGCGTTTCTCGTCGACTCGGACGCGGTGGACGCAGGCCTTTATCGGCGCATCGCCGGCCGGATCGGCTCGGCGCCATTGGATGCCCTTTTCATCGGCATGGAATGCCACGGCGCGCCGCTCGGATGGCTCTACGGTCCGCTCCTGACGCGAGCGTCCAAACGCCGCGACGACGATTCCAGACGCCTCAACGGCTGCACCTGCGAGCGTGCCCTGGGCGTGGTCGAGGCAATCCCCTGCACGCGCGCCTACGTGTACGCGATGGGCCAGGAGCACTGGCTCCGATATCTCATGGGGCTCGCGTATCGGCCGGACAGCGTTCAGATCGTGGAGTCCGACCGTTTCGTCGCGCAGTGCCGCGACCGAGGGATCGAAGCGGATCGGCTTCTCGGATGTCGCGAGTGGCTGTTGTGAGGCCGCGCGCGGCACAACGCTGCCACCTCTGACTAGGGCTTGCGGTCCGGGCAAAACAGCTGGCGAGGGACGTCGATGCCTCTGCAGGCAGGCAGTGATCCGGCTCCGCGACCCGCTCTCGGCGCATCGCGGCGGCTGACCGGATTCGGATTGACCGCGCCGCAAATGGCCATTTGGCTCGATCAGGCGCTGCATCCGCATAAGCCGATCTACAATACCGGACAGACGCTGACGATCACCGGCGAGCTCGACCTCGCCCGTTTCGGCGCCGCTCTGCGGATGGCGATTGCGGAAAACGACGCCTTGCGGCTGCGGTTCTCGTCGTCCGGCTCGGTCATTTGCCAGGAGATCGTCGACGATGTCGAGGACGGGCTGGAAGCCCGCGATTTTTCATCGCACCGCGATCCCGAGCGCGCCGCAACCGCGTGGATCGAGAGGATCTTCTGGGCGCCGCTGACGCCGGCCGACTTTCCCCTGTTTCGTTTCGCGATCGCCCGGGTGTCGCCACGCCGGTTCATCTGGCTGCAGAAATATCACCACCTGATCATCGACGCGACCGGCCGTCAGCTCGTGGCCGAGCGCGTCGCCGTGGTTTATGACGCGCTCGCGCGCGGCGAGCAGCCCCCCGCCGCCCTTGGCGGCTCCTATCGCGGCGCGCGGGATGGCGAGGACGCGTACCTCGCGTCCGACCAATACGCGGCCGACGAGGCCTATTGGCTGCGGCGTTTCCGCGACGTTCCCCCCGGGCTCGTGCGGGCGGACGCCAGCCTCAGCGAAAAGTCGCGGTCAGGCCGCGCGACGCGTCTGCATTTTGCATTGATGGACGGCACATGGGACCGCCTGCGCGCCTTCGCGCGGGCGCACAACTCCTCGCCATTCAAGATCATCTGCGGTGCAGCCTGGTCCTGCTTCAGCCGTCTCTACGGCACCCGGGAGCTCGTGTTCGGCGTGGCGGTTGCCAACCGGACGGCGGCCGACGTCAAGCGGACGGTCGGGGCCTTTTCCAAGCTCATCCCGTTTCGGCTCGCGCTCGACCCCGCAATGCCGCTTTCGGCCGCGCTCGCAGCGCTCGACGGCCAGCTCGGCGACGACCTCAAGCACCAGCAGTTTCCGACGGACCGCATCCACGGCGCCCTGCAGCTGCGACGGCTCCGCCGTCACGGCCTTTTCGATATTTCGATCAACTATGTCCGCAACGACTACGGATTCAGTTGCGCCGGCGCGCCGGTGGCCTGCACGAACCTCTCCTCGGGCTTCGCGCTGCCGTGGAGCGTCATGGCGCTGGAATATGGCCGCGCCGGCATCGATCTCGTGGTCGACTACGACGGCGGCCGCATCTCGGCGGACGAGGCGGGCGGCGTTCTGCGCAGCCTGCGGGACGCGCTCATCGCCGCCCCCGACGCGGCGGACGCTCCGATCGGACACCGGCAGACGCCCCTCGACCGCGCGTCCGTGCCGTCGGCGCGTTCGGAGCCGGCACACCGTGCGCCCGAACGGGCGGCCGAAGCCCAACCTCCGCACGATGAACTCGACGACGCCGTGCTGGCGATCTGGCGCGACATCTTTCGCGACCGCGCGCTCGGCCCCGATGCCAACTTCTTCGACGCCGGCGGCGACTCGCTCAAGGCCATCATCGTCGTGGGCGAATGCAATGCGCGTTTCGACGTCGACCTGCCGCTCACGGTGCTGTTCGAGCGGCCCACCATCCGGGAGCTGGTCGATGCGATCCGCGGCGCCGCGGCTGGCGGCGCGGCATCGCCGCTCGTGTCGCTGAAGCCGGGCGCCAACCGGCCGCCGCTGGTGTTGATTCACCCGATCGGCGGCACCGTTTTCTGCTACGGCGACATCGCATCCCGGATCGGCGGCGACGTGCCGGTCTATGGCATTCAAGCCGCAGGCCTGCGCCTCGGCGAACGCATGCCCCGGTCGATCGAGGAGATGGCGGGCGACTACGTGCATGCGGCCTCGGAGCGCCTCGGCGATGGGCCATGGCATCTCGCGGGCTGGTCGTTCGGCGGAGCCGTCGCGCTCGAAATGGCACACCATCTCGACGCGCTGGGGCGTCCGGTCGCGAGCGTGACCCTGATCGACACGCCGGCGCGCCCGACGCAGCCGGGCGCCGAGGACGAGCGCGCCACCCTGATCGCGGTGGCCGGAGCGCTCGGCGTCGATATCGGCACCATGGCGGCGTCGAACGCCGCGCTCGCTCTGCCCGACATCATCGCGGCGGCGGCGCGGCGCCCGGGTGCGCCCGCGATCTCCGAGGAGCAGCTCGAGCGAATGATCGCCTTGGTGCGCAACCTGCGCCGGCTGCGCCGGAGCTACCGGCCACGTCCGTTTTCTGGTCCGATTCTGCTGGTGCGTGCGACGGGCACTCCGGCCGCGGACCAAGATGCCTTCGACTGGAGCAGTGTCGGTCGGGTCGAGACGCTCGCCGTTCCGGCGACGCATCAGTCGATCATCTTTCCGCCGCACGCGGACGCGGTCGCCGGTATATTCGGCAACGTGCTTGCCGGGACCTCCAAGGCCTGCGTCGCATGAAGCGGAGACCGTTTCACCGCAGTGGAAAAGAACGCCATGCAGATGCCGCGCGATGCCGTGCTGCTTCGGATCTTCTTCGGCGAAGACGACAGGCACAACCGCCTGCCGCTTCATGAGGCGATCGTGTTGAAGGCGCGCGAGCTGCGCCTCGCCGGCGCCACCGTCCTGCGCGGACACGTCGGCTTCGGCCATTCAAGCCGGATTCACACCACGAAGATTCTCCGCCTGTCGCGGGACCTTCCGGTCATTGTCGAGATCGTCGACACGCCGGACAAGATCGACGCGTTCCTTCCCGTGCTCGATCGGATGATGACGAGCGGCCTCGTCACGATGGAGAAGGTTCAAGTCCTGCAATACGGCGCGGGTCGGCGCGAGCAATTGCCGTTGCGAGCCCGCACGCCCGAGGCCTCGTCGGCGTGATATCCCGGCCGGCGCTGCGCGACGGCGATCCGCGGCCCTGTCGCGCCAGGCGGGGGAGCGCCGCCGTGGCATCGGCCCGGCATTCCTGACACACTCGCCCCATGGGCTCGCCCAGGCGCATCATCATTTGCGGCGGCGGCGCGATCGGCACGGCGATCGCCTATTTCGCGAGCCGCCGCGGCGCGCAGCCGATCGTCATCGAGCGGCACGCGGTCGCCGGCGCGGCGTCGGGCAAATCCGGCGGTTTCCTCGCGCTCGACTGGTGCGGCGGCACGCCGCTCGACGCCTTGGCGCGGCGCAGCTTTGCGCTGCATGCCGAGCTCTCCGCCGCGCTCGGCGATCCGTGGGGCTTTCGCCGGCTCACCAGCTACGCGGGCCACGCGGCCGAGAACGAGGTCGCGCGCGGCGCCGGCCAGCGGCCGTGGCTCGCCGACAGCGTCGCGATCACGGGCCGGCTCGGCGGGCCGCAGACCACGGCGCTGGTCGAGCCGCACGCATTCACCACCGGCCTGATGCGGGCGGCCGAGACACAGGGCGCGGCGCTGCGGCAGGGCGCGGTCGCCGGCCTTTGGCGCGACGCGCGCGGCGCCGTGCGCGGCGTCACGCTCGCGGACGGCGACGTTGTCGAGGGCGACGCCGTGGTGATCGCGATGGGACCGTGGTCGATCCTGGCGGCGCGCTGGCTGCCGCTGCCCGCGGTCGCCGGCTACAAGGGCCACAGCCTGATCTTCGAGACCGGCGCGGCGATTCCGGCCGAGGCGCTGTTTCTCGAGTATCGCGAGGCGAGCGGCGAGATGCTCACGCCCGAGCTGTTTGCCCGCCGCGACGGCACCACCTGGGTCTGCGCGATCTCGAGCGTCGAGCCGGTGCCGCTCGATCCCGCCGCGGTCGCGCCGGACACGGACGCCCATGCGCGGCTCGAGGCGCTGTGCCGCAATATCTCGCCGGCGCTCGCGGCGGCGCCGATCCGGGCGCGACAGGCGTGCTTCCGGCCGGTGACCCAGGACGGCCTCCCGCTGATCGGCGCCGTGCCGGACCACGACGGCGCCTACGTGGCGACCGGCCACAGCGTGTGGGGCATGCTCAATGCGCCGGCGACCGGTGAGGCGATGGCCGAACTGATCCTCGACGGCGGCGCGCGCCACGTCGATCTCGCGCCGTTCGCGCCCGCGCGCCTGCCGCCGCTCGACGCGGCGCGGGTGCGGGTGGGAGGCAGGCGGTGAAGGCGCGAGCAGGCCAGTTGCCCGCAGCGGCGGATGAAGAACGCGGCGGCGGCCCACGAAGCGCTTCTACCTATCCACGCGCGCCAACCCGCTCCATACCTCGGTTCGACGATTCAGTGCCTAACTGAGATGAATCTCAGTACTTGGCTGCGGTATATCCATAATAAAAATTGAGAAATTTTTCCAAAGTCATGACGACGGGCGCGCCGTCGGAGTCACTTGGCAGAGCTCTTTTACCTCCCCAAGTAAATACGTCCATGCTGACCGGAGAGGAAGGTGTAGAAAAGTTTGCTCTAACATTTGAAGCGAGGACGACCCGATGGTTGGATCTACTGATGAATTTCGGAGGATTCCCCAACGCCGCCGCGTCAATCCTTATGGCCACTTGATAATGTTTGGAGTACAACTCGTCAGCTTTTTTCAGGTTGTCTGCATCCTTATGAATAAGATTGTTGTTATCGTCTTGAATGTCCATAAATCCAGCCTTTGAAAGCATATCTTTATACTCTCCGTCGCTTGTCCCTCCGGAGTCTTTAACCGATGAATAGTCGAAGAACCAATTTTCCGAATCTCTCACGCTTGCCATAATAATCCAGTCTGCCTCGGCGATTTCGGCGTCTTTGGGGATCGCATAACGTTTCAGATCCTCATTAGGCGTGAGATTCCACTTTCCCAGAGTCGTCTGGCCATTGTCAAACAATCCCGTAACGGCCTTCACATAGTCTTCCGGTCGAGTTTTCGCGATATTGTAAGCCAGCGCAGCCGGGACACAAACGTCCACATGCCCCTGATTGATCTTCGTAGGGTCCATCACCCGCTCGGCGAGTTCCGTCGCTATTGTCGCCCGATGCAGTCGCGAGAACTCCCCCTGGCTTGTAACGAAGCAGCCTCTCGAGTTTTCCACCGTTCTTTGCTTTTTCGCGAACGCATATACCAATTCTAGAGCTCTCGTTATAGACGGACTAACAACTGTTTCCGTAATCGGATCTGGTAGAACCGACGGGGATGGGATCATTAATACATCACCAGGAAAGATAAGATTCGGATTAGGGCGCTTGGTTTTGAATTTTTTGTTTTCCGGATCGTCATATATGCTTTTATAAGAAGGGAGGTGATGAGCGAGCGCAATCTTGCTCAAAGTGTCGCCAAGCTTGACAACATAACGCGTTGACATAGATGCCTGCCTTATCATCCCAAGCGGTCAGGCTTCGGATTAGACCATCTGTAAGCTTTAGAAGACTGAACCGAGACCCGTAAAACCGAGTCCTTGGGGCGGTCGCCACGTATCCTCCAGTGATACCCGCCATGCCGGCGGAAGACTTCGCCGCGAGATTGATTTTTTCTTGAGATGCGCTTGAATTTTTCTTGAGATGGATCGCGGGTCTGGGAGGACACCTTTCGCGCCCGCGCGCCTGCCGCCGCTCGATGCCGCGCGCGTGCGCGTGGGAGGCGATTGAGATCGGATCGGGGGTGCGGCCTGTGGCGGGTTGCCCGCGGCGGCTTGTGAAGAACGCGTCGCCGGCGACGAAGAGACCATGGGCGCGCTTACCGACACGCGCGGCAAGCGCGGGATTGATTTCGCTGGATTTCGCTGTGCCGCCGTCAAAAATCTTGAGAGTCGCCGTGCGGTATCATAAGATGTCGTCACCAAGGCCTGGGGGCGCGGCATTTTCACGACCTGAGGGGGCGGGTCATGTATCCAACCGCGAGCGCGACCGACAAGATTTTTTCTTCGAACATCTATGCGCATCCCGAGTGGCAGATGTTCTCCAAGATGATGCGAGACGTCGGGGTCGGGCCGCTGAAGATCAATCAGGCCTGGGGCCTGCTCATGAACGGCTTCCAAACCGAGGAGCGCCTTCGGAGCGCAGGCCAAGGCAACAAGGACAACAACCCGGACTATCAGGCCCTCGCCAAGCTTCTGGGGGACGAGCTGCGGATCGATGGGGGGACGAGTCTCGCGCTCTGGTCAGGCGGTTTCGCCGTGAGCGAATACGCCCGGGCCAAGGGCCACACCACGCTCGAGTTCACCAAGGCCGGCCGGGCGATCGACAAGATCCAATTCCACAAGGAATGGAAGCTCCAGGCGCCGTTGTGGAACTCGCTGTCGCGAGCTTTCGTGCACCAACGCAGCCCCGACATCCATATCTACATTCGCGCCTGGCAGCCGACCAGCGTGCTGATCCGCCAGGAGGTCCCGCATCTGCGCGACGTGCAATCGATTTTCGGGACCTCCAGGCTGCACTGGCATGCGCTCTATACCGGCACGCTGGTCCCGTCGCCGGGCGAGGGTTGGCTGGCCGTCGAAAGCACGAACCCGGCAGCCAAAGAGCTCACCAAGGAGATCACCCTCGAGGGCAAGCTCGTGGATGATTTCGAGTTCGCTCAACGCGATCTCTGCGTTGCGTCCCTGAGCAAGTTCCTCACCTATCTCAATACGGACCCGCAGAACCGGGCCGCCAAGGAGATGGCGGCTTTGCTCGAAGACAACCAGCGAGTCCGCAAGGCCGGCACCCACTAGACAGCAAGTCACCGCGCCGCCTGGCGCTGGTTCTGCGTCGGATCCGCCGCGAACTTGCCGCCGCTCGACCCCGCGCGGGTGCGGGCGACAGACGATTGGGTCCTAGTGTCCGCCTTTCGCCCCGTGATGAGCATCGATGCTCGCCGCGTGCGGAAAAGTCTTCCACGTCGCGTGGCGACGCTTGGCATTGTCGAGCTGAGCGTGACTGAAGCTCGAGAGTGGCGGCAGATCGAGCGGCGTGCCGATCACGAGGCGATTGGGATTCGGGCCGACATTCCGGCGGTTAAAGTCCCAGATCAGCGGCCAGTATTCCTGCGCGCCATAGTGCTTGCCGGCGAGGCCCGACAGCGTATCCCCCTGCACCACGACGACTCGCGCTGCGGGCAGGGACATCCCGCCGCTCGGCGGGGTCAATGGCGCGATCGGGGTGCCAACCGCGGACGTCAGGAAGAGAAGATGGGACATGACCCATCGGTCCATTTTGTTGCCACCGGTGAATTTCGTGCCTTTCGCTTTCTTCCGGACATGGGCCTCCCAATCCTTGAGGTCCATGCTCTGATACACGTTCGTCAGGATTTCGGGGTCGAACCTGATGTCGTCGAACCCCTCGCGACCGGCAATATCGGCGATCGCCGCCATGATCGCCGCGATGTAGCGGATGGCGCCCGCCGGCGTGGCGAGGAGGAGCTGCCGATCCTTGTCCGATTGAGCGGGGATGAACCTTTGGTCCTCGGCCTGCTTGGCCGCGGTGTCGAACCACGATCGGGTCAGGTGATAGTTGTAGAGATGAACTTTTCCGAAGCCCACGGAGCGTGGCGACCACCTGC
>Ga0126371_10004202_pt1 | contig 12677 bp, 12 predicted proteins | sample PanSoiMetaPlot_4_FD_110145 | JGI IMG/M metagenome (GOLD analysis project Ga0126371, IMG submission 110145) | Tropical forest soil microbial communities from Panama - MetaG Plot_4 | ecosystem: Environmental > Terrestrial > Soil > Tropical forest > Bulk soil | place: Panama | collected 2016-02-17
CTTCGAAGCCCGCGATTACCTCAGGGACACGTTGCGATTCTCACAACGGCCGCGCATCTGACAAAAAACATGGTTCTTGCGTTCTGATACGATAACTTCATGCGAGCTCCTTGGGTGATTGCGCATCGAGGCGCGTCAGGCCACGCGCCGGAGAACACGATAGCGGCGTTCCGGCGCGCGGTCGAGCTTGGGGCGGGATTTATCGAGACGGACCTCCACTTGACGCGCGATGCGAAATTCGTCGCGATCCATGACGCGATGCTGGAACGGACGACAAGCGGACGCGGAGCGGTTCATAACGCAACGCTGGCGGAACTGAGACAGCTTGACGCCGGTCAGTGGTATGACCGGGAGTTTGCGGGGGAGCGAATCCCAACCCTTGAGGAAGTGCTTGATTTTTCGAGGGATAACGACGTCGTCTTCTATCTTGAGGTGAAATACGACGTCGCTTGGGGGATGCATCACACTCTGGTGGCGGCGATCCGGAAGGCGGAGAACGCCGCGCGAACAATCGTGATCTCGTTTGATCCCTCGACGATTGCGGCTGTGCGGCGAGTGGATCCGTCAATCATGGTGGGGCTGCTGGCTGACGATACGGACCAGGCGGCGCGACCCGATCTGGTGAAAACGGCGCAAAAGGCAGGGGCGCGCCAGCTTTGCATTCAGGCGTCGATACTTACGAGCGAATTGGTCGACCAGGCGCATGCCGCGGACCTGCAAGTGGCGACGTGGACGATCAATGACTCGCAGGGAATGCGCGCGGCAGTACACGCCGGCGTGGATGGAATTATGACGGACCTGCCGGATCGTCTGCGAGCGATCCTCGAACCCGACCCTTTTGAATTGCACGCCTGAGAGTCGTCAAAAAAAACAGGACTTTTTTCGCGGACTCCCGGACCTTGCCTCGGCGCGGGGGCGGGTTTGAAACCCGCCCCTACGAGGACGCGGCTCTTGTGCTCACTGCGCGAAGTTGTTTGGGTGTGAAGAACTTTTAGCGCAGGGGACCTGACGCAAAATGCCACATAAACCTCGTTAAGAATCCAATTTTTGGCGGAAGTGGGCGTTTAAATTCGCGAATTGTGCCAACGAGAGTTCCTCGGCGCGCGAGTCACGGGATAAGCCCGATTCGGCCAGGGCATTGAGGACGTTTTCGTCAGAGTCCTGCGGCCGAAGATTGTTGCGGAGGGTTTTTCGCTTGTGGGCGAAGCATACCTGAACGAACCGGAGGAACGATGCGTCGTCACGAACCGAGAGATTTACTCGCTCACCGGGTAGGGACATAGAGACGAGGGCGGAATCGACCTTTGGCGGAGGGCGAAAGGCACCGGGCGGGATTTTGAATGAGATTTCGGGATGACCGTAGTACTGGCAAGCGACCGAGAGATAGCCGTAGTCGCGAGAGCGGGGCTTGGCGGCGGTGCGTTGCGCGACTTCGAGCTGGATGACGATGTGGATTGAGGCTATGCGATCCGACCACTGGAAGAGATGGTGAAGGATGGGCGAGGTGATGTAGTAGGGGAGGTTGCCGTAGACGCGGAATTTTTCGTTTTCGGCGAGACCGGCTTTGCGCGTGAGAGCCAGCAGATCGAGCGAAAGAACGTCGCCTTCGGCGATTTCGACGTTGGGCCATTCGTTCGGATGCGCAGAGATTTCTGTGCGGAGATTTTCGGCGAGCGCAGGATCGGTTTCGATGGCGATGAGACGGCGCGCGCGCTTCGACAAGTGACGCGTCAGTTGGCCCTGGCCGGCGCCGATTTCGATCCAGATATCGCTTGGTGCGGAGGGTAGTTTTTCGAGGATGCGACTCTGCCAAGCGGGATTGTTGAGGAAATGTTGGCCGAGTTTTTGGCGGGACATGGAAGAGGGAGTTTAGCAAATTCGGACGAAGCATTTGCTTGCATGTCCCGTGGTCACGACAAAACGCACCCCAAAACAGTCTGCCTTGAGCCTGCGTTACCGGGGAAGTTGCCGCCGCGGCCCCTTCACGTGCCTATCGTCCCTATGAGGGTCAAGGCACCGGTAGCGGCATCGATGCTGAATACCGATACGCTGTTTGAGCCGAAATTCGTGACATAGGCAAACTTGCCTGAGGGATGAATCGCGATCGAACTGGGGGAGAGTCCAACAGCCATTCTTCCCGCTGACGTTAGGGCCCCAGTTGTGGCATTGATCGTAAAGATTGAGACATCATTCGATACGGAATTCGCCACATAAGCGAACTTGCCTGTAGGATCCACAACCACAAAAGCCGGCTCTGAACCTACGGCTATCGGCCCCATGGGCATCAAAACACCCGTGCTCGCATCGATGGCGAACATGGAAGCGTCGTTTGACCCAAGGTTTGTCACATAGGCGAACTTGCCTGATGGATGAATCGCGATCGAGCTTGGGTGCAATTCCGCAGCTACTGTTCCGATAAATGCTAGCGTGCCCGTTTTAATCGCGTATATCGCGACGTTGTTGTTTTCTCCAGGAAAGCCATTAGAGGCGTTTGTCACATAGGCGAACTCTCCGGACGGATGCACAGTTACAGAGCTGGCGCGGCCTGCGGAGGGTATCAATCCGATGAACGTTAAAACCCCACTTGCAGGATCGATGCTGTACGTCGAGATGCTGGTTGGCGGATAGCCGCCCTCATTTGCCACATATGCAAACTTGCCGGAGGGGTCCACGGTCATCGACCAAGGGGAGGTAGCACCCGGGCTTGGGGGAGGCGCACCCGGGGCGCTTATCGTTCCCGTAGAGATCAAAGCCCCGGTCGTGTTCATTACGTAAGAGGAGACGCTGCCAACGGTATCGCCACCGCCCCAGTTTGCCACGTAGATGAACCTGCCAGAAGGATATGCAGTCACAAATCCGCCGCCTTCATCGTTGGAATCCACTGGTGGTCCTATGGACGCAAGAGCTCCTGAAGTTGGATCAATCGTATACATGGAAACGTTGCCAAAAGCCGAGTCGCCGCAGCCCTGATTCACGACATAGGCGAACTTTCCTGCAGGATCCACCGTGATTGACTGCGGACCCTCTCCTCCTGTCATGGTCGTGAAGGTCAACGAATTCGATGTACCCCCATCCGGTGCGGGATTGACGACTGTAACCGCGGCCGTCCCCACCGTGGCGATGTCAGCCGCTGAAACCTGTACGGTGAGTGCGGTGCTGCCACGAAAAGTCGTAGGCCGGTTGTTGCCGTTCCAGAGCACAACCGAGCCGGCGGCAAAATTTTGCCCATATACCGACAACTGACCGTTCGCGAACGGATTTAAAGACAGTTCCCCTTGGGGTGCGCAGTTTGGACTGATAGAGGTCACCATTGGGATGAGATTAGATACAGGATTAGGTACGGGATTGGATGCGCCGGGTGGCGGAGCCTGATTGTTGGCTACCTGATTTGCTCCCCCTCCGCATCCGGCAAGGACTACAACACTGGCAATCTTTAAGATTGTGAGCGCTCTAGTTGCTATTTCCGTCTTCATTGCAGCCTCCGTTCAGGTCACTCCCTAGGAATTGAGGCAGTACGTTTTAGGCAAGCCGCTCTTTGCCACAAAGAGCATTCGACTACTTTAGTGATTTCTACTGCGCTTGCGTTTCATGATTCGGTAAAAAACTTGGATGGTCAGGAATCACAGAACCAGGATTCGGTTCCTTGCCAGCTACCACAAGAGTGGAAATGCTCCTTTGTGTTTCGGGTAAGATTCCGTTTTCCGCGGGTATATTGCTCAAGATGCTAGTTCACGCTCAAGGTGAAGTCAACAATCGCTAGATTGAGGCTATGAGGACGAATCGCGCTGATTTAGGAACGCCTGTGGTCACTAACGGACGCAAATCTGCGTATGAAAGAAATCTGTCAGTCGGGTAGGAAACGACTGTTGCAGTCCATGAAGCACCTAGTGCCGCGACGAAATCGGAAAACAATTCTCCAGTCCCGTCGAGTCCGGGAAGAAGTACCAAATGTTTGGGCGCCAAATATGGCCTCGCTCGGGAAATTATACGCGAGCGCGTGCCGTCGACTGGCACGGTGGACAACAGCCGTTTGCGAGAACCAAAGGCCAAGGCGCCCGCCCAAAAGGCGGTCGCTACCAAGGCCCAAAACCAAAAGCTAGTTCCAGGACGGATTCAAAAGCACACAGCCATGAGTGGCTGTGCCACGTAGGCTGCGATTGCTCTTGTGTTGGGTTAGGAGTATTTTCTTCGGAACCTGCAAATTGGAAGGCATGGAGGTGCGCGCTTGCCGCTTTCTGCCGTGGATACGGTCACTCCCGCTTTTGAGCACGCGCAGCGGCAACTTACGCGTCCATTCCGATTCGGTCAGTGGGTGCGGCTCGCGTTTGTTGGGGCTTTGGCCGGTGAGAGCGCGTCATTCAACGGCTGCAATTTCAATTATCCGGGGCATTCGCCATCCTCTGCCCCGCACGTCGATCATCAAACAGCGCTTCTTGCCGCTCAACTGCCGCAACAGTTCAACTGGCATTCTTCAATGGTCGCGTGGATCGTCGCGTTTTCACTTATCGGAATCGGACTGATCGTATTGTTCACGTATATCGGAAGCGTGATGCAATTCATTTTGTTCGATAGCGTGATTCGCAGAGAGTGCCGCATCCGGGAAGGATGGAGTCGGCGGAAGCACGACGGCTTTCAATTATTTCTGTGGCAGATTCTGTTTATGTTGGTGGTGTTTGGGGTGGTGGTGATTCTGATCGGAAGTCCAGTGCTGGCCGCATGGCGAATGGGCTGGTTCGCCGACGCGAGGGAACATATCGCTGGGCTGATCCTGGGCGGCTGTGGCTTGCTCTTTCTTTTTCTGTGTCTCCTTTTATTTTTCGGTGTGATTCAGGTAATGACGAAGGATTTTGTGGTGCCGCAAATGGCGCTGGAAGGGATTGATGCATTCGAAGGATGGCGCCGGCTTTTGCCGAAGATGAAAGCCGAAAAAGGCGGATACGCCGGTTACATCGGAATGAAAATCGTCCTGGCTATCGGGGCGGCTGTCGCTCTCGGTATTATCACGATTCTTGGAATATTGATTTTGCTTATTCCGTTTGGAGTTGTGGGAGGAGCCGGTGTATTGGCCGGGTGGGCGATGGGCCTGACGTGGAACGTCTACACGATTGCGGCTGCCGTGGTGTATGGCTGCATCGTGGTGGCGGTGTTTATTTTTGCGGCGTTGTTGATCGCCGTCCCCAAAGTGGTGTTTTTTCCAGCGTATGCGATTTATTTTTTTGCGCCGCGTTTTCCGCCTCTGGCGGCAGTTCTCTGGCCACCGACAACGCCGCCCGCTGCGCCTCCGTCGCTGGAACCGATCAGATGATCGGAGCTTCAACGGCAAAGGCCAATTCAAAAGCGCACAGCCGGGAGTGGCTGTGCCACGCGGCTGCGGCGCTACGTTTAAACCTATTCCAAAATGTGCGCGCGCTGGGCGTCGAAGCTGGTTTTCAACGAGCGGCGGTTTCCTTGGCGGCGCTGTTGACGATGGCGGAGCCGGCTTGGGTGATGCTGCCAGGAGCGAGATCGGTCTTGATGGTGATTTGCTGTTTTGGCCGCAGATTGATCTCGGTTGTGAAGTCCTGATAACCGGCAAGGGCGATTTTGACATTGTGTTTGCCAGGCGCGATGACCATTGCCCGTCCGAGACCGCTAAAGTCCTTGATCGTTCCCACGTAGCCTTCGTCAACGAAAACCGCGGCGCGGTTTGGCGTTACATCTAATTTGACTTGAGAAGTGACGCCTTTGGCAAACTGTGCCTTCGGATCATTCTGCATTCTGATGCTGACGACCGTCTTCTTGCCGGGCTCGGCGGTCACTTTTTTGACCTGATCGATATAACCCGCTTGCCGGACAGCGATTTGATGCTCTCCGGGCAGGAGCAGAAGCTTCTTGTCTCCCTTCAACTCGTTCACGTAGCCGACGTATTGGCCATCAACCCACACGCCGGACGTCTTGTCGGCTTTCGTTTTTCCATGAATTTCGACTTCACCCAGCACTTGATTCTGCGCGGGAAGACCCGAGGGAACCGAAAGAGCACAGAGGGCGAACAGAGTTGCGATCCCGGCAAGCTTTGGCAGGCGCATATCTTTTCTCCTTACAAATTACGCGCACACACACACTGTGCCGGGTATGCAGTATGGTTGCGCGGTAAAGACATCGTACGCCTCAATTAAGCATTTGCACAATGGGTTTGCGAAAGGCAAAAAGCCCAGTCGAGAGTTGCTGCGCCACGCGACCAATCGTCGCCAGGATGACGGCGCTAGAAAATGACCGCAAAAGCAAAACCCGCAGGCATTGCGAACGGCGCAAAGCCTGCGGCACCCACTGCCACTGCCGATCCCTCACCGCGAAGAGCAAAGGCGCGGTTCGGGATGACAAGGTAGCCCGCGAATGGCTCTGCAAGGGGTTAACGAGACAGTAAAAGGCAAAGGCGCCGGCGAGACGCCGGCGCTACCAAAGTACGGCAGCGGCAAAAGCAAGAGACGCCCACCTGAAGGTGGCCGCTACGAAAGGCCAAAGCCAAAGCCGGATCAGCGGACTTGAGCGAGATAGGCGAGGAGGTTGGCGACGTCGGAGGGATCGTAATTTTCGAGGAGGCGGAGGTGCTGTTGCGCGCCGGCGGAGGGTGAGGCGTCTTTTTTGGGCGCGGTGCCATTGGGCATCAGGAATTTCGAACGCAGTGTTTTTGCGTCGTAGCGCGAGGCGATGTGCGCGAGATCGCCCGTGGGCGAATGGCATTTGGAGCAGCCGCCGGGCCCGTTGAAATAGGATTTGCCGGCGTCGGCGTTTCCGGTGCTTAGATCGGCAGCCATCAATTCTCTGTAGCGGCCCTGCTGGCGGAGATAGTGGACGTAGCGGGCGAGATACAGAATGTCCTGATCAGAAAGATCGTAGAAGCTGGGCATGGACGTCTGCAAATTGGGAAGGCCGGCTTTGACGATGGGGCCAATCAAATTACCGTCCTGATCGGCGCCGACGATTGGCGAGTGGAGAAGATCGGCGGAGCCCATGTTCGTCTGCGTGAGATCGACGCCGTGGCAGAAGTGGCAGCTGCTCTCAACAAAAATTTTGCGGCCTTGCTCGAGCTGCTCGGTGGGAGCGCGATAGCCGCCGGCGTCCTTGGGGCCTTGCGGCGCCACGTATTGGGCTGACGAGATCGCGGCAGCCATGGCGAACATGAGGAACGCGCCGCCGACTTTTGAAGTGAGCGTCCTGGATACGGGCATCCTGCCTCTTTCCTGCTGCGCAACGCGAAACTTACGCCACGATCTTGCGGCAATACTCCATGCACGTTTTTACTTCTTCGAACGACGGGCGGAACGAGCCGTATTCGTATTCGATATAGCAGCGAATCGGATAGTGATTGTCGCGAATGGTGAGAAGAATGTCGCGCAGCGGCGTATCGCCGTGGCCGAACGGACGATTCGGTCCGTTGTTGCGCTTGCGATCGCGAAGATGAACGTTGGTGATGCGATCGTTGTGCTGCTTGATGAAGGCGACGGGGTCGTTGTTACCTGCGACGAAGTGGCCGCAATCGAGCGTGACCTGAAACCATTTCGACATCGCCAGCGCTTTTTCAAAACTGTCGGGCCTGGCGAATTGGTCGGGATCGACGAGATTATTGTGATTGTGCATCGCGACAGGATACTGGTGGCGTTCGCAGAACGGGACGAGGCGCTTGGCTTCGCTGAGAACGGTGGAGGAGCTGATTCCGTAAGCTCCGAGGGCTTTTGCGGCTTCGAAGGAGCGGTCGCGCTCGGCGTCCGTGAAAGTCTCGTTGAAATTGATGTTGTAGTAGTAGATGCGCAGGCCGGCGGCTTCGAATTGCTTGCGGATTTTGACGTAGTAATCCATCGGGACGGTGAGCCGCCAGTGGCGCGCGTCTTCACGCATTTTGGCGAAGCCAGGAGCCGTGCGCGTTTGGACCCACCAGCCCGTGGCGACGCTGGACCAGGGCTCAATGTGACCGGACATGATTTCGCATTCGGGAATTTGCGCGTACTGCATGCCGCGAATGATCGTGGGGATGAGTTGCGGATTGCCGGCAGGCGGCGCGTCATGGAAGCTGAATGTTTCGACGCCGAAATGGAGGCCGCCGACCGTTTGCGGAATTTCCGCTGCGGCGGCTGCGCGGAGCGCGAACGGCAAGGCAAGAGCGGCTTTACAGAAATCGCGACGGCGCAAACGTAGGTACGGCGGGATGGGGCACCTCCGCGGAAAAAGTATTCGAGCGAGGAGGGAATGTCAATTTCATTCGTGCGGATTCTTTAATGCGCTGAGGTGAATGGACCAAGCGGAGTACAATCGGCGTGTCATGACACGGCGATGCGTGTGCGGATTGCTTGCGCTTGCAGTGGGCGCAAGTATGCTCGCCGGTCTTGTGGGTGGTGCCGCGGTTTCGGCGCAATCGGGCGCAAGTAGCGATTGGGAGAAGGCCGCGGGCGACAAGATGGCGTTTGACGTGGCTTCCGTGAAGAAGAGCGCCGCTTCGGCTCACGGATCCGATTCGAACATGGCCTTTTGGGGCGAACGCTACCCTCCGAACGGCGGTCTGTTCTCTGCGACTAATTACGCGCTTTCGTCTTACATCGCCTTTGCCTATAAGCTCGATCTAACGCACGCGAGAATGTTGGACTCCGAATTGCCGAAGTGGGCGGTCGGTGATCGATTTGACATTCAGGCGCGCGGGCCGACCGACGTGACGAAAGACCAGATGCGTCTCATGATGCAATCGCTCCTGGCCGACCGTTTTCAACTAAAGGCACATTTCGACACTCGCGATACCAAAGTTTATTTACTGGAACTTATAAAACCTGGCGTCACTGGCCCAAAGCTTCAGCCACATAAGGATGTCCCGCCGTGCGCCGATGCCTCTGCTCCGTGGACATCGAATGGCGAGCTGGTTGTGACACCTGCGGGGTTTCCGATGCGATGCGGCTCGCCGGTCGGATTTAGCAGTCCGAAGGGAGCGAGTTATGGCGGACGTGACCTCGCTATGCAAGCGATTGTGGACAGTCTTGTTATCGCGCCGAACAATCCGCGGATAGACCAGCCGGTGATCGATAAGACGGGGCTGGCGGGACAGTTCGACTTTACCCTCGATTACTGGCCGCAGTGGGACATTACAAAACCGGAGCCGGACAATGCAGGTCCGAGCCTGTTTGAGGCGATAAAGGAACAGCTCGGATTGAAGCTGGAAGAGACGACCACTCCGATGGAGACGCTCATCATCGATCATGTTGCGGAACCTTCGGCAAATTAGATTCGGCGCACGGGAGGGAGTCGGTTATGGATGAGAAGGCTTTGCGGGAGCAGGTGAGCCGGGCGCTGGACTGGGGCGAGGCGCATGTCGATTGGAAGAAGGCTGTGAAGGGCGTTCCGGCGAAGGATCAGGGCAAGCGACCCAAGGGCTCGCCGCATTCGCCGTGGGAGCTGCTCGAGCACATGCGAATTGCGACGTGGGACATTTTGGAATTCAGTCGCGATGCGAAGCATAAATCGCCGGAGTGGCCTAAAGAATATTGGCCGAAGAAACCGGCGCCGCCGAATGCGTCCGCGTGGCAAAAGAGCGTGAAGGCGCTGGAGCGTGATTTAGAGCAAATGAAGGAGCTAGTGAATGATCCAAAGATGGATTTGACGGCGCCGATAGCGGGCGGGTCGGGACAGACGATTTTGCGTGAGGCGCTGTTGATCGCGGATCACAATGCGTATCACCTAGGGCAACTGGTGATCGTGCGGAGATTGTTGGGGTGTTGGCCGGGGGAGTGACGAAGGCTATTCAGAAGTCCGTTCTATGCTCCACGAAAGATGGAGGAGTTGATTGATGCCGAAAGTGGTCCGCGTTTTGGAAACGTGCATTCATGCGGAAGACGTCGAGCGGAGCGCCCGCTTTTACGAAAAGGTTTTCGGTTTTCCACGCATGGACTCTAACGAGCGTTTTTGCGTGTTCGATGTGGGCGGTGGCAGCGTGTTGCTCATTTTTCGGCAGGGCGGGACAAGTGAGCCGGTTCAGGCGCCGGGAGGCGTGATTCCTCCGCACGGCGGAAGCGGAGATCTGCATTTTGCATTTGCGATCCGCACTGAGGATTTCGCGGACTGGCAAAAGCGTTTAGGAGAAGAAGGGATTGCAATCGAGAGCGAGGTTCACTGGAATCGCGGAGGAAGTAGCCTATATTTTCGCGATCCCGACCATCATTTGGTTGAGCTCGCAACTCCTGGAACTTGGCCGTCTTACTAAAAACTTCCCATTTTCGGGGGCGTGTCTCCGGAAAAGCGTGCGTCACCCTATCGATAACAGGCCGAGCTTGATTGGGTCAGCGAAGGGGCGTACATTGCGCGGTTAGGAAGCGCGAGACGGGCCGCAAGGAGAGCTTCGATGGATTCGCAAAAAAAACCCACACTAAAACAGGGAACCGATTCGAAGAAGTCCAGCCGGAGGAAATTTCTGGCTACGGGCGCGGCTGCGGCTGCGTTGGGAGCGGTGAACACAGCGACGGCGCAACCGAGCGCTGCATTGGGTGCGGTGCAGACGAAGAGCGGGCAAGCAGCGACGCCGGAGACTAAATCGCTAGCGGAGCTGGTCGCGTATGGGGAGCGGTCGCAATATGTGAAGTCGGTTCGCGTGCCGGTGGACGAGAGGCCGTCGCCGGACGAATTTGGGCTGACGTTTCACGTGCTGACGCCGCTGCTGGACCGGTTGGGAATTATCACGCCGTCATCGCTGCACTTTATCGGGACGCATCGCGGGTCAATCACACCAAACATCGATCCGAAGGAGCACAAGCTTTTGATTCACGGTATGGTCGACCGGCCGCTGGAATTCAGCATGGACGACCTGAGGCATTTTCCCTCGGTGTCGCGCGTGCATTTCATCAAGTGTCTGGGAAATCATTCGAAGGCGGAAGGCAAAACGGTTCAGGAAACGCACGGATTGACGAGTTGCAGCGAATGGACTGGCGTGCTGCTTTCGACGCTGCTGAAGGAGTGCGGCGTGCAGAAGGGCGCGTCGTGGGTGGTATCCGAAGGCGCGGAGGAAGTGAAGGGCGCAGGCAGCATTCGGCTGGCGAAGGCGATGGACGATTGCATTGTCGCGTACGGGCAAAACGGTGAGGCGATACGGCCGCAGCAGGGATTTCCGTTGCGGCTGGTGGTGCCGGGATTCGAGGGAATGTACAACACGAAATGGCTGCGGCGGACCAAGGTGGTGGATAGGTATTACATGACGTACAACGACTACGGGCATATTTCGAAAGATGAGGAAGTGGCCGCGTTGACGTTTCAGTGGGGACCGAAATCAGTGATCACATTTCCTTCGGGAGGGCAGAAGTTGCCCGGGCCGGGAGTTTATCAATTAGCTGGGTTGGCGTGGTCGGGCGGAGGCGTTGTGAAGCGCGTGGAAGTCTCGGCGGACGGCGGGCAGACGTGGAAAGACGCCGAGATTCGCGGGATGGTGCATCCGAAAGCGCACACCCGATTTGGAATGGATTGGAAATGGGACGGGCGCGAATGCGTGTTGCAGTCGCGTTGCACCGATGAACTTGGGCAGGTGCAGCCTTCGCGCGCGGAGTTGGCTGCGTTTTTCAAGGTGCAGCCGGATTATTACAAGACGCACGGCGTGCAGGGATCGGACAATACGATCCAGCCATGGCGCGTGGCGAGCGACGGGAGCGTGCACAATGCGATTTAGTGTTGCGCCTGCGGCGGTTGTCTTATGTTTGTGCTGCGGCATTGCTGCCTGGGCGCAGTCGCCGACTTACGGAGTGGGAAAAACTCCGACGCCGCAGCAGATTCGCGCGGCGGACATTACGATTAATCCAGATGGTTCAAACCTTCCGGCCGGTAAGGGAACCGCGAAAGAAGGGGCGGCAATATTCGCGCAGAAGTGTGTGGCGTGCCATGGAGAGAATGGCTATGACGGGTTGGCTCCCATGCTGATCAAGCCGCCAGCGGGTTTCAAGAGTTCGACGCCGTGCCTTTCGCCGTGCATCGGGCCGGGAACTGTGATGGCGCTGCATGCGCCGTACGCAACTGTGATGTGGGATTTTATTAATCGCGCGATGCCGTTCACGCAGGAGGGCACGCTGAAGCCGGACGAGGTGTACGCGCTGACGGCGTTTTTGCTTTATAGGAACGGTGTGATTAAAGAAGACGAAGCCCTCGATCAAAATACGTTACCGGAAGTGAAAATGCCGAATCACGACGGCGCTGCGATACCCGATTGGAAACCGGGCATGGCGCGGCCGTTTCCGAACAAGCACTAGCGCTCTAACAGACAAGGGAATGTGTTTCTCGCAATCGTGACTCAAAAGGCAGCCCAAGCGAAAAAAGCGTGGGCCCGATTGATCTGGTGTATAGTGGCGGTAACTTGAGCTCCAAAATCAGAATTTCTCGGTTAAGGAGGTCTCTCATGCCTTCCTTTCTTCTTCAAGTTAATTACACTCCGGAGGCTATCTCGCGGCTGATCGCGAACCCGCAAGATCGCGGCGGAGCTATTCGCGGACCGGTGGAGAGGCTCGGTGGGAAAGTCAAAGACCTATACTTTGCTTTCGGCGCCTTTGATGCGGTGCTCATTGCGGAGTTTCCCGATAATGTGTCCGCCGCCGCGATCGCATTGGCGTTTTCGGCCGGCGGCGCTTTGCGCAATTGCCAAACGACCGTACTGCTGAGCAGCGCCGAGGCTCTCGAAGCGATGCGGA
>Ga0126371_10004203_pt1 | contig 12676 bp, 9 predicted proteins | sample PanSoiMetaPlot_4_FD_110145 | JGI IMG/M metagenome (GOLD analysis project Ga0126371, IMG submission 110145) | Tropical forest soil microbial communities from Panama - MetaG Plot_4 | ecosystem: Environmental > Terrestrial > Soil > Tropical forest > Bulk soil | place: Panama | collected 2016-02-17
ATCTTCGGGTTGTGCTTCGATAACACCTTGGTGATCGCCGCCGTCAGCGTGGTCTTGCCATGATCGATGTGGCCAATGGTGCCCACGTTCACGTGCGGCTTGGTGCGTTCAAATTTCTCTTTCGCCATCTCTAGTTTCCTCGTCTTCTGTCGAGCGGGCGCCCCTGGCCCGCGAATTGCGCCGGCAATCGATTCTCAGTAGTACTGGTACAGCTTCTGGAACTTCGCCCTTAGCTCCGGGCTCACTTCCTCCAGCTTGAACAGATAAAACTCTTTCATCTGCGCCTGATCGGTCGTGGCGAGCGCGTCATACCAGCTCTTGGCGCTATGTCCGGAATCGGCGAGCACTCGATCAACCCGCTCGAAAACCCCTCTCGCCAGCACCAGATCAAAATCGCGAATCCGAACTCCCGCACGCTCCACCTGCTTCAACAGCTGCTTAACACTGTCCGGAGCGAAGGTGCGAACGATCACACTCTTCAACTGCGCAAATTCTTCTTTCTTCTGAACCTCAATCGAGGCTTGTTCGAATGCCACTGCCTGCACCCTGTTCACAAGATTATGGAGCGGGAGACGGGAATCGAACCCGCGACCAACAGCTTGGAAGGCTGTGACTCTACCACTGAGTTACTCCCGCAAAACCCGCTGTCAGCAATTCGCTCCCCGCAGAACCTTCACGGTTCCAAGGTTCCCGAAACTCTGGAGCCGATGACCAGGATTGAACTGGTGACCTCTCCCTTACCAAGGGAGTGCTCTACCAACTGAGCTACATCGGCTTACCGATCACTCCCACTTTCGTCGCCGGGGTGCATGAAATCTTTGCGCCGCACCCACGTCTTGACGGCGAACATTGCCAGAACGGCCAGCGTCACTCCGCGAATGCGATGATCGCTCAACGTGGTCAGCGCCAACGTTGCGAGCGCCGCGTACGCGGCAAATGCCAAAAGCAATCTCTTAGTCACAACCACTTCTCACGACCCCTCGCAACGAACGCTTGGGGTTTCCGGTGGTGGGCTCCCGCTCCAGGTACCCGATTCCACCGGGTGCGATCTAGAGCGCCCACCAACCGCCTTAACCTGGTGCACAGGGGAGGATTCGAACCTCCGTACCTCGCTAGGAGGAACAGATTTACAGTCTGTCGGCTTTAACCGCTCACCCACCTGTGCAAGGCAGCTCTTAGCTGCGAACGCTGAGCTTTGAGCAACCGGCTTCGTCAGCAAGCTCACAGCTCACGGCCCACAGCTAAGGCCTGTTCGAGACACGCCGCGACCATCGTTTGAAATCTGCGACCGCCAACTGGGATCAGAAGGTGCGCGTAGGAACCCATCCGCGCCAACGTCTATCTGGAAAAATTCCCTTATGGAGTGCCGATGGAAAAGCTGTCCGCCGCCTGCCCTGTCAATCCTCTTGCACTGCGCCGCGGGAGCTTCCGAGATCCTTCGCTTGGCTCAGGATTCCTCGACCCTGTCACGCGAAACCCGCGTGGTGGGGGCTCCACTTCGGCGCCGGGCTCGCATTTCGCTCACGCCCGCACAGCGCCTCAAACCGGAGCTGGCGAAGGGATTTGAACCCCTGACCCTCTGATTACAAATCAGATGCTCTACCAGCTGAGCTACGCCAGCAGACGAGAGTAGATGCCAAGCACCGCCTCTCACACTAATCCCTTTTTCTTCAACGGGACAATTATAGAAGTTATCACAGGGGGAATTGGGCTGCAAGGGTGCGAAAGACTTCCCGCGTTCGAAGCGCTTTCGATCATCCCCGGCGCCCGGCAAGGCGATCGACCGCAGAATGGCGCTCGCTTGCGGGCCTTACCCCGGCGGCCCTCTTCCCACTGTACCGCAATCTGCCGGATGCTATCATTTCTCACCATTGCTCGATGCGCTTCCGGCGACGCATTCCCGTCCTGCTTGGCCTCGTGATTTTCCTGGCCGCGGTTTTTGCCGTGGTTGAGCTTCGCAAGCACGCCCCGCCCGAACCTGCCCGTCTGCTGCCTGGCGCCGACGGCTTCTTGTACCTGAACCTGCAATGGATGCGCCGCGCCGATGTGGGGGGAAAACTCCCGGCGGTGCCGCACGACCCCGACTATGAGCAGTTCATCCGGGACACGGGATTCGACTTTGAGCGCGACCTGGCCCAGGCCGCCTTTGCCATCCATTACGCCAGCCCTGCCACTCACCATGAAACCCGCTTTTCTGAAATTCTGGTCGCCCACTTGGAGGGAGAGAAATTCCGGACTTATCTTAAGAAGAACGCGCAGTCGATCGAGGAATACCGCGCCATCGAAATCTACAACGTTCCGGTCGAAGATCGAATCTTCCGGATTGCGATCCTGGGGGTTGACGTCTGCACTCCCCATCTCTGCACCATGGTGGCCGCCTCCAACCACGATGACCCGGCGGTGATCCACGGCATGGTGGATCGCGCACGCAAATTGGCGTCTCCTTTTGGGGGGCCGGCACTGCTGCGGTCCTTCTACCGGCACGTGCCACAGCTTCCGCTGCCCAGCCTGGGCTGGGCCATTTTCAAAGTCAATCCTTCCGGCCCGTTTAGTTCCCCGCTATTCCCCGCTCCCGCAACCGTAGTGGCTTCGGTGCAGTACCTGGGCGCGGTGCACTTCCGCGCCGAAGCGTTCACGAAGAATGCAGACACGGCCAAGCAACTGGTGGCGGAGGCGAGCACGTTCTTGAACATCTTCCAATCCGCCGAACAGTCCGCCACCGGCCACCAAGCCGACGCCGATGTCGAGCAGGTAATGCAAAGCATCCAGATCGGGCAAAACGACGACCGTGCAATCCTCACCGCCATCGTACCGTCGGAAGTGATTCGCAGGATCGTCGCCGAAGCGCCGGCGACTTTGTCCTCGCAGCATAAGTAAGCGGTCCTTAGTAATTCGGAAGCGGTCGGGGTAGCGGCGGACCTAGTGGGGAAGGGACTCGTGGAGTCTGGCTCTGTGATCTAGCTGCGAGAACTTCCGCTGACAACCGTTGCTGCTTCTGCAGGTACAATAATTCGGAATGGCCAATCCAACCCCCATCGCCGCTTTCATCGCTGGGCTAGTTTCATTCCTCTCGCCTTGCGTGCTGCCGCTGGTGCCGGGATACGTTTCGTTAATCTCCGGAGTCGGGGTCGAGGAACTCCAGGTCCAAGACACCTCGCTTCTGCGCAAAGTCATGCTGAATTCGATCGCCTTCATCCTCGGCTTCAGCATCGTTTTCATTACCTTGGGTGCGCTCTCGACCGAAGTCGGGCGATTGGCGGTGCAGTACAAGTCGACCTTGGCACGAGTTGCCGGCGTGGTCATTATCCTTTTCGGTTTGCACCTCACTGGCATTCTGCGGATCAAAGCCCTCTACGCCGACAAGCGCCTGCACAGCGTGAAAGGCGACAGCACCGTGCTGGGCGCATTTGTGATTGGCTTCGCCTTTGCCTTCGGCTGGACTCCTTGTGTAGGTCCGATCCTGTCGGCAATCCTTTACCTCGCGGCGGCGCAAAACTCGGTCAGCCAGGGAATCTGGCTGCTGACTGTTTATTCTCTCGGGCTTGCGGTACCGTTCCTGCTGACGGCGCTCGGCATTGGTCGTTTCTTGAAGTTCTATTCGGGATTTCGCCGCCACATGCATGTCATCGAAGTGGCTAGCGGTGGGTTGCTGATTGCGCTTGGCGTCCTGCTGGTTTTCGGGAGATTTACTCTGCTCTCCCACTATTTCTCGTTCCTGAATCGGTTCGTTTTGTAGAGGAGTTCCGTGAAACGCGATCCCGTCATTCTGATCGTCATTGCCGTCGTGATCTCGCTGATGCTGGCCTTCGGCATTCAAAAGAGCCGCCACACCCCGGTTCAGCAAAGCGGTGCCGGCCAACTGCAGGGGCAGGCGGCGCCCGATTTCGCGCTCACGTCCATCGACGGCAAAACCGTGAAACTTTCTGATTTTCGTGGCAAGGCGGTGCTGCTGAACTTCTGGGCTACCTGGTGCGAGCCCTGCAAGATTGAGATGCCCTGGTTTGTGGAACTGCAGAAACAATACGGCCCGCAGGGACTGCAGGTATTGGGCATTGCCATGGACGATTCCGGCGTCAAGGAGATTGGCGATTTCGCCAAGAAGATGAACGTCAACTACCCCATCGTGATCGGGAAAGAATCGGTGGGGGATCAGTACGGCGGAATTCCATATTTGCCGTCGACCTTTTACATCGATCGCGATGGCAAAGTCATCGACCGGATCTTCGGCCTGGTGAGCCGCTCGGAAATTGAAAGCGACATTCAGAAGGCACTGGCGTCTTCGGGTCAAGTGGCGCATAAGTAGGGAGTGGCAGATTTGGCTTTGCCATGAAAAAGAAAATATCCCCCATCCTTTGCGGGCTGATGCTAGCCGGCGTTGCGGCCGGCCAGGACTTCTCCACCGGCAAGCGTCAATCGGTCACCTTTGAACCTCCGCCCATCACTGCCGTGTATCGCGGACGACCGAACACGGTCGAATTGCAATTTCGCATCAATTCCGGTTACCACATCAATTCCAATCAGCCCAAGCAGGAGTATTTGAGGAAAACCGAATTGAAGATGGACCCGCCCACCGATATCGCGATTGAGAAGGTCAGCTATCCCGCCGGCGAGGACCGCAGTTTTCCCTTCGCGCCCGAGGAGAAGATTAACGTTTACACCGGTGACTTCGCGGTGAATGTGACCGTGCGGCCGCTCAAGACGGTACTGCCCGCCAAATATGCGGTGCATGGCACCCTGAAATATCAGGCCTGTGATAACGCCGCCTGCTATCCGCCGAAACAGCTGGCCGTCAGTTTTGAAGTCAAAGTCCTCAAGGCACCGGCCCCTAAGAAACGCAACCCGGCGCAAAGCCCGCCCCCACACGGTTAGAACATCCAGCGATCAAAATTTCGCGCTGGAGGGAACCAATCTCTCGACGGTCTTCAACCGCGCGACGGTCTTCGGTTTCCCCAGCGTGCACATCACCGCGAACAAGCTTGGTGCCACGGCTTGACCGGTCAGTGCCACGCGCGCGCCATTGATCAGCGGTCCCGCCTTAATCGCTTTCTCGGCGGCGAAGTCGCGCAGCACCCGCTCGGTCTCCTGCTCGGTGAAGCCTTCGAGGCTAGCGTAGCGCTCGCTGAGATCGACAAGCCATTGGCGAACCTGCGCATCTTTGAGAAATTTCTCGACCGCAGAGGGATCTGCATCAAAGGCATCGCTGAAAAACGCCCGGAACGATCCTGAAAAATCTTTCAGGCTGCGCGCGCGCGGCTTCACCAGCTCGATGGCCGAAAGCAGCCGCGGGCCCAGGTTTGCGCCCACCTCGACACCCGCTTTCCTCCATTCTTCTTGGACCAGAGGCAACAGTCGCTCGGTCGGATAGGCGCGAATGTATTCGGTATTGAACCAATCCAACTTGGCGCGATCGAAGATGGCGTTGGATTTCGAAATCCCCTTCAGGCTGAATAAACCAATCAATTCCTGATCGGCGAGGATTTCCGCGGTTCCCTCGGGCGGCGTCCATCCCAATTGGGCAAGGTAGTTGCGGAAGGCCTCGGGCATGATGTTTTGGTCGCGATACGCTAGAACGCTGGTGGCGCCGTGGCGCTTGCTCAAACGCGTCTTATCCGGACCAAGAATCAACGGAACGTGCGCGAACACCGGCAGCGGCGCTCCCAGCGCGCCGTAAAGCAGCACCTGCTTCGGAGTATTGGAGATGTGGTCCGCACCCCGGATGACGTGGGTGATGCCGAGGTCGATATCATCCGCCACCACGCTCAAGTGATAGGTCGGGCTGCCGTCGGAGCGCAACAGAACAAAGTCTTCGAGTTCGGCATGGGAGAATTCGAGCTTGCCGAACACGGCGTCGTCGAAACCCGTGTTGCCCGACTCGGGCACGGCAAAGCGCACGGCCGCGGCTTCGCCCGCCCGTTTTCGGCGCTCGGCCTGGCCCGGGTCAATCTTCCTGCAAACTCGTTCGTATCTCGGCGGACGCTCCTCGTCTGCGGCCGGGGCGGGGCCGGTTTCCGAATCCTCTTTGCGGCAAAAACAATAGTAGGCGGCACCCGATCGCACCAGCTCTTCCGCCGCAGCTTTATAGAGATCCGCTCGCTGCGCCTGAAAGAACGGTCCCTCGTCCCACTCGATTCCGAGCCACTCGAGTCCCTCGAGGATGCCTTTCACCATCTCCTCGCTTGAGCGCTCGAGATCCGTGTCTTCGATCCGCAGGATCAGGGTTCCCTTCGAGTGTCGCGCGAAAAGCCAATTGAAGAGCGCCGTGCGAGCACCGCCCACGTGCAAATATCCGGTTGGGGAGGGCGCGAAGCGCACTCGAGGGGTCGGGGAAGGAGTCATGGCGGAGGAACTAAGACCCAGAGAGAGTCTTTGGTAACCAAACTGGATGTTACGGCCCGTGCCGAAATAGCGTCAAGAAGCCGCGCCGAGGTCGAACCGGACCGCGCCGGCCACGGCAAAAGCCTGCGCTATGTTGGGGTTAAATTCGGGCGCCGAGCCCGGGACTGCAATCCACAAAATCGTTGGATATTTTCTGCAACGCAGCACCGTATGTTTCGCACTATTGTTTTATGCAGGGACCTATGAAACCATGGTTCGAGCGGGTTCCCTACAGAGAGGCTTCGAGGCAAGTCTTGCCTCCGCATGAATAGTGTCCCCATCAGCCAAATAGTTGTTCCCGCGGTCGTTCCACTACTCCTATTTCTAGTCTTTACCTACCTGCATGAACAGAGCCGCCAACCGTATTTCCGCGCGTGGCAGTTGGGCTGGGCAGCATACACCCTGCACTTTGCCCTGGACGCCTGGTCAAAAGCCTGGGGAAGTACCCCGCTCGAGTTGACCGCCTCGCTTTTGCTGGTGGTAATGGCGCTTTGCATTCTTGTCTCTACGCGGCTGACGCGACGCCTGACCAGTTCGGAACGGATCGAAGCCTTTCGCTTGCGCTGGTATGAAATGCTGGTGGCGGGGATTTGTGTCGGCCTCGCCATTTGGGACCAACGGCTGACCACGAGCGTCTCCGCGCTCGAAGCCAATCCGCACCTGCGGCTCGAAATTGGAGTTGCGGTGGTACTCGCGTACACCTCGTTTCAGTTTTATTTGACGGCGCGCCGCCGTTCTTCGATCGCCTTCCGCGCGCTTTCGGTTGCGCTCGCATTCTGGGCCGTCCTGATGCTGGTCAGCCAGTTCCAGCCGCAGCTTTCAAGCGTCATTGGTATTGCCGGGCAGTTCGTCGCGGTGCCGCAAATGCTGCTCGGCATCGCGATGGTCATGGTGCTTTTTGAGAATGAACGCAACGCGGTGCAGGAGAACGCGCTGGCATTCTCGAAACTCGACGTCGATCCGCGTCGGCTGCTCTCCGCCACCGATCTCATCCCCAGCATGCAGAGCATTCTCGACCGCCTGGTGGCGCCTTTGCCCACCAACCGGGCCGTGATCTGCATTTCCGAACGCTGGCGTGCCATCCTGCCGTCGGTGCAGATGGGCTTTGGCCAAGGCTTCACGGAGTATCTGGATGTGAGCGGCGCCGGCGAATATGTCTGCGAGTTAGCCTATCGCTGCGGCGGGTTTGTAACCTTTCCCAACCTGCCGGAAATGGCCGAGCCTCTACCGGCATTTCCGGGCGGGCGCTTCGAGCAATTCCGCCAGGCCCTGGTCGAACGCAACATCCGCAACGCCACGGCGATTAGCCTGCAAACGCGCGAACACAACTTCGGCGTAATCCTGTTCCCGCACGCCGAGCGCCATCTGTTTGGCTCCTCCAATCTCAAGCTTCTGATTGGCCTGGCGCTTCAGATCGGGCTGACCCTCGAAAATTACGTGGTCATGCACGACGCGCAGCGCCGCACCAAGGAGTACCAACTCCTCACGCAGATCGGACAGGCGATCAGTTCCCGGCTGGATCAGCAGGAAGTGCTGCGCACGGTGCAGAAGGAACTTGGCCAGATTTTCGATACCGTCAATTTCTACGTCGCCTTCCAGGAAGGGGAATCGATCGTTTTTCACCTGGAAGTTGAAGACGGGCACATTCTTCCCAAGCGCCAGCGCAAATGTGACAACGGTCTAACCGAATACATGCTGCGCACGGGCCAGCCCTTGCTGATTCGCGCCGATCTCGACCGAGCCCGCGAACGGCTGGGGGTTACCTTCGTTTCCAAGCGCCCGGCAAAATCTTTCTGTGGCGCGCCCATCCTGGTCAATGGGAGAGCTACCGGGGTCATGGCAGCCATGAGCACGACCCGAGAATACTCCTTCGAGCAACGGGACCTGGACGTGCTCAAAACCGCGGCCGGCCAGGTTTCGGTCGCCATCGAGAATGCTCGTCTGTTCGGGGAGGAACAACGACGTTCGCGGCAGTTCGCGTTCCTGAACAGCGTCTCCAAGACAGCGATCTCGAGCGACGATGCCGAGCAGATGCTGGCCGAAATCGTCGGCCACATCCAGAAGAACTTCCGTTTCGATCACATCGGCATTGGCATCCTCGACTACGCCACCAAGGAGATCGAAATCAAGGCCGAGGCGGGCTCGAAGGCTCACGAAAAGGGCAAGAAGATTCCGGTGACGGTCGGGATCATCGGCCGCGTCGCACGCACCGGTGAGCCGGCCATCGTTCAAGTGGGCCCCGATGGCCAGACGCAAGGGCTGCTGCCATCCTCGCGCAGCGTGTTATGTATCCCGATCACCTATGGCGAATCTCTGCTGGGCGTGCTCAACGTGGAGAGCGAGGAAGAGAATGCCTTTTCGGCGGAAGACCAGCTGGTGATGAATACGCTCGCCGACTTGCTGGCCACCGCCCTGCACAACTCATTCGTATTCCAGAAGCTGCAGCAGCAGTCGATCACCGATGGCCTCACCAGCATCAAGACCCGGCGCTATTTCTGGGAAGCGCTGTCCTCGGAATGGAAGCGTGCCTCGCGCTCCGGACGCCCGTTCTCCGTGGTCCTGATCGACCTCGATAAATTCAAGGAGGTCAACGACACCTACGGGCACATGGAAGGCGATTTAGTGCTGGCGCGGGTGGGGCGGCTGCTGGAGCAAAAATGCCGGCAGTCGAACGTCGTCGCCCGCTATGGCGGAGACGAGTTTGTCATTCTGATGCCCGAGACCGGGGTCGAACAGGCGCAAATTCTGGCCGAGCGCCTGCGACTCTGGCTCGCCACCGACCCGATGCTCAGCGAGCACCACATCACGGGCAGTTTTGGCGTCGCCAGTTTCCCGGTCCATGGATTCTCCGCCGAAGACATTATTCGCGTCGCCGACGCTGGCATGTACGTATCGAAAAAGGCGGGAGGCGATCGCGTCTCCGCCACCGAGGAGTACGGTCAGGACCAAAGCGCTGCCCTGCAGCGGCAAATCGTCTCCGGCTACGTGGAGGGCTTCCTGCAACGCGAGCGCACCGGCCCCGAGCAGGTGGAGGAACTGGTCGGCACCCTGCGCAAACTCTCCTCCAGCAGCGAGCAAAAGAACATCCCGCTGCTGCGCGACTCCATTGAAGCGCTGGCGCGCGCCGCGGAATCGCGCGAACTCAATACTCCCGGTCACGGGGAAGCCGCCGGGCAGTATGCGGAAATCATGGGCCGCGCCTTGGGGCTCGCGCCGGAAGACATTCGCGAGCTGGGCTTCGCCGCGCGCGTACACGACGTGGGCAAGATATTCATTCCCGAGCGGGTGCTGAATAAGCAAGGCTCTCTCGCCGAAGATGAGTTCCATTACTTGAAAATGCACTCCCGCGTAGGTGCGGAGATCCTCAGTACCCTGCCCGGCAGCGAGCGCATGCAGAAAGCCATCGAATCCCACCATGAGCGCGTCGACGGCAGCGGCTATCCCGCAGGCCTCAAGGGCGAAGACATTTCCCTCTGGGGACGCATTCTCGCCGTCGCCGATGCCTATGTGAATCTCACCAGCGACCGCGCCCTGGTGCCAGGCAAGACCAGCGAACAAGCCATCGCCGAACTCGAGCGCCTGAGCGGCATCAAGTACGACGGCATGCTGGTTCGGGTTCTGGCCCGCGAACTCAAGTCGGAGCGCAGCTTACCCGGCCTGGGAAGCTAAGTCGATTTGCCAAACCGCTTCTCAGGCCCGAAACTATCCCCCTATGCCAGTTTCGCTCTCACTCGACGGCAAAGTCGCGCTCATCACGGGCGGTTCACGCGGAATTGGCGCGGCCACGGTCCGCCTGTTCGTCCGGGCCGGGGCCCGGGTCTTCTTTAATTACGAAAAGTCCCAGGCGGCAGCCGAAGCGCTTGCTCGCGAATGTGGGGAAACTCTGTGTTCGACCGCGGCGTCGACCCTGGACCGACCATCCGCCGCGAAACAACTGGTCGAGGCCTGTGTTGAGAAATTCGGCCGGCTCGATATCCTGGTCGCCAATCATGGGGTCTGGCCGCCCGAAGACGCTCCCATCGACAGAATGGCGGACGAACAGTGGCGCCGCACGGTTGCGGTCAATCTCGATGCCGTCTTCGGCCTGGTGAAATACTCGGTTGCCGCAATGAAGAAGATCGCCAGCGCCCACTCCCCGGCGCACGTCGTCCTCGTCAGTTCGACCGCCGGTCAGCGCGGCGAGGCCTTCCACTGCGACTACGCCGCCACCAAGGGCGCCCTGATCAGCATGGTCAAAGGTCTGTCGACCGAGCTTGCCCGTAACCACATTTACGTGAATTCGATCGCCCCGGGCTGGGTAGCGACCGACATGGCCCGCCCCGCGCTCGAAGACTCTGCGACCGCTCAGAAGGTGCTCAGCACCATTCCGCTCGGTCGAGTCGGCACTCCCGAAGAGATCGCCGGGCCGATCCTTTTCCTGTGCACCCCGATGGCGGGCTTCATCACAGGCGAGGTGTTTAACGTCAACGGGGGTGCGGTTCTAGTAGGATAAGTTTCGGGGATGTCCGGCAAGCAGCCGAATCGACACCCCTGCGCGTCTAACCGTCTGAAAGATGAAGTATGCCCTCACCGTTTTTCTCTTGACGGCGCTGGTCCTCGGACAAAGCGCTCCCGCCCCAGCGCCCAGCCAGAGCTCCACTTCCATTCCCGTTGACCAGGAGAATGCCCACAAAGCCAGGGCTGTTATTGACCAGGGCATTCAAGCGCTCGGCGGCCCCGCCTACCTGAATTGGAAGACGCAAACCCAGGAGGGCCGGGCTTACAGCTTTCATCGTGGAGAAGCCAACAGCGTAGGCACGCAGTTTTGGCGCTTTCGACAATTTCCTGACCAGGAGCGCGTCGAACTCACTCCCAAGCGCGACGTGATCGAGATTTTCGATGGGGATAAGGGGTATGAAGTCACTTTTCGCGGGGTTCGAAACATGGAGCAAAAGGAAGAGCTTGACCCCATTGTCCGCCGCCACCACTACTCCCTCGATGTCATCCTGCGGACCTGGCTGAATCAGCCTGGAGTTGCGCTTTTTTACGAGGGCCAAAAGGTCGCCGCGCAGAAGATAACGGACCAGGTCACGATCATGAACGCGCACAACGAGGCCGTGACCGTGAACTTCGACATGGAGACGCATCTTCCGGTCGAAAAAAGTTTTTCCTGGCGCGATCCCACGGACAAGCAACGCAACGTGGAGCAAGAGATTTTTGACAATTACCGCCCGGCGCAAGGAATCATGACCGCCTACGATGTCACCCGCATGTTTAACGGCGAAATGGCGGCCCAGTCGTTCCTAACCGCGGCCAACTACAATGTTCCGCTCGACCCCGGTCTGTTCGACCCCCATGCCCGGCCAGACAAGAACAAGAAAAAGAAGCACTAAGACGTCCCCAGCTTTCCTTCCCTGTACATGACTTTCTACGTAGAACCTCGGTACTAGAATCCCATTCCTTAACTTTGTAAACATCTGTAAAGATTACGTTTAGAACCGTATCCGCTGTATCGTCCAATCAGATACGTGTGGCAGTTTTGCCACAGACAAATTTCCAGCAGCTACTCTATCCTGAAGCTTACAGGCTTGTGCTGATCCGCGAACAAACTATCCGCTCGTCTGTCGAATGCAGCGGCGTGGGGCTTCATTCCGGGGCGCCGGTCACGCTCCGCATCCTGCCCGCCCCAACCGGCACCGGGATTGTTTTCCGCCGAATCGACCTAGACGGCTTCGAAGTCGAGGCGGTGAGCCGCAACGTTGCCCGGGTCAGCTACGCCACCAGCCTGATGAAAAAGGGCGTCCTGATCTCCACCACCGAGCACCTGCTGTCAGCCCTGGTGGGCATGGGCATCGACAACGCAATTGTGGAGCTAGACAATCTCGAGCTTCCGATTCTGGACGGAAGCGCGCTGCCTTTCGTCGAACTGATCCGCCGCGCTGGAATTCGCAGGCAACGCCGCCCGCGGACCTACATCCGCATTGTTCGCACTCTCGAACTGACAGAGGGGCGAAAATTCATTGGAATTTATCCTTCCGACCGCTACTCCGTTTCCTACGCCATCAACTTTCCTCATCCCCTGATTGGACACGAATCGCGCACCCTGGAGCTCACGAATGGGCAGTACGTTTCGACGATTGCGCCGGCCCGCACCTTCGGATTCCTGCATGAAGCCGAAGCCATGCGTCAGCAAGGACTGATTCGCGGAGCATCGAAGGAAAATGCGCTGGTTCTGACCCGGGATGGCTTGATAAATCCGCCGCTACGGTTCGCCGACGAGTTCGTTCGCCATAAGATTTTGGACCTTATCGGCGATCTGGCC
>Ga0126371_10004204_pt1 | contig 12676 bp, 8 predicted proteins | sample PanSoiMetaPlot_4_FD_110145 | JGI IMG/M metagenome (GOLD analysis project Ga0126371, IMG submission 110145) | Tropical forest soil microbial communities from Panama - MetaG Plot_4 | ecosystem: Environmental > Terrestrial > Soil > Tropical forest > Bulk soil | place: Panama | collected 2016-02-17
ACTGCCAGCGCCGGAGGCGCGGGTGCGGAGGCTGCCGAAGCGGCACAGGAGCCGCAGACTCCGCCGCCGCCGCAGACGCGCGAGTTCCCCGCGGGGAGCTACATCATCCGCATGGATCAGCCGTACTCGCGCATCGCGGACACGCTGCTCGACTATCAGTACTGGGCCACCAACGACCCGCAAAAGAGCATTTACGACGACACCGGCTGGACCTTCGGCGAGCTCTTCAACGTAAAAGTTCTCCGTGTCACGGATCCCAAAGTCCTTGACGTCCCCATGCAGCAAGTCACGCAAATCGCGGCACCCAGCGGGGTTTCCGGCAGCGGAACGGTCTTCGCCATCAATGACACAGGCGATACAGGCCTTGCTACGCTCCGCTACAAGCTCAAAGATGCTCAGATCGAAGCTGCCGAAGATTCATTCGAATCCGGCGGCCACCAATTCAATCGCGGTACGTTCCTGATTCAGAATGTCAGCTCTTCCGATCTGCAAAACGCCGTCTCCGGCTTGGGGCTGCAAGCCTACGGGCTTGACTCTGCGCCCTCTGTAAAAACGCATCCTGTCCGCGCCGCCCGCGTCGCGCTTCTGCACACGTGGCTCAACACGCAGACGGAAGGCTGGTGGCGCGAAGCCCTCGACACCATGCACGTTCCCTACGACTACATCAGCACTCAGACCGTCGCCAAAGAACCGGATCTCAATTCCAAATACGACGTAATTCTTTTCCCGCCCGTCGGTCGAGCCTTAAGTCCGGACCTAATCATCAATGGCATCTCCACCGCCTGGGGCAATCCTCTTCCGTGGAAAACTACCGATCTCACCCCGAATATCGGCAAACTTGATTCCACCGATGACACGCGTCCCGAACTCGGCTGGGACGGCGTCGCCCACCTTCAGGATTTCGTCCGCAAGGGCGGCGTCCTCGTCACTGTCATGGACACGGCAAATCTCGCCGTCTCGCTCGGCTTCACTCACGGTGTGACCGTCGCGCGCACGCCCCGTGAACGCATCATCGGCAGCGTCATCCGCACCGATCTGGTCGATGCGGCCAGCCCAATCGCTTACGGCTACAGCAATGATCCGCTCTCTGTATATTGCTCCGATTGCCCCGCCTTCGACGTCAGTAGCACCATCGGCCGCGGCGGTTTCCGTCGCCTCGGCGGAGAGATGAACACACGCGCTACCGGCCGCGGCACGCTCACCGATCCTGACTTCGTCGTCGGTCGCAAAAACGAAGCTGCACCCGTCGAACCCTCCGTCGAGCCCTGGGAAACTCAGCCCGTCACTGACGAAGAATTGCGCAACGGCATCGGCGTCATTCCGCCGCAATTTCGCCCGCGCGTGATTTTCCGCTACGCTGATTCGCGCGATCTGCTCGTTTCGGGATTGCTTCAGGGAGGCGAAGACATTGCCCAGCTTCCCGCGATCATCGACGTTCCCATGGAGCAGGGCCATGTCGTGCTCTTTGGGAATAATCCCGTCTATCGGGGCGAAACCGTCGGTAACTATTCGCTCGTTCTCAATACCATCATGAACTTCGATAATTTGAACGCCGGCAGGAAGCTCGACAAGCAGTAGTTCTGCGGCTTCTGTCTTCGATGTTTCGGGTGCCCCACGCTCGCTTTTGGAGCGTGGGGCCTGGTCAGGATCGAAACTCCACGGCTTGCCTACCCTGAGGCGCCTTGTTCGTGCTCATTTAGCTTCCGGAAGTTTTTGTGCAAGCTTAGCCATTGATTGTCTTGAATGGCACCGAATCTTTTCGTCACTTTGGAAGAATGCTACGCCTACTAGGAATGCTTCATAGTCGATTCCGCCGTCAGGCTTTGGGAAGTAGCTGATCAACCACAAACCCCCGCCGCTCATTCCTCCCCATTCCTTGATCGGGCTATCGGCGTCCTGAGACGGTGTGATGGTGATGAAGTCGAGATCTCCTTGCGACTCTTTCCGAATCTCACGGTTGGCGAAAACGGCGCGAAGTTCGAATTCAAGTTGTCCTCCTTCTGATTTACGCAGAACTCCCGGGCACCAACAACCAAAATATCTTGATGGAGTTCGTCTTCCCTTGCATTGAACGCCTTTTCGAGAGGGGTGAAACTGAGACGGGTCTCAATGAGGTTAGCATCCACTGGGTCAAGCTCTAGTAGAGTCAAGTCCGGCGATGTAGGCGTGAGGTCCTTGTAAGGAATGTCGTCCAAGGAGTACGATTTGAGCGAATCCCTGCTTACGTTTGAAGAGTGGTTTATTTCGCGAGCCATTGTGAAATAGATCAGGTCGTTTTCTCGAAGACGTTGCCATACATGAGTCGCGGTCAGAATGAAACGGCGACCGCGGAATCGGACCAGCGTTCCAGAACCACACATTCGTACACCACTCGCCGTGTAAGCATCGGGTTCAAGAACGCTAGGCAGTGTTTGCAGACGAAACTTGCCGCATCATGCGCTCTTTCGTTAGGGACGGGATGACTCACAATCAGCCTGCCCGAATTATACAATGACCGCACAAGTCCAAGGTTTGCTGGTGAAGGCGTGGCACCCTGTCGTCATCTCGGTCTTTGTCCAGCCTCAAATTGTCTAACCTTTTATCTTTCCTGTTGACATCTTACCCAAGCGCGCATACACTCCTGTCAAATGTCTACCCAAAGCCAAAACGATCAAGACCGTCTCGAACTGTTGCAGGGCACTCTAGACTTGCTCATTCTTCGTACGCTTATCCTGGGCTCACAGCACGGCCAGGGCATTGCGCGCGCCATTCAACAAACCTCCGACGAGGAGCTTCTCGTCGAACACGGCGCCCTTTACCCCGCGCTCCAGCGCCTCGAAGAACGCGGCTGGATCTCCGCCAAGTGGGGAACTTCCGCCAACAATCGCAAAGCCCGCTTCTATTCGCTAACCTCGGCTGGCCGCAAACAACTCGCCAGAGAAACCAGCAAATGGAATCGGTTAACCGCAGCCATCGGACGCATTCTGGAATCTCAGGAGGGTTAGGCCATGTTCGCAGGAATGTTCCAAAGAATGTTCCGTCGTGAGCGCAAAGCCACAGACTTCGACGCCGAAATCCAATCTCACATCCGGCTCGAAGAAGAACGCCTCCGCGAACAAGGCCTCACACCGGCAGAAGCTCACAATCGCGCCTGCCGAGCCTTCGGCAACGTCACTCACGCGCAAGAGCGCTTCCACGAGTCCCGCCGCTGGCTCTTCTTCGATCATTTCTCGCAAGACGTTCGTTTCGCCCTCCGCATGTTGCGCAAATCCCCCGCTTTCACTGCCATCGCCGCGCTCACTCTCGCCCTCGGCATCGGCGCGAATACTGCCATTTTCAGTATGGTCGATTCGCTCTTCCTTCGTCCTTCACCCGTGGCTCACGCAGAACAGTTGACCACCCTGGCTTTCCAGAGAGTCGGCGGCGATTACGACTCGATCTTTTCGTATTCCGATTTTCAAGACATCCGCAACCAGTCCGCGGAAGTGTTTTCCCAAGTCGCCGCCTCCATGGATTTGCGCGGAATGGACGGCCTGAGCGTTAATGGCAAACAGGAGCCCATTTGGACGAGCTACGTCAGCGGCAATTTCTTTGAGACGATGGGCCTGAAACCCGCGCTCGGAAATTTCATCGAACCAGCCTCAGGAAAATCCGTCGACGACGCCCCAGTCCTCGTTCTTGGTTACACCTATTGGAAAACGCATTTCGCCGCCGATCCCAATGTCATCGGCAAAAGCGTCCTCATCAACGGACATCCCGTCACGATTATCGGCGTCGCCCCACAAGGATTTCACAGCATCTCCACCTTCTTGGACATGCAAGGTTACATGTCATTCGGAATGGCCTCCGTCACCGCGGACGCCTCCAAAGACTTTTTTACAAGCCGCAAACCCGCCGGCATAACCATCTACGCGCACCTGAAACCCGGCGTAACTCTCAGTGCGGCGCAATCCGCGCTGAGTGTGATTGGGCGCCGCCTCTCATCGCAGTATCCCCTGGACGACAACTGGAAGTCGCTCCTGGCGTATTCTCTCGGACCGCTCAGCCCCTACGATGATCCTTCCGGTCCCGCCATAATCATGTTGATGTGCGTGCTTTTCCTTTTCCTTACGGGCCTCGTCTTGCTGCTCGCTTGCCTGAATGTCGCGAATCTTCTCTTAGCGCGTGCGTCAGCGCGCGAACGCGAAATGGCCGTGCGCGCCGCGGTCGGAGCCGCCAGGAGCCGCTTGGTGCGCCAGCTTCTGACCGAGAGCCTTCTTCTCGCTCTCCTCGGATGCGCCGGCGGAATTGCTTTCGGTCGCCTCGGCAGCCAATGGCTCGGCTCTCTTAATCTGAACACAACCATGCCTTTCGTCTTGGATTTCCAGTTCGACTGGCGCGTGTTTCTCTACGCTCTCGCCGCAGCTGTTCTCACGGGAATTGTCGTCGGAATTATTCCTGCCCTGCGCGCCACGCGCGTCAACTTGAACGACATACTCCACAAGAGCGGACGCACTTCAACCGCGAGACGCCAGCGTGCTCGCAGTGTGTTGGTCATCGCGCAAGTGGGCGGCTCATTGATGCTGCTGATCGTCGCGGGCCTTTTTGTGCGCAGTCTTCAGCAGGCGGAGCACTTGGACTTGGGATTCGACCCCCATCACGTCCTGAACTTCACCCTCGATGCACACGAGGCAGGCTACAACGACGCTCAGGGCCGCGATTTCTTGCAGAATCTTCTGTCGCGCGTTCGGGCGCTCCCCGGAATCGAAACAGCGAGTCTCGCCGCAGTCGTTCCAATGAGCTTTAGCGGCAATGACGAGGAACTGAAGATCCAGGGCTACGAGCCTCCAAAAAATCAGCCCGCCGCCACTGCGGATTTCAATGCCGTCTCGCCGGACTATTTCCGCACCATGCGCATGCCTATTCTCCGTGGCCGCGCAATCCTCGATTCAGACACGCAGACCTCCGCACATGTTGCCGTGATAAATGAAGCAATGGCGAAGGAGTTTTGGCCCAGTTCGGATCCCATCGGTCGTCAATTTATGAGCATAAATGATGTTCAGCATCCAACTGGCAGTACAGCTGTTGTAGAGCATCTATCTATCACCGTAGTTGGGATCGTCAAAAACGGCCGAGTCGTCAATTTTCGCAGGGACTTCCGACCCTACATGTACCTTCCGCTCGCTCAGAAGTATGAAACCCCAGTGACGCTCCAGGTGCGAACCAGCTTGCCGCTCGCGTCTCTCAATCCCGAAGTCCTCGGGCTCGTCCACTCGCTATCAGCGAGCATGCCGGTCTTTAACATCCAGACCATGACCGACGCCCTCGATACTTTGCCCGGCCTGCTCCTTTACCAGATCGGGGCCGCGCTGGCTGCGTCGCTTGGACTGCTCGGCCTGGCGCTCGCCGCCGTCGGCATTTATGGCGTTGTCTCCTGCACGGCCAGCCAGCGAACACACGAGATCGGCATTCGCCTCGCGCTCGGCGCCCAGCGCGTGGATATTCTGCGAATGGTCTTGGGTCAGGGTTTCAGGATTGTAGGCATTGGTGTGCTCGCGGGGGTGTTGGCCGCAGTAGCGATAGCGCGACTCGTCGGCAATTTCCTTTCAGGCGTTTCGCCGCTTGATCCGCTCACGTATCTCAGCGCGTCGCTCCTGCTCGCCGCGATCGCCTTGTTCGCCTGCTACATTCCCGCCCGCCGCGCCATGCGCGTGGATCCCATGGTCGCCCTCCGCTACGAGTAGTTCTTTCTGGGCTGATCTTTCCTGTTGCTTCCCCAATAGAACTGTGTCAGACTCCTGTTGGTTTCCAAAACGTCCGGAACGTCGAAGGGGTACATGAAACAGAAAATGGACGTCCTCCAAGGCACTTTGGCCCTCATGATTCTCAAGACTCTCGATGTCCTTGGTCCTCTTCACGGCTACGGAATCGCCCGCCGCATTGAGCAAATCAGCGGCGACCTTCTCGCCGTCAATCAGGGCACTCTCTATCCCGTCCTCCTCAAGCTTGAGCAGGAGGGCTCGATCGCTTCCGAATGGGGTGCCTCGGAACATAATCGCCGCGCGCGCTTCTATCGTCTCACCCGCGACGGACGCAAGCAGTTGCAAGCCGAGACCCGCGGCTGGAATCAAACATCGGCCATCATCGGCCGCTTTTTCGCAGCCAAGTCGGAGGATTTCTCATGAAGATCCTGAAACGCTTTGTCGCAAAGCTCAGCAGCTTCACCACTCGTCATCGCGATGACCAGCGCCTGAAAGAAGAAATCACCGAGCACGTCGCTCTGCAAATTGCCGAGAACCTCCGCGCCGGCCTCTCGCCCGCCCAAGCTCGTCGCCAAGCCCTCCTCAAATTCGGCGCGGTCGAATCCATGGCCGAAGACTATCGCTCCGAGCGCCGCTTCCTCTTCTTCGACACCCTGCTTCAAGACATCCGCTTCGCACTCCGGATGCTGCGCAAATCCCCCGGCTTCACGGCTGTTGCCGTTCTCACTCTCGCTCTCGGCATCGGAGCCAATACCGCCATCTTCAGTGTGATTGATGCGGTGCTGTTGCGCCCTCTGCCATATACAAACCCGGGACGCCTCATTTCAGTGCAAGAAGCCGGGCGGGGTGTCGGAAATTCGGTTTCCTATCCCGACTTCTTCGACTGGCAGTCGCAAAACCACGTTTTCAGTGGAATGGCCTCCTACCATGGAGATGAATCCACGCTGACAGGCGCCGAAGAACCGACTCACATTCAGACGCTCATAGCTTCGGCCGATCTGTTCAAAGTTCTCCAAGCGAATCCGTTTCTCGGTAGAACCTTCCAGCCTGAAGACGATCAGCGTGGCCACGATGTTGCCATCCTCAGCTACCCGCTCTGGCATGGGAAGTTCCACGCGTCTCCAGACATCATCGGAAAGAGTATCGCTCTCAACAACGAGCGCTTTACTGTGATCGGCGTGATGCCCGAAGGGTTCCAGTTTCCTCCCACTTCTCACAGAGACCTTTGGCTCAGCACAGCCATTGACCGCGAATCCGGCTCAAACATCATGACCGGTCGCGGATACAACATGCTCAGCGCAATCGCGCGCCTAAAAGAAGGAACCAGCCTCGCAAGCGCGCAAACAGAAATGGATCTCATCGCCCGCCGCCTCGCTCAACAATATCCAAAGAGCAACAAAAAACGGACTACCGTCAAGATGGTCCCGGAGATCGAAAGGATCGTCGGAAGCGTTCGCGCCTCCCTGTTTCTAATCCTCAGCGCGGTGATTGGAGTTCTTTTGATCGCCTGCGTGAATCTTGCCAACCTCTCGTTGGCTCGGAACACCTCGCGCGGAAAGGAAATCGCTGTCCGCGCCGCTGTAGGAGCTTCTCGATCGCGAATATTCAGGCAATTGTTCACCGAAAGCATCCTGCTTTCGCTGCTCGGAGGAGCCGCCGGTATTGCCTTGGCCGCATGGGGAACGCAGGAACTCGTGCGCTTTGCGCCGCAAGATTTGCCGCGCATGGCGCAAGTCGGCCTCGACTGGTCCGTGCTCGCGTTTGCTGCGCTCCTGTCCATCGGCACCGCCATCGTCTTTGGCAGCATTCCGGCGCTCCGCGCGTCAAAGACCAATTCTGCGGTATCTCTCAAAGACGCAAGTCAAACTTCGTCGCACGGAATTTCGCACCTCAGATTGCGCAGCGGGCTGGTGATTGTTGAGACTGGCCTCGCCATGGTGCTTCTCATCGGCGCGGGCCTGTTGGTTTCAAGCTATGTGCGGCTGGTTCGCGTCCCTCTCGGATTCACTTCAACCGGCGTCCTCACCTTCACCTTCGACCTGCCGAGCGGGTACACGACATCTCAAACTGTCAACCTCATGAACGACTTGCTGCCTCGCCTGCGAGCTTTGCCCGGAGCAACCGCAGCTGCAGCGGACTGGTCTTTGCCGTTTTCCGGCACTGGCGTCAGTACTGGAGTAACCTTCCAAGGCCGCACCGTTGCGCCCGGCAACACTCCCGTAAGCATTGTCGACGCCATAACCCCTGACTATTTCCAGACGATGGGCATTCCCCTGCTCAAAGGAAGGATCTTCAACGACGCTGACAACTGGACGAGTCTCCCGGTCGTAATCATCAATGAAGCCTTCGCGCAGCGCTATTTTCCAAACGAGAACCCGATCGGGAAACGCATACAACCCAGTTTCTCCATGACCAATGATTATCCTTGGCGCGAAATTGTCGCCGTCGTCGGGAACGCCAAAATGGGAGATTTGTCCGAGGATTTTCAGCCGGAATTCTACATGCCATTTGCCCAGATTCCCAACTACAACGCTTTTGTTTTGAAGGTACAAGGAGATCCTCTGACTTTGGTCTCGGCGGTCCGTGCGGTCGTCGCATCCCTCGACAAGAACCTGCCCCTTTACAACATCCAAACGATGGACGGCTATCTCTCCTCCTCCATCGCCGCAAGGCGTTTCATCACGCTGCTGCTGGGTCTCTTTGCAGTCTTGGCGCTCGTTCTCGCCACCGTAGGAATCTACGGCGTCATGGCGTTCTCCGTTAGCCAGCGCACGCGTGAACTCGGAATCCGCATGGCCCTCGGCGCCGATCGAGGCAGTGTGATGCAGTTAGTATTGTGGCAGGGCGCGCGACTTGCGTTCGTTGGAGTGGCCATCGGTATCGGCACAGCGCTCGGCCTGACGCGCGTGCTCGCCGACTTTCTCTTTGAAGTTCGCGCTACTGACCCAGCAACTTACGTGGCTGTCGCGATTCTCCTCGTCGTTGTGGCTCTGCTGGCCTGCTACATTCCCGCGCGCCGCGCCACGAAGGTCGATCCCCTCGCGGCCCTCAGGTACGAATAGACTGTCCGTCTAGGCGGTCGCTCTATTTGGGTAGTTCGCACCCTGCCTGTACTTGGCTCAGCGTTTTGTTCGTCATCGTCAAAGCAATAGCCCGACCATATCACCACAATCATCACAAACCCTGTAATCGTCCCCGCGCCGATCAAATAGCTGCTCACGTCTGACGGCGTCACTTCATAGAACAAATAGCTCGAGATAGTAGCGGTGAATGTCGGCGACGTGAGTGAGTTTATCGGGCGTGCCAATGGCGTAGCCGAGAATTTTGTCGGGCGACGGAACGGTGGTGGAGGCGGGAAGATGGTCGACGAGAGGAGTGGAGAGAAAGGGCTCGGTGGTGTATTCGCGGATTTTGGCGGTGTAGTCCTCGTCGAGCGGCTGCGCGGCGGATTTGGTTTTGGAAGATGCGGAGGTTTTGGATTTGGAGTGGCGTGGAGTCTTCGCGTGGGTTGCGGGAACGGGAAGCGCGAGAGCGAGGGCGAGGGCGAGGAGAGATACATAGGCGAAGACACACCCAGAATTGCGTTTTGCGATCATTTGGACACCCCTCTTCCCATTTGCAGGGACGGATTATGCAACGGAAGGGTTACGGAGAGAAGGGAATTGGGAAGGACAGCAGCTAGGATGTTGGACCGGACTTGTGAGCTGCCATCTGAGTACTTTCGGTATGCGCCAGAAGCGTGTCGATCTGGAGCTCGAATGCTTTCAACGCCGCCAGGTTGCGCACATCTGGATGAGCCATGATGCGTCCCTGTGCGTCCAGGAGATAATTCGTGGGAAAAGCGTGCACGTGATCGTACCGGTCAGCCCACTTGCTGGAGGGAACCTGCAGCCCAGTGATGTCGTAATTTTTCAAGACACCGGGGGCAAAGTGGTTTTGCTCAGGGACTCCGTTGATGGCCAGAATGGAGAAGCCCTGCGATTGATACTTCTTCGCGGCTTCGTCCAGGTACGGCATTTCCTCACGACACGGGCCGCAGAGGGGAAACCAGAAGCTAACCAACGTTACTTTGCCTCGAAAATCAGAAAGCTTGATTTTTGTACTGCTACCAACCTTCTTTAGCTCAAAGGGCTTCATCTCTTTAGCGTTATCCGTCCACTTTTGCCAGAGAGAGTCATCGACCTGGGCCGGGGTCTTTCCGAGCTTGGCTCCGTACTTAAGCAATCCGGTTTTGAGTTCGGCAGTGGGCTTTTTAATCCAAGCGGCGGCCAACGTGTCGAACGCTTGCTGGGTATTGCCAGCGCCAGCCTGCGCTTCAGCGATTGCGAGGGTCACCGGGGAATGGTCAATATAGTATTTGACGATGTCGCCTGCAAACTGATGTTGCAAGAGGGAAGACGCATCGGAGTATTTCGCGGTGGCGATGGAGTTGAGCGCCGTTATGAGATTCTGCTGATAGGCGACTGCGTCTTTCCAGGACGAATCCGCCCATTTCTGTTTTTCCATCTCCTGAGCCAAGCCCAGCGCCTCTTTTGGGTCATTCTGAGCGTACAGGTTGAAGAGGTCGGCCATTGATGACTCGAGCAGATTCGTAAAAGTGTCCGGCTCGTCCATTCCCTCAGTGGAAACTGGTTTATCGACGTAGCTGTAACGCATCCCCTCAAGAACGGACATGCGATCTGCAGAGGAAGGCTCGGAGTTTTCCAACTCATAAAGCATGTAGGTGCACCGGCTATCCCTTGGAAAACGTTTCGCATACTGTTCAGCAAGCTGGCGGAACTGCGCGGGATTGGTAAATTGGAGCGATCGAGCGTAATCAAAGGCGGCTTGTGAATTTGATGGGTCGATGTCCATGACTTGCTTCAGGTAGTCGCTCTGTTTGGCGTAGTCGCCTTTTTCGAATTCGACGTCGGCCATCGAGTTGTAGGCAGGAGCAAATTTTGGATCGAGAGAGATGGCTTTCTGGAAGAGCTCTTCCTCCCCGCTGGGTCTTTCTACCATCGTGAACGCGTAGCCTTTGGCCCAGTAAAACGCGGCCATCTTGGGATGAGTGGCGATCCAATCGTCATAGGTCGCAACCAGCGCGTTGTCGCCAGCCTTCGCCGTAGCACCCGCTTTCTTGTCCTTCGCTTCGAAGGCTTTCTTTGCGGCACCGTGCAGTTCGCCGCGCTCGAACTTGGCGTAATCGGGATCGTCGAAAAGTTTTCGGATTGCGACATCGGCTTGATTGACAGACGCCATGATAAATAGCTTATGTGCATCGACATTTTGCGGGTCGATATTTATGGCTTGGCGATATGCAACCATCGCTGCGGCGTAGTCCTTCTTAGCGTCCGCCGCTTCACCTAGTTTCATTTGGGCTTCAGAAGAAGCGTTGTTCTCGGATTGGGCCGCCTGAGGGCCGGGGGGGCGGTACGTTCGTGTTAAGGGGAATCCGAATAGTATCACCGCGATTGCAATTTGCGGGATTCGCATCGCCTCACCTCACCTGCACAGAGTTTGAATATAGCATAAGTGCACAGAATGTAGATACCCTGACGAGGGAATCTGGAACAACCCGGCCCACCCTTCGCAAAGGCGGTCAAGGAATAGGGTAACCGGAAAAGCGCAAAGCGAAATGCAGATTCCTCGTCATCCCGGTTGACGGCGGGCCGGGACTCGCTCGGAATGACAATGAGTTGGTTGGCTGAGTGGGCGGCGGTGCGAGGAGTATAGTAAGAAGTTGCGGGGGGCGAGAAAAAAGGGGATGGCAAAGGTCGTGCGGGACGAAGCTGGGTGTTGGTAAAGGCTAGACCGTATAGGACTTAGCGGATTCGAAAAGCGGCAAAATACGTGCAAGTAGGGATTGCGAAGTTGGTACGCGAGCGCGACGATATTTGTGGGGCGGAGGCCACCGAACATTCAATATATTCAATCCCGGCAAATCCCGGCACTCAGCAGTTCTACAGGGTTTTCACCGAGAGAATTTGAAAGAGCTGAGAAACGAAGTATTTGGTTGCCGGACGCGTATTCTAGCGATGAAGCCGATCGAAAGGGATGTGGGGTTCCGCTCCCGGCGGTTGGCTGAGGTTCCCCAGGACGCCCGAAGCATTGCTCCCGTACTTGAAAAGGAAGCCTTATACTTGAAGGAAATGGACCGCAGGTAAGGTGCGGCGGATGGATAAAGCAGCGAAAAACGAGAAGCGGCCGACGGTCGAGGCTGCGCCTGCGCCGACTCTCCAAGAGCGGATGAAGGCGCTGCACAACGTGCCTCCCGTGCTGGGGATGATTTGGACGTCGGCGCGGAAGAGCGTTTTTGGCGGCGTGCTGTTCCGCGTGCTGGTAGCGGTGATGCCTGCCGGCGCGCTGCTGGTGACGAAGTACATCATCGATGCGCTGACGGTCCGTTACAAAGACCATTATACGACTCCGCTGCCACATTATTTCTGGTGGCTGGTGGGCGCGGAGTTCGCGCTCGCTTGTTTCGGGATGATTTTTTCGCGGCTGGCGGATTTCTGCGAGACGAATGTCGCGGATTTATTCACGCGGTATATCGGCAAGCGGATCATGGAGCATGCGTCGACGCTGGATCTGACGTCGTACGAGGATGCGGTGGTGTACGACAAGATGGACCGTGCGCGAGTGCAAGGAACGGATCGCGTGGCGATGATTCGCGCGATGGGGCAGTTGATTCAGCAGATCATCGCGACGATTGCGTCGGCGGTGTTGGTGGTGTTCGCGGCGCCGTGGATTTTGGCGATTTTGTTTGTTTCCGTGATTCCGGCGTTCGTGGGCGAGACGCATTTTTCGTTTTTAGGGTATTCGCTGAACTTCCGGCAGACTCCCGCGCGGCGCGAGATGGATTATTTGCGGATTGTTGGCGGGAGCAAGGAGAGCATCAAGGAGCTGAAGCTGTTTGGGCTCGGGCCGTTTTTTGTGAAGCGGTACACGACGATTACGGACGAGTTGCACGAAGA
>Ga0126371_10004206_pt1 | contig 12673 bp, 12 predicted proteins | sample PanSoiMetaPlot_4_FD_110145 | JGI IMG/M metagenome (GOLD analysis project Ga0126371, IMG submission 110145) | Tropical forest soil microbial communities from Panama - MetaG Plot_4 | ecosystem: Environmental > Terrestrial > Soil > Tropical forest > Bulk soil | place: Panama | collected 2016-02-17
ACTTCGGGCAGGCCGGCGGCTCGCTCCCGACGCCTGCCTCGTTCAGCGTGCAGGGCGCAGATACCAGCCATGCCTCGCTAGGCCCGCTGAGCGCGGGAACGATCACAGCGGGCCGCTCGCTGAGGGCAGCCGACGCGAATTCCGACGTCGCCGTCATCGACTCGGGTTATGCCAAGTCGCACAAGCTGAAGGTCGGGTCTACCGTCACCGTCGTCGGGCACAAGTTCGCGGTCGTCGGTATCGTCGAGCAGCCGCAGAGCGGCAGCCCGCCGCAGGTGTATGTCCCGCTGGCTCGGGCGCAGGCGCTGGGCAAGGCTCTCGGCAAGAGCCTGAAGGGCGACGTGAACACGATCTACGTGACCGCGACCAGCGCCGCCAACATCCCAGCTGTCCAGCGCGAGATCGAGAACCTGCTGCCCAGCGCGACCGTCACCAGCGCATCCAGCCTGGCCAAGCAGGTGACGGGATCACTATCGAGCACCGCAAGACTCGCGAACGACCTCGGCCGCTGGCTGTCCATCCTCGTGCTGATCGCCGCGTTCACGGTGGCGAGCCTGCTGACAATGGCGGCCGTCGCGAGGCGGGTGCGCGAATTCGGCACGCTCAAAGCCCTCGGCTGGCGGTCCCGACGGATCGTCGCGCAGGTGATGGGTGAGTCATTGACCGTCGGCGTGATCGGCGGCGCGGCCGGAGTCGGACTCGGCTTCGCTGGCGCCGCGATCATCACCGCTGTCGCCCCGAAGTTGTCGGCTACGATCGCGGGCTCTACCGGACAGGGCGTCGCTTTTGCAGGCGCGGCCGGCGGGGGCGGCCCTCAGTTCTTCTCGCCGACGGTTCCGCACACAGTGGCCGTCCCGATGTCCGCGTCTGTCACGCTGGCCGCGCTTGTGGCGGCGGTCGTATTGGCGCTTGTTGGCGGCCTGCTCGCAGGGTCATTCGGAAGCTGGCGGATCGCCAGGCTCCGGCCAGCCGATGCGCTGGCGCGGGTCGCGTAGGCGCCGAAGGCAGAGACACAGCAGAGATACGACAGGAGAGACCAGCCATGTACCAGCTCACCGATGTAAACAAGCTCTATGCGAAGGGTCGCCACACCGTTCCCGCGGTCCGTGATCTCACACTGACTGTCGAGGACGGCCAGTGGCTCGCAGTCCAGGGAAAGACCGGACACGGCAAGTCGACCTTGCTCAATCTGCTCGGAGGACTCGACCGGCCCACGTCAGGGACGATCGAGCTCGACGGGAAAGACCTCGCCCGGCTGAACGAGGACCGGGTGACAAGGTTGCGGGCCCAGTCGATCGGGTTCATCTTCCAGACGTTCAACCTGGTGCCCACCATGTCGGCCGCCGAGAATGTCGAGGCCGCCCTGATCCCGCTCAGGGTCGGATCGGCCGAGCGCCGCAGGCAGGTGCAAGCCGCGCTCGACTCCGTCGGACTTGCCGACCGGGCCAGGCACCTGCCGGGCGAACTGTCCGGCGGCCAGCAGCAGCGGACCGCCATCGCCCGTGCGCTGGTGAAGGCGCCGAAGGTCCTGCTCGCCGACGAGCCGACCGGCAACCTCGACGAGGACACACGTGACGAGATCATCAACTTGCTCGAGAAACTCTGGCGAGAACGCGGCCTGACGCTCGTCCTGGTGACCCACGACAGCGCCATCGCGCAGCGTGCACAGCGGGTCGGCGTCATGACCAAGGGCCAGCTCAAGATCTCCTAGAGATGTCGGGAGGCGTGATATCGTGATATCACCATGCCGACGAAGCCGGGAGCCACGAAGAATCTGCTGCTGCGCCTCGACCCTGACCTGGCCGAGCGCCTGCAGACCATTGCCGAGGTCGAGGGGCGCTCAGTCTCGGAAGTAGTACGCGAGGCGATAGCCGAGTTGGTCAAGCAGCGCCGACGCGACAAGCGCTTCCTGCAATTGCTCGACGAGAATCTCGCGCGACATCGGCAGGCGATCGAGTTGTTCAGAGACGAGCGGCAGTGATCGCGCTCGAGGTCGCCGACCTCGTCATCATCGCCGGTCGGACGCTCGGGCTGGATACAGGCGAGGTACTCGACCTGATGGACCCTCAGGCAGCAGCACGGGCGCTTGACCTCTCTCGGACGGGCCTGGATCCATGCGACCCGGCTGGAAACGCCGCAGCGTTGCTGGGCGCGCTCGTCCGCGAGCGCCCACTGCGCAGGGGCAACGAGCAGGTCGCGCTCGTGGCCATGCTGCAATTCCTGGCGCTGAACGGCCGCGACGTCGATCTCGGGCCACCAGGGCACGTCAGGGACATGGTGGCCGATCTCGCGGCGGGCGCGATCGACGCAGCGGAAGTCACGAGCTGGCTCGCGCCCCGACTGCGGCTCCGCGAGCGCCGCGCGTCCGCGGTGAAGGAGGTACTGATGCGAGAGAGCCAGGCGATGCCTTTCACTGAACGCATCAAGCGGGCAACCATGCGAGGCCAGCCGAAGGGGATGTTTCAGCGTTTTACCGACCGCGCCAGACGCGTCGTGCACCTCGCGAAGGAGGAAGCCTGGCTGCTTCGGCATAACTATGTCGGCACCGAGCACCTACTGCTTGGTCTGCTCTACGAAGGCAACGGCGTCGCCGCCCGCGCGCTGGTATCGCTCGGCGTCTCCCTCGATGACGCGCGTGCGCGCGTCGAGGAGATCATCGGCCGTGGTGACATCCCTCCTAAGGCTGATGTCCCCTTCACGCCGCGAACCAGGAAGGTCCTGGAGCTATCGCTCCGCGAAGCGATGCGACTCGGGCACCACTACATCGGAACCGAGCACATCCTGCTCGGCCTGCTCCGCGAGGGCGCGGGCGTTGGAGCGCAGGTACTGACTGACCTAGGGGCCGATCACGCGAGCGTCAGCGAACGCGTGATGGACCTGCTGAACGAGCGCGAGCAAGCACGACGGCAGACCCACCTGGTGCGCATAGCCATGCCAGCCGAGCTTGTTGAGGCCGCAGAACGGCTGGACGACGTACGGCAGCGGAAGCAAGCCGCGTTCGACGGCGGCGACCTTGAGCTAGCTGCGGCCCTGCGCGAAACGGAGAGTCAGCTGCTTGCCGACAAGCTGCGGCTCGAGCGCCAGCTGACCGCCGGTACCGACTTCCAGACAGTTATCACGGAGAACGAAACCATGCACCGCGAGATTGATCGCCTGCGTGACCTGTTGCGCCAGCACGGCATCGATCCGGACAACGGCGCTGCGAAGTCCGCCTGAAGCGCGACCGTCAGTCAACCGCCGGGGGCGCTCCGAGGAATCTCCGCATCACGGGTCGGTCAGGCTTGCGCCTGGCCACGACATGGAAACCGTGCCTGGCGAAGCTCGACGCAACCCCCGGGAACAGGTTGTTGGTGTGACCAGGGATCTGCGTGTCCACGGGATACGCCTCAAGCGCCGGAGCACCGACCGCGCCAGCCGCCGCGACCGCAGCGTCGATCAGCGCGCCCATCACGCCCCGGCCGCGGTGGCCCCGCCGGACGTAAAAGCAAGGAATCGACCAAACAGGCAGGTCATCGACTGCCTCGAAGTGCCGAACGCGCGTCAGCCAGCTCAGATCGGCTCGCGGTGCCAGCTCGCACCACCCGACGGGAACGTCGCCGTCGAATGCGAGCAGGCCGGGAGAGCGGGCGGACGCGGCGAGCAGCTCGAGATCCCGCTTGTTGTCCTCGCGCGGCCTCTCCCGGTAGCGGGGCCCGATCCGCCAGTACATGCACCAGCAGCCATTCGACGCTCCAGCCGTGCCGAACAGCTCCTCGAGCGCGTTCCAACATTCGGCGGTGAGCGGACTGATGCTCAGGTCCATGACGGCGTCCGCCATTCGATTCTGTCTGCGAAGCAAGTATGCCGCCGCGCCACGGCGAGGCTGCGCCGGACTGTCAATGGCGGGTCGCCTCAGAAGGGGAACGGCCGGGTTTCCTCGACTGTCGGGAGGTTGTCTGGGAGCGCGACCTGGAAGTCGCCGACATCGGTGGTGAGGTCGCGAAGTTCCTGGCGCTGCACCGGCCTCGCGCCGATGTAGGAGGTCAGGCGCCAGACGACTCCCAGGTCGGCGTCGACGACGGCGACTGCGGCCGGGAACATCATCGCGAACGACTTGAAGCCCCTCCCGCGGGCGGCGTTGATCCGGTACGCACGGCGGCTGCCGACGTGCACCGTGCTGCCACCTGAAAGCCGGCACTGGAGCAGCCAGGACGGGTCGGCGAGTTCGCGGATGCCGCTGGACATGTCGCCGTGCGGTAGCTTCGCGGGGCCGGTGACGATCTTGTCGGAGTAGACCTGCCACCAGCGATCCCCGTCGCGCGCGATTGTCAGCGGACCGCGTGGTGGCTGATATTCGCGGTCAATCTGGTACCTGGCTTGTCCGGCGAAGCGAATGCGGGAAGTCAGGTGCCCGGTCGCTGGCTGCTCGGCGATCGCGTCCATGAGCAAGCCAAGACCGCCGAAGCCTGCCCGCCGGGCCGCCGCAGGGACCGACGAAGCCAGCGCGCCGAGGCCGACCCACTCATGCAGCGTGGCGGCGAACTCGTACGAGCCTCCGGTATGAAGCAGATCTAGCAGCTCGTCGCTCACCGGCGGGCCGTCCGGAACGCCGTCCGCCGACAGTTCGGGCGGCGGGTCATCTGGAGGGATAGCAGCCTCGAGATCCATGCCATCGTAGGGGGGCTGTCGTCTGCGCAACGGCGAGTATCTGATCCATGCTGCAAGAGCGCCCGCCGCAAGGCCGCCCGCCGTCTTGGCAGCCCACCAGGCCGGACCGAAGGATCCGCCGAGGGCCTCCCCGATGCCTTCAGCGATCCGGCTGCCGGGAGGCGGCCTGAACAGGTCTGGGTCGATGACCGGGTCGAAGTCCGCGGTGACCAGTTCGGTCACCTGCGTTTCCTCGCTGCCGTGCGGCTCGGCAATGCGGAGCAAGATCCCCAGTTCGGCGTCGACGAGTACGCGCACCGGCGCGGGCCGGTCATCCGACGGCTCGGGTCCGCGTCGGCCGCGGGGCCGTCGGGTCATCGCCACATCGAGGGCGGCACGCCCGCACGCACGGACCCGCCCCAAGACCTGCAGCTCGGAGTCCTCTAGCATCCAGGCCGGGCACAGCATGCGGCGCAGTGGCGCCTCGGGACCGCTGATCCAGTGCACAGACCCGTCAGGGTCCTCATCTTCTGCTTCGAGTTCCCAGGGGCGGCCGCCGTCGCAGCCGGTCACAAACTCCGCGCTCTGGTACCGGTAGCGCCTTCCCGGCGCTACGAGCACGGTCGAACCGTCGCTGACCTCGGCCGACATCCTCAGCCGCGTCCAGTCGGCGCGGTACAGCAAGCCAACTAGGCCATGCTCGTCACTCATCGCGGCTCCTGCTCGCAGCAGCGCCCCGTGACGAGAATACGGACACGCCGACCTATGGTGGTGACGTCAAGCGACGAGCTGTGCTGCCGGAGCCTGCAAAGTGAAGTGCCCACTTGACTATTCGCCCGGCTTGGTCAATACTCAAGCGTACGCTTAACTATACCCAATCAGCCGGACACAGGCTGGGACGCAAAGCCCGGCGAGGCAACCAGCGAGACTCAGGAGAAGCAATGACCGATCGTTCCGTCATCCACGACACGTTCTCGATCGAGCGGACCTACCCGGCTGCGGTGTCCAGGGTGTTCGCTGCGTTTGCATCGGCGAAGACCAAAGCTGCCTGGGGCGAGACCGACGGCCTGGAGCCCGCAGAAGGCGAGGCAGGCATCGACGAGTTCGACTTCCGCCCGGGTGGCCGGGAGCGGTTCGGCCACAAGATTCAGGGCACGACGTACCGATACGACGCGCTGTACTACGACATCGTGCCTGACCAGCGGATCGTCTACAGCTATGAGATGTACGCCGACGACGCCAGGATCTCGGTGTCGGTCGCCACCATCGAGTTCGCCAAGAGCGGTGACGCCACTGCGCTGACTTGGACCGAGCAGGGCGCCTACCTGGACGGCATCGACGGGCCGCAGGCGCCGGCGCTGCGCAAGGGTGGCACTGCAGAGATGCTCGACGGCCTGACCCGGTACTTGGCCAACCAGCCGGCGAGCTGACCCGGCGTCTGACCCAGCCGGGCGTGCATGTCGGACTACAGCCGACTCGTCTATCCGATCGCTGGCCTGTGCGAACATGGTCCGCTATGAGGATTAGGCATCAAGTCGTGACTTTCGACGCTGCCGATCTCGCGGCCGAAAGCAGTTTCTGGGCTGGGGTGCTCGGCGGCACGGTCGCCGCTGAGGACGACTGGCACATGGTGATGGTCGACGGCAATCCGCGGGTGGGCGTTCAGCTCGCACCAACCCACGTCCGGCCCGAGTGGCCGCATGGAATGCCTCAGCAAATTCACCTCGACCTGTGGGTTGATGACCCGAAGGCGGCTCACGACGAAGTCATGACGCTGGGCGCAACACTGCTCAAGCCAGCAAAAGACTCCGCCGACGACTTTCAGGTCTACGCAGACCCTGCCGGGCACCCGTTCTGCATCTGCTGGGTCATCACGCAGTAGCGTCGGACCGCGACGGCTTCCGGGCTGCGCGAGCTTCAGCCAGGAATTCGGCCATTGCTAAGCAGCAAGGCAACGGCCGATACTCCCAAAGTGGGGGATCGCGCCGCTTTTCCAATGCGCGGATTGGAATGCGATGGGATGACGAGCCAGAATTTCTCAGCGTCAAAGGTGCCACTGGGACTCGGCTCAGGTTCGCGGCTCGTCGGCTATGAGCTTGAGGAGCAATTCGGCGAAGGCAGCATGGCGGTGGCCTTCCGCGCACGAGGAGCGGCTTGGCCGGACGGTGGCGCTCCAGGTACTCGCGCGGCCTTGGCGCGGACCAGGGGCTTTGGGCGGCTCACCTAGCCGATATCGGTACATTCCTCGCGTCCGGCGAAACCACTCCCGGCGCATGCCGCGGATTCCTGCCGTGGTGATGGTCCCCGCGTGCACCGAACCGTCGAGCTGCTGGTTATACCCTTGCGCCAGTGACCGGTTGCACCGCGGCCGGACGTGGAGTTGACGGAACAGGGAGGCCATGGATCCCGCCGATCTGACGGCGGTCGCGCTGCTGGCTGAGCCGACTCGCCGACGGCTTTACCTGTACCTGCGCGAGCGCCAGGAACCGGTAGGGCGAGAGGAGGCCGCGCGCCACGCCGGGGTCAAGCCACGGCTCGCGGCCTTCCATCTGGACAGGATGGCCGAGGCGGGCTTGCTTGAGGTCGAACATCGTCGGCTCTCTGGCCGGACTGGCCCAGGTGCGGGCCGGCCGGCGAAAGTTTACTCGGTCTCATCGCGGTCAATTTCTCTGCAGATTCCGCAGACACGGTATGCGCTCGCAGCTTCAATGATGGCCACTGCCTTGTCTGCCGGCGACTCGGGCGCTGGCGGTGCCGAGTCGCTGCAAAACGTCGCTACCGCTGTCGGCGGAAATCTCGGCGACGAAATTCGGCGGCAGGTGTCGAAGAAGGGCGCTCGGCTAGAAGCAGTCCAGCGCACACTCAGGCAGCTGGGATACGAACCGCAGGTAGAGGAGTCCGGTGAATGGACGATGCGCAACTGCATCTTCTCTGACTTGTCCAAGTCACATCGTGAGCTCATCTGCCCGATGAACGCCGCGTTCGTCCGCGGCCTGCTCGGCAGCGCGCGTATTCAATCGCTTCACGTCGAAAGGCGTACGGCAAACCCGGACTGCTGTGTCCGGCTCACCTGCCAGTAGGCCGCTCCGGTTAGCAGCTCGCCCGCTCGCGGACGGCGTCGCATCAAAGAGTCCGGCTAGCACGCTCACCAGGTCGCCGTCGGCGGCTTCTGCGGCGGCGCGCAGCGCGAGTGTGGGCTTGTGGACGAGGCGGTGCACGGTCTTCAGCAGCACCCGCTCCATAACCGGGCGGACCTCGGTCGGCAGTTCGCCCGCGATTCGCGCCAACTCTTCCCGGGCGATGTTTTCGGCAGCGCCGCGCATGCGGTGCAACGCGGCGGCCGCTGACCTGCCTGAGAGCCAGCGTAGGTAGCGCCGCAACTCAGTCTCTATGATCTCCTCGGTGGCTGCCACGTCGCGGATGAGGTCGTCGGCATGACTCATCCCATCGGATCGGAGGTCGGCCAAGTCGATCAGCCGTATCCAGGGCAGCGCTCGTACAGCTGGATCGACATTGCGCGGCATGGACAGGTCCACCAGAGTCAGCTGTCCGGCGCCGGCCGCTCGGGCCGACCGCAACGTGTCGGCACCGACAAGCGGGTGCGGGGAGGTGGTGGCGAGGATCGCGATGTCGCTCGTCACTAGGCAATCAGCGAGGTCGGCGATGTCGGCCTCTGTCGCACCCGTGTCGGCGAATCGATGGGCACGCCGACGAGTGCGGCTGCAGACAGTAACGACCGCCTCCAGCTCAACCGCACGCGACACGACGATGGAAGCGACCTGACCCGCTCCGACCACAAGGAGGCGCTTGCCGGCAAGCGTGCCTCCGCTGGACGTGGTGACTGCATCGACCGCCACGCTTGCGACCGATCGAGTGGCGGCCAGAACAGACGTTCGCTGTTGCCGCTTCCGAGAAACGCTGATCGCTGTGTCCATCAAGCGCCGGAGCTCGACATCGCCGCCATTGACAGCCCGGCTGATGTCCGCGGCGGCCCGCACCTGTCCGGCGATCTCGGTTTCACCGAGCACGAAGGACTCGAGGCCGCTGGCCACCCGTAGCAAGTGGCGGGCAGCCGCCTCGCCACGGTAGGTCCTCGCCGCAGGGCTAAGGACGCGGCTGGGGATGCCCCGATCCAGAGCTAGTGCCGCCAGGAGTGCCGCTTGGTCCGGCTCGGCCGACCAGGTCGCATAGACCTCGGTGCGCTGACAGGTCGACAGCACCGCGACGGCACGGGCCCGGCTGTTGGCGCGCAAGGACGTCAGGCGCCCGGCAAGTTCTGAAGGTGAGTAGGAAAGCCGTTCGAGCACGTCGAGCGATACGTGACAAGCGGTGATCGACAGACAGCTGAGCCCGGTCATCAATGTTCCCGACTCCGGGCCAGCACGAGTAGGGTCGCAGCGGCGGTCCGGTATGAGCCGAAGGGCGCGGCGGCAAGGTAGGCGCTGAAATCATGTGCGGCTGCCCGGGGTCGCCGCAGGCCAATCATGTTGATCAGGCCGCGCACGTACAGGGCTTCTGGGTAGTTCGGATCAGCCGCGAGCACACGGTCAACCATGGCCTTGCCCACAGTCGGCCGGCCGGCGTCGAAGGCGAGCAGGGCCAGATTCGTGTTCGCCTCGGCGTTTGTGGGATCGAGCCGTGTGACTGCCAGGTACTCCACTGCAGCCAGCTGACTGGAACCTGCGGCTGCGTAAGCCTCCGCCAGCGTCAGGTGCGCGCTCAAATCCTTCGGGTTCTGTCTCACGAGCGCCTCGGCCTCAGCTACCGCGGCAAGCTCTGAGGAGGTTGGTGACCGGTGGCCGGATTGAGACGGCTGGGCATTGCCGCTCGGGCTACCTACCGCCGGGGTCAGCCCGGCCACCGAGTTACCCGTGATTGTCTGCCCGGGGTGACGGGAGGAAACCGCGCTAACGAGTAGGATCGTGACGCTCGCGGCAGCTGCGCCCAGCGCCAGCAGCGTCGCGGTCCTCCGACGCCAAGGCCTAGCACCACCGCCGGCGTCAGGGCCTTGAGACGGACCGAGGGTTATCGATCCGTACCGTGCGCTGGACGCGACTGCCACGTTGCCCGCCCGGCCCCGGGTGTGCCGGTGCATGATGGCGGCTTCTCGCTCGACGGGATCACGGAGCCTGGCGTGATCATCCTGCGTCAGCCTCCCGGCTCCGAGGTCGTCGTCGAGATCGCGTAGCTGCCGCAGCAGCTGGCGACGGTGAAAGTCATCCGCAGTTTGGGTCGGTACTTGCAGGCCGCGGTCGGTAACTGAGAACGGCCGCAGGAGCACCAGCCCGACGACGAAGGTCAGCCCGCCGCTGATGAGCACGACGGTCATCCCTCCTCCTCGCGCAACCGGGCGACGGCCTTGGCCACTGCGCGGCGCTGCCGCTCAGACAGTTGCGGCGGGTCGGCTCCGGGCGGATACGGGTTGGACGCACGCAGCCAGCGGCGTAGCAAAATAGACGCGGTGATCAAGCCAGCGGCCAGAGCGAGCCATGGCACGTAGTACACGGCACCGGCCATGCCTTGATTGGGCGGGGACATGAGCACCGAGGCGCCGTAAGCAGCGACGAAATCCGCGCGGATCTGATCCGGGGACTCGCCCGCGCCGAGTTTCTGCGCAATCTCCTGACGCATTTGCTGCGCGAGCGGAGCGGGCGAGTCTGCGACGGACAGGTCCTTGCAGATCGGGCAGTGGAGCCCGGCCGCAATCTCATGCACCTGCTGGGCCCGGCTGGCCGGAGGGTGGCGGCCCACCGCAACGATGAGCAGCGTGGCTGCGGCGGCCGTCAGCGCGACCAGCACCAGTAGCCCGGACAGGCCCGTCCGGGCTCGTCGCAATGCCCCGGCGGCGCTCATCGGGCGCTCGCGAGCAGCACCGAATTGATCTCGCTGGCGAGAGCGGGCGCGGCGATCGGCCCGATGACTCGGTAGACGACGCGACCGGACTGGTTCACCACGAACGTCTCTGGAACCCCCCGCAGACCGTAGGCCAGCGCAGTGCGCGAATTCGTGTCCTCGACGACCGGGTACGTCAGGCCAGCGGTGCGGACGTAGGCGCGGGCGTTGCCGATGTTGTCTTCAAAATCGATGCCGATCACGACCACGCCGGAGTCCCTGACCTGCTGCCAGATTTGGTCCAGAGCAGCCTGCTCGACCTTGCACTCCGCGCACCATGAGGCCCAGAAGTTGATGACCACGACCTGCCCCTTCAGCTTAGAGAGCGTCACCGGCGGCCCGTCCAGCTGAGGCAACGTGAAATTCGGCGCCGCGCGGCCGAGTAGCGGGGAGGCGATCAACGATGGATCCCTGCCCAGCCCAGTCGCAAGGAAGGCGACGATGACCGCAACGGCGGCGACGAGGCCAGCTAGCAGCGGCGTCCGGCGACCGGTAATCCGCGGCCTCATGGGACACCTACTTCGACGGCACTACGCCCATGGACCGCGCTGGCGCTCTTGTCAACACCGGAGTTCCGTCGGCGCCGGACCGGCCACGCTGCCGCGAAACCGCCGAGCGCCATCACCAGACCGCCGAACCACAGCCAGTTCACGCCGGGGTTGCGATAGAAGCGAAAGGTAGCCGAGCCACCGTTGTCCTGCAGCGAGATCAGCGATGCGTAAAGGTCCCAGACAATCCCCCGGCGGATCGACGGCGAACCGATCGGCTCGCTGGCAGCCGGGTACAGGTTCATGCGCGGGTCGAGCCAGCCTGCCGCGTCGCCGGACAGATTCGTGACGGACACCGTCGCGGTGAGCACGATGCGCTGCGGCTGCCGGTCCGCACTCAGACCCGTATACCGCAGTACCTGACCCCCGAACTCGGTACTCTGGCCGGTCTTCAAGGTGGCCTGAGCCTGCTGGCCCAGACTGGATGACGCGGTGATGCCGGCGGCTGCCAGGGCGAGACCCATGTGCACGATCAGGCCTGCGTGCCTTCGCCGTCCTCTGACCAGGGCGCGCACCGCGCCCCCGCGCACGCCATGCCGACCGATCGCCAGCCCGCTGAGGATCTCCTGACCGCTTGTGACGAAAACGAGCACGGCCAGCCCGAACCCGGCGATGGCCGCGACCTGGTCGACGCCCGCCCACGCGGTGGCGATCACGACGATGGCTGCCGCAGCGGCGGGCACGCGTAGCCGGCGCAGGGCCCGTGACCGGTTGGTGGCGCGCCAGGGCAGCAACGGTGCCGTGCCGGCGAGCAGCAGGATCAGCAGGAACACCGGGGTTACCGAGCTGCGGAAGTAGGGACCGCCGACGGTCACTTGCTGGCCTGATTCGGCTTGGACGACGAGCGGGAAAGTGGTGCCCAGCAGGATGATCGCGGCGGCGGCGAGCAGCATCACGTTGTTGGCGACGAATGCCCCTTCGCGGGAGATCGCCGAGGTCAGGCTTGAAGGCGTGCGGAGTTCCGGCAAGCGCCAGGCCACGAGGCCGAAGCCAGCCAGCAGCACCAGCGCCAAGAACGCCAGATAAGCCGGCCCGACCGACGTTTGCGCGAACGCATGCACTGAGGACAGCACGTTGGCGCGGGTCAGGAATGTGCCGAACGTCATCAGCGAGAACGCGCCTATGACCAGGGCAATGTTCCACAGCCGGGCCATGCCGCGCCGCTCCTGCAGCATGACCGAGTGCAAAAACGCGGTTGACACCAGCCAGGGCAAAAGTGCGATGTTCTCCACCGGGTCCCAGGCCCAGTAGCCTCCCCAGCCGAGCACCGAATACGACCAGAGCGCACCCAGCAGCAGCCCGACGGTGAGGAAGCACCACACCACGAGCGTCCACCTGCGTATGAGCGAGACCCACTGATCCAATCCCTGGCCGGCGAGCAGCGCCGCGATGCCGAATGCGAAGGGCACGGTGAAGCCGATGAAACCGAGGTACAGGAACGGCGGATGGACCGCCATCAAGGGATGGTTCTGCAGCAACGGGGCGGGGCCTCTGCCGTCCGCCGGCGGATTCGTCAGGCTGGCGAATGGCCTCGCCGGACCGTTGATCAAGATCAGGTAGAACAGCTGGACCGCAAAAAGGACGCTCAGCGCGTACGGGAACGTCGG
>Ga0126371_10004207_pt1 | contig 12671 bp, 13 predicted proteins | sample PanSoiMetaPlot_4_FD_110145 | JGI IMG/M metagenome (GOLD analysis project Ga0126371, IMG submission 110145) | Tropical forest soil microbial communities from Panama - MetaG Plot_4 | ecosystem: Environmental > Terrestrial > Soil > Tropical forest > Bulk soil | place: Panama | collected 2016-02-17
ATGCCCTGCTCTTCGAGCTCTTTCACGAGCGAGGCTTCGTTGTAGCGCGGAGGCGGCTCGGTGTAATGCTGCTCGGGCTTGAGTTCATTCAGCTTGAGCGACTGGCCTTCATCGAGCGCGGGCAGTTTGTTGGCCAGCGCTTCATCGTCTTCATCCTTCTTGTCTTTGGACTCTTCATAGACTTTGAGGAAGCCATCGAACTTGAGCACTGATCCGGTCACACGGAAGTCATAGCTGCGATCGGCTTTTGCGACAATATCGACGGTTGTCTGGTCGAAGATTGCAGGCGTCATCTGCGAAGCGACGAAGCGCTGCCAGATGAGCTTGTAGAGCTTGTACTGCTCATCGCTCAGGTAGCGGCGAATCTCGTCCGGATGATGGTTTACGTCAGTTGGGCGAATGGCTTCGTGCGCATCCTGCGCGTCCTTTTTGGACTTGAAGGCATTGGGCGCAGCGGGCAGGTAGGCATCGCCTAGTTTTGTTTTGATCCACTCGCGGACATTGGTGATGGCCTCGGGCGCGACGCGGGTCGAGTCGGTACGCATATAGGTGATGAGGCCGACGGTTTCGCTGCCGATTTCGACGCCTTCATAAAGGCGCTGGGCGACACCCATGGTGCGCTTGACGTTGAAACCGAGACGCCGCGAGGCGTCCTGCTGAAGCTTGCTGGTGGTGAAAGGGGCTGTCGAGTTGCGTTTGCGCTCTTTGCGGTCCACGCTGCTGACTGACCATGCGGCTTTCTTCAATTGCGCGATGACTTCGTCGGTGATCTTCTGGTCAGGCAGAGATGGCGCATCAACTGTCTCGACGCGAGCGCGCTGGCCATCGATGCCGACGAAGCGGGCGGTGAATGGAGTTGACTTTTGTGCTTCAAGATCAGCGTCAATTGTCCAATATTCGACTGGATTGAAGGCCTTGATTTCGCGCTCGCGCTCAACGACAAGGCGTACGGCGACTGTCTGCACCCGGCCTGCGGAGAGGCCGCGGCGGACTTTATCCCACAGCAGGGGGGAAACCTGGTATCCGACAATACGGTCGAGGACGCGCCGCGTGGTTTGCGCGTCTACGAGATGTGAGTCAACCTTCCGCGCGTGCTGGAAGGCGTCCTTGACGGCCTTTGGCGTGATCTCGTTAAAGGTGACGCGATGGATGGCGTTCTTCTTGACGACTTTGCTCAACTCGTCGGCAAGGTGTGACGCGATGGCCTCGCCTTCGCGGTCGGGATCAGGCGCGAGATAGACAGAGTCGGACTTCGACGCGAGCTTCTTGAGGCGGTCAACGACTTTCTCTTTGCCGGGGATGACGATCAGTTCCGGCTCGAAGGTCCCGTCTTCAAGATCAACACCGATTTTGTTTTTGGGCAGGTCTTTGATGTGACCGATGGTGGCTTCGACCGTGTAGTCCTTGCCCAGATATTTGTTGATCGTCTTGGCTTTCGCGGGGGACTCGACGATCACAAGTGATTTGCTCATGGTTTTCCTTCAATACACCTAAGGGCGATAACCCGGGGCTAAAGCCCCTGGATGTTTCGCGCCTATTCACCGGGCTGAAGCCCAGTGCTTCTACCTTTAATCCAAACTGCGACGAATTTCTATGGAAGCTATCATGGTTTGCCGCGAGGAATCCAGCACAGCGGCAAAAGTCCAGATCCTAGAAAACCATCCCTCAGCGGCTAAAGCCGCGCTTGTTCACTACGTTTACGGCACGGCTGAAGCCGTGCCCTTACGAAACAACTACTTTCCTTCAGTATTCTCTGGAGTCTTGTCAAAACGTTTTGACGTAGTTCTTGCCCGGAAGTTGCTTGATGCGTCCTGCAAGCTCCAGTTCAAAGAGCGCGGTAAATACCTCCGATGAACTTAGCTCAGGCTCCAGCTTTTCCATGATCTCGTCAAGTTGCAGGGCCTCGTCGTGGCGAAGCGCGCTCATGACGCGAGTCTCGGCAGGCGGCAGGGGAGCTTCCTCAAATAACGATGCAGCAGATGGCCCTTTCGATGCAAGCTCCCATCCGGCTTCAAGCTCGACGCGGATTTGCGCGGGCAGGTCTTCCCAGATGTCTTCCCAGGTTGCGGTGAGCTTAGCACCCTGCTTAATCAATGTGTTAGGGCCCCAGGCATTCTTGGTGGTGACATTGCCGGGAACGGCGAAGACGTCGCGGTTCTGCTCAAGCGCGCAGCGTGCGGTAACGCGCGTGCCGCTGTGCTCGCCTGCTTCAACTACGAGCACGCCGAGACTCATTCCACTGATGATGCGGTTACGCTTGGGGAAGTTTTGCGGCGCGGGGAAGGTGCCCATTGGGAGTTCTGAAACAATGACGCCGCCGGTTGAAACAATCTGCTCGGCGAGCGATTTGTTTTCCTTGGGGTAGATGACATCAATGCCTGTGCCCCATACTGCGATGGTTTTGCCCTTTGCCGCAAGCGCTCCTTTGTGCGCGGATGTATCGACACCGCGGGCCATGCCGCTGAGGATGACGAGTCCGCGCGCGGCGAGATCGCGCGAAAGCATCTCGGCCATGCCTGATCCGTACGGCGTGGGATGGCGCGTGCCGACGACAGCGATTGCAGGTTTCGACAGAAGAGTTGCATCGCCGCGTATCCATAACAGGGCGGGTGCGTCGAAGATTTCGCGCAGGCGTTCCGGGTAATCGGCGTCGTTGTAAGTGAGGAATGAAGCGCCTGATTTGTTAAGTGATTCGAGTTCCGCGTTTGCAGCGTCCAGAGCTTTGCCGTCCGCGATGTGCTGCACAGCTGCGGCAGGGAATTGCAGCGCTTCGAGTCCGGTGAGCGGGAGGCGGAGTATTTCTTCGGCTGATCCGGCGTCGCGCATGGTGCGCAGGATGCGGCGTGGTCCAAGGCCGGGAGTGAGCGCGAGCGCCAGCCAAGCGAGGCGCTCCTGGTCTACGGGTTCGGTGTTGGGCAGCAGAGGTTCAGCATGTGTGGCCAAGATGCGAGTGCCTTTTGATGATGAATCTGGTTTGTGGATTTGCTCGGAGAGTAGACGCGGCCTGACGTGAAGTCAAGTTACCGAGGCGTTGTTACACTGACAAGTGCGCCATTTGAAGATTGCTGCCATTAACTTTCTCAATCCCGCCCCGCTGATGTGGGATTTTGAGCATGAGCCAGACAAGAGCCGTCTGGCGGAACGCTATTCCATTCATCAAACTACGCCGGCAGAGTGTGCCGATGAGATGGATCAGGGAACTGCGGACATTGGGTTGATTCCTGTGGCAAGTCTTGCTTTTGCGCCATCCTTGGCTGTTATTCCGGGATGCGCCATCGCTTCGCTGGGTGATATTCGGTCGATTCTTTTGGTCGTGCGCCATGCGGACGGCGTGAGGGGCGCAGGCAAGGTTGCTCTGGATACCTCGTCGCGGACCTCAGCCGTTTATACACGGATTCTGTTTCACAAATACTGGAATGCTGGGGCTGAGTTCGTTTCACATAAGCCTGATCTGGAGGCGATGCTGAAAGTTGCTGATGCGGCGCTGCTGATTGGCGATCCGGCATTGCTGGCGCTTGAAGATCGCGCGGCGCGCGCGCAGCGCACAGGCGAGAAGCTGGCGTATCTCGATCTTGGCCGTGAGTGGCGGGCGCTGACGGGATCGGCGTGGGTGTCGGCGTTCTGGGCGGTACGTCCGGAGGGGCTGCGCGAGGCGGGCGTGAGCGCTCAGTCGGTAACGCGCGACTTTCAGCAGTCGCGGGACAACGGGCTGGCGCACATCGACGATTTGGTTGCGGAGTGGTCTGCGCGGCTGACTGTGCCTGCGGCGACTATTCGTACATATTTGACGCGGAATATTCACTATCATCTCGACAATGCGTGTCTTGAGGGGTTGCAGATCTTTTATCGCTATGGGGTGGAATGCGCCGCGTTGACGGCAGTCCCTGAGCTGCGGTTTCTGTAAATATCGGCAGACGCGAAGGAACAAAGGCGCGTCCAAGATTGCGTGGGCTATCTTCAGAAAGCGGCGCAGCATCATTCGCACAGTCATGGTTTGCCTCTGCCGCGCTGGCTTATTCATTTCGGCGCTCTGGGCATATTTGCGGTGTCCGCGCTTGACGCGTCGGTGGTTCCGCTTCCGATTCCAGGCAGCACGGACGTGCTGATTCTGCTGTTGTCAGCGAGGCACAGCACTCTATGGGTGCTGGTGCTGGCGGGCGTTTCGGGGAGTCTGGTGGGCGGGTATCTGACATGGGGCGCCGGGAAAAAAGGCGGCGAGTCCATGCTGGAAGGGCACGTCCCGAAGCGTTTTTATTCGCGCCTGAAGAACTGGGTGAAGCAGCATGGAGTGGTTAGCGTATGCACCGCCGCCGTTCTGCCGCCGCCGATTCCGCTGCTTCCGTTTCTGCTTGCGGCAGGCGCCTTGGGGGTCTCGCGCAGGCGGTTTCTATGGTCGTTCGGGCTGGCGAGAACGGCGCGATACAGCCTGGTTGCATGGCTAGGCGTGACCTATGGCAGGCGCGTGCTGCGGCTGTGGTCGCGGTATCTGTCAGGTTGGGCGGATGTGATCCTGTGGTCGTTTATCGGGTTGCTTGTTGCGGCGGTTGCGTTTGGGATTTGGAAGTACCGGCATGATCGGCGGGGCTCTCGGCGGGTACATGCTGGTGCTTCGTGAGCAATGACATTAGGTTGAGCGGGACGGTGGCTTAATTTTTCAGTTGCAAGTGAGAACAGAAAAATGCGTGTCCCTCCGATCGCTTTGCTACTGTAGGGATGACAAATCAATTTGTGATATCGCTCAAATTTCCCAGCGGAGCAGGGCGGCGCCGGTGGTGAAGCCTGCGCCTACGCTGGCGATGAGGACGAGGTCATTTTTCTTGAGTCGGCCCTCTTCGCGCGCGGTCTGCATGGCGATGGGGATGGTGGCGGCAGTGGTGTTGCCGTAGCGGTCGATGTTGATGATGACGCGATCGAGCGGCATACCGAGGCGCTCGGCGGTGGAGAGGATGATGCGCTTGTTGGCCTGGTGCGGGATGAAGCAGCCGAGGTCGGCGCCGGTGATGCCGCAGCGGGTCAGCACTTTTTCCGTTGCCTCCGCCATTTTGCGGACAGCGTATTTATAGACAGCCTGCCCGTCCTGACGAACGTAGTGCATCTTCTTCGCCACCGTTTCTGCCGATGACGGATTGAGACTTCCGCCACCGGGCATATAAAGCGAGCAGCCACCGGAGCCGTCAATTTCATGCAGGTAATCGACCATGCCGATCTCGCCTTCTTCGGCGGGCTCGATGAGCACTGCGCCTGCGCCATCGCCGAAGAGGATGCAGGTAGCGCGGTCGGTGTAGTCGAGGATCGCAGACATGGTGTCGGCGCCGATGACGAGCACTTTCGAGTGCGCACCGGATTCGACCAGTTTGAAACCTGTCTGCAGGGCATAGACAAAGCCGGAGCAGGCGGCAGAAAGGTCGAATCCCCATGCGCCTTTTGCTCCGAGTTTGTCCTGAACGAGACATGCCGTTGCCGGGAAGAGCATGTCTGGCGTAACGGTGGCGACGATGATGGCCTCGACCTCGGTTGGCTCGATGCCGCGTTCGGCCAGACATTGTTTTGCCGCTTCGACGGCCATGTCGCTGGTGCCTTTCCCTTTTTCGAGGATGTGCCGCTCGCGGATGCCGGTGCGCTCAACGATCCACTGATCGTTGGTATCGACCATTTTTTCCAGATCGGCGTTAGTCAACAGGCGGGGAGGAACATAGGTTCCGAGGGCAGTGATTTTTGCGCGTCGAGACGTGGTAGGACGCACGGTAAGGCTCAAGGCTCATCTCCATCTACTGCAAAGTAAAGACTATTTTCTATGAGGGTGCGCTTCGATGTCTATGAAAGGTGTGATCACGGCGCGCGGAAATTGTAAAAGTTCTGTGTCAGATGAGGCGGAAATCAACATGTACCGGGCGACCTACTGCGCACACACTAGCCCGTTACCGTTGCTCCCTTCCGGGCCTGGCGGGATTGGCGGGATTGAGTCGCGTAGGACCCGGCACACTTGTGATGATACCACCTTGACGGGGAGGAGTGTTGGCATCGCTGGAAAGCTCACCGCAGAGGACGCTAAGGTTTCGCAGAGGTTCGCAAAGGAGTCCTTTCACCACTGAATACGCAGTGATTTTACATGCCATCCGGTAAAATAAGAGAGTGAGTGAAACGCTTCTTGATGACGCCTGTGTAAGCGTCATCGAATCCCCGAAAACCGAAAAACCGACGCCTCGCCTCAAGGTAGGCTTTGTGAGCCTGGGCTGTCCCAAGAACCTGGTGGACAGCGAAGTGATGATGGGCCTGCTCGACCGGGCCGGCGCGCAAATGACCGCGTCTCCGGAAACCGCCGATGTTCTGGTGGTGAACACCTGCTCGTTTATTGATACGGCCAAACAGGAATCGGTGGACACGATTCTGGAGATGGCACAGTACAAGACAGCGGGAAAAGCGCAGAAGCTGATTGTTGCCGGATGCCTGGTCGAGCGCTACCGTAACGAGATCCAGAAGAACATTCCTGAAGTCGATGCCGTTGTCGGGACCGGAGAGCTGGAAAAGATTCTCGAGGCAGCGGGGCTGGATGCTCCGGTGATTGCCGCTCCGCAGCCTGCATCTCCGTTCAACATTCTTTCCGCAACGGCAGCGGCGCGCGCGGAAGGCGAGCTGCGCGAATCGCAGGGACGCTTTGCACGTAAAGAATGGGGCGGGGCTGATGCTGCGCTGCCGCAGTATCTTTACGACCACACTACGCCGCGCCTGCTGGCGACACGCGGCCCTTCAGCGTACATCAAGATTGCGGAAGGCTGCGACCACCCGTGCAGCTTCTGCGTGATTCCCAACCTGCGCGGCAAGTTCCGCTCTCGGCACTTTGAGTCGGTTGTGGCGGAGGCGGAAAGGCTCGTATCGCAGGGAGTGCAGGAAATTACGCTGATTGGGCAGGACACGACCTGTTATGGCGAAGACCTCGGGTTGAAGGATGGTCTGGCCATGTTGTTAGATAAGCTGGCCTGCATCGAAGGTTTGCACTGGCTGCGTTTTCTTTACGCCTACCCCAACAAGATTACGGGACGGTTGCTGGAGACCATCGCGAAGCACGACAACATCTGCAAGTATCTTGATGTTCCGCTGCAACATGCATCGGGGCCGGTGCTGAAGAGCATGAAGCGCGGCGCCAATGCCGATATTTTTCTGAAGACGATTGAGAAAGTCCGCGTCGCCGTCGCCGGTATTGCGCTGCGAACTTCGTTCATCGTCGGCTTTCCGGGCGAGACGGATGCGGATTTCGAGACGCTTTCAAATTTCGTTCGTGAGGCGCGTTTCGACTGGCTTGGCGTTTTTGGCTACTCCGATGAAGAGGGGTCGGGCGCATTTTCGCTCGATGAGAAAGTTCCGGCGAAGGTGATTGAACAGCGCAAGCGCGCACTGATGCGGCTGCAAAAGGGCCTGAGCAAGAAGGCCAAGCAGCAGTGGGTTGGCAGAACGATGAGCGTTCTTGTGGAAGGCGAATCCGCCGAGACGCCGCTCCTGTGGGAAGGCCGCTCGCAGTTTCACGCGCCTGAGATTGACGGCACAGTCTATATCAACGACTTTGGGCCGCTGGAAGCGATTGCGCCGGGACGCTTCTATGAATGTGAGGTTACAGAAGCGCACGACTATGATGTGGTTGCGCGCGTACTTTCTGAAGCATGAATAAGAAGGCCCCCAAGAAAAACCGCATTTTGCGTTGTCCTACCTGCCGGACGCTGGTGACGGCGAGCAGTGAGGATTTCCCATTTTGCAGCGATCGCTGCCGGCAGATCGATCTGGGGAAATGGGCGAGCGGTGCTTACCGGATTTCCTCGCCGGTGCTCGATCCTGAAGTGTTGGAAGACTTGAAAGGATTGAAGCCGGGCCGCAGCCATGACGACGAAGAGTAAGACCCTCTGGGCGTGGGCTGCAGCTACGTTCTTAGGCGCGGGATTTGGAAAGCCAGGACCGGGAACGTGGGGATCAGTTGCGGCTGCTCTGATTTGGTTTGCGGTTGTGCATTTCGCACACCTTTCTACAGCGCAAACAGCCATAATATCCATCATCGGCGCGGTGCTGGCGCTGCTGATCGGCATTCCTGCGGCAACCATTGTTGAACGGGAGAGCGGACGCGAAGATCCCGGTTATGTGGTGCTGGACGAGGTTTGCGGGCAGTGGATTGCGCTTGCTGCTGCGCCGGCAGACTGGGCTCATGTGTTGCTGGCATTGCTCCTTTTCCGGTTGTTCGACATCCTAAAGCCGTGGCCTGCGCGTCAATTAGAGCAGTTGCCCGGCGGCGGCGGCATTATGCTCGACGATGTCGCGGCGGGAATTTACGCATTGTTGGTATTTCTTCTGATACATCACTGGTGGTAATGTTCTGCTTCGAAGAGAATAGGAAATGAGTCGCTGGTTTCGAGATATGGCCCGAACGACAAGAGCGGACCCTTCAGACACGCCGAGAATCGACACGGTGGCGCCGCCCGCGTCGCTGCCGGGCGGAGAAGTGGAGCTAGCCGGCTCGAATCTGGGTCCGCTGGCGACGCGCCAGCCGGTGGCGATGCTGGGCCAGTTGTCCGCGCCGGTGCTGTTGAGCCGCGGCAGGCGCATGAAGGTGCGCGTTCCTGATGAGGCGGAGAGCGGACCGCTGCAGATATTGCAGAACGGCGCGCAGAGCAATTCCATCAGGCTGCTGGTGGCGGGAATGATTGCGACGGATGTTCATATGGTCGCAAACCCTGCGGTTGACGCAGAGGGCAATATCTACGCCACGCTCTCCGGTTCCAGAGGCCAGAGCACGCCGGTTTCGGTATACCGCATCGGTTCAGACGGGGAAATGCGTCCGTTTGTCACGGGCATCATAAACGCGAGCGGGCTGGCGCTCGATCCAGAAGGTTTTCTGTATGTCTCGTCGCGCAATGACGGCACTGTCTTTCGCGTTTCACCGAACGGCATCTATACGCAATTTGCCGAAGGCATGGGGGTTGCAACGGGAATCGCGTTCGACTCGGAGCAGAACCTGTATGTGGGCGACCGCAGCGGCACGATCTTCAAGATCGCTCCGGATCGGCAGATTTTCGTTTTTGCCACGTTGGAGCCAAGCGTGGCGGCATATCATCTCGCGTTTGACCGCGATGGAACGCTCTATGTAACTGGCCCGACGACATCGAGTTTCGACGCCGTGTATGCGATTGATCGCGATGGCAATTCACGCGTTTTCTATCGCGGGCTGGGCCGCCCACAGGGGTTGGCATTGGACATTGCGGGCAATCTTTATGTCGCGGCTTCATGGCACGGACGGCGGGGAGTGGTGCGCATTACTCCATCAGGAGAAGCGTCCCTCGCAGTGGCTGGGTCGGGAATTGTAGGGCTTGCCTTTGCCCCTGGAGGCGACGTGATTCTGGCAACCAACACTGCCATGTATCATTTAGCTTTGGGAGTAGAAGGATTGCGCTTCTTCTGACCATTGCTCTGCCCTCCGCACTTGCATGAAATGTGAAATTATCGCCATCGGCTCCGAGCTGCTGACGCCTTTCCGTCAGGACACGAACTCGCTCTATCTCACGGAGCGGCTGAACGGGCTGGGCGTCGAGGTTGCGTTCAAGACCATTGTCGGCGACCGCAGAAAAGACCTGACGAATGCGATTCGCACTGCGCTGGGGCGGGTGGACATCGTAATTACGATGGGCGGCCTTGGTCCGACGGAAGATGACTTGACGCGCGAAGCCTGGGCCGATGCGCTGGGCATTGAGCTGAGGCGTGACGCTGATATTGTCGGGCATCTCTATGTGCGCGCGGCGGAGCGACGCTGGCAGCTCACGGAAAATAATCTGAAGCAGGCTGATGTGCTGGCTGGAGCGCAGGTGCTGGAAAATCCGCGCGGCTCGGCGCCGGGGCAGTGGCTGGATACGGTTTACGGAGCGCATCGCAAGCTGGGGATGTTGCTGCCGGGGCCGCCGAGCGAGATCAAGCCCATGTTCGATGAGGAGTGCGTTCCGCGGCTGCGCGCGCTTCTGCCGCAGCGGTTTATCGCCACGCGCACGCTCAAGGCGGCGATGATCGGCGAGTCGCTTGCGGATTCCCGTATTGCGCCGATCTATACGCGCTATACGGATGTGGAGACGACCATCCTCGCGCATCTCGGCGACATTCAACTGACGCTGATCTCGACCAAGTCGACGAAAGAAGAAGCGGAAGCGCGGGTGAATGAACTGGCCAGCCTGATTGAAGAAGAGCTGGATGATTTGATTTATTCGTCGTCGACGCAGGCGGAATCGCTGGAACAGATCGTTTTGTACTACCTTGAAATGCGCGGCGCTACGCTTTCTGTGGCCGAAAGCTGCACCGGCGGATTGATCGCCGAGCGGCTGACGAGCATCAGCGGCAGCTCACGTTCGTTTCTTGGTGGCGCGGTGGTGTACAGCAATGAACTGAAGACGGAGTTTGCCGGCGTTCCCGAGGAGTTAATTGAAGAGAAAGGCGCGGTGAGCCGTGAAGTGGCGATCGCGCTGGCCGAAGGTATTCGCCGTCGCTGCCGCAGCACCTACGGATTGGGTGTGACTGGCATTGCCGGGCCTGGCGGCGCAACGGAAGAAAAGCCGGTCGGGCTTGTTTATATTGCCATTAGCGACGGCGTGCATACGGAAGTTGTTGAGAAGAATTTTTCCGGAGACCGCGAGCGCGTCCGCTTCTACGCGAGCCAGCAGGCGCTGGATATGGTCCGCCGCAAGCTGATGTAGCCGGGGCCTGCTAACCCTATTAGGACGGTCAGCGAGAGGAGCGGATTTTTTCGAGTGCGAGGAATGAGGAGCGACGAATACCGAGTGTATTTTAGCGACGAGGGACGAAGCAATCGAAAAAATCCGCCCTCTCCCTTCGGGTTGCGGCCAAAATCCGGCCATACTTCGTTGTCGTCCTCGACAGTGGTTCCGCCACAATCTTCGGACTCCGCCTCGTCTGACCGGATTTTGGCGCGCAACGCTCACCGCCCTAATAGGATTTAGCAGGCCCTTGCTAAACTCATAATCGAAATGTCTGCCGTCACATATCTGGTGGTCTGTCTGATCGCATATGGCCTCGGGTCGATCCCGTTTGGATATGTGCTGGTGCGGCTCTTCCACAAGGAGGACATTCGTTCCAAGGGCAGCGGAAACATCGGTGCCACAAATGTTGTCCGCTCCGGCGCAAAAGGCCTCGGCGCTCTTACGTTTCTGCTGGACGCGCTGAAGGGCTACATTGCGGTGTGTGCGGCTGGGTGGGTGTTGAATCTGCATACGCTGGAGCAGGTCCCACTGCAGAACGCGATGGCATTTGCAGCGCTCTTTGCCATTCTGGGGCATATATTTCCGGCATGGCTCAACTTCAAGGGCGGTAAAGGCGTAGCTACGGCGCTGGGTGTGTTTATCGCGCTGGCCTGGCTTCCGGCGGTAGCAGCACTGGTTGTATTCGTCGCTATCTTCGCGGTGTCGCGCTTTGTTTCGCTGGCTTCGATTCTCGCTGCCGCGTCGTTTCCCGTTTTTGCCTTTCTGGCTCCGCACTTTCCATATTCGGTGCCCATGATCATGGTGATTCTGATCATCCCGTTGATCGTGATTGCGAAGCACCATCAGAACATCCATCGCCTGCTGAACGGGACTGAGTATCGCTTCGGCAAAACGAAGGCAAGCGCCGCATGAGCCGCATTGCCGTTATGGGCAGCGGCGCGTGGGGCACCGCGATTGCGCTGAGTCTGGCGGGCCGCGGCGGGCATGATGTGACGCTGTGGTCGCACTCGCCCGACGTAAGCGAGACGATTGTCGAGCGCGGCGAGAACACGGTGTTTCTTCCCGGTCTTGCGGTTCCAAAGAGCATCCGCGCGACTTCGAACGTTGAAGAGGCGCTGCGCGATGCGGAGATCGTTGTGAGCGTGATGCCGTCGCATCATGTTCGCGCGAGCTACGAGCAGTTTACGCCGTTTCTGCGCTCGGGCCAGATACTTGTAAGCGCGACCAAGGGCATTGAGGACGCGACGCTGCTGCGCATGAGCGAAGTGATTGCGGACGTGCTCGGAAAGTACGGCCTCAGCCTGCCGGTTGGAGTTCTCAGCGGGCCGTCATTCGCGCAGGAAGTTGCAGCGGGCTTTCCAACTGCGATTACGATTGCATCACAAGATGCCGACCTGACAGCGCGCATCCAGCGCGAGTTCGGCAGCCGGTCTTTGCGGCTCTATACGAATGATGATGTTGTTGGTGTTGAACTGGGCGGGGCGCTCAAGAATGTGATTGCCATTGCCGCAGGGATTGTCTCCGGGCTCGGACTTGGACACAACAGCGCTGCCGCGCTCATCACACGCGGTATCGCCGAGACGACACGCCTTGCTGTTGCGTGCGGTGGATGCAGCGAGACGCTTGCAGGGCTTTCCGGCATCGGCGATCTGGTGCTGACGTGCACCGGCTCGCTGTCGCGCAACCGGACGGTTGGAATCGAGTTGGGCAAAGGCCGGAGGCTGGCCGAGATTCTTGCCGGATTACACGGCAAGGTTGCAGAAGGTGTGCGAACGACTTCCGCTGCGCTTGGCCTTGCCCGCCGCCATAACATCGAGATGCCGATTGTGGAGCAGGTAGCTGCGATTCTGCATGAAGACAAGCCGCCGGTGGAGGCGATGCGCGACCTGATGGCGCGTCCGGGACGCGACGAGTAGCTTGTTACACTCAGAA
>Ga0126371_10004208_pt1 | contig 12670 bp, 11 predicted proteins | sample PanSoiMetaPlot_4_FD_110145 | JGI IMG/M metagenome (GOLD analysis project Ga0126371, IMG submission 110145) | Tropical forest soil microbial communities from Panama - MetaG Plot_4 | ecosystem: Environmental > Terrestrial > Soil > Tropical forest > Bulk soil | place: Panama | collected 2016-02-17
CCCTCCAGCACGACGGCCATGATGCCGGCCTTGCGGATCAGGCTGCCGTCTGCGGCACGGTCCAGGGTAGCCCCCATCAGGCCCGGCTGAATGTGGTCGAGCTGGGCGCAGGGGTTGCGCAGACCGGTCACCTCGATAATTGCCATGTCACCGAGGCGCAGCCGTGCGCCGGTCGGCAGCCCCAACAGATCGATCCCGCGGGTCGTCACGTTCTCGCCCATCTGCCCGGCCGCGACGGCGAAGCCCTGTTCCTTCAAGGTGTCGTGCAATTCGGCGTGGACAAGGTGCACCTGCCGCAGATTGGGCTGGCTCGGGTCGCGCGCCACCCGCGAGCGGTGCTTGACCGTAGTCCCCGAATGCGCGTCGCCCTCGACGCCGAGCCTGGCCAGCAGCCGGATGCTGTCCTCGTTCGGCTTGGTCAGCGTGTGCCTCCCGCTGCGGCTGACTGCCGTCACGATTCCGTCCATGAAATAAATCCTCCTGAACTATCCGCGCGCAGCCGCCGCGAGCAGGCCCAGCGCGGTGTGCAGCGCCGCCTCGCGCACCGCGGAGCGGTCGCCGTCGAAGACACGGCGCTCGGTGTGGGTTGGTGCGTCACGGCGCGCCACCCCAAAAATGACCAGCCCGACTGGTTTAGCGGCGCTGCCGCCACCGGGGCCGGCGACGCCGATCACCGAGACCGCCAGATCCACCGGGGCGCGTGCCACCGCGCCCTCGGCCATGGCCGCAGCAGTCTCGGTGCTGACCGCGCCGTGTGCGGCGATGGTCTCCAGCGGCACCCCGAGCAATTCCGATTTCGCCGCGTTGGAATAGGTCACAAAGCCGCGTTCGACGATGTCCGACGAGCCGGGGATCGCGGTCAGCGCTCCCGCAACCAGCCCGCCGGTGCAGGATTCGGCGGTCGCGACGTGCCAGCCGCGGGCGCGGCAGGCATCGAGAACCGATTGCGCGAGGGTTAGGGTTTCAGCGTCGAACACCGGATGCTCCGCCGATCGCCTGCAGAACCGCAAACACCAGGATAGCGTAGACCGCGGCCAGCAGATCGTCGAGCATGATCCCGAGCCCGCCCCTGGCGTGGCGGTCGGCCCACCGCACCGGCCACGGCTTCCAGATGTCGAAGAGCCGAAACAGCAGGAAGGCGAGGGCGTAGGCGAGGGGGTCGAGAGGGGCCGGGACCAGGGCCAGCCATTGACCCGCGACCTCGTCGATCACAATCGCTCCGGGATCTTCGGTGCCGCTCGCCTCGGCGAAGGTCGAGGCTGCCCACCAGCCGAGCGCAAAGGCGAGCCCAGCAGCCACAGCTAGACCCGGGAAACCCCATCGCCCAGCGGTTACCCAAGCGGCCGGCAATGCGGCGAGCGATGCCCAGCTGCCCGGCGATATCGGTAAAAAGCCGGTACCGAACCCCGTCGCGAGCAGCGCTGCGGGATGCCAGAAGGGCAAACCCAGGGGGCGTGCTCCCACCCTATGCCTCCCCCACCTTCGGGGGAGGCAAGGGGAGGGGCAGTGGCAGGCGGACGGTGGCGAGCGCTTGTGCGGCGATACCCTCGCCGCGCCCGGTAAAGCCGAGCCGGTCGGTTGTCGTCGCCTTGACGCTGACACGGGCAGGCGCGATGCCGAGGATCGCTGCCACCCGCTCGATCATCGCGGCGCGGTAGGCGCCGATTTTCGGGCGCTCGCAAATGATCGTCACGTCAACGGCGGCGACCATACCCCCTCGTGCGCCGACGAGATCGGCGGCGTGCCGCAGAAACCGCTCGGAGGCGGCACCCCGCCAGCGCGGATCGTTCGGCGGAAAGTGCATCCCGATATCGCCTGCGCCAACCGCGCCGAGTACCGCGTCTGTCAAGGCGTGAAGACCAACATCGGCGTCCGAATGCCCGACGAGGCTCGCCTCGTGCGGGATGTCGACACCGCAGATCCGCACACCGTCACCCGGTCCGAAAGCGTGGACGTCAAAGCCTTGACCGACGCGAATATCGGCCTGATGCGCCGCCAGCAGCCGCTCGGCAGCGGCCAGATCCTCGGTCGCCGTTACTTTGAGATTGTCTTCGCTGCCGGCAACCAGCAGCGGCGCCAGCCCCGCCGCTTCGGCCACGGCTGCGTCATCGGTCAGGTCCCGGCCGATGACGGCGCGGTGCGCGGCGAGGATGGCGTCGTAGTGGAAACCCTGGGGCGTCTGAGCTCGCCAGAGGGCGGAACGGTCGATCGTCTCGCGGATTGTCCCGCCCTCGACCCGCTTGATCGTATCGCGGAGCGGCAGGCAAGGGATTACCGCTGCGGCCCGGTCGAGCCCGTCGATGACCCTGTCGAGCAACGCGAAATCGGCAAATGGCCGGGCGCCGTCGTGGATCAACACCCGTGTCGGGTGGTAGGTCGCCAGCGCCTCCAGCCCCAGCCGCACCGAATCCTGGCGGGTCGGGCCGCCCGCTACCGGTGCCAACACGGAGAGGCCGGTGGTGGCGCGATCGAACAATTCTCGGTCCTCCGGCCGGATCACGACCAGGATGTCGCAAACGCGGAGATGCTGGGCGAATGCCGCGACGGCGTGACGTAGCACCGTGGCGCCACCGAGCGCAGAATACTGCTTCGGCACGGCGCCGCCGAACCGGCTGCCCCGGCCGGCCGCGACAACGAGGGCGTGCACGGATGGCATTGCTCGAATTTAACGGATGATCCGCGGTCTCGCCAACGCCACCCGATGTTGCAGTGCGAAAGGCCAAAAGCTAGTATCTGCTCAAGAGCTGAGCAATCGGAACAACTGCGTAAACTATGGGCATTTTTGTCGATTCACTGATCCTTGACGACCCGGTCATCCTGGCGCCGATGTCGGGTGTCACCGATCTGCCGTTTCGCCGGCTGGTCAAGCGCCTGGGAACGTGCCTCGTCGTATCCGAAATGATTGCCAGCGAGGCGATGATCCGCGAGACTCGGCAGTCGCTGACGATGGCGCGAAGCTGCCCCGAAGAGCAGCCGATGGCGGTTCAGCTCGCCGGCTGCGACCCGCGGGTCATGGCCGAAGCGGCAAAGCTCAACGCCGATCGCGGCGCCCGGCTCATCGACATCAATTTCGGCTGTCCGGTAAAGAAAGTGGTCAATGGTCACGCCGGCTCGGCGTTGATGCGCGACGAAACCCATGCGGCGCGCATTCTGGAGGCGACCGTCAAAGCTGTCGATCTGCCGGTTACTCTGAAGATGCGTACCGGCTGGGATGATCGCGACCGTAACGCGCCCCGGCTCGCCCGCATTGCCGAGGCGTGCGGCATTCGGATGATTACTGTTCATGGCCGCACACGCTGCCAATTCTATTCCGGGTCCGCCGATTGGAAGTTTATCCGTCGGGTCAAGGATGCGGTAAGGATCCCGGTCATCGCCAATGGCGACATCGTCAGCCTCGAGGGGGCCGATCAGGCGCTGCAGGAGTCAGGTGCCGACGGCGTCATGATTGGCCGCGGATGCTATGGACGGCCGTGGTTTGCCCACCAGGTGGCCGAGTGGCTGCGGAGCCGCCGGCGTATTCCGGATCCGCCGCTAAGCGCGCAACGTGACATCGCGCTCGGTCATTACGACGACATCCTCGTCCATTACGGGAGCGAGGTCGGTTCGCGTCTCGCCCGCAAGCACATCGGCTGGTATTCGAAAGCGCTGCCGGGCTCTGCCGAATTCCGTGGCGCGGTAAACCAGACGATCGACCCCGATCGGGTCAAGACCCTGATCAGCTCCTTCTACGAGCCGCTGCTGGCTCGCGAGGCGGCGTAGCGGTGCCGCCGTCCCGACAACAGGCGCGTGCGTCCGCGCCGGTGCCGGCACAGCGTGCCGTTCCCGGACGCGGGCTCGATGCGGTGGCAATCCTCGAGGCGCTGCCGGACCCGGTCATCGTCATCGATCGCAGCGAGCGAATCTGCTTTGTCAACCCGGCGGCCGAACAGTTCCTCGGCTCGGGTGCGGCCGCATTATGCGGTAGTCATCTGGCTGATTTTGTGGCGCCGCACGCATCGGTGACCTCGCTGATCGATGCGGTTTGGCGAGTCGGCAACACGATCTGCGAATATGACGTGCTGCTGGAAGGCCCGCGGTACGGCAGCCGCTCGGTGACGATCCAAGGGGCGCTGGCCGGCGATGGCGCGGATTTCCTCGTACTTACACTGCACGAGCGCTCGATGGCGGAAAAGATGGACCGCCAGCTGACCCATCGGAATGCGGCTCGATCGGTGACCGCAATGGCGGCGATGCTGGCGCATGAGGTCAAGAACCCGCTATCCGGCATCCGCGGCGCGGCCCAGCTGCTCGAGCAGGATGCCGACGCTGCCGGGCGCGAGCTGACGCAGCTGATCTGCGACGAGACCGACCGGATCGTTGCCCTGGTCGATCGGATGGAGGCGTTTTCGGCGCATCGGCCGATTGCGCGCGACGCGGTCAACATCCATGAGCTGCTCGAGCGAATCCGCAAAGTGGCGCAATCCGGCTTTGCCCGCCATGTCCGTCTCGTCGAGGAGTATGATCCGTCGCTCCCGCCGGTGCGCGGCGATCGCGACCTTCTCGTCCAAGTGTTTCTCAATCTCGTCAAGAACGCCGCAGAAGCGCTGCCTGGGTCGGATGGCGAGATCATCCTGACGACCGCCTACCGCCAAGGTCTGCGGCTTGCCGCCCCCGGCGGTCGGCAACGCCAGCATTTGCCGCTGATGGTCTCGGTGACCGACAACGGCGCCGGCATACCGGAGGATCTGCGCTCTCGCTTGTTCGACCCGTTTGTCACGACCAAACGAAACGGCACTGGCCTCGGTCTTGCACTGGTGGCCAAAGTGATCGGCGACCACGGCGGTGTCATCGAATTCGACAGCCAGCCTCGGCGCACGGTGTTCCGGGTGTTTCTGCCCGTGGTCGGGCAAGACGGGATCGGATGATGGCCTCAACGATTTTGGTGGCCGATGATGATCGCGCGATCCGGATGGTGCTCAACCAGGCGCTGGTCCGGCTCGGACACGAGGTGCGGATGACCGGCACCGCAGCCACTTTGTGGCGATGGGTCGCCGATGGTGAAGGCGATCTCGTCATCACCGATGTGATCATGCCGGATGAAAACGGGCTCGATTTGATCCCGCGCATCAAAAAGCTCCGCCCTGAGCTCCGCATCATCGTCATGAGCGCGCAGAACACGCTGATAACGGCGGTCAAGGCGACCGAGCGAGGCGCTTTCGAATACCTCCCCAAGCCGTTCGATCTGCGCGAGCTCGTCAGCGCTGTCGAGCGGGCGCTGACTGCTCCCCACGATACGGTCATGCCGGTCCCCGAGGAGGACACCGAAGACCAGCTGCCGTTGATCGGGCGCTCGCCGGCGATGCAGGAAATTTACCGCGTTCTCGCCCGGCTAATGGGCACCGACCTCACGGTGACGATCATCGGTGAGAGCGGCACCGGCAAGGAGCTGGTGGCGCGCGCGCTGCACAATTTTGGTAAGCGCCGCAACGGCCCTTTCGTCGCCATCAACATGGCCGCGATCCCCCGCGAGCTGATCGAGAGCGAGCTGTTCGGTCATGAGAAAGGGGCGTTCACCGGGGCCACCGCACGCAGCATGGGCCGGTTTGAGCAGGCGCAGGGCGGCACGTTGTTTCTCGACGAGATCGGCGACATGCCGATCGACGCCCAGACCCGTCTCTTGCGCGTGCTGCAGGAGGGCGAGTTCACGGCGGTCGGCGGCCGTGTGCCGATCCGTGCCGACGTCCGCATCGTCGCCGCGACCCACAACGATCTCCGGCAGCTGATTCGACAAGGCCTGTTTCGCGAAGATCTGTACTACCGCATCAATGTTGCGCCGATCCGGCTGCCGGCGCTGCGCGAGCGGTCCATGGATATCCCGGCACTCGTCAGGTATTTCTCGGCACTCGCGGTGCGCGAAGGGCTGCCGATGAAACGGCTCGACGAAGCGGCGCTAGACCGCCTGCGCGCCTATCGCTGGCCGGGGAACGTCCGCGAGCTGGAGAACCTGGTTCGGCGGCTCGCGGCGCTCTATCCGCAGGAAGTCATCGGTGTCGATGTGATCGAGGCGGAGCTCGCCGATACAGGGACCTCGACAGACCCGCTCGAAGCAACGGGAGCGGAGGGGCTCGCGGACGCGGTCGAACGTCATATCAAAGACTACTTCACCGCTCATAAGGGAGGCTTGCCGGCCGCCGGCCTTTATGATCGGGTGTTGCGCGAGGTCGAGCGGCCACTGATCGTGCAGACCCTCGGTGCCACCCGCGGCAATCAGATCAAGGCCGCCCATCTGCTCGGTCTCAATCGCAACACATTGCGCAAAAAGATCCGTGAGTTGGACATCCCGGTCGTCCGCGGCATAAAATGACGCGCTAGCTTTGTGACACCGCCACCCATCCGGCCGCACAGATGCGGCAGGGAGGAACCCGCGCCGCGGGAGAGTGGAGGCTGTGACGGGATCGAGGCATTGGCCGGAGATAATTTGGCCCGTTGTTGTCAACACCTTCCGAGATATCACCCCGCGGCGAGGTGCCGATGAGCCTGATGCGGCGGCTGCGTGTGTGGGCCGGCCGTATCGGACTTCGGCGCAAGATCGCAATCGTTTTGGCGATGGCCGGACTGGCCTCGGGGATTGCGACTTATCTGGCGCTGACCGAGACACCGCCCTTCGGCCCCGATCCGAGCGCGGTCCTGTCGCTGCTCAACCTCGACCTCGTTCTGCTGCTGCTGCTGGGCGCCGTAGTGGCGTGGCGGCTGATCGAGGTCTGGGCCGAGCGCCGGCGTGGACTTGCCGGCTCGCGGCTGCAAATTCGGCTGGTCGTGCTGTTCAGCCTGATTGCAGTAATGCCGACGATAATCGTCGCGATTTTTTCCTATCTGTTCTTCAGCTTTGGTGTCGAATCCTGGTTCAGTGACAAAGTGCGCACGGCGATCTCCGAATCCCAGGCGGTCGCAGAGGCATATCTGCACGAGCATCAGCAAGCGATCCGCGCCGACGTCCTGGCGATGGCCAACGACCTCAACCGGGATGCGCTGAAGTTGGCGCTCAACCCGGATCATCTGGAACAGGTCGTCTCGGCTCAAGCCGCCTTGCGTGGGCTCACCGAGGCGATGATCTTTGATCGCGCGGGGCACCTGCTGGCGAAATCCAGCCTTTCCTTCACACTCGGGTTTGAGCCCGTTCCTGAAAACAAGATGCGTCTGGCAGAAGAGGGCGACGTCGCGATCATGACCAATGACAGCGACGACCGGGTGCGGGCGCTGGTTCGTCTCAATCAATTCGGCAGCGATGTTTATCTCTATGTCGGTCGGTTCATCGAGCCGCGAGTTTTGAATTACATCGAAGAAAATCGCCGTGCCGCCGCCCAGTACCAACAATTGGAGGGCCAGAGGTCCGGTTCCCAGATCAAGTTTGCGTTGATCTTTCTGATGGTGGCGCTGCTGTTCCTCGTCGCGGCGGTGGCGATCGGGATCCATTTTGCTACCCAGCTCGCGGTACCGATCAGCCGCCTGGTTACCGCCGCCGAGCGGATTCGCGGCGGGGACCTCGCCGCCCGGGTTCCTGAGGGTGCAAAGGACGACGAGCTGGCCTCGCTCAGCCGGGCGTTCAATCGCATGACCTATCAGATCGAGAGCCAGCAAACCGAGCTAAAGGATGCGAACCGGCAGCTCGACGAGCGCCGCCGCTTTACCGAGACGGTGCTGACCGGCGTCTCGGCGGGGGTCATCGGTCTCGACCATGTTGGCCGCATCAACTTGCCCAATCGCTCGGCTTCGTCCCTTCTCGGCGTCGATCTCGAGCAATCGATCGGCCGGGACCTCGCCGCGGTGGCGCCCGAAATGGCGAGCTTGCTCGACGAAGCGGGGCGAAACCCGGAGCGGCTCGCCCAATCGCAGGTGCAGCTCGCCCGTGGAACCAGCATGCGCACCTTACTCGTCCGCATCGCGGCCGAGCATTACGGGCGTGAAATCAGCGGCTTTGTTGTCACATTCGACGACATAACCGAGCTGCTGTCGGCACAACGCAAAGCGGCATGGGCCGATATCGCCCGTCGGATCGCGCATGAGATCAAGAACCCGTTAACTCCGATCCAGCTAGCGGCCGAGCGATTGCGGCGGCGATATCTGAGGCAGATCCAGCAGGACGCCGAAACCTTCACCGTGTGCACCGACACAATTATCCGGCACGTCGGCGATATCGGGCGCATGATCGACGAGTTCTCCTCGTTCGCGCGAATGCCAGCGCCGGTGATCAAACCCGAAAACCTGATCGAAATCGTGCGTCAGACCGTATTCCTGCAGCGTACCGCCCATTCCGATATAGCCTTTGAGACGCTCTTCCCCGCCCATACGGTAATTGTTCGCTGCGACGCCCGCCTCGTCGTCCAAGCCTTGATCAACATCGTAAAGAACGCGATCGAGGCGATAGAGCTTCGTATCGCCGAGCAGGGTGCGAGTCCCGCAGGACATATTCTTCTGTCGGTCAGCGACATGGCGGGCCAAGCCGCGGTGATCGTCGAAGACAACGGAAGGGGCCTACCCCAGCAGGGCCGCGAGCGCTTGACCGAGCCTTATGTCACGACACGGGCGAAGGGGACCGGTTTGGGTCTCGCCATCGTCAAGAAGATCATGGAAGATCACCAAGGAGAGCTTGTGCTGGAAGATCGGGAACCCAACGGCGCGCGGATAAAGCTGATTTTCGCGGGCGCCGAAACCCGCATGCCGGATCATCCAGACACCGCCGAGCAGCCTCGGGAGCTAAGCACGGCCAGCCATGGCGCATGACATCCTGATCGTCGATGACGAAGTAGACATCCGCATGCTGATCGGGGGCGTGCTGAAGGACGAGGGCTATGCTACCCGCGAAGCTGCCGACACCGCTCAGGCTCTCGCAGCGATTCACGCCCGGCAGCCGACGCTCGTGATCCTCGACATCTGGCTTCAGGAGGGCGGACTCGAGGGGATCGAGATTCTCAGGCAGCTCCGCGCCGAGATGCCGTGGGTTCCCGTGGTCATGATCAGCGGACACGGCACAATCGAGACGGCGGTCGAAGCGATCAAGATCGGCGCTTACGATTTCCTGGAAAAGCCGTTCAAATCCGATCGGCTGTTGCTGGTCGTCGAGCGTGCAATCGAAGCAGCACAGCTCCGGCGTGAGAACGAGGAGCTGAAGCTACGCGCGGGCGGCGATGTCGATCTCGTCGGCGTATCGCCGGCGGCCAACCAGCTTCGCCAGCAGATCGAGCGCGTGGCGCCGACCGGCAGCCGAGTGCTGATCACCGGACCGCCGGGCGCCGGAAAGGAAGTTGTCGGGCGCCTGTTGCATCTGCATTCGCGCCGTTCGAAGGGCGCGTTTGTTCCGGTCAACTGCGCGACGATGCGGCCCGACCGGCTCGAGATCGAGCTGTTCGGGACCGAATTTCGCAGCGATGGGGCGGCGCGCAAAATCGGCACCTTCGAGCGTGCGCATGGCGGCACCCTGTTCCTCGACGAGGTCGCCGACATGCCGCTCGAAACCCAGGGCAAGATCGTGCGCGTTCTGCAGGAGCAGACGTTTGAGCGGGTAGGGGGGTCGAGCCGCGTCGAGGTCGATGTCCGCGTCGTTGCTTCATCAAATCGCGAGCTTGGCAGTGAGATCAGCGCCGGCCGCTTTCGCGAAGACTTGTATTATCGGTTGAGCGTGGTTCCGATCAAGATTCCCCCTTTGCGCGATCGGCGCGAGGACATTCCGATGATGGCGCGCCACTTTATGGCGCGGGCATCGGAGGCGGCGCGGCTCAGTCCGCGCGAGTTCGGCGAGGACGCGATGGCGGCGCTGCAGGCTTACACTTGGCCAGGCAATGTGCGGCAGCTGCGCAATGTCGTCGATTGGCTATTGATCATGGCGCCGGGCGATGCGCGCGAGCCGGTGCGCGCAGATATGCTCCCCAACGACATCACCGCCATCGCCCCGACCGTCGTCAAATGGGACAAAGGCGGCGAGATCATGACCCTGCCGCTGCGCGACGCGCGCGAGGTCTTCGAGCGGGAATACCTGATCGCTCAGGTGACGCGTTTTGGCGGCAACATCTCCCGCACCGCGGCTTTCGTCGGCATGGAGCGCTCGGCGCTTCATCGCAAGCTGAAATCGCTCGGGGTCTTCGGCAACGACCGGCCGCTGAAGCTTGGGGCTTGATCCGGTCTTGATCTGCACCAGCAGCTGACGCGGGCACGGAACAGCGGATGTCGCGTGTGGCTTATGTCGACGGTCAATACGTAGCGCACCGCTCGGCGGCGGTGCACATCGAAGATCGCGGCTATCAATTCGCCGACGGCGTCTACGAGGTGATCGCGGCGGTCGGCGGGTGCCTGCTCGACGAAGGGCCACATCTGCGGCGGCTCGCCAGATCGCTGGCGGAATTGCGCATTCCCGCGCCAATGTCGAACGCTGCTTTGCGCGTCGTTATGCGCGAGGTCATGCGGCGCAACGGTGTGCACGACGGCATCGTCTACGTCCAGATCACCCGGGGAGTTTCGCCGCGTGACCACGCCTTTCCGAAGGCGGTGCGGCCGGTCCTCGTGGTGACCTCTCGCCGCAAGCGGCCCGCCGATCCGCGGATCGCCGCTGACGGCGTCGCCGTAATCACGATTTCCGACATCCGATGGCAGCGTTGCGACATCAAATCCGTGGCTCTGCTTCCAAATGTGCTCGGCAAGCAGCGCGCCCGGGAGGGCGGCGCCTTTGAGGCTTGGCAAGTCGATCGCGACGGGATGATCAGCGAGGGAACCTCGACCAATGCCTGGATCGTGACCTCCGATGCCACGGTCGTGACCCGACAGGCGGATAGCGCGATCCTCAACGGCGTTACCCGCCTCGCCATCCTCGATATTGTTCGCCGCGAAGGCTACGGCTTTGTCGAGCGGCCGTTCTCGGTCGCTGAGGCCAAGTCGGCGCGCGAAGCCTTCCTGACGAGCACTGTCGTCGATCTCTTGCCGGTCGTCACGATCGACGGCGCCGCCGTGGGAAACGGACTGCCGGGACCGCTCAGCCGCAAGCTTCGCGAATGCTATTTGACGCGCGCGGCAAACACGACATGAACCCCACGCAGATTTCCACCTCTCGCGTAGCGCGGCCGCGGGCGATCCTGTTCGACTGGGACAATACGCTGGTCGACAGCTGGTCAACGATCCACGAAGCGCTGAACTTTCTGATGACGGCCATGGACAAGCCGCTGTGGACGATCGAAGAAACCCGCGAGCGCGTTCGTCTCAGCCTGCGCGACGCCTTTCCCGCCATCTTCGGGGAGAGCTGGGAAAAGGCGCGCGACATCTATCTCGACCGGTTCCGCGCAATCCACCTCGAAAAGCTGACGGCGCTGCCCGATCGTATCGAATTGCTCGAGTGGCTCTTCGGCAAAGGGATTTTTCTCGGCGTGGTCAGCAACAAAACCGGCTCCGTGCTCCGGCGCGAGACCGATCACATCGGATGGTCGGCGCTCTTCAGCAGCGTCGTCGGGGCGGGCGACGCGCCGCTCGACAAGCCGGATGCCGCCCCTGTCCGGCTGGCGCTGGGGGCCAGCGGCATCGATCCTGGGGAGGCTGTCTGGCTCGTCGGCGACACCGGTATCGACATGGCGTGCGCCCGCAACGCCGGCTGCGTCCCAGTCCTCCTCGGCGGCGAGATGTCGGCAGAGGAGCTTGATACATATCCGCCGCAATTGATGTTTTCCGATTGCCTCTCCTTGTTTCGCTTTGTCCAGGGCTTGTGATCCACCACCGCGCGCCCATCTTCCAGTCGGAAACTGGCGGCGGCCCGTCCGAGTAGTTGTTCAACTGGCACGGGCCGGCCCGTTCGGCTCCAAGAAGTGATGGGGGAATACCCATGACGCCGGAAAAGTCACAAAACGTTCAAGACGTGTTTCTCAACCATGTCCGGAAGAATAAGACCCCGGTCACTATCTTCCTCGTCAATGGGGTAAAACTGCAAGGGATCATCACCTGGTTTGATAACTTTTGCGTGTTGTTGAGGCGCGACGCGCATTCGCAGCTCGTGTACAAGCATGCGATCTCGACGGTGATGCCCGGCCAGCCGATCCAGCTGTTCGAGCCGGGCAAGGAGACTGTCGAATCCTGACGCGTGCGGACACCGCAACGACGGCCAACGGCACCTCGACCGGCCGCGCGCTCGTCGTTCATCCGGCGCTGAAATCGGCGCTCGGCCGGCAGCCGGCCGAGTTCGCCGGCCGTTCGGTCGAAGCCCGGCTGGAGGAAGCGGTCAGTCTTGCGCGGGCCATCCACCTCGATGTCGTGGGTGCCGAGATCGCCCGGATCACCCGCCCTCAGCCAAGCTGCCTCCTCGGGCGCGGGACCCTTGAAAACCTCGGCGGGCTGATCAGCGAAAACGGCGTCGGTTTGGTGGTCGTCGACGGCGCACTGACCCCGGTGCAGCAGCGGAACTTGGAAAGGCGCTGGCAGGCCAAGGTCATCGACCGCACGGGCTTGATTCTCGAGATTTTCGGCGCGCGGGCGCGCACTCATGAGGGCCGCTTGCAGGTCGAGCTGGCCGCGCTCTCTTACCAGCGCTCGCGGCTCGTCCGGTCGTGGACCCATCTCGAGCGCCAGCGCGGCGGTTTCGGCTTTCTCGGCGGGCCCGGCGAGAGCCAGCTCGAAATCGACCGCCGGCTGATCGGCGAGCGGATCGGCCGGCTCAAGCGCG
>Ga0126371_10004209_pt1 | contig 12670 bp, 7 predicted proteins | sample PanSoiMetaPlot_4_FD_110145 | JGI IMG/M metagenome (GOLD analysis project Ga0126371, IMG submission 110145) | Tropical forest soil microbial communities from Panama - MetaG Plot_4 | ecosystem: Environmental > Terrestrial > Soil > Tropical forest > Bulk soil | place: Panama | collected 2016-02-17
CGCGGTGCGCGCGCTTCTGGTGAGCAGGGCCTTCCGCAGTTCCGGTGACTCATTGCGCAGAGCGGTACGCGCCAGGAGCCGGGCCTCGCGGGGCGGGCGCGGCGCGCCGCTACCCGCCGGCCGCCGACCTGGCCGGCCGCCGACCTCAACACGGCTGGCGCTGGGCACGGGCACGCTGACGGGGTCCGGGCCGGCTCCGTTCAGGGCCGCGGCGTCCTGGTGGGGAAGCACGCGGCGGGAGCGGAGGACCAGGATGTGGGTGGCGCCCTGGGCGAGCGGGGTGCGGAACGGGATCGACTCCGCCACTCCCGCGTCGTAGAAGCGCCGCCCCCGCAGCCGCACCGGCGGGCCCGCGAGGAACGGCAGCGAGGCACTTGCCCGCAGCGCGAGGCGCAATTCGGCGGGGTCGCCGATCAGCGGGCGCAGGTCGGTCGACGAGCCGGTGGCCGCGTCGGTGGCGAGCGGGTGATACTCGACGGCGCTGGATAGGACCGAGGCGAAGTCCATCGGCCATTCCGTCTGGTAGACCACCTCGATGAGCGTGCGCACGTCCACTACCGGCCGGCCGCGCAGCGGCCCCGACAGCCGGATCAGCGTCTTGGCGTAGGACGGCTCGGCCCAGCCGCGCAGGCCCTCGGGCCACGAGCTGACCAGCCAGGCTCCGGATATCGCGCCAGCCGACGCGCCGTATACGGCGTCGAATGCGGGCAGCAGACCGCGCTCATTCAGGGCGAGAGCCATGCCGGCCGAGACCGTCCCGCGCATGCCGCCGCCCTCGATGGCCAGCGCGATCCGGAGCCCGTCAGTCCGCTGACCAGGACGGCTGCCTGTTCGCTCCCGTTCGCCGAGGGCACGCAGGAGCTCGTGCGACGGCTGGTCAGCCGACCCTGGCATCGAGTCCCTGGGCGGCGGTTTCGCGCTGCAGCGGCCGACTCGCCGCGCGCAGTTCGGGTCCGATGGCCGCGGGCCGCAGCGTGCCGGGATCGAGCCGGACCTGCACCCGGCGCCCCTCCGCGTGGGTCACGGTCTCGTCCTCGGATAGCACCCTGAAACCGTACACCGCGCTGGTGTTGCCCAGATGATCGAGCCACAGCTGTACGTGCACGGGTCCGACGCGGGTGATTGGCACGTGGTAGGTGATCGTGAACTCCCTGACCACGAAGAACACATCCTTGAACGAGGACGCGGCCGGATCGAAGGCGTATCCGACCCGGGTCCAGTACGCGGCCAGCGCACGCTCAAGGAGCAGCACGTAACGGCCGTTGTGCACGACGCCCATCGCGTCCAGGTCTTCGAAGTGGACCTGGACCGGCTCTATCACGCCATCCATGTAACGTCACTCCTTCGGAAGCAGGTCGGGTACGTCAGACAGTGCCCGCAACCGGTCGAGCACTGCCCGGCGCGCGTACGCGCTGGCCTGAGCCGTGGGAAACAGCCGGACGCAGGTGACCACCGATTCGCCGATGGCCTGGATCTCGAACGCGAGCTGGCCGATGTCGGCGTCCGCTCGCAGCTCACCGAGCTCGACGGCTTGCGCGGCCACGGTCCTGAGCAGCTCGTACCAGTCACCGATGGCCGTGGCGATCGCGTCCCGCACCAGCCCGGGGCGGTCGTCGAACTCGGCTTCGGTCGCCACGAAGAAGCAGCCGCCCGGCAGTGTGCGCCCGTCGTAGAACGCCAGCCGACACTCGTGCAGCGCGAATAGCCGCCGGATGCCCCGCGGTGCCGCTAGCGCAGGGGTCACCACGCGCTCGGTCCACTGCCGCACGGCGTGCGCGACGACCGCGAGCTGCAGGGTCTCCTTGTCGGGCCAGTGCGCGAACAGCCCCGACTTGCTGACGCCGGTGGCGTCGGCCAGGCGGGCCAGCGACATCGCCTCGAGGCCGTCCACCGACGCCATCCCCACGGCCGCGTCGAGCACGGTAACCCGCGTCCGCTCGCCGCGCGCAATCCTTCCGTCGATCACACTGCGAGCCTACCATAAATAAGACCGACCGGTCGCATTGTTTTCTGCAGGCCGAGGGATCGCCCTAACGCCGCGGGCATGTCAGGAAATGAGCGCGCGCCCCCTCGGCGTGACACGCGACGGAGCCGTGGTCCTAGATGCCTGCCGAGGACGGTGCGGCAAGCTGGCGCGCCACCCGGTTGTCTCAGATAGTGAACACCTAGCGTGACTTTGTGCTGATCTGCTCCGGGCATACCGGACAAAACGGCAAGAAAATTGGCGGATTTGGATACAAAGACGGACTAGGTATGCCGATAACGCCTGGTATGGGTGATTCGTCCCGAGCTCGAAGGCGGGTCGTGTCAGGCCGTCGCCAGGGAGCGCAGCGAGGCGGGGAGGTCTCCGTCGTGGACGACCGTGAGGCGGTGCGTGGCGCGGGTGATGGCGACGTAGAGGTCGTGCCCGCCGTTCGGGGACTGCGCGATGATGCCGGCCGGGTCGGCGAGTACCACCCGGTCGAACTCGAGCCCTTTCGCCTGCGACACCGTCAGCAGCGCGGCCGCCGAGTCGAGCGACTCCGGGCGGTCGCCGGCGACCGCCTCGGGGAGCGCCGCCGCTAGTTCGCAGGCGCGGGCGTCCGAGGTGATGACCGCCAGCCGACCGTTGTCCGGGCCGCCGATTTCGGCCAGGTCGGCGCGGACGGTCTGCGCGACGGACGCCGCGAACTGGGCGGGCGACGGGACGCGGATGGCGTGCGGCGGGGTGCCTTCCGAGCGGACCGAGTCGGGGGGCTGCTCGCCGGGAGCGATCGCCGCGAGCACGTCAGCGGCGACAACCATGATCTCGGCGGGGGTGCGGTAGTTGACGGTGAGCCGCTCCTCGCGCCAGCGGCCCCGCATCAGCGGATCGAGCATCTCCTTCCATGACCGGGCACCGGCCGGCGAGCTGGTCTGCGCGACGTCGCCGACCACGGTCAGCGACCGGGCCGGGTTGCGGCGCAGCACCATCCGCCAGGCCATGGCGGACAACTCCTGCGCCTCATCGATGATCACGTGCCCGTATGCCCAGGAGCGGTCGGCCGCGGCGCGGTCGGCCGTGGTCAGGAAGGGCCCCGAATCCCGGTTCCAGGCGGCCAGCGTCTCCGCGTCCACCATGCCCAGCTCATCGACGCCGGTGATGGTCAGCACTTCCTGGGCGTACCTCGCCTCCAGGCGGCGTTCTCGGTCCGCGGCGCGGCGCGCCGCCCGCTGCGCCGAATCGTCGGTGCCTAGCAGTTCGGCGGCCTCGTCAAGCAGCGGGACGTCCGCCACGGTCCACGAGTCGGGGCGGTGCCGGCGTAGCAGCAGCGCTCGTTCGGGATGAGAAAGGGACGAGGCGGCGGACCGAATCGCACCTTCCTCGGCAAGCAGGTCGGCGAGCAACCGCTGCGGGGTGAGCTGCGGCCACAGCGTGTCGAGCACCGCGCGGACCCCGGGCTCGTCCCAGAGGCGGGCGCGGGCGTCGGGCAGGTCCTCGTCCTCAAGCGGGCGGTCGAGCACGCGGGCCTCGTTACGCGCGAGTTCGGTGAGCAGCTCGGTGACGAAGAGCTTGCGTGCCACGTTGTGCGGCTTGCGCAGCGCGCGGGCGCGGTCCCTTGCCCTGAGCACGGCGTCGCGTGGCAGCGGGACGGGCACGCCGTCCGCGTCGGCGGTGAGGTCGGCCTTCGGGATGCGCTGGCGGTTGCGCACCGCCTTGCGCAGCACCTCGATCATCCGCTCGTCGCCCTTCACGACCGCGGCCGGGTCGGCGGTGTCGGTCGCGCGCACGCCCGGGAACAGCTCGCCTAGGGTTCGCAGCACGACGTCGGTCTCGCCGAGTGACGGCAGGACCTGGCTGATGTAGCGGAGGAACGTGGCGTTCGGGCCGATCACGAGGACACCGCGGCGCTCGAGCGTCCGCCGGTGCGTGTAGAGCAGGTAGGCGGCGCGGTGCAGCGCGGCAACCGTCTTGCCGGTGCCCGGGCCGCCCTGGACGACCAGGACACCCTGGAGGTCGGAGCGGATGACACGGTCTTGCTCTGTCTGGATCGTGGCCACCACGTCGGCCATCCGGCCGGTGCGCGCGGTGCTGACCGCGGCGATCAGCGCGGCCTCGCCGGACAGGCCCTGCCTGTCGCTGTCAGTGAGCCGGTCGAGGTCGAATACCTCGTCATCGACGCCGGTTACCTGGCGCTGTCTGGTGTAAATATGGCGCCGGCGGATCAGGCCCTGCGGGCTGCCGGGGGTCGCGGCGTAGAAGGGCCGGGCGGCAGGGGCGCGCCAGTCAATGAGCTTGAGTTCGTAGTCGTCGTCTCGCAGGCCGATGCGGCCGATGTACAGCGTGGCCTGGTTCTCGTCGTCGGTACGGCCGAAGCACAGGCCGCGCTCGGTGTTGTTGAGCTGGGTGAGACGCCGTTCGTGTTCGGCGGCGGAGATGTCCCGTTCCAGCCGTGCCTGATGCGTGCCGCCCGGGACGCCCTGGGCGTGGACGCCGGCCAGGGCCCGCTCGCTGCGTTCGCGGGCACGGTCGAGAAGGCCGTACAGCATCGTCACGTACACCTGCTCGTCGTGCAGTGAGGAGGAGCGCGGTGCGGCGTGCGCGCTGCCGCTTCGGGCATGCCCGGCATTATCGGCGCCGGCAGCGTTGTTAACGCTGTCCTCTGCCGTGCTGATTTCGGCGTTCCCGAGCCCGGTGTCCGTTTGACGGAATACCATATTTTTTGATATACTCCTATTAACCAGTTATTACTGGCTTTTTTTGTGCCGTAACCGAATGCAGAGCTTAGCATGAGGCGCAAACGGCTGGTTAGCGGGGTTGCTCCCGTCCGCGCCGCTCGCTTGTTCTATTTCTGAAGTGCGAGTAGCCCGGATACCACGTCTGCTGACCTGGAAGAGCTCCTTATTCATTTGTTTGCGGTTTGCCGCACTATAGCGCCGCGAACCGCAAACAAATCAGTCGTGGCAGCCAGGGAGTTTGACGGCGAGGATGCACACGTCGTCGGCGCGCGGGGTCTCGCCGAGCAAGTCGGTCTGCACGGACTCGCAGACCTGCTCAGCCGTCTTGCCGGGAGACTGCCGGAATGCGACGGCCAGCGCGCTGAGGCCGTCGGCGATATCGCGGTAGCGGTGCTCGATGAGTCCGTCGGTGTAGAGCAAGAGCGTGCCACCAGCGCGCAGCCGGCAATGGCCGGCCGCGAAGACAGTGTCGGGGGCTGCGCCGAGGATGACGCCGGCCGCGCCGTCGAGGTATTCGGCGTGGCCATCGTCGCAGCTGGCCAGCGGCGGCGGCTGACCCGCGCATGCGTAGTCAAGGTCGCCGGTGGCCGGGTCAAGCACCGCGTAGAAGGCGCTCGCCAGAGCATCGGGAAGCAGCCTGGAGATGGCGACGTTCGTGCGCCGCAGCACGTCCTGCGGCGCGGGATCGTCAATGGCGTAGCCGCGCACCAGGCTGCGCACCTGCCCCATGATCGACGCCGAGTCGATGCTGTGGCCGACCACGTCGCCGATGACCAGGCCGACCCGGCCACCGTCAAGCGGAAAGGCGTCATACCAGTCACCGCCGACGTGTACACCGTCGCTGGCGGGCAGGTAACGCACTGCGATGTCCAGCCCCTCCATCTCGGGCAGGGCGACAGGCAGCAGGGCGTGCTGCAGGGTCTCTGCGACGGTGTGCTCGCGAGCGAACGTCTCGGCATTGGCCAGTCCGGCCGCCAGGCGGCGCGCGAGTTCTTCCACCACGGCCACATCGGTGTCGGTGAACAGCGGACGGGGTTCGCCGCGGCCGAGCAGCAGCACGCCAAGCGGCCGCTCCCCTACCACCAGTGGCACCGCCAGCGCGCTGGTCGGATCGACCTTGGCGGCGACGTTCATCAGGCCGGGGGAGGCGTCACTCCAGCGTGGCGTGCCCGGGGTGAACTCGCGCGCGAGCTGGGTGGTGGCCGTCGCGTAGGCCTTCTGGGAAATCAGCGGTCCCATGGCCGAGATCGGGTGCTCGCGCAACAGCTTGAGCACCTCTCCCTTGGCTGGGTCGCGATGGGTCAGCTTGGTGGCGACCAGCTTCCCGTTCGGGGTCGGCGCGAAGGCCACGCAGTAGTCGGCGAGCGTGGGCACCACCAGCTGAGTCACCTGCTCGAGCAGGTCATCCCGGTTCCTGGTAGCGGCCACCAAGTCGCCGGCCCGCAGCAGAAACGCGAGCCTTTCCCTGGCGGCGTCGGCTTCCATGCGCGCCGCCTGCTCACGAGCCAGCAGAGTGGCTCGATCGCGCTCGGCGCGCTGGCGGGCCGTCAGGTCCAGCACGAAGGCGGCCCAGCGCAGCGGCCGGCGGCCGATAACCGCCCCGCCAAGCAGGATCGGCACCCGGTGCCCGTCGCGGTGCACGTATTCCTTTTCGTACGGCTGGCACACCCCGGTGCGGCGCAGTTGCCGTACGGCGTCGTGGTCGGAGGGGGCCCACTCCGCGGGTGTGATCGCACGCCATGCGACCCCCTTGGAGACGAATTCGTCGCGGGTGTAGCCGATGATGTCGAGGTAGGCGTCGTTAGCCTCGATGACGCCGGTCTCGTCGGAAACCACCACGCCGATGACATTGGCCTCCCGCAGCCGCGCGAGCAAGTTGTTGCCTTCCCGCAGCGTTAGCTCCACCCGGCGCTGCTCGGTGACGTCGGCGAACATGACGTACGCGCGCTGCGGCCTGCCTTGCTCGTCGAGCGCGTCCGGTATTGCGGTGACGCGCAGCCACTGGTGCTCTCCGGCGGGCCCGCACGACAGGCCGACAAGCTGATTGGCGATGATCTGGCCGGTGCGCAACGCCACCATCGCGGGGAATTCATCTGGCTGGTACCGTGAGCCGTCCTCGTGGAAGGCGATCTTGTCTCTAATGACCGGCCACAAGGTCATCTGCCCCGGCTCGAGGCCCAGGATCTCGCTCGCCGCGGGGTTAGCGTCCAGGACCGCCCCGTCCGCGGAGTAGTAGACCACGCCCTGGGGCAGTGTCTCGAACAGGGTCCGGTAGCGCTCGTCGTTGGCCGTCGGCTGCTCGGTCAGCGCCTCAAGCCGGCGCCCTTCCAGGACGTGGTCGGTCACGTCGCTGGCGTACAGCAGCACTCCGGTAACAATGCCGGCGGCGTCCCGCACGGGCTGGTAGACGAAGTCCACGAATGCCTGCTCAGGTTCGCGGCCGTGCTTGCGGACCCAGCTCCAGTGCCTGCGGTACCGATGCTGCTTTCCAGTCAAGGCCACCCGGCGCACCGCGGCCACGCGTTCAGCGGCAAGCTCAGGCAGCGCTTCGCGCAGCGGGAGACCGATCAGCTCACGCTCGCCGACGACCCGCCGGTACTCGTCGTTGGCGAATTCGAAGACCAGATCAGGCCCGGCCACGTAGGCCACGGCGGCGGGCATGTGCGCGAGCAAATCGCGCGTCAGCGTCAGGCCGCCGAAGCTATCTCGTTGATCTTCGTCTGTGACTGAACCCATCGTGCCCCCTCAGGCAGCCCCCCGACTGCCCAGTGCTGTCAGGAAACCTACAGCATGACTGATTTATTGCGCCCCAGAAGTTAAACATTTTCTCATGAAACTCTTGGAAATCTGCAGTAAATCTGAGAAACACACGGAACAAAAGCCGCGAACCGGACGTTTTCGGAAGCTTGCTTGCATTAATACGAAGGCGCTTTAGTTTGATAACGCGCGCTTATCAGTTTTGCCCGAATTGCTATTAGTTGCCGAGCCGCGCCCGGCAAGTCCGGCATGGTGCGCGCACACCGATCTGCAACACCGGCCTCGTAGCGCCGAAGGGCACGTGCCTAGGATGTACAACCACAGCTGGGAGGAGCCAAGGATGCCAGACCGCGTGCAGATCACCGGACCCGCCGGAGAACGTTACGACGAGATCCTGACACCGAAGGCACTGGAGCTGCTGGTAGCGCTCCACGACGAGCTCGCCGACCGGCGGGCCGAGCTGCTCGCGGCGCGGCGTCGCAGGCAGGCGGAATTGAGCGGCGGGGCGATGCTCGACTTCCTTCCGGCCACGGACCATATCCGCGAGGACAAGGCCTGGCGGGTTGCCGAGCCGGCGCCCGGGCTGGTCGACCGGCGAGTCGAGATCACCGGCCCGACCGACAAGAAGATGACGATCAACGCGCTCAACAGTGGCGCGAATGTCTGGCTTGCCGACTTCGAGGACGCCAATACCCCGCTGTGGGAAAACATGATCGGCGGCCAGCTCAACCTCACGGACGCGCTGGACCGGAAGATCGACTTCACCTCGGAAGAAGGCAAGACCTACGCGCTCAACCCGGACGACACGCTGGCCACCATCGTGGTCCGGCCGCGCGGCTGGCAACTGGACGAGAAGCACATCCTCATCGACGGCCGGCGGGCCATCGGCGGGCTGACCGACTTCGCGCTGTACATGACGGCTAGCGCGCACAAGCAGCTCGACAAGGGCAAGGGGCCGTACTTCTACCTGCCCAAGATGGAGTCCCACCTTGAGGCGCGGATGTGGAACGACGCGTTCAACACCGCGCAGGATTTCCTGGGGATCCCCCGCGGGACGATCCGCGCAACCGTGCTGATCGAGACGATCCCCGCCGCGTTCGAGATGGACGAGATCCTCTACGAGCTCCGCGACCATTCGGCCGGGCTGAACGCCGGGCGCTGGGACTACCTGTTCAGCATCATCAAAAAGTTCCGCACCAGGGGCAGGGATTTCGTGCTGCCGGAGCGGAACGCGGTCACCATGACCGCCCCGTTCATGCGCGCCTACACCCAGCTGCTCGTCAAGACCTGCCACGCGCGGGGTGCGTTCGCGATGGGCGGCATGGCCGCGTTCATCCCGTCCCGGCGCGACCCGGAGGTCAACGACATCGCCCTGGCGAAGGTGCGCGATGACAAGACCCGCGAGGTCGGCGACGGCTTCGACGGCTCCTGGGTGGCGCACCCGGACCTGGTGCCGATCTGCAAGGAAGTCTTCGACGGAGTCCTAGGGGCGAACCCCAACCAGATTGACAAGCAGCGCCCCGAGGTGAGCGTGACCGCCGAGGACCTGCTGGCCATCTCCAAGACGCCCGGCGGGATCACCGAGGCCGGCCTGCGCAACAACATCAGCGTCGCGCTGCAGTACCTGGCCACCTGGCTCGGCGGCAACGGCGCGGTCGCCATCTTCAACCTGATGGAGGACGCGGCCACCGCGGAGATCTCCCGCTCCCAGATCTGGCAGTGGGTGCACAACGATGTCATCCTCGACGACGGCCCGCTCGTGACAAAGGACGTGGTAGAGCGGATGATCGATGAGGAACTTGTGAAGATCCGCGAGTTGGCGGGCGACAGCTTCGACGCGGCCAGGTATGGCCAGGCGGTCGCGCTCTTCACCGAGGTCGCGCTAGCCGACTCGTTCGCTGACTTCCTTACGATTCCGGCGTACGAACGCATGCCGTAGAAAGGGGGCGAGGCCGATGCCCGACGCGAAGGCGACGGCGCTGACCGGTCGGATGACCGGTATCTGCGGCGCCCCGAACGTCATCACCGATCCCCTCGAGTTGCGAACCTACGAGTGCGACGGGCTGACCTCGCACCGCGCCACCCCGGCACTCGTCGTGCTGCCCGGGACCGCCGAAGAGGTCGCGGCCATCGTCACGGCCTGCGCCGAAAACGGCGTTCCGTTCGTCGCGCGCGGCAGCGGCACCGGGCTGTCCGGCGGCGCTGTCCCGCACGAGGAGGGCGTGCTGATCGCCATGTCCCGGATGCGGAAGATCATCGAGGTCGACCCAGTCGCCCGCCGGGCGGTCGTCGAACCCGGGGTGACGAATCTGGCTGTGACAGAGGCCGCGAGGCCGTTCGGTATGTTCTATGCGCCTGACCCGTCCAGTCAGGTGATCTGCTCAGTCGGCGGGAACGTCGCGGAGAACTCTGGCGGGGCGCACTGCCTCAAGCACGGATTCACCGTCAACCACGTGATGGGGCTCGAGATCGTCACGCCGGCCGGCGAGCTGACCTGGCTCGGCGACGGCACCGGCGTCATCAGCGGCTACGACCTGCTGGGCGCGTTCACCGGGTCCGAGGGCACGCTGGGCATCGTGACCAAGATCGTCGTCAAGCTCACGCCCGCACCGGAGGCAGTTCACCTAGTACTCGCCGCCTACGATTCGCTGGCGGCGGGCGGGCGCGCGGTCTCCGACATCATCGGCGCCGGGATCGTACCGGCCGCGATCGAGATGATGGACGCGCTGTCCATCGAGGCGGCGGAGGCGGCAGTGCACTGCGGGTACCCCGAGGGCGCTTCTGCGGTGCTGCTGGTCGAGCTCGACGGGCCCGCCGCCGAGGTAGAGGCTGAGCTCGCCACGGTTCGGACTTTGTGCAAGGCCGCGGGGGCTACCGAGATCCGCGCGGCTGACGATCCGGCGCAGCGGGCCGGGATCTGGGCCGGGCGCAAGTCGGCGTTCGCCGCGGTCGGACGGCTGTCGCCCGCCTACATCGTCCAGGACGGAGTGGTGCCGCGGACGGCGCTCGGCGATGTGCTCGCCCGGATCTCGGCGCTGTCGGAGGAGTCCGGCATCCGGGTGGCGAACGTGTTCCACGCCGGGGACGGGAACCTGCACCCGCTGGTGCTGTACAACGACGCATCGTTGGCCGAGACTGAGGCGGCTGAGGAGCTGTCAGGGGCGATCCTCGACACCTGCATCGCCTACGGCGGGTCGATCACCGGCGAGCACGGCGTCGGCCTGGACAAGTCCAGGTACATGCCGAAGATGTTCACCGCCGAGGACCTCGAAACGATGCAGCTTGTGCGTTGCGCCTTCGACCCGGCCGGCCTGTGCAACCCCGGCAAGGTCTTCCCCACCCCGCGGCTGTGCGGCGAGGTGCCGGGCAAGCGGCGTGCTCCACATCCGGCAGTGGCCGCTGGCCAGGCGGAGATTTTCTAATGACATCGTCCCGAACGATGCCGGCCGTCTCCCTCGCGCTCGGGTTCCTGTGCGTCTTCCGGAGGCCGTGGTGACGGCGGACTCCGCGGTGGTGACGAAGGCTCTGGCGGCCGCGTGCTCCGTGCTACGCGACGGCTCTGCGGGTGACGCGGTCGGCGGGGTCGTGCCCTCGTTCGTCGCGTCGCCGGGCGATACCTCAGAGGCCGCCGCGCTGCTGCGCGCCGCGGCCGAGCACGACCTGGCCGTGCTGCCGCGCGGGTCGGGCAGCAGGCTCGGCTGGGGCATCCCGCCGGAGCGCTGCGACCTCGTCGTTGACATGCTGCGGATGGACGCGGTCCTCGAGCACGCGGCAGGCGACCTGGTGGCACGGGTTCAGGCGGGCGCTCGGGTGGTCACCATCCTCGGCGTGCTTGCGGCGGCAGGGCAGGAGATCGCGCTCGACGTCCCGGGCACCGCGACGATCGGCGGCGTGGTGGCGAGCGGGCTGTGCGGTCCGCGGCGACTGCGCTACGGGTCGCCGCGCGACCTGCTGATCGGCATTACGATCGTCCGCGCCGACGGTACCGTCGCCAAGTCCGGCGGGAAGGTGGTCAAGAACGTCGCGGGCTATGACCTCGGCAAGCTGTTCGCCGGATCGGCGGGCACGCTCGGCCTCATTACCGAGGCGACGTTCCGGTTGCACCCGCTGCCCGCGGCACGCGCGTTCGTGAGCACGACCCTTCCGGTCGGCGGGCCGGCCGCCGACGTCGCGACCACGGTCGCCGCGGCCGCCAACTCCCCGCTCGTCGCGTCGGCCGTGGAGCTAAGCCGTCACGCGCCCGGGGGCCCGGTGAGCATCGGCGTCCTCCTTGAAGGATCCGCGGACGGTGTAGCCGCGCGCGCCGAGCGGATGGCAGGCCTACTCGGCGAATCCGCTGAAGTCGGCGACCAGGCGCCGTCCTGGTGGCCGGTGGCTCTCGAGGCGGACGACGGTGTGCTGATCCGGGTGTCATTCTGGCTGTCGGCGCTCGGCGAGGTGCTCGACGCCATCGACGCCGCGGCACGGAACGCCGGAATCGCGCCCATGGTGTACGGCTCCGCCGGAGCTGGCGTGCTGTACGTCTCCTGCCGGGAGGAACCCGCCACGGCGGGGTTCGTGTCGGCACTGCGCGCGGCGCTATCCAGTCCGCGTGGCGGGGTGGCGGTGCTCGCCGCGCCCGCTTCGGTCCGCTCGGCGCTCGCCGATGACGGCGGCATGGCGGGATCGGTGCCGGCGCTGAGCCTGATGCGGGCCGTCAAGGACCAGTTCGACCCCGGCCATCGGATGGCGCCCGGCCGGTTCCCTGAAGGGATCTAGATGAGCGACGACGTCACCGGCGACGACTCCGCCATCCGCTCGGCAGTCAAGGACTGCGTGCACTGCGGGTTCTGTCTGCCCGCCTGTCCGACCTACCAGCTGTGGGGCGAGGAGATGGATTCGCCGCGCGGCCGGATCCACCTCGTCAGCCAGCTACTGGACGGCGCGCCGCTGACCGCCGCCGCGGCTGAACACTTCGACCGGTGCCTTGGCTGCATGGCCTGCATGACCGCGTGCCCGTCCGGGGTGCAGTACGACCAGATCATCGAGGCGGCCCGGGTGTGGACGGAGGAGGCCGCCGAGCTTGCGCCTGCCGGGGCCGAACCGGGCGCCCCCGTGGCGGCGCCGCCAGCTCGCCGGTCGGTACGGGACCGGCTGACCCGCGCCGCCATCTTCTCGGTGTTTCCGTACCCAGCCCGGCTGCGTGCGGCGACCGCGCCGCTGCGCCTCGCGCAGC
>Ga0126371_10004210_pt1 | contig 12666 bp, 11 predicted proteins | sample PanSoiMetaPlot_4_FD_110145 | JGI IMG/M metagenome (GOLD analysis project Ga0126371, IMG submission 110145) | Tropical forest soil microbial communities from Panama - MetaG Plot_4 | ecosystem: Environmental > Terrestrial > Soil > Tropical forest > Bulk soil | place: Panama | collected 2016-02-17
GACCATTTCGTATACGGCAGCCGGGCAGAAGTACTGGCAGGGATTGCCGAACTCTTTGCCGCAGCGGCCATTACAAATGTCGAGGTCTTTGATGACAAGGTGCGTCGGCTGGTCGTCGTCGTGACGCGTGCCTGAGTGGTACACATCGGTGAGGCGATCGAAGGTAAGCTTGCCGTCGCCCTTTGCGTTGCCGAGAAACGGCGTGCGCTCGCCGCCCCATTGGCCAAGCGAGTTAAGCTGCTTCATGTTCAGATAGCCGGCGTGGTTCTTGCAGTCCGGCCCGAGATTACTGCCGCGCAGAACATACTGGACGCCTGCCTTGACCAGACCCTCGAAGCGTCCATGCTCAAAGCCCTGATGAAAATTCCGGACTTTGTACAGCTCTTCGCGAATCCAGCTTTTGTCTAGGGATGACTGGTACTCGCTGAGAGTGTCGGCGGAACTGTCGCCGGAAATGAGCGCGCTGAAGGTGGTCTCGGCGGCGAGCATTCCGCTCTTGATGGCGAGATGGATTCCCTTAAGCCGCTGCGAGTTGAGCAGGCTGGCCGAGTCGCCCAGAAGCATCCAGCCATTGCCCGAGAGGCGCGGGATGGTCAGCCATCCGCCATAGGGCATTGACTTCGCGCCGTAGCGGACCATTTTGCCGCCTTCAAGAATCCGCCGGGCCAGCGGATGCTCCTTGAATGTCTGGAAGACGTGATGCGGATCGGTGCGCGGGTCTTCGTAATCGAGTCCGGTGACGTAGCCAATCGAAACTTGCGTATCTGATATGCCGTAAATCCATGCACCGCCGTATTCCTTCACCGTCAGCGGATAGCCCAGCGTGTAGATCACCTCGCCTTTGGCAACGCGCCCGGCGGGAATCTCCCACAGCTCCTTGATACCGACGCCGTAGGTCTGGGCGTGGTCCGAGTCTTCCAGGTTAAGGCGCTCGATGAGTTGCTTGGCGCAGTTGCCGCGTGTGCCTTCGGCCAGGATGGTAATCTTCGCGCGCAGATCATATCCCGGCTCGAAGTTCGCCTTCGGCTGGCCGTGCTTGTCTACGCCCTTGTCGTCGGTGCGGACGCCGGCCACGCGGGCGGTTTCAGGGTCTGTACTCCCGTCCTCAAAGAGCAGCTCGGAGCCGGCGAATCCGGTAAAAACAGTGATGCCTGCCTCTTCTACCTTCTGCCCGAGCCACTTTACGAATTTGTTGATGGAGATGATGTAGTTGCCGTGGTCTTTTAGCGGCGGCGGAACGATGGGCAGCTTGCGAGCCTTGTTCTTGCGAAGAAAATAGACTGATTCCTTTGTGACTTCGGCGTCAATCGGCGCTTCAGACTCGAAGCCGGGCAGAAGCTCCCGCATCGAGCGCGGATCGAGCAGCGCGCCGGACAGGCAGTGCTGGCCTGCTTCGCGCGCTTTTTCAAGGACGTAGATGTTCTCCTTCGAAAGCTGTGAGTCAGGGTGATTTGTATTGTGCTCATCGATCAGCTGCGAGAGCCGCAGCGCGCAGGCCATCCCGGCGGGGCCTCCACCGATGATGACAACATCGGCCTCCATCTGCGGGCGGTCAATGCCTTCAAGTGGTTTGCGAAAAGTAATCATGGGTGACCGGACATGATACAGGATTGAGAAAGCGGCTTGCTGTCCCAGGTGCTGCACTTCAGCCGTGCCGTAATCGCTCACAATTACATGGGCTTTAGCCCATGAGGTAACAGAATTCTGCGATAGCCGTGCTTTTAGGTAGAAGCGCTGGGCTTCAGCCCAGCGAAACAGCGCACAAAATCAAGGGCTTTAGCCCCGGCCTTTTACCAGGAAACTCCCCCCTTCGTAAAGGCATGGCTTCGGCCATGCCGTAATCGCTCTAAATACAGTGCGGCTTTAGCCGCTGAGGTAATAGGTCTTTGTCTTCTATGGGATTTTTCAGCACCCTCTTCAGCCCAGCGAAAACAGCCCAGGGAATATTGGGCAATCACTACCGGATGCGAATGAGTCAATCTAACATCGAGTAGTCGAGCGGACGAATCGTGCTGCGGTACCGGACTTCGCCATCCTGCTCTTCGCCCAAAAGTGTAACGACATATTTCTTCGTCATGATCGTTTCGCTTTCGCTTGAAGGATCGAATCTCGCACTTGTCTGACTCTTTCTTGCGATGGTCATATGTTATCCGAAGGATCGAAGCAGCATACGGTACGCAGGGTAGAAGCACCGGGCTTTAGCCCGGTGAAATAGAGCCCAAAATTAGGGGGCTTCAGCCCCGGCCTTCAGAGGATGGACGCTAAAAGTCGCTTTTTCGTAAGGGCATGGCTTCAGCCATGCCGCATGCCCAAAATACATGCGGCTTTAGCCGCTGAGGTATATGTTTTGTATCCGATGGCCGTTCATCTCCGCCGAATGGTTCAAACTCTTCGCGCACTTGCTTTTCTGAATGATATTTAGGCTTCATTTTTCCTCGAAATTAAACAGCCCGCCTCCATATGGTATCTCGCAGGCACTGCTACTTCCACGACCTCAGCCGCCAACCGAGGCAACGCAACCGCCGCCGCTATCCCGCCGACGAACTCCGTGACGCCATGGCTGTAGCCCTGCGAGATCCCGGCAACATCCAGCAGATGCTCTCCGCCGTCATCCTCGCCCTCGCCGAAGACGGGATCGGCTACAAGGCCCAGACCCTGCTCCATGCCCTGCAGCTCGCCTCCAGCCTGAACGGCAACAATCTGGAAATCATTCCCATGCCGCCCGAGGAGGACTAGCCCTGTGTCCTGAGTTGGATGTGCTTTGGGGTGCTGAGCGCTGTGCCTTGAAAAGTGGTGCGCCCGGAGAGATTCGAACTCCCGACCTAATGCTCCGGAGGCATTCGCTCTATCCAGCTGAGCTACGGGCGCGTGTTTTTAGGATACTATACCGCCAAAGCTTCGCCGCTTTGATGGAGAGAAAAGGAGAGTCCCAGATGCAGCGCAGGACAGTCACGAAAACACTCTGTTGCGCTCTGTTCGCAACGCTCATTGCCAGCACGTCAGCATTCGCCCGGCAGGACAAGCAATCGCGCCCCAGCCCGCCCGAACAGGCCACTGTGTCGCTGGGAGGCCACACTGTCACCATCGACTACAGCGCGCCTTCCATGCGCGGACGCAAGATCTTCGGCGGCCTCGTGCCTTACGACAAAGAGTGGCGCACCGGAGCGAATGAAGCGACCACGATTAAGTCAGATGTGAACCTGCGAATCGGCAACTTGGGCGTGCCCGCCGGAACCCATACGCTTTACTCAATCCCCGGAGAAAATGGCTGGACGCTGATCGTAAACAACCAGACAGGCCAGTGGGGCACAGTCTACGACCAGCTCAAGGACCTGGGCCGAGTCAAGATGTCGGAAGGCGCGATGCCGAGCAGTCCGGTTGAGACTTTTCAGATCAAGTTTGAGGACACCAAAGACCTTTCCACCGAGCTGCATCTGCAGTGGGAAACAACCAACGTCTACGTGCAGGTGACGGCAGTTCCTTAACCGAGGCCCGCATCTCTCGCCCGCTCAAGTTCCAGCATGACGGACTGGATCAGCTCCTTCGCGCCATTGATTTCGTTCATGACGGTTTCAATGTCGAGCGCGGGCTTTGACGGATTGCGGTTCGAGACGCAATAGACTCCATGCTGGCCGATGAGGATGAGCGCGTCGGTCAGCGCGTCGAGCGATACGGCCAGCCTCCCGCGCGACGCCCCCATCATGAATTCGTACTTTTCGAGTTCATCGCGCCGGTCGTGAAAGACAGACATGCCGACTACCACTCTTTCGCCGCGGTATCCACTTCGACAGCGTCGTGCATCGCCGGACCCTTCCAGCGCAGCACTGGCTTGCGCGCTGCGGTCGTCTCATCCAGGCGCGAGATGCGTGTCGAGTGCGGAGCCGAGATCACGACCTCCGGATTTTCCTCCGCTTCACGCGCGATCTGCCGCATCGCGTCGATGAACAGGTCCAGTTCTTCACGCGATTCACTCTCCGTCGGCTCGATCATCAGCGCGCCGGGCACGATCAGAGGAAAGGATGTGGTGTACGGATGAAACCCATAATCGATGAGGCGCTTGGCGATGTCGCCCGTTTTGATGCCGTTCTTCACCTGCCGCTTGTCGCTGAAGACCACCTCGTGCATAGACGGCGTATCGTAGGGCAGCTCATAGACATCCTCGAGCTTCTTGCGGATGTAGTTCGCGTTCAGCACCGCATCTTCCGTCGTCTGCCGCAACCCATCCGGACCATTCGCCAGAATGTACGCCAGTGCCCGCACGAACATTCCGAAATTGCCGTAGAAGGCGCGCACCCGCCCTATCGAATGCGGACGGTCGGAGCTCCAATGCAGCAATCCATCATCGCCCAGCGCCACAAATGGGACCGGCAAAAATGGCTCCAGAAATTGTTTGCACGCCACCGGCCCGCACCCCGGACCACCGCCTCCATGCGGTGTCGAAAACGTCTTGTGGAGATTCAGGTGCATCACATCCACGCCAAAGTCGCCGGGCCGCGTCTTGCCGACCAGCGCATTCATGTTGGCACCGTCCATGTAAAGCAGCGCACCCTTATCGTGCAGCACATCGGCGATCTTGTGGATTTCGCTCTCGAAGACCCCAATCGTCGACGGATTGGTCAGCATCAACGCCGCCGTGTCTTCGTTGACCACCTTCGCCAGGGCCGCAACGTCCACGCCACCCTGCGCATTCGATTTCAGGTTCACCACCTGGTAGCCGCAGCTCGCAGCCGTCGCGGGATTGGTCCCATGCGCCGAGTCGGGAATAATGACATTCTTGCGCGGATTGCCCTTCGACTGGTGATAGGCTCGCGTCATCAGCATGCCGGTAAACTCGCCGTGCGCTCCCGCCGCGGGATGCAGCGCGATGGCGTCCATTCCGGTAATCTCGATCAGGCAATCCTTCAGGAGCTTGATGATGACCATCGCGCCACGCGACAGGCGCTCGGGCTGATACGGATGGGCCTCTGCGATGCCTTCCAGCCTCGATACAAATTCATTTACCCGCGGGTTGTACTTCATCGTGCAGCTGCCCAGCGGATACATCCCCAGATCAATCGCATAGTTCCACGTCGAAAGCCGCGTGAAGTGCCGGATGATTTCGATCTCGCTCAACTCCGGCAGCGCGGGCTTATCCTCGCGCGTCGCGGCGCCCAGCAGTGCGGCCGGATCGATTTCGGGCACATCCAGCGGAGCAAGCTTGTAGCCCTTCTTGCCCGGTGAAGACTTCTCAAAGCTCAACGGTTCGTTCTGCGTCAGGTGAGCCGTCACCTTGCGGGTCGTACCTACAAATCCGTTCGTCGTCGTCGCCATTCCTGAATTCCTTTATCGCGCCGCAGAAGCCACTGATATCTCGGCCACTATCGCGACCGCCGCATCAATCTGTTCTTTGGTGGTCAGCTCTGTCGCGCACCATAATGTCGCGTTTTTCAATTCCGGATACCACTTACACAAATCGAGGCCGCCGATGATCTTCTTTTCCATCAGCCGCGCGTTCAATCGCCGCGGAGGCTCCTCGGTCTGCAACACAAACTCATGGAACCGCGGCGACTGCCCAAACAGCAGTTTGTCGTGCGCTCCCAGCGCATCTGCCGCGTACGTTGCCTTGGCCAGATTCTGCACGGCAAGTTCCTTGATGCCTTCCTTGCCGTAGACGGTCATGAAGATCGTTGCCATCAGCGCCACCAGCGCCTGATTGGTGCAGATATTCGAAGTCGCTTTCTCGCGCCGGATGTGCTGCTCGCGCGTCGAGAGTGTCAGCACAAAGCCGCGCCGCCCTTCCTTGTCTTTGGTTTCACCCACCAGACGCCCCGGCATCTGCCGCAGATACTTCTCCTTCGCCGCCAGCACACCGCAATACGGGCCGCCGTAGCTCAACGCAACTCCGAACGACTGCGCTTCCATTGAGACGATGTCCGCCTCCACCGGCGGCCGCACAATCCCTAGCGACACAGCTTCAGCGATGGACACAATCAGAAGAGCGCCTTTTTTGTGGGCGATCTCCGCAATCACCGGAATGTCTTCAATCACGCCGAAGAAGTTCGGCGACTGCACCAGCACGCAGGCCGTCTCCTCATTCACAGCCTGTTCCAGTGCTTCGAGGTCGATGCGTCCCGCCTGGACATGGCCGTCGGGATAGTACGCAACCTCGCGCGCCTCATGCCCCTGATGCTGCGCGTAGGTATGCATCACCTCGCGATACTCCGGATGCACCGTCTTCGCCACCAGCACGCCATCGCGGCCGGTCACGCGCACGGCCATCATCACCGCCTCTGCCGCGCCGGTTGAGCCGTCATACATTGAGGCATTGGCGATGTCCATGCCGGTCAGCTCGCAGATCATCGTCTGGAACTCGAAGATGGCCTGCAACGTGCCCTGCGTGATCTCAGCCTGATAAGGCGTGTATGAAGTAAGAAACTCGCCGCGTTGGACTAACGAATCAATGATCACGGGACGATAGTGCCGGTACGCGCCCGCGCCCAGAAAGCTCGTGTAGGCATGGGCATTCTTTTCCGCCGCTGCCTTGAAATAGTCGATGATCTCCGACTCACCCATTTGGCGCGGCACCTTCAGGTCGCGCATCAGCCTGTACTCTTCCGGAATGGCGGTGAAAAGGTCGTCAATGGAGGAAACGCCGATTTCGCGCAGCATGGCTGCGCGCTCAGCGGGTGACTTGGGGAGGTAGCGCATGTTTGTCGGTCCTTACTGCTGAAAACAACGATGAAATACAAGAACACTGAGACTTGCTGGCACGATCAATGCCCGGTCTCTTCCGCAATGAACTTTTCGTAATCCGCTGCGCTCATAAGTGAATCAACTTCAGCCGGGTCGTTTATTTCAACCTTCATGATCCACGCCTCGTGCGCGCTGGTGTTTATCTTTTCCGGGGATGAAGCCAGTTCCTCGTTCACTTCCGTCACGGTTCCAGTGACTGGCGAATAGAGGTCGGAGACAGCTTTCACGGATTCGACGCTGCCAAAGATTTCGCCCTTCTTCACGGCTGCGCCCACTTTGGGAGATTCGACAAAAACAATGTCGCCAAGCGAATTCTGGGCGTAATCGGTGATGCCGACCTTGCCGGTTTTGCCGTTGACCTCAATCCATTCGTGCTCGCGCGTGTAGCGGTAGTTTGCGGGGTATGCCATGTATTTTCTCTTTCTTATTGTAAGGTCTGTTGTGGTCAGGACTGCTTTTTCGGGCGCCGGTAGAACGGGATAGGCACAACTTTGGCGCGGACCATAGTATTGCGCACCTGTACGAAAACTTCATTGTCCAGCGAAGTGTACTCGCGCGGAACAAACCCGAGCGCGATGTTCTTCTTTAGGAACGGCGCGGGCGAGCCGCTGGCGACAGAGCCAATCTGTGTTCCGTCCGGATTAAAAACGCCATAGCCATCGCGGGCAATGCCGCGGTCAACCATTTCCAGGCCGACGAGCTTGCGCGACGGGCCTCCCGCCGCCTGTACCTGCTGCAAGGCTTCCGAACCGATGAATGGCCCTTTCTCGATCTTGCAGAATCGGTCGAGCCCAGCTTCAAAGACATTGATGGTCTCGGAAATTTCGTGCCCATAGAGCGATAGCGCCGATTCAAGTCGCAGCGTGTTGCGGGCACCCAGACCGCAGGGGACAATCCCGAATTCCCTGCCTGCTTCCAGCACCTCTTCCCAGACGCGCTTGCTGGTGGCTTCGTCCGATGGGATGTAAATCTCGAAGCCGTCTTCGCCCGTGTATCCGGTGCGCGCGATCAGCGTGTTGTGCAGGCCGCAAACAGTTCCCCACTTGAACCAGTAAAACTTGATGGTCGAAAGGTCGACATTTGTCAACTTCTGCAGTGTTTCGGCAGCCTTCGGGCCTTGAATCGCAAGCTGGGTGTAGAGGTCGCTGTAGTCGCTGACGTGGCAGTGAAAGTTCCGCGCGTTTGTCCTGATCCAGTTGAAGTCCTTCTCGCGCGTTCCGGCATTAATGACAATCAGGTAGTCATTGTCAGAAAGTTTGTGGACGATCACATCGTCTACAAAGGTCCCCTGCGGATACAGCATCGCCGAATATTGCGCCTGTCCCTCGTGCAGCTTCGCGGCATCATTCATGCAGATATGCTGAACTGCGTCCAGTGATTCAGGACCGCGCAGTTGAATGTCGCCCATGTGGCTTACGTCGAAGAGTCCGACGTCCGTACGCACAGCCATGTGCTCGGCAATAAGGCCTGAGTATTCGACAGGCATGTCCCACCCGCCAAAATCGACCATTTTGGCGCCAAGCTGGCGGTGGACGGCGTTGAGCGCAGTCTTGCGCAAAGCGGGGGCTGTGGCAGGTGTAGACACGTTAGGATCCTTCGCCTGAAGATGCCGAACCTTCTAACTTACCACGCTGCTGCGCGCAGGGCGACACGCGCTTTCAGCGCCACAGAAGCCGCTGGGAATATACTCCTTCGGCATGTTATATTGGGCATCCTCATCGGGCTAAAAGGAACTGCCTGCAAGAAAGGCGACCCGTGGCGGAAGAAAGAAATGAGAGCGCATCGCTTGCGAAGCCGGCCGAGTTCTTCATCGGGCTTGTTGACTTCTTTGCCATTCTGCTACCGGGAGCCATAGCTACCGGCATTCTGGTGCAACTGACCAAAACAAACTCTGCACTCCACTCCTTTTACCATCAATCGATCTTCGGCGAAATTCCCCCAGGGCAATACTGGCCGCGCTGGATTGCCTTCGCCGTCATTTCGTATCTTCTGGGTCATTTTATTTTCCTGATTGGAAGCGCCAGCCTGGATAACCTGTATGACCGGACTTACAAGCTTGTCCACAAAGACAAAGAAGAGGCGGGCAAGCTACAAGGCAGAGCAGAGATTCTCCTCTATACGGCACTCGGTATTCCTAAGGGAGAGGTTAAGTCGACCTATCAATGGACCCGTGTTTATGCGAGGCTGCGTACCCCGGCGACGTCTCTGGAAATTGACCGATATGAAGCTGATTCGAAATTTTTTCGCAGCCTGACCGTACTTTTGTTTCTTGCCGGTTTCCTGCTTCCAGCAGCGCTTTCTGCGAGAGTTGGCTGGATCATATTCGCGGTACTCATTGTATTGACTCTATTTATTGCGGCTGTGCTGCTGAATGAAAGCTGGAGAAAAACAAGCAGCCAAGAGACGAAAAACGAACTTGCGAAAGAAATAAGAGAACGTCGCGCATGGACGATCCTTGCGTCCGCCGTCTCCCTGCAATTTGTTTTCTACCTCGACCGCGGGAATTGGCATTGGTATTGGTTTGCGGCTCAAGTTGCATCAGTAGCTTGCCTGCTCCTATCGGGCTGGCGATACATGGAGCGTCGCTACAAAGGTGTGGCCTTTGCATATCGACTTTTGCTGGCCAGCGTCGCGGAGTTGACGTCTCAGGCCGTAAGCCCACCAACGAATAAACACGACTAGGAAATCATCAAGTGGCGAAGCCAGTTACTTATCCGCGTAATAGCCGTCGCGGGTCTGCACATAAAGATCCTTCTTATTCGCGGTCAGCGTGATCTTGTGGTAGCTGTCGTCGGCGCTGGACTTGTCCGGCGTGTAGCCGAGCATGTACTGGGAGCGCAATTCCTCGGCAATGCTCGCGTAAATCTGGTCAAAATTTTCTTTTTTCTTTGCCTCATACATGCGGCCGCCGGTCTCTTCTGCAATCTGGATCATGATCTTCTTGCCATCGACGTGTGGCTCTTGCGAGGGACGCTGTCCGCCCCGTCCACCAGGATATCCTCCGGGATAGCCACCACCCGGATAACCACCGCCGCCCATGCCGATGTGAGGACGGCCATAGCCGCCGCCATGATTTTCGTAATCATGCTGCTGCTCACCCTGGAAATAGATCGTATAGACCACTGTATTGGCCCGCTGCGCGGATTCAATCGCTGAGTTGAGGGTCTCTTTGCTGCCGCGATCCTGTCCATCGCTCAACACGACGATGGCCTTGCGGCCCTGCTGCTTTTTCATCAATTCATCGGAGGCAAGATAGATGGCGTCATACAACTGTGTGCCACCGTGGCGCATGCGCTGCTGGCCGGGATCAGAATCAGATGTCGTTTGATACTGCTGCTGCGTCGGCCCCAGGTCTTCAAGCGCGGCGGAGAGCTTGTCTTTCGATGGGGTCAAATCCTGCAGCAGTTCCACTTCGCGGTCAAAGTGAATAAGAAAGGCCTTGTCTTCTGGCTTTGTGAGCATCTGGTTCAGGAAAGTCTTGCTCGCCGTCTTTTCCTGATCGAAGGCATTGCGCATGCTCATGCTGGTGTCGACCAGCAACCCGAGCGTGAGCGGCAGGTTCGTATCGAGATTGAAGTACTTGATGGTCTGCGGGCGATTGTCCTCAAGCAGGGTGAAGTCGTCTTTCGTCAGGTTGGCGACGATCTGCCCCTTCTTGTCGCGGACAGAAACCGGCAGAGTGACGACTTTTACGTTGACCGAGAGCGTGGTTGCGGGAGCGGTTGGTTTTGCGGCATCAGGCGCGGCGGTTTGGGGAAATGCGATGGCTGCGCAGAAGAACAGGCCCAGGACAATGGCAAAACAGCGACAAATCGACTTCGTGGGAGACATAAACGGATCGTCTCCCTCTTAGACGGAAGAACAAGGTGAACAGTTGACGGCTATATCTGCGAAAAGTCGGTTGGCGTCAGGATCAGATTTGTGATGTTGCTCACGATCTGCTCGAAAGCATAACGCGGCGATGTTGAAAGCTTCTTCCAGTCGGGATCGTTGCCGAATGCGGCCCATTTTTCATTCATTTCGCCGATATCGCCGAATGTAAGCATGTAGGTCAGGTTCGGGAGACGCGGCCCGATGAGCGAGTCTCCATAAAACACCTGTCCAAAGCCAGCCTTTTGGAAAATCTCAAACTCGCCATTGTGGAACATCTCTACCTTGCGCACATGGTCCTGGTTCGTCGGGCTCTCGTAGGTGCGCAACTGGAAAACACGCTTCGCGTGTTGCGCCGTGGCCGCCGGAACGGTCAGCCTGGGATGGCCCTCAAAAGCGATCATTAGCTGGCTTTCAATGCGGACGTATGGAGGCTCTTTTGCCGATGCATTCCAGAAAGGTTCAGCAGCCTGCATGAACTGCTTGTCCTGAACAAGGTGTAAATCGGCAGTCACCAGCGTTTCGACCGACGTGCTGGGACTAAGGACATAGAGCGTCGGCGTCTCCGGCCCAATGGTGAGGCGGAATGCGCCGACAGGCGAAATGCCCATACGGTTCAGCGCCGGAATCAGCGCATCTGAGACGTAGCTTTCAGTCAGCTTTGTTTGCGGACCTGACTGCATGAAGTACTTGCGCAGCTCATAATATTCACGTTGCTTGCCCATGGTTGTCTGCGCTCCAGATTTGCCGGTGAATGCGAGTGCCGATGCGGCGAGGGAGGAAGTGAGAAAATGGCGTCGTTCCAAAGGGGATCTCCTGATGATTTGGATTGTAGCTAAATCACCACGGATTCGTGATACTCCCCGAAGACTTCGCGCATGGACGCGGCTATTTCCCCCACTGTGGCGTAACTTTCCACTGCTTCGAGAATTGCGGGCATAAGGTTGTCGCCGGAGCGAGCATAGTCTTTCACTTTGCCGATTCCAGATTGCCATTGCGCTTTATCACGGCGTTGGCGCAGGGCGCGAACACGCTCAACCTGCTTGCGTTCCAGCCCCTCATCAATGCGCTGGATAGGAATGGGCGGTTCCTCTTCACGCGTAAAACGGTTCACACCGACGACCGTTGCTTCGCCTGAGTCTACAGCGCGTTGATATTCATAGGCGGCGTTCTGGATTTCCTGCTGCACCCAGCCCTTTTCGATGGCGCGCAACATTCCTCCAAGCGCGTCGATACGGTCGAGATACGACCTTACCTGCTGCTCAATTTTGTGTGTCAGCGACTCGACATAATACGACCCAGCAAAGGGGTCGATGGTCTGTGGTGCGCCGGATTCCATGGCGATGATTTGCTGGGTGCGCAGGGCGATGCGCGCGGCTTCTTCCGTCGGCAGCGCCAGCGCTTCGTCATAACCGTTGGTATGCAGCGACTGTGTGCCCCCCAGCAATGCTGACAGCGCCTGGATGGCGGTGCGGACAATGTTGTTCTCCGGCTGCTGCGCGGTGAGCGTTGAGCCTGCCGTTTGCGTATGAAAACGCAGCATCCACGAGCGCGGATTCTTTGCGTCGAAGTGGTCGCGCATGAGATGCGCCCAGACGCGGCGAGCGCAGCGGAACTTCGCCACCTCTTCCAGAAAGTTATTGTGCGCGTTGAAAAAGAATGAGAGACGCGGGGCGAACTTGTCGACGTCTAAGCCAGCATCGATTGCTGCCTGCACATATGTCATGCCATTAGCCAGCGTGAAGGCGACTTCCTGTGCGGCTGTCGATCCGGCTTCACGCATGTGGTAGCCGGAAATCGAAATCGTATTCCACTCGGGAACTTCATCGTTCGCCCACGCAAACATGTCCGTAATAATGCGCATCGCGTGCCGGATGGGATAGATATACGTCCCGCGCGCAATGTACTCCTTCAGAATGTCGTTCTGCACGGTGCCGGAGAGCTTTTTAACGTCCGCTTCTGTGCGCTTCGCCACTGCGACATAGAGCGCCAGCAGAATACTGGCCGTCGCGTTGATCGTCATTGAAGTAGAAATCTTATCCAATGGAATGCCATCGAAGAGCC
>Ga0126371_10004211_pt1 | contig 12664 bp, 11 predicted proteins | sample PanSoiMetaPlot_4_FD_110145 | JGI IMG/M metagenome (GOLD analysis project Ga0126371, IMG submission 110145) | Tropical forest soil microbial communities from Panama - MetaG Plot_4 | ecosystem: Environmental > Terrestrial > Soil > Tropical forest > Bulk soil | place: Panama | collected 2016-02-17
CAAGGCCGCGGCAAAGAATTTCGTGCTCATCCGGAGCCTCCTGAGGCGAGATTATATTACTTCACCGCCTGCCGCGGATAGGGTGCGAGGCCCTTAGGCTGGTATCGTGTCTATATGTGGCGGGTGATCCTGGGAATTCTGTTCCCGTTGAGCCTGTTTGCGCAGACGGCTACCGTCGAGGGCCTGGTCATCGATCCATCCGGCGCGGTGGTCCCCAACGCCTCCGTCGTCGCCACGCTGGAGAGCACGGGCTCAACACGAACTGTCGCCACCGATTCCGAAGGCCGGTACCGAATGCCGGCGCTCCCGGTCGGAATATATATCATTCGATGTGCGAAGGCGGGATTCCAGGCGGCCGAAATCCAGCACGTGATTCTGGCGCTCAATCAAACTCTGGAGCAGCCGATCCGGTTGAGCCTCGCACAAGCCGGCACGTCGATTGATGTGAACGAGCAGCCGGAAGCGCTGAACACGACGGCTGCCACGGCGGGCGTGGGCATCGGCGGGGAGGTGCTGGAAGAAACGCCTTCGCAAAGCCGAAGTTATCTCGGTGTGGTGCTGCTCGCACCCGGCCTCGCTCCGGCCGCGGGGTCCAACGCGCTTCGCGCTAAAGCCGGGGTGCGCAGCGCCACACCCGATAGCGGCTTCACCTTTGCGGGAATGCGCCCGCGAAACAACAGCCTCTCCATCGATGGCCTGGACAACCGGGATGAAACGACGGGATCGAGCCGCGTCGCCATTGGCCAGGAGGCCGTGGCTGAGTTCCGCGTCACCGCCTCCGATGTCGCGCCGGAGTTCGGCGGCGGAGCCGGCGGCAACCTCAACGTGGTCACGTTATCGGGCACCAACCGCTTTCACGGAGACGTGAATCTGTTCGCAGCCGACTCCTTCCTCGAAGCCAGGAGCCCCGAAGCGGAGACCCGTACGCGGCCCAATCGGCGGCAGTATCAGCCGGAAGCGGCGCTAAACGGCCCGCTTCGACGCAATCGTACGTTCTTTGCCGCTACCATCGAGGGCGAACTGGAGAACGATCAGGAGTTTTCTGAGATCGGCATACCTGGCGCGCAGGGCAAGATCAATGCCGCTCTCGCCAGCCCGCTCTTTGCGCGCGCCGGGGTACGCAGCATCTCGGAAGAACTATTTCCCACGGCATCGTCTTCGACCGAGACTTCGTTCAAACTGACCAATCTATTTGGCACCGCCCATCAGGTCAGTGTCCGCTACGCCTTCTCGGGAGCAAACATCTCCCGGGAGGTGCTCGGCGCCGACAATTTCAGCGATGAGTCGGCGCGGGGCGGCAGTCATAACAAAGATCAATCCTTTGCCGAAACGTGGCAGATGATCGGCAGTCCCACATTCATCAACGAAATGCGCCTGCAGTTGGCGCGCCGCACCGTCGACCTCACACCAAATTCTCAGAGTGCCTTCTTCGAAATTCCGGGGATTGTGAGTTTCGGCCAGTCACCGTTACTGGATTCGCACCGGACCGAGGATCACGTTCAGTTCGTGGACTCCGCAACGCTGGTGCGGGGCAATCACCACTTCGGATTCGGCGCTTCCGTTCAACATGTCTCGCTCGATGCCCGCCTGGCCAACCGGTTCGCGGGCATCTTCGTTTTTCCAACCCTCGATGCGTTTTTCATCGGAGCGCCGGACCTGTTCTTGCAGGCCTTCGGCGATTCTCATACCCGATATGGAACCAATCCCCTCGCGCTGTGGGTGCAAGATCAGTGGAGGCCCGTCGCGGGCTTGACCGTAATTACCGGCCTTCGGTATGAAAGCCAGGGTTTGCCTACGCCGTTCAGCGACACTGCCCGCAGCGTCGCTCCGCGCCTGGGTCTCGCCTGGCAACCCCACGGCCGGGGGCGTTGGGTGTTCCGCGCGGGCGCCGGGTTATTCTATGATCGATTCCCGCTGGCGTTCTTGAATGATGCGATTCAAAAAGATGGCATCCACGGCTTCGAGTTGTACGCGGAAGGGGCCGACGCGGCGCGCGTTTTCGCAATGTCCCAGGGCGGAATTCTCGCGGCCCCGGTACCAGGCATCGCCCCCTCGGTCTATCGCCCCCAGGCGTCGTTCGCGTCCGATCCAACGTATGCGCGCATGCTGCCCGGCGGCGTCGACCGTGCTCTGGATGCCGACATCCCGCTTACGGCCGAATATATGAATATTGCTGGGTATCATCTGCCCCGGCTCCGCAACGCCGCGCTGACCCTGCCCCCCCAATTCCTGCTGGAACAAAGCGCGACTTCCCGATATAACGGCGTGACCGTCACCCTGCGCCGGCGCATGTCGAAGGAAGTCACTTATCTGGTCGCTTATACCGCCGGCGCCGCATATGACGATGCGAGCGATTTCAATGAGCAACCGCTCAACCCGGGCAATACGCGGCTCGATTGGTCGCGGTCCCGTCAATACCAAGCGCACCGCATCGTGGCGAGCAGCCTATTCGAGGTACCCTTCGAAGAACTGGGGGCACCCAAGTTTCTCCAAAAAGCCGGACGGAATTTTGATCTGGCGCCCGTCATTTCCTGGGGCAGTCCGCGGCCGGTAAACGCTCTGGCAACGACCGATTTGTACCGGACCGGCGCCTTTCCCATCACCGCGCGCCCGGATGGATTGGCGCGAAACCCGTTCTATGAGCGCGGCCTCTTTAACATCGATCTGCGCGCCACCAAGGGTTTCGAGTGGTGGAAAGACCACGGCCTGTTTCTGTTTGGGGTCGGCGCTTACAACTTGACCAACCACACAAATCCGGTGGCGGTCAGCCCGTATTACGGTTTGGAAACGTACCGGGGTCTGGTGGAGACGCTGAACGCGCGGCAAGTGCAGTTTAGCTTTCAATGGGAATTTTGAGCGGGCGGAAACCCAGCCCCTTGCTTCCCGCCTCGCGGCTACAGTAGCATTGAGATCCTTGGGGGTGAAGGGTGCGACAACGGCTGCTTGTTCTATTTGCGCTCAGTTCGGCCGGCGCGCTCGGGCAATGGCTGAACTATGTGCCGGCGGGAACGCCGCGCACTCACGACGGCAAACCGGACCTCACGGCGACAGTCCCGCGTACGGCCGAGGGGAAGCCGGATCTCTCCGGCGTCTGGATGCACGAGATTACCACGGTCGCGGAAGTGAAGCGCATCTTCGGCCACCGCTTCGATGAGGCCATTGAGACGAATGCCCTGGGCATGGAGATCGGCACGCAGCACAAATACGAATTTGATATCCTCCTGGACTTCAAGCCGGAAGATTCGCCGATGCGGCCGAAGGCCGTGGAGTATCTGCGGCGGTACGCGCAAGGCCGGCGGGACGGCACCGATGTCTGCGTGGGCATCCCCGGCATCCCACGCGCCGATCTGCTATCGGAGCCAATCAAGATCATACAGGCGCCGCGGACGACCGTGATCCTATACGAAGCCGGCAATTCGCACCGCCAGGTTTTTACCGATGGTCGCCCGCTTCCGAAGGAATTTGATCTGCCGGCATGGCTGGGCTACTCCGTAGGACACTGGGAGGGCGACACGCTGGTTGTGGAGACGGCTGGCTTCAACGATAAATCTGCGCTTGACGCCATGGGGCATCCTCACGGCGAAGCCTTGCGCGTGGTAGAGCGCTACCGGCGGCGCGATTTCGGCCACCTGGACGTCGAATCGACGTTTGACGACCCCGAGTTCTACACCAAGCCGTTCTCTATCAAGGTGCCGCATGACCTGGTCGCCGACAACGACATTTTCGAATCGTTCTGCAACGATAACGAGAGAGACCGCGCCCACATCGGGAAACGGTAGGCGGCTCGCTGCCTATTTCGGAAACTCCTTGCAGGCGTCAGTCTCGGAGCCCCAGAATTCGACGCACTTGGCGTGATCCATAGGGCCTTTGCCGACGACCTTCGCAAGAAGAAAGTCGGCGATCAGCTCGATTTCGCGCTGTTGCAGCGTGGCCGGAGGGTCCGGCATCCGAGTGGGATAGGCGCGCAGGTCGGCCTGCTTTTTCCCGTAGCAGCGTCCGTCGCTGTAGGCAAACTTATCGAAAGCCGGCATCTGGGAGTTGAGGCGCCCGCACTTGATCGTCAAAATCAGGCCGGCGCGGTTGAGCTTCGTCTCGCGCAGATTGGGGCCGTCGGGCATCTGGCTGTCGGTCTTGTGGCCGTCGCCGGACCAGCCGTGGCAGGCCTGGCAGTTGCCTTTTTGTTGAAACAGCCGCATGCCATCGGCAACATCCGAAGCGTTGAGCGGCTGTTGTTCCTGTCCGTGCGCCGCCGCAACCACGAAGGATCCGGCGAGAATGGCAAGGGCAATGCGCGCGCTGGTCATGAAGGCAGTATACACTGCGCGGCTCAGAGGCCTTCGTCCATGTCGTGGCGGTGCGTCTCGGAGTGGTGCGCGGTCTCGCGGCCGGCCCCCAGACGGCAGATCAGCAGTTCGCGTTCGTAGACCATCTCCGCGGGCAGGTGATCGTGCAGCGCCAGGAAGAGTTCCTCGTGCGACATCACTTCCTCGCGCCAAGCTTGCCGGTCGAACCCCTGGAGCTGCTCAAAGGTCTGGTGCGGGAACGACTCGAGGCCCTTCCAATCCAGGTCCTCGTAGCGCGGCATCCAGCCGATGGGCGTCTCGCGGCCCAGGGCGCGGCCGCGGGCACGATCGACAATCCATTTCAGCACGCGCATGTTTTCGGCGAAGCCAGGCCACAGGAATTTTCCGTCGCTATCCTTTCGGAACCAGTTCACATGGAAGATGCGCGGGGTCTCGAGCAGGCCATGCTGCATCGAGATCCAATGCCGGAAATAGTCGCCCATGTGGTAGCCGCAGAAGGGGAGCATGGCCATCGGGTCGCGCCGGACTTTGCCGACTGTGCCGACGGCGGCGGCCGTCATTTCCGAGCCCATCGTGGCGCCGATATACACGCCGGAGGTCCAGTTGAAGGCTTGATAAACGAGCGGTATGTTGGTGGCCCGACGGCCTCCGAAGACGAACGCGCTAATCGGCACGCCGTGCGGATCTTCCCAAGCAGGGTCGATGGTCGGACATTGAGAGGCAGGCGCGGTGAAACGGGAGTTCGGGTGCGCCGCCTTGGCTCCGGTCTCGCGGCCGATTTGCGGCGTCCAGCGCTTGCCTTGCCAGTCGAGACACTCGGCGGGAGGTTCATCGGTCATGCCTTCCCACCAGACGCCTCCTTCCGGCGTGAGGGCCGTGTTGGTGAAGATGGTGTTCTTCGACAGCATCTTCATGGCGTTGGGGTTGGTCTTATTGGAAGTCCCGGGAGCTACGCCGAATAAGCCGGCCTCGGGGTTGATGGCACGCAGACAGCCGTGGGCATCGGGCCGGATCCAGGCGATGTCGTCGCCAACTGTCCACACTTTCCAGCCCTCGAAGGCTTTTGGCGGAATGAGCATGGAGAAGTTGGTCTTACCGCAGGCGCTGGGAAATGCCCCGGCAACGTAAGTCTTCTCTCCGTGCGGATCTTCCACGCCGAGTATGAGCATGTGCTCGGCCATCCAACCTTCGTCGCGTGCCATGTTGGAGGCGATCCGAAGCGCGAAACACTTCTTGCCGAGTAGAGCGTTGCCGCCGTAACCGGAGCCGTACGACCAGATCTGGCGTGTCTCGGGGAAGTGGACGATGTATTTTTCCTTGTTACAAGGCCAGGACACGTCTTTCTGGCCCGGCGCGAGCGGCGCGCCGACACTGTGCACACACGGAACGACGCGCTTGGTGTCGCGGTCGATCTCATGAAACACCGGCATGCCGATGCGGGTCATGATCCGCATGCTGACCACGACGTAGGGCGAATCGGTGAGCTGAACGCCGACCTGCGACAAGGCGCCGCCGACCGGGCCCATGCTGAAAGGCAGCACGTACATGGTGCGGCCCCGCATGCATCCGCTGAACAACTCCTTCAGCTTGCGGCGCATCTCGAAGGGGTTGACCCAGTTGTTGGTGGGGCCGGCGTTGTCTTTGGAGAGCGAACAGATGAAGGTGCGGTCTTCCACCCGCGCGACATCGTTCGCGTCCGACCGGGCGTAATAGCAGCCCGGCCAGAGATCCTGATTCAACTTGATAAAGGTGCCGCTCTCGACCATCTGCGCGCAGAGCGTGTCGTACTCCTGTTGGGACCCGTCCACCCAGTGAATATTCGCGGGCTTGGTAAGCTCGGCGATCTTGGCAACCCAGCGCAGCAGGTGCTTGTTTTCGCTCAAAGGGGTTGAAGGATCTCGTGTGAACTGCAGGTTGGCAATGGTCATTTCTCTGGCACTACGGGGAACTAAACCTCGACTCCTTCCTCAAATAAGGGATTCCCGGGGCGGTGCGAGACCGCCGCGGGCTCGTCCGTCCATAGACGGAGTTACCGTACAAATTCACATTGGCAAGGAAGCACCAATTATCTGATCTTACCAAAGCCGCCGCGTTCCGCGGGTTTCGCGCAGGCCCTTCCTGCTAAGATGTGTACCGATGAGCGGGTTGAGCCGGATCGGCGTGGCGATTGATTCCGATCTTCTGAACAAATTTGACCGGCTGATCAGCCAGCGCGGGTATTCGAACCGCTCTGAGGCGTTTCGCGACCTCATCCGCGATGCACTCGTGGAGAAGGCTTGGGAATCGCCGGAGAGCTCGGTGGTGGGGACCGTGACGCTGGTCTACAACCATCACGTGCGCCTGCTGAACGAGAAACTGACCGATATCCAGCATGACTTTCACCGCGCGATCCTTTCCACGCTTCACGTACATCTGGATCACGATAACTGCCTGGAAGTGCTGGTGGTGCGCGGCAAGTCGTCGGAAGTGCGGAAAGTGGCGGATGCGCTGATCAGCACCAAGGGCGTGAAGCACGGGCGGCTCACGCTGAGCACCTCCGGCTCCGAGCTGAAATGATTCTGGGAACCGGCGTCGATCTTGCCGAAGTGCCGCGCATCCGGTCCGCGATCGAACGCTTTGGGGAACGCTTCGTGCGGCGGATCTATACACCGCTCGAAATCGCGTATGTGGACCGCAAGGCCAACCGGTTCGAGCGGTACGCCGCGCGCTTCGCCGCCAAAGAAGCCGGCATGAAAGCGATTGGTACGGGATGGGATCACGGTGTGACGTGGAAGGATATCGAGGTGTCCAATCTTCCGTCCGGGCAGCCGACATTAAGGCTACACGGCGCAGCCGCTCGGATCGCGGAAAAGATGGGAGTGAAGCGAATCTCGCTCTCACTCACGCATACGGCGGAGTTGGCGATGGCGCACGTGATTCTTGAGGACTAGGGACGGAGCGCAACTGTGCGTCCTCAAGCCGCCGGGCTTCCTGCCAGGTGTAAATCATGCGATGCACCACCGTAAGATTCGATAACACCGCGATTACCCACAGGACCGGGGCCATCCGGTCGAACAGAGCGCCAATGATGATCAAAACCACGCGCTCGGGACGCTCGAGAAATCCCACCTTGCAACCGGGGATGGTGCATTCGGCGCGAGCACGCGCGTAGCTGACCATCACGGATCCGGTCATCACGATCGCCGTCAATACGATATAGAAAAATCGGTTGATGGATGCGTAATAGACCAGCAGCCCCATGAACAGGAAGAGGTCGGAGTAGCGATCCAGCACAGAGTCGAAGAAGCCGCCAAATTTGGTAACACGGTCCGTGGCGCGCGCCACCCGGCCATCTACCATGTCGAAAAGCCCGGCGCCGATTACCACCGCAGCCGCAGCACGGAATCGACCCTGTGCGAATAAGAACGCAGCCCAGATGTTGATGACGAGTCCGAGAAAAGTGAGAACGTTGGGATGAATCCGGGAGAGGGCCAGTCCGCGGACAAGGACGTCGATGATGGCGCCGCAGAAATCGCCGATCAAGCGGGTAAAAGTCACAGGCTTCGGCTGCGGATCGCGGCGGGTCATTCGACCGCGTCGTGGATGGTGGTCAGCTTCAAAATCTCCATCTCTTTCACGCCTCCCGGACTCTGCACCCGTGCTGTATCGCCCACTTCCTTCCCTAGCAGGGCGCGGCCGATGGGCGAAGTGGTCGAAATCTTACCATTCGCTGCGTCGGCTTCTTCACTGGTAACCAGATTGTAAATGATTTCTTCGTCGCGCTGCACATCCAGGACGACGACGACGGAGCCGAGGCCGACTTTATCGTGGGGGATCTTGGCAAAATTGACCATCGACATGTCGGCCAAGCGTTTTTTGAGCTGATTTAGGCGGGCGTTGACGAATCCTTGGCGGTCCTTGGCGGCATGATATTCCGCGTTTTCGCTCAGATCTCCATGAGCCCGGGCCTTCAGAATCTCCTTAGGCAGTTCGTTCCGAAGCTCATACTCGAGGGCCGCAATTTCGTCTTGCAGCTTCTTCTTGATGTCGTTCATCGAAGCGGGGGAGCCCCCGCGTCACATTATAGCGGAGAGTCAAGCAAGGTAGCAGGTCCGCGATCCGTCCGTAAGAAAAAACCGCAAAGGACGGCTCGACGGTTTTTCTTACGGACGGATTACAGGCAGGGGTGCTTTCCGGGCCCGTTCAAATGAGAAATTTCTATAATGGTATAATTTTGGTGTAAAGGTGTAACCTGGCGCTCAACATCAAAAACCCGGAAGTCGAGGAACTGGCCAGCGAAGTGGCCCGGTTGGCCAACGAGAGCAAAACCGAGGCGATTCGGCGCGCTCTCTATGATCGCAAGCAGCGTTTGCTGATACACCGGAATAGCGCTGGCCGGCAAGACCGCCTCAAGGAACTGTTGCGCACCCGGATCTGGCCGGAAATTCCGGCCCGGCTTCGTGGACGCGGTGTCAGCAAGATGGAGCGAGAAAAAATTCTGGGTTACGGGCCGGGCGGGGTCTGAGACTGTCCGATGATTTTAGACGCTTCTGCAATCCTTGCGGTGTTGCTCGGCGAACCGTGCGCAGAGCGGGCTATCGAGCACATCGGTGTGTCCGACGTCGTGGCCGCCGGCGCTCCCACGCTGGTGGAGACCGCCATGGTCCTCTCCAACCGCCTCAAGCGCGACGGGCGCCCGTTACTAAACGCTTTTGTCCAAGGTGCAGATCTGGAGATTATTCCGTTGTCGCAGGAACATGTCGAAATCGCCATTGACGCCTTTCAGCGCTTTGGAAAAGGGCGGCACTCGGCGGCACTCAATTTCGGTGATTGTCTCACGTATGCGGTCGCGCACATCGCGCAGTTGCCTCTCCTCTGTACCGGGACCGACTTTCCGAAAACCGACTTGAAAACGGTGCGCCTGAAATAGACATGCCAATGGCAACGCGAGGGGGCCGATGAAAGCCTACGAACTGCAGCCGGGAGCGACGGGGCTGGACGGGTTGCGGCAGAATGAGCGGCACGATCCGCTGCCGGGACCGCGGGAAGTGCTCATCCGGCTGCGCGCGGCGTCGCTCAACTATCGCGATCACATGATCGTCACTGGGCGCTACTTCACGCCGGTGAGCCGTCCGACCATTCCGCTCTCCGACGGCGCGGGCGAAGTGACGGCGGTGGGACCTGGCGTGACGCGCTTCCAACCCGGTGATCGCGTGGCCGGCGCTTTCTTTCAAGTCTGGTTCGACGGCCCGCCTACGCAGCGGCACCCGGCTTTAGGCGTTCCGCTCGATGGCACACTGGCGGAATTTGTCGTGCTGCACGAAGACGGCGTGGTCGCGATTCCTCCGAGTCTCTCGTTCGAGCAGGCGGCGGCGCTGCCGTGCGCCGGAGTCACGGCCTGGAACGCGCTGATGGTGTCCGGAACCCCGCTGAAGACGGGCGACACCGTGCTGTGTCTCGGCACGGGCGGCGTCTCGGTGCTGGCGGCGCAGATCGCCCTGGCAGCGGGAGCGCGCGTGATTGTGACTTCGTCGAGCGATGAGAAACTGCGGCGGGTGCGCAGCCTCGGCGTTTTCGACACGATCAACTACAAAACCCATCCGGATTGGGAAAAAGAAGTCGCACGTCTGACGTACGGCCGCGGCGCCGACCACATCATCGAAATCGGGGGCGCGGGCACGCTGAACCGCTCGTTCGAAGCGGTGGCCTTCGGCGGGAAGATCGCGCTGATCGGGTTTCTCGCCGGCCAGGCCTCCCAGCTCAATCCCGTGCCAATGATGCTGAAGGGAGCATGTCTGCAAGGCATTGGCGTGGGCAGCACGGCGATGTTCGAGGCGCTAAACCGCTCGATCGCGATCAACAAGATTCAGCCGGCCGTGGACAAGGTGTTCCCGTTCGAGAAGGCTGCGGACGCGTTCCGCTGTCTCGCAACGGGTGATTTCGTGGGCAAGATTGTCGTCACGATCTGACCAAGGCGCTACTGGCGGACGGCCGGCGCCGGCTCGCCAGTTACATCTTCGAAACTGGCGGGCGGATTGTAGTAGAGGATGCGCTGGCAGCTTTCGCAGGCCATCACTTTGTCGCCGCGCTTGAGATCCTGCGCGAATTGCGGGCGGAGTGCCATCTGGCAGGCGCTGCAGCGGCCGTCCAGCGCTTCGGTGATGCCGATGCCGCGGCGCGCTTTGCGGGCGCGCTCGTAAAGTTGGGAGGTCGCGGGCGTGACTTGTGCGACAATGCCGGCGCGCTCCTGCTGCAAGTCGCCGGCGGCCTTCTGGTCGGCCGCGGTGCGCTCACGCGCCTGCTGCTTCTCGGCCTCAACTTGTGCCCGTTCGGCTTTCAGCGCGCCCTCGGCCGCCTTGACGTTCTTGTCGAGCGGCTCGGACTCGCCCATCAGCTCCAGAATGCGGTCCTCGAACCTGCGGATCTCCTTTTCGCAGAACTCGATTTCATGCTGGAAGGCCCTGTACTGTTCATTGGTTTTGGCCTGGAGCATCTGATCCTTGAGCTTCGAAATCTTCTGTTCCTGGACCTGGATGTCGCCTTCGCACTTCTTGCGTTCTTTCTGGTTGGCAGTCAATGCGGCCCGATCGGCTTCGAGCTTGCGCTCGTGCGACACCAGTTTCTTCTCGATTTCAGCGATATGCTTGGGGAGCGCGGTAATCTCGCGCGTGAGATCCACCAGCCGGTTGTCAATCTCTTGAAGGCGGATCACCAACTTCAAGTCAGAATGCATTGCTTACTTGAAGTTTAGCATGGCTGCGAAATTATCGTGACACGGGCAGGCCCTCCGGCCTGCCCGTGTCACGAAGGCGCGATCGCGATATTACCGCGCGTGCGCTTTGGCGACCGAAGCGGCCGAGTTGTTGCCGTGGCACGACTCGCACGATTCGCCCAGCGTCGGAGAGGTCATGATCGCGGCATGGGCGGCGGCCGGTTGCGTCGTGTGGCACGACAGGCAGGCGCCGGAGATCGGCGGCATCGGGTTGAGGTAATCGCGCGGCGCGACCTGGCTGATCAGGCCGGCAGGAAGCGGAAGGTCGTAGGTGCCCGGAAGGTGGCACTGCTCGCAATCGCGGCGATCGCCAGGGTAGCCGACCTCATTGTAATTGTTGACGCTGTTGCCGTGACCCATCACCGTGAAATCGGTAGTCAGATTGTCTCCCGTGTGGATCTTGTGAATCAGCGTCTTGAGGTTGATCGACTCGGGAGGGTTGTTGGCTGCGGCTCGCATCGCAGTGTCGGTCACCGTGGGGTTGTGGCAGACCACGCAATACTCTACGTTCTGCCGGATGCCGCCATGCAGGCTCAGGGTGCTGTGACAGGTGTTGCAGTTGGCCTGGCTGACGATCTTGCGCCGCGGTGCCACCGTTCCCCCACCGACCGCAAAGTAGAACACCTGGTTGAATCCGACATCGCGGACCGTGGTGGCGTTCATCGTGTTGGCGTTGATGGTGACGTTGTTATAGCCCTCAATGCCGACGGCGTAGCTGCCCGTGGCGGTCGGCGGCAGAGCGGCCTTAAAGGTGTAAACGTACTGGCCGCCGACGAGAGAGGCTTTGCGGACGTCCTCGGAAGTGTAGCCGTTGTAGTCGGTGGTCGGACCGGTCATCACCAGGTTGAGGAAGTTCATTTTGGTGATGTCGACGAAATTGCCGCCCTTATCTTTCACCGTAAAGGTCACGGCCGGGCTCTGGCCGGGATTGGCGTTGTCGACTCTCACGAGGGTGAAGACCAGGCCGGGCAGTTGCGCGGAAGTCGTGGCCACTTTGTGGGCGCCGGTGATCGAAGCGTCGTACTCGAGTTCGCCCACCGGCGGATGGCAGCTGGCGCACTGGTTATCCGAAATCTCGACCAGGTTGCTGCCGCTGTGGTTCTTGCCAGTGGCGAAGTTCACATCATCGTGGCAGGAACCGCAGACAGCGCGCGTGGGAGCAGTCAAGTAGTTGTTTGCCTGGGGCGCGTTCTGATGACAAACGGTGCAGGTCATCAGCTCGTTGGTGCCCGATGGAAAACCGACCTTGGAGAAGTCGGACCAGGCGCCGCGATGCCAAATGCGATAAGGCGTGCCGCCTTGGACGCTGGGCAGATTCTTGCCCATGTGGATCTTGTGGATCAGGACCGGCATGTCTTGGGTGAGTCCGGTATCGGGGTTCACGGTCTGCGGTGTGTGGCACAGGATGCACATCTCGACGGTCAGCCGCGAGCCGCCATGACCGAACAACGGGTCGTGGCATTGGTTGCAGGCCGAGGTGGGTGTTACTGACCGGGTCACCGTGACCTTCGCACCGTTGGGAACGAAGTTGAAGACGTCGTTGGAGGTTTCCGACCATTCGTCGTATGTCATGAATTCAGAGAGATCCCGTTGAGCCGACACGCCAATC
>Ga0126371_10004212_pt1 | contig 12663 bp, 8 predicted proteins | sample PanSoiMetaPlot_4_FD_110145 | JGI IMG/M metagenome (GOLD analysis project Ga0126371, IMG submission 110145) | Tropical forest soil microbial communities from Panama - MetaG Plot_4 | ecosystem: Environmental > Terrestrial > Soil > Tropical forest > Bulk soil | place: Panama | collected 2016-02-17
AGCTAAGTCGTTGCAGCACGACGCCTTATTCGGCCTCGTTCACAACGAGGAGCCTCATCTTAGTTGCGCCACCTTGCGGATCTCAGTTTCGACTCCCCACATGACATGAACTAGGGCTTGAGTTGTGGAGATGACTTCTCCAGTGCCGCGATCAGAACACGCGCCGAAGAGGGAGCCTTCTGCTGCGATCTGGTGATGATCTTTGCTGCGTTTGCGGAATTGCCGTAGAGCTTGTGATTTGCGCGTTCATCGGGCCGCAGCGTCGAGCCATCCAGGGATACGCCGGCGAACACGCCGCGCGCACGGGAGTAGCTCAGAATCTCGGCGCGCATAAAGGCGTCTGTATTGGCTGCCGCAGAACGTCCCTTTGGTCCAGCGGCTAATGCTGCGTCCGCTCCGAGCTTTACCTTGCTGTGCAGCAGGCTGCCTGCGCCGCGATCGTTTATCACGAGAAAGACGAAGTCCGTTGCTTGGCCGCCAGCCTGCAAACCAAAGCTCCCACCTTCGAGCGCGTACATAGCAGGCGCTCCCCATGGACCTGTGAACTTTTTCCCTGTGCGGCAAACCATGGTGCCGCGACCGTAGGCGGCCCCAACAATAAACGCAGCTTTCATTACCGACGGCATCACCACAACGCAGCGAGCCTTGTTCATCAAGTCTTGAGGAATGTCTTCGGGAATATTGAGAATTTCCTGCATCACCTTTCCCGCATTCTGAAGACGGGCCTTTTCAGCCTTTGCGGTGTCAGCCTTTGCGTAGCTCGGACTCTTCGCGGCAGAGAAAGGTGCCAAAGCCAGCAGGCCCCCCACGGCAACGATCCAACCCTTTGTATACCTCATTCCTTGTGCCTCCTTTAGGAGCGCTCGTGTGCTTGAACGCAAGTAGTCACTTTTTTCGCTTTTTCTTCGAGGAAGATGGTCCCAGCTGGGTTGGATGCCGCGCCTGTCGTCGCAACTTGGCTTCCAACCTTGCTTTGTATGTTGTAAAGGGCTAGAAATTCAATAACATAGAAGACCCTTTTGATGGCGATAAGCCACGACACTTCAAATGGGAACTATGTATAAAATACAAGCCAGGGAACGAATGACGGCTTTTCTGCGTACTGGAACCAGCCTCAGGAATCTGTGATTTGCCACGATGTGAAGGTGCCCTCAGCGGCCGGTCATTTGCTCCAGGTATTCAGGGTAACGAGCGCCCGGCACCTTGATGTCCGAAGCAGCTGCCCTCCTGTTTGTCGACCGCCGGGCCGTAGCCAAAACTTAGTCCCATGCAGCCGAGTCCTATGGCCGAACCTTCAAGATTGCTTTTTCCTAGTTTGCGTGTTTGCATTTTCGTCCCTTACCTCGCAATTCCAGCCTACGGCGGAATCGCCTACGAGACTAGATGGTTTCCCTTTCTGTTAGCAGAACTCATGAATCATGCGCAATAACATTAACGACGTTGCCGTGTTTTCCGCTGTCCGGAAGAAGGAAGCTTTACCGGTGCTGTAGCCCGGCTTACCCATCGTTCTCCCTAACTCACCAGCTGGTCTCAGGGCAAAAGGAGTTGTTGATGGCCAGGATGAAGGCTAAAAGTCTTTCCCTTCCAGACCAATTCGCCGGTCACATTCGAGGGGAGATTAATCTCGGCACTGACTCCTGAAGTTTTTGAGGTGTAATTCACTTCGACCATTCCTTTGGGAGTTGCCACGGCCGAGGCAACCCTGCGTAAGGAGCCCAGATGAGGCTCGATACTGACGGTCGAAAATCCGGGCGAGCTCGGTCGGACTCCAGCGACGATAGTGAGAAAGTCGAAATTAGGGTGAGCACTCCAGGCATGAGAATCTGACCTTGTTGGTTCTGGTTGCTCAGCCCATGTCGTAAGTCCTAAACCAACCATGTCGCGCCACGGCTTAAGCAGGCTCAGATACTGATTTCCCATGCCCGCGTGCTCGAGCGCGCGTGCCAGATAGAATCGGAAGTAGTAGGTCGCCTTAGTCATTTCGGGAGCGGGGCCGGATGCTATAAACCCTGGGTCGCTCACCGAGAGAATTTTGGTGAGAACATCCTTTTGTTGTTCTCGAGGGATCACATCGAGCCACACACCAAGAATGTTGGCATGCTGGCTGTAATGCTGGTGGGCAGGGGTATCGGTGATCAGACGATAGGAATTGTTCCAGCATAGCTTGCGTATCGCATTCACAGCGTGAACTCCAGCTTCCCGATATCGTCGCGCCCGGATCGAGTCCCCGAGGGCGGATTCCAACTCTGCGCCATAACGGAGCGCTTCAATATACTGCAGCGTGATGACCGAAGATCCTCCATTCGCGTCCTGGGGCGGCACGCCGAAACCGAAGTCTTTTCCCCAGTCGACGAAGGGCCACCAGGCGAGATCTCCCAAGAGTCCGTCTGGCCTCTGCCTGCCGAGAAACCAATCCAGCACGGTTCTCGTGCCCGGTATCTGCGCGCGAACGAACTCATCGTCTCCCCGATAAAGCCAGAAATCATGCACCATTCCAATCCACAAGAGCGAGAACGTGGGAATGACCTGTGTCACTGATGACGGATAGCGACTCCGCGTGATGCCGTCGGGAATTCGGGAATCGTTGAAGGCTTGAATTGCCTGGCGAGCGAGGCGATCGTCGCCGGCAACGCTATACGAAATCAAGGCCTGAATACGGGTATCGCCGATGTACTGCATTCGCTCCCAATACGGCGTATCCATGTAGGTGTCATGCGCATCTAGCCGAGCAGTCCGCCAGCCGATTTGCCAGATCTGACTCAAGGACGCGTCGTCTGAGTCAAAACGGGAGCGTTCTTCGAATGGGTACGCCGTGAACCAGGAACGAAGCTTTTCAATATGCAGGGGCTGGTCAGCGGTATTGATCTCCAGTTGCAGATACCGCCAAGTGCGCCAGCCCAGAGGCATGAATCGGCGTCCCTCGGAGCCGTCCGGAAGGAATTCATCAAAGATGCCTACGATGTGTTTGCCGGCGATTTCGTTGCGGTTGCCTTTCTCTCCTTTGCCATCGACGAGAGCCTCTGCGTACGTGATACGAATCGCACTCTTGGCACCCCCGGCCACGGTGAGCTCTGGGTACGCGGTGGTCAAATGGGAGTGGTCCAGCAGGAAAGTGGCGCTGGTATGAGCCGGAATTTCCAGTCCGGCGTCCGGGAAGTCCAGCGGTGGCGGAATCCCCGTACCGCGCGCAACGCGTCCAATGGGTGTCAGCTCCATCTGCATTCCGGGCAGCGAGTCGGGGGTCAGTTGCCAGTTGATGTTCTGGAGCATTGCTCCCCTCGCGATGGCACTTCCAATCGAAGCGGCCTTCTCCCATTCTCCGCGAGAACGGGCAGCGTCGTTCCAGAACCAATCGAATGAAGCCCCGTCGATGCGCTCTCCCGGTTCCGCCACGTAGTAGAACCGCTGCACCTCGGGCGGGGTTGGTAGAGGCTGAACAGCCTTTTCTTCTTCGACCTCCCAACTTTTGTCCGTGTCCACGATCCGTTCCGTGTCGGTTTCACCTTCGAGAACAAATGCAGTGCGGTCACTGATCTGTGCCAGTGGCGAGAGAACGCCAAAATTCCAAACCGTTGCCGCGAGCTCATTTCGTCCCGGATGCAGAAACGCTGCCAAGTCGTACGTTTCGTACTTCCAATGTGCTAGATCGCTTAGCGCGGGACCACGGCCGACCTCATGCTGATTTACGCAGAGAAGGAATTGGCTGTCGGCGCTGGTGTGGACAACAAAATGTTCCGAAACACTCGAAAGCTCGAACACTTTCCGAAAGTGCAAAACGACGCTATCCCGTTGTGACTTGCCCGGGGAAGTGACCCATTGTGCCTTCCACAGCCCCCTCCGAACTTCGAGAGGATGCTGAGCTAATGCGCCCGCTGCGTACGTCAACAGTGGGACGAAAGAGGTGAGAACGAGGCATTTTGTTTTCATGAGTTCTCGCTATGGAGTCCGGCTGTCCCACACCCGTTCCTGCCCGGATGGATCATCTTTCACTTGGATTGTGCTGCAATCAGCATTGCATTCGCTCTTTTGTTAATCTCGCCCAGAGTGTCTCGGGTTTGGTAATTCAACATAGGAACTATCAAGAGCTGTGACCGCGGGACAGCCGAGCAGTCGAAGCGTGCGCTCAATGTCTGCTTTTAGAATCTGAAGGGCCCGCGTAACGCCCGCCTCTCCAGCCGCGGCGAGTCCGTAGGCATAGGCTCGCCCGATAAGCACAGCGCATGCACCGATACAGATTGCCTTGACGATGTCGCTTCCTCGACGGATTCCTCCATCCATGAGGACTGTCATTCGGCCATTGACCGCCGAGACGACGTCTGGAAGGGCCCGGATTGTGGCGGAAACGGAATCGAGCTGGCGTCCGCCGTGATTCGAGACCACAACAGCGGCGGCGCCTTCGTCGACGGCGCGCTCGGCGTCTTCCGCCGTCAGGATACCCTTCACGATGATAGGGCCCGGCCAGACCTTTCGGATCCATCGCAGATCGTCCCAGGTCACCGCAGCGTCGACCAGCGCTGCGGCAACGTCGACGAGCTTCATCGGTCCTTGCCCTGGCACGACGATGTTCTCCAGTCGCGGCACTCCGCCATCGGCGAGGAAGGCAGCCAGCCATCGAGGACGTGCCAAAATTTCAGGCAAGTAGGGCAGCTTCGCGAGGAAGGACTCACCGAGAAGCTCTTTCATGCCGTTGCGAGGATCGCGCTCTCTCATACCGGCCACTGCAGTGTCCACAGTAATTACCAGACCCGAATAACCGGCGGCGCGGGCCCGGTCAATCCCCGCTTCGGCAGCTTCCCGGCCGCCCAGCAGATACAATTGGTACCAAGCCGGACCCTTTGTGGCTGATTTGACAGCTTCGAGTTTGTGTCCAGAGATGGTTGAGAGGATGTACGCGATACCCGCCTCTCCCGCCGCTTTGGCGGCTACGACTTCGCCACCAGGGTGCAGCAGGCGGCTGTAGCCAATCGGCGCGAGCATGGCGGGAAACGAAAGCTCCTGCCCAAGTATGCGCACTGCGAGATCACATTTCTTTGTGGCCATGGCACCGCGCGGACGGAAGCTGATGTCTTGAAACGCTCGAGTGTTTTCGCGCAAGGTGATTTCGTCTTCGGCGCCACCATCCAGGTAATCAAACACAGGCCGCGGCAGCCGCCGTTGAGCGAGGCGCCGGAGGTCTTCTATGTTGACTACTCTGGGCGGTCCGAGTGTGTCCTGTCCTGAACCCACCGATTCCTCCGTGCAAGAGTTCCTTCGGTTAGCTGCCCAATGAGCTTTTGCGTTCTTTACAAGATATCCGTGATCCGGTGTGGCCCACCGGCGGCAGGCCAACGCTTACCCACGCCGCTCGATCGAGGAACATCGCAGACCTCCGGGAGAGCCGTGATGGGTTGCGACACCAACGGATTCTGAAGAGCTTAGTGCAAGGAGCGGAAAAGACAACGTCAAACTGTGTTTCCTGGCACGAGTTGCCCGAGCTTCCGCGGCCTGGCAGTGCCTGCAAAATGTGAGACCAAGCCCGCTGAAATCCGAGTCCTGGCAACATCTCGACAAAACCGGGTAGATCGGCTTAACTGATGAATGGCTCATGGAGGGGGGCACCTTTACGCACAAAATCACGCCGCATTTGTGGTTCGACAAACAGGCAAGAGAAGCGGCCGAGCTCTACGCCTCACTGATAACGGCCTCGAAGCTCAGAAGTGTGAAGACGCTCCGTAACACGCCGTCGGGCGATTGTGACATCGTCTCGTTCGAGCTTTCCGGACAACCCTTCATGGCGATTAGCGCCGGACCGCTTTTCAAATTCAATCCATCCATTTCGTTCCATCTGAAATGCAAGACGAAGGACGAAGTCGACGCGATCTTCGAAAGACTTTCCCAAGGCGGGAAAGTGCTTATGCCGCTAGGGAGCTACCCCTGGAGCGAGCGGTACGGGTGGCTTGAAGACAAGTATGGACTTTCTTGGCAGGTGATCTTCGTGGGCGACCGCGAAGTGGGGCAGAGAATTACACCCGTGCTCATGTTTGTGGGCAAGGTATGCGGCGACACGGAAGACGCGGTCAGTTTCTACGCGGAAGTTTTCAAGAAAGCACCTTCTGGCGTGGGCGTCAAAGGGGAAACGAGCGCGAATATCCTTTCGCGCTACGGCAAGGGCGAAGAACCGGACAGGGAAGGCACGGTGAGATACGCCTCCTTCACGCTTCTCGGCCAGGAGTTTGGGGCCATGGATTCCGCCCGAGAGCACCAGTTTGCCTTCAACGAGGCGATATCGTTCATGGTGCCGTGCGAAACGCAGAGGGAAATCGATTACTTTTGGGAGACACTTTCGGCGGATCCAAGGGCCGAGCAGTGCGGGTGGCTCAAAGACAAGTACGGGCTTTCGTGGCAGATCACTCCCACGATCCTGAATGACATGCTTGGCGGCAAGGATGAGAAACGAACGGCACGCGTAACTCAGGCGTTCCTCAAAATGAAAAAGTTCGACATTGCCGCGCTTACGCGCGCATACGAAGGCAGTAGGGCCGAGTAGCTCGAGCGAACGAAGCCGATTGTTTTGCACCGGCGCACGATGGTATTGGGTTCTGGTTGATAAGAGCCCGAAACCAAAGCAGCAAGCTGCAGTTTTCTTGACCGGCAGTGATAGCATGCCCCCATGGACTTAAAGCCAGTCCCGTTCCGATCACCACTGTCGGCATACGAGGACCAAGCGGTAATGCTGTTTGCAGCACACCGCGCCGCCGATCCCCCGGCGATCAATCTCTTCCATCGCAAGCATCCCCGCTTTCTCGACGAGAAGATCAAATGGCGTCCGAAGTTCATTCCGGACTCCGAGATTCGCGACGCCGCCCTCTCGATCGACGATGCCCGTCTGACGATGGCGCGTTACTACGACTTCCTTGACTGGCGGTCACTGGCCGTCCACATCGCAGCCATCTTGGAGCCGGGCCCCGTCTTCGAATTCGAAGCCGCTGTCGAAGCCGTCATCAATGGCGACCTTGCCGCGCTGGAAGACGCGCTCCGTCGCGATCCCGCCCTTATCCGTGCGCGTTCCAGCCGGGTCTGCTGTTTCGATCCGCCGGTGCACCGCGCCACGCTGCTCCACTACGTCGCGGCAAACGGCGTTGAAGGATACCGCCAGCGCACGCCGCCCGAGGTTGTCGAAATCGCCCGTACCCTCCTAGAGGCCGGTGCCGAGCCGGACGCGCTAGCCGACATGTACGGCGCCGAGTGCACCACGATGACCATGCTCGTATCCAGCCGCCCGCCAGCCAACGCTGGACTTCAGGTGCCGCTCGTTGAGTTGCTGCTGGACTTTGCCGCCGCGATAGAAGGACGCGGCACAAAGAAATGGGGACGTCCGCTCCATACCGCCCTCGCTTTCGGGATGATCGATGCCGCTAAGGTTCTGGCGAAACGCGGCGCACGCGTCGATTTACCCGCGGCGGCCGGCCTTGGACTCGTGGACGCCGCCGCAGGTCTGTTTGCCTCCGCGGATGCGGAAGCGCGCCACCGGGCCCTCTCCCTGGCTGCCCAGCACGGCCATGCGGACACTGTTCGCTTGTTGCTTGATGCCGGCGAGGACCCGAACCGCTATAACCTCGAAGGCAATCATTCCCACTCGACGCCATTGCACCAGGCCGTCGTCGGTGGCCACAAGTCAGTAGTGCGGCTGCTGATCGATCGCGGCGCGCGGCAGGACATCCGGGACACCATCTGGAACGGCACCCCGCTCGGTTGGGCGCTTTATGGCGGTGGGAAAGCGCAGGAGCAAATGGCTGCGCTGTTGAGATCCCTCGGCGCAGCCGAATAGCCTTCAATTCCGAGGCCGGGGATATGCGATTACGCCTCTTCAACACGGTATCAGAGCGTTGTCCCAGTGCTCGGTAAGAAGACCATCCTTGATTCGAAGGATGCCGTCTCCAGTCCAGTTGACGGGCAGGAAGCCTGAAAATCGTCCATGAACCGTCACGAAGTCGCCGTCGTAGTTAAGCTTTGGCGGAGGCTAGGATGAGAGATCCCTTTTCGTCCGCTGATGAACGCGTGCGGTGGCCGCGTATCAACTACGGTAACCCAAGGTCGGCGAGTACCTTCGGATTTTCCTCCTGCACCGCGAGTAGGTTGTGGCACGACGTGCAATCGTTTGAAATCGTCTGGCCATCCGAGGTCGTGTGCGAACCATCATGACAGCGAAAGCAACCAGGAAAATCATTGTGCCCGAGATTGTTGGGATGGGCCCCCCAGGTTACGTTCATCTCCGGGAAAATATTGCGGAAGTAAATCTTTGCGATGTTGTCGGCAGATTGCTCGACCAGGGCACGCTTGCTGTTATAGATTTCGGGGTACGTTGAGCGATAGTAGTTTTCAATGCCTTCAACGATTTGTTTTTGCGCGCTTTCGCGATCTGCGTAATTCGCCTTCAGCAACTCGACGGCCTTCTTGCGGATATAGGGAAGCTCCGGGCTGATCAAACCTCGGGACATCCGCAGATCGACCGCGTTTTCCGGCAGTTCAAATGCGTGCGTGGGCCGGTTATGGCAGTCAATGCAGTCCATCAACCGCTTCTCCGCTTTTTCGAGTTCCTGCTTGCTGACCTTAATGTCTGTGGAAACATATTCCCGGGTTCTGCCGTTGTCGTCAGTGTAATAGACGACGGGAATGACCTGGCGGCGTTCGTCGGTAGAGATATAACGAATCCGGGACCCCTCGTCCAGGTGCCTTCCGTGAATGCCCACAGGGCCGGAGGGGGTTCGACCACCGATCTTCATCACCAACGCGGTGGTTAACGGCGTATTCTTCTCGTCGTCTTTATAGTTACTCTTCACAATGAACTTGTCGCCCGAGAAACGCTGAGGCCAGTGACAGTGTTCACAGGTGTCCCGCGCCGGGCGCAGGTGTTTCACAGGTGACGGAATGGGTCGGGAGTAGGTTTTGAATGTGACCGCAAGGACCTGACGCAGACCGGAGAGCTTGGCACGCACAAACCAGCCCGCTCCGGGGCCGATATGACATTCCACGCATTCGACTCGCGAGTGAGGCGAATTCTGATAAGCGGAGAACTCCGGCGACATAACCGGGTGGCACGTTTGCCCGCAGAAGCTCGTCGAGTCCATGTAGGCTACGCTTTTGTACGAGGCAAAGGTAAAAATCAAGATGTTCAGAAATGTGGCCGCGGCGACAAAAAGGAGGGTGCTGCGCAGCTTAGACTTGTCGAGACCCACTGGTGCGAAGACTTCGGGCAACTCTCCGGCGGCACGTAGCTTCCTTCGGTGCAGCAAGATTCCGATGGGAATCAGCACCAACCCCAAGATGAAAACTGCCGGAAGCACAAGAAACAGCAGAATTCCTATATACGGGTGCGGGGGGCCGGGAAGGATGAAGTCATAGATCCAGAAGGCGATGAGCGTGACAGCGCTGCTGGTCGTCAGAACTACGCCAATCAAGCTGATCGTGTTCTCACTCAGGCGGTAGAGCAATCTGGTCCACTCGCGCAGCGTTCTCCGAGAATTCATATCAGCCATTCCTTTTCAATGGCTTTCGTCGCCGAAAGCCAACGCTCGCATTCTGACATGATGACAGCGACCGCACACGAGATGCTCAACCCTCGTTTGGAGGCGCTCGGTTCTTGCCCGTCCCAGGAGCTTTGCCTTGCTCTGTTGGCGAGTCAAGCAGAGCAAGTGGACGGCCAAGCCCGGGCTACTTCAGCGTACCCAAATAAGCGGCGATGTTCTTGACTTCATCGGGTGTCAGTTTCTTCAGACTGGCGTGCTTCTTCGAAGTCGAGATCACCTTCTCGATGTCTTCTGCAGACTTTCCCTTAATGGAAGGCGACTTCACTGCAGACTTACCGGCAGCGTCCACGCCATGACAACCGGCGCACTTTGTCTTGAAGGTTTTCTCGCCGCCAGAGGTGTCTTGGCCATGCACAAGGGGCACCGAGACACACAGCATCGCCATTATCGTGATGCCGAAACAGGCTTGTTTCATGTTTTTCTCCTTCTCTCCTCTGTCTTTCTTAAAAGGCAAATCGCACCGATAGCGTAACGAGATTGCCGTGGAAATTCCGCGGCGCGAACAAATCCTGGTACGAGCCGTTCTGATCTTCGCGGTATCCGTAGTAATCCCAGCGGGCACGCCCGGTCCACTGTTCGGAGAAGCGATACGACACCGCCCCATAAGGCTGGTACCAATTCGAGTTCAATGGCCCTGCGGGCGCCAGCGCCATCGGGCTAAGTGGATTCAGATTCAATTGATTGCCTGTGACGCCCGACAGGTTAGCCCCAATATCCGTTGACCAGCGTTTGACCGGGGTCCATAGCAGGCCGACAAATCCGGTGTTCACATGGCTGCTGTATGGAGAATACTGCTGCACCAGGCCCGATACGCCAGGACATGCCGAAAGCCCCGGCTGCGCAAAATCACTTGTGAAGCAGACCAGCAAGCGGGAATAGATGTCGTTGTAGTTGTATCCTAACTGCGCCGAAAACTTCTCGGATGGAGTCAGGGACGCAGAAAAACCCGTGCTCCTATTGTGTTGTGATCCATTTATATCTGTGACGGGATTTTGCCCCTCCATGGCTTGAAAGTACGCACTGAAATTTAGCCAGCCCGTTGCCCGGTATTGAATTCGAGCGCGGAAGTCCTGGTAGTTTCGCGTGCCAAGAGGTGTGAAGGAGTTGTCTGCGCGCCCGATGTCAGCGTTCAGATTGATGCTTACCTGCTGCACAGGTTTTAACCAAAGCCCGAGCACCCCCGTGTTGGAAGTGATATCGGTCACGCCCGGCGACCCAAAGACTGCATTCGGAGTTTGGAAAGACACCGATCCATCGGCGTTCTGGGTACACCCCGGAGGAAGCATACCGTTCGCCAAGGCACAGTTGCCGCGTTGCGCGATGGGCGGGAAGTAGATCGCGTTTTGCAAATTGAAGAAATTGTCCGCAATCTCCCGATGCGCGTACCGATAGCCAAAATATGCCCCGACTTTGGCTGAAGCAAAAATCTGTCCTTCGACCAGGTTGCTCGTGACCTGTTGCTTCAGGAAGTTGCTGTCCAGGTTGACCAAAATATCCGCAGCGGATTTGGAGCTGCTGAGTGGGGTGCCCGCGACCGCGTTCGCAGGCGGTATACACGTCGCGGGCAGGGTCGCTGTGGAGTTAAAGAAAATCGGCGTTGCCGTGAGACTTGCGCTGAAAAAGGAGCAGTTTGTGCCAACAAAGTGAGCCGGTTCTTGCCAACTGCCGTAGTGGACCTCGTCTTCGAGACTGAAGTCATGGGTGATTTGCCAGGTGACCCCAAAATCCCCATAGGAGGACACTCGGCGCCCTTCCATGGGCCCTGTCAGACTAAAATTCGAGAGCAGGTTCCGGCTCACAAAACCCGCGAACGTTTGCATATAGTCATGCACGTGCATGTCGCCACCGGTGTAACTGAACTTGCCGGAAAACTGGACTGCGGGTACGGCGCTAGATTGAACACTAATCTGTTCGGTAGGAGCATCGATGCGGCCCCGCCAGTGTGAAAAGTAGTTGTAAAATGCGTTGCAGTTGGAACTTACGATGCCACCGGGTCGAAATGCCGGATTGCACGGCGGGCCGTTCCAGCTGACCCCGAGATCCACGAGAGGAAAGCCGCTACCAACGCTGAACTGCTGGTTCTCATCTGTCGATCCGGGATCTGTCTTGTAGTAACTCCAAATTTGGTCGTAACTGATATTGGTCCGCGGCAAAAAGCGGAAGTCCACCCCCAGCCGGTACTGCGTTATGCCCGACCACAAATTCTGAAAGAGGAACTGCTCCGTGCCTTCATGAACAGGTGTGAAGGCGGGGCCCACATTGGTGCTGTGATTGTACCCGACGCGAAATCTGATCTTCGCGTCCGGCAGCACGGTAAATCCATAATTCTGCATGTTTCTTCGCGTGTTGAAGTAACGCGGAGATATGGCCACAACCTGGGTGTTCAAAACCGTCGCTGGTGCGTTCAGGACTGGATTGAACCCCGGCGGGGCATTCGCCGGAGGCGGCGCTGGATTGAACGGGTTTGCTAGGATCGAATAATCCCAGAAGTTCTCGTCGTGCCGGAACAAGCCCTCAAACGAGTACCACTTGTTCTTGCTGATCCGCAAAGCGCTTACCACGTTCGGGTCCCCTCCATAGCCGAAGTTGCTGAAGAATAATCGGTCGAAGAACGTGCCGCGATGGTTGAGGGAACGCATCTCGGTCGTGAAATTCAGCAACCGCGGCCCTTGCTGCAGATTCACCATGGTGTCGTACGTCTGTTCGTCTCCGGTGACGCTAGTGAAGCGCCCTCCGAACTCAACCGCCTGCTTGATGTTGTAGTTGCCCTGCTCGATTCCCTTTTGTTCGTCGGTCTGCGCGTAGATCGCCGGCGCCAGCAGCAGCCCGCCGAGCGCAAACCAGGAGCACAGTCGGCTCGTCTGCTTGCACCTCGGGAACAATCCAGGTTTCCCGGTGTTCTTCATCGGCGTCCTCCTCATGGCGTGAAGAACACGCTGCTGGTGTTCGAACCGTGTATCGCAACGTGGCACAACGTGCAGGATTGGTATTTCGTGGATTGGTCATGAAAGCTGGGCGTACCGGGAGGTCCTGCCGTTGCCGCCTGGGAATGGCAACCGATACACAAAAGATTGACTTGGTTTTGCCTCAGCATGCG
>Ga0126371_10004216_pt1 | contig 12652 bp, 11 predicted proteins | sample PanSoiMetaPlot_4_FD_110145 | JGI IMG/M metagenome (GOLD analysis project Ga0126371, IMG submission 110145) | Tropical forest soil microbial communities from Panama - MetaG Plot_4 | ecosystem: Environmental > Terrestrial > Soil > Tropical forest > Bulk soil | place: Panama | collected 2016-02-17
ACTCGATGCAAGGGACAGTGCCAGCGCCTCCTTTGTCGAAGTCTTTCCCACCGAGCCGGTCACTGCCATGATTTTTGCGTGGCTGCGCAGGCGCGCAGCGCGTGAAACATCGCGTAAAGCTTCGAGCACGTCATCGACGATGATAAGCGGCGCACCGCTGCCGTAACCGCTGCTCCGGTTACGCGCCACGACCGCGAGCCCGGCACCCTGGCTGAGCGCGGCGGCAACGAAATCATGGCCGTCATGGGTGTCGCCCTTGATGGCGAAGAAAACCTCGCCGGCAGCTACGGTGCGGCTGTCGATGGAAATGCCGGTGACGACCTGCGGCAGCGGTCCGGTACGCGCAGCGCCCGTCGCAGCCGTGATGGCATCGACCGTCCACAGCGGCGCCTTCATGGCTGCTCCTCGGACTCAAGCGCGTCTCGAACCGCGTGATGATCGCTGAACGGCACGGTTGTTTGCCCGATGATCTGACCGGTCTCGTGGCCTTTGCCGGCAACCAACAGAACATCGCCGGCTTCGAGATCGGCCACGGCGCGGCGGATCGCCTCATGGCGGTCGCCGATCTCGGCGGCGCCTGGTGCGCCGCGCAGGATCGCAGCGCGGATCGCGCCGGGGTCCTCGCTGCGCGGATTGTCGTCGGTGACGATGACGCGGTCCGCCTTCTCTACCGCGATCGCCCCCATCAGTGGACGCTTACCGGCGTCGCGGTCGCCGCCGGCGCCGAATACGACAACGAGCTTGCGGTTCACATAAGGGCGCAAGGCCTCAAGTGCTTTGGCGAGCGCGTCGGGCTTGTGCGCATAGTCGACGAAGACCGGTGCGCCGTACTTGCGTCCGACCAGTTCGAGCCGGCCCTTGGCGCCGACCAGCCCGGTAAGCGCCGAAAAAACGGCAGCGGCCTCGCCGCCGCCCGCGATCGCCTGGCCGGCCGCTACCAGCGCGTTTTCCACCTGAAACGCGCCAACCAGTGGCAACTGTATTCGATGTCTCATGCCGTTGTGCTCAATCGTCAAAACTTGTGAAAATCCCTCTATGACGCAATCGACAAGCCGGATGCTCCGGGCCGTCCGTCCGACTTCGATGATGCGCAATCCGCGCCCGCGTGCTGCATCCACCACTTCTGTGGCGAAGGCGTGGTCAACCGCGATGACGGCCGCGCCGTCCGCGGCCACCAGATGCCGGAACAGAATCAGCTTTGCTTGACGGTAGGCATCGAGGGTACCGTGATAGTCGAGATGGTCGCGACTGATATTGGTGAAGCCCGCGATGCCGATACGCAGACCGTCGAGACGATGCTGGTCGAGCCCGTGAGATGAAGCCTCGATCGCCAGATGGGTGATCCCCTCGTCGGCGACGCGGTCGACGAGGCGATGGAGCTCGACCGGATCCGGCGTCGTCAGCGCGCCGTAAGCCTCGCCGGCAGGCGTCACCACTCCGGTGGTACCGATGCTGGCGGCAGCATGTCCGAGCGCTGCCCAGATCTGACGCGTGAAGGCCGCGACCGAAGTCTTGCCGCTGGTGCCGGTGACAGCCGCAATGGTGGCGGGTTGGCGCGGATAGAACTTCGCCACCGCAAGCGCCAATGCCCGCCGCACATTGGGCACATTCACCAGGGCGACATGATCCGGCAGCGGCGCAGGCGGCGCGCGCTCGGCCATGACGGCGACGGCACCGGCTGTAATCGCCTGGGGAAGATAGGTCAGTCCGTCGGCCTTGGCGCCCGGCACGGCGGCGAACAGGAAGCCCGGCTCGACGGTGCGGCTGTCGGCCGAAATCCCGTTTACCGCCAGAGCCCCGAATTGTTCGTCGAAGCGGGCCTCGCTGGTTAAAAGGTCACGCAGCATCATCGGCGTCGCTGAACCCCCAATGGGCAGGAAGGCGCCCCCGGGGGCTGCTTTATACCAATGGTGATTTGCCGCAACCCTTGTGTTCTGCTCCCCTCTCAGGGATGCAAATTCGCGCGCCGATTAGCATTGAACATGGTCCGATCAACGCGGATCGCTTGATTGACGGCGGCTAAGGTACGATTGAATTCGCTCTTGCGATGCAGGATGATACCACGATTGATGCAGGCATCGGCAAAGTTCGGGTCGATCTTGATTGCCTGATTGAAATCGGCGATCGCTCGATCATAGCGACCTCTTTCATACCAGACCAAGCCGCGGTCGCAATAGATGTTGGCATCGGAGAAGCCAAATCGGATCGCTCGATCCAAGTCGACGAGTGCCTTATCAAGCTCTCCTTTGCGTCTCCACAGGATTGCCCGGTCATGGAATATGAGGGGATTGTTTGGATCGATGCGGATCGCCTGGTCGTAGTCGGCGAGCGCGCGCTCGAAGGCGCCTGTTTCATCCAAGGCATTACCGCGAATATTGTAAGCCGGTGCGTTAGTAGGATCGAGCCTGATCGCCTCGTCGAGTTCGGCGATTGCCCGTGGGAAATCGCCACTGCGGTAGGCGGCAATTCCCCGCTTTCTGTAGAATTTGGCGTCGTTCGATAGGATGCCCGGAGCCGGCTCGTGACCGGCGACAACCCGGGCGGCGATGCCATTCGGCGCGGCTGAAACGGTGCTCGGCTCGTTCGTCTTGTCCGGCACCTCCACATCCTCACGCTTGTGTTGTGATTCATCTTGGCTTGTCGTGTCGGGTCGTGTCCCCGGTCGAACGGCTGCCATCTCGACCGGTCCGCCAGCCGTATCCGGCTCGTCCGCTGCAACTGCCGCGGTATCTTTGGCCTTTGCGAACGCCGCAATGGCTGTCGCAATATCCTTAGCCTTCGTGATTGGAGCAAAGGCAGTAGGGGCCAACAGTTGCCAGCCGATTGTCAACGCAACGCTGGCGGCTGCAACGGCGACGTGGGAGATGATGCTGCGCGTCCTCTTCGACCGCAGCTGCCGACGTCCAAACTCCAGTAGCCGGTGGTAGGCCATCTGCCGCTGCGCAGTGCCGCGGACGACATTGGCGGCGACCGAGTGAAGCTGCTGACGTTGGAACTGGAGCATTCGGTCATAGGCTTGCCGTCGCTCCGTATCACTGAGGATAGCGTTGGCAGCAACAATCATCCGGAACCGCGACAGAGCGTCCGGGTCGTCGGTATGGAGGTCAGGATGGGTCGCTTTGACGGCCTTGCGGAACGCTTTCTTAAGCGCCTCGGCATCGTCATCCGCACGTGCGCCCAGCAGATCATAAAGCGTTGTCATCGTTACGCTCTCAAACAGAGGCCTGCTACCAAAGAATCTCCAGAAAACGCCTGCATGCTCTCAGCGGGCCAAATGAGTGCAGCTGGACGGACTTTCATTAAGCTAGCGATTTTGCCGGCGCGCTTTTCCAATCGAAGATGGCGCGCCCGGGGAGGGTTGAGTTTACCTTGTCACTGGATCGTCGGCGCTCCGACGGGCTGCGGCTACATATCCCATGCAATTGCGATGCTTTCGGCATCTTCGATCTTGTATCCGAGATAGTCCGTAGTCCGATCGGCCGTCTGCCGGTCCCGCGGGGCTATGACCAAACTTTTATCCCGGCCAAGCGCCGCTCCGGCCACGGCAGCCGAACAAATAATCTCTCGACGAGCTGTCTTAAGCACTTTACCCCCCAGTTTGAAAGAAAATTCCCACAGGCGATTACCTAATAACAGGGCCAAGTAGAAATCGCCACAAAACTCTCGTTTACGGGTATGTCGGAAATATGTCTCCTTTGGAGCGCGCTGCTTGGAGCAAAGCCAAGCGCAGGATCGGCAACGCGCACGCCACGAGGTGCATTGCATGCGAGGCCGGGCGGGCGCGTCACCACAGTCCGGTCTCGGTGTGACGGCGCAGGCAAAATCGCCTGGGGTGAGCAGATATCTACAATCGCCGTAGTAGGGCGATTTTGCCCGCTCTATCCATATGGAGCGCACTTTGGCGGCGGCTGGTTGACGCCATCGCGAAACAACTGGTCGGAGACATCTCTCCCACGAAGATCAGCGCTACCGCTGCTCCTTTGCTGCCGCGAGGATCAGATGATCCGCCGGCGGCAGATCGTACCGAGGCTCCACCCCGAGCAGCGGCGCAATCCGCGTGATCAGCTTGGCGGCGACGGGCGCCGCGTTCCAGCCTGAGGTGGCGAAGCCGTGCGTTTCGGCAATCGGCTTTGGTTCGTCCAGCATGATCAGCACGAGAAAGCGCGGTTCGTCGGCGGGCAGCACTGCCATGAAATCGGTCATCAGCCGGTTTTTTGCATAATGGCCGTTGATGACCTTTTCGGCGGTCCCGGTCTTGCCGCCCACATAGAAGCCTTTTACGTCGGCCTTAGTGGCGGTCCCTTTTTCGGCGTTGAGCCGCATCAGGTAGCGCATGGCGGCGCTGGTTTCCGGCTTGACGACGCGCTTGGCAATCGCACGCGCCTCGGCCGGACTGCGCTTGAGAAAGGTCGGCGGGATCAGGTAACCGCCATTGAGGATCGCGGCGACACCCATGACGGATTGCAGCGGCGCCACCGACAGTCCGTGGCCAAACGCAATGGTGACGGTGTTGAGTTCGCCCCACCGCTTGGGCACGATGGGCTCGGCGCTTTCCGGCAATTCGGTGCGCAGCCGGTCGAGCTGGCCGACCTTGCTCAGAAACGCCTTGTGGTTCTCGACGCCCTGGCTCAATGCGATCTTGGCGGCACCGATGTTCGATGAGTAGGTGAAGATTTCCGGCACCGTGAGCACGCGGTTCTGGGCGTGATAATCGCTGATGTGGAACTGCCCGTAACGCAGCGACCCGCGAGCATCGAAACTTGAGTTGAGCGTGACCTTGCCGGAGTCGAGCGCCATCGCGATCGTCAGGGCCTTGAAGGTCGAGCCCATCTCGTAGACCCCGGTGGTGAGCCGGTTGATCCGGCTCGGATCGAGCGCCTCGCGCGGATTGTTGGGATTGTAGTCCGGCACCGAGACCATCGCCACGATCTCGCCGGTGCGCACGTCGAGCACGATGCCGGCGGCCGCATCGGCCTTGAACTTGTCGCGCGCTGCAACGAGCTCGTCGTGCAGCGCATGCTGCACCCGTAAATCGACGCCGAGGCGAACCGGTTCCTGCTCACGGTCGGCGCCGAAGCCGGCGCGATGCAGATCGGCGAGACCGCGGTTGTCGACCCATTTCTCGATGCCGGCAATGCCCTGGTTATCGATATCGACGTGACCGATGACGTGCGAGAGCTCGTTGCCGCTCGGATAGACGCGCTTGTTCTCGGTCAAGAAGCCGACGCCCGGAATGCCGAGGCGATGGACCTCCTGCTGCTGCGCCGGCGTGATGTCCCGTTTGAGCCAGGCAAAGCCACGCTTCGATCCAAGCCGGTCGCGCACTTCGCGGCTGTCGAGATCGGGCAACACGCCGGCCAGGAGTTCGGTCGCCTCGTCGGGATCGATGATGCGGCGTGGCTCCGCGAACAGCGACGGGGTCTTGATATCGGTCGCGAGGACCTCGCCGTTGCGGTCGATGATATCGGGCCTCGCGGTCGCAACCGCGTCGGTCGATCCACCGCGACGTACCATATGGCTATCGGCCGTGGCAGCATAGAACACGAGGCGAAACGCGATGACAGCATATACCAGCGCGAAGCTGAGCAGCGCGAGGCCTACGCGCGCTCGTGCCTTACGGGAACGATCGACGCCGTGGCCGTAAAGTAGAGATTGTATGATCCGGTGATGCCCAAGGGCGGGCGTTGTTCCGTCAGGCCGCCGCGTCATGACGTCACCTTGTCGCACGGGCTGTGGACCCGGCGGCGGTGCCGGTTTGGAACTCGGCCCCAAGGGCCTCGATGATGGTCGCAATGGCGTCCGGCGGCGGCGCGACCGGCATAGGTGGCCGTTCGGGCAGGTGCTCGATTTGCCCGATCTGGGCCGGGTCGAGCGGCTTGAGAGCGAGGTGGCGTTGAGCCAGCGCCTCAATGCGGGCCGGATTCTCAAGCTGCGCCCACTCGGCCCGCAACGCCGCAATGGCATCGCGCTCGCGCCTGATCTCGGCGCTGAGCTTGGCGGCCCGCTCGGCCTGCACCGTCGATTCGAATTTGATCTTGTAGACGTCGACGGCCGCCGCGACCAGCGCCGCCACCACTATGAGATGGACGAAACGTATCATCGTCTGTCTCCTCGCAGCACATCGGCGAGCGACGGCAACCCGCTCCCTCCCCTCCCCCGCATGCCGAAGAGGGTAGGGAGGGGGGCGCCCGGAGCGGCACGGGCCGGAGTTGCGGTGCGTTCCGCGGCACGCAGTTTTGCCGAGCGCGCACGCGGATTTTCGCCGACTTCCGCTGCGTCCGGTATCACTGGGCGGCGCGTGAGCACGCGAAAGGTCGCGGCCTCCGGTATCTTTTCGGGTAGATGGCGCGACCCGCCATCGGCGCCGCTGCGCGCTGCCAGGAACGTCTTGACGATCCGGTCTTCGAGCGAATGAAACGAAATCACCACCAGCCGCCCGCCGGCTTTCAGAATACGCTCGGCAGCGGCGAGACCTGCGTTGAGTTCGTGAAGTTCCTCGTTGACGAACAGCCGCAGCGCCTGGAACGTCCGCGTCGCCGGATGAATATCGCCCGGCCGGCCATGAACGACGCGACCGATGATGTCAGCGAGCGCCCCGGTGGTGACGATCGGCCGCTCTCGTCGCGCCGTCACGATGGCGCGCGCAACCGCACGGGAATGCCGCTCTTCACCGAGGTTGAAGATGATGTCGGCGAGGTCGCGTTCCGAGGCAACTGCAACAATAGCCGCGGCGGAAGGCCCTTCGTCGCTCATGCGCATGTCGAGCGGCCCATCGTGGCGGAATGAAAAACCCCGCTCAGGCTCATCAAGCTGCATCGACGAAACGCCGAGATCAAGAATGATGCCGTCTACTGCTGCGAGCCCAAGATCGGATGCGATATGGTCGAGCGCGGCGAACCGGCCTTCGACCAGGGTCAGGCGTCCGCCGGACGCCTCGACCAGGGCTCGGCCTCCCGCAATCGTCCTCGGATCGCGATCGATGCCGATCACGCGCACATCGGCGGTATCGAGTATCGCAGCCGCATGGCCGCCGGCTCCGAACGTACCGTCGATGTAGACACCGCCGTCATGGGGGGCGAGATGCGCGATCGCCTGGCGCCGCAGCACCGGCACATGCTGCATCGGCGCGGCGGATGCCGGTTGCTGCGAGCCCGCGGGTGCGTTCATTTCGAGGCGTCTGCGTTCCGTCTCAAGCCGATTTCGACAGATGAGCCAACCATGAGGTACCGCCCTGTTTCCCCGCCTTGCCGGCGCGCGCTCCGTCGACTGCCGATACTGTGGCACCACTCCGGCGTCCGTCGGACCGATGCGAAATGCCGTCGGGGTCACGGAAAATGAGAGGTTAACTTCGGATACCATGGGCCTATAGGGGCATCAAACGCAGCCCTCGTGGCGCCGGCCGGCGGCATGAGGCATATCAAAGCACTTAACAACGGTTAAACTTAAAGAAGCGTTGCCATCCGGCCAGCACGGATCACCGCCATGCGGATCGCACTCTTCGCCGACATCCACGGCAATCGGGAGGCCCTCACGGCTTGCCTCGACCATGCCGGCCGCAGCCGGATCGACCGTCACGTGTTTCTGGGCGACTATATAGGATACGGAGCCGATCCGGTCTTTGCCGTCGAAACCGTGATGGCCTATGTAGAGGGCGGCGCCGTCGCACTCCTCGGCAACCATGATGCCGCAGCGCTTGAGCCCGATCCGGGCATGAGTGACCTGGCCTTTGCCGCCATGGAATGGACCCGCAACAAGCTTAGCTCTGCCCACCTCGCGTTCATCAAGGGACTGCCGCTTTCCGGCGAGGAGAGCGGCCGGCTCTATGTGCATGCCAATGCCTATGCGCCCGGCGCGTGGGAATATGTGACGGGCCCCCACGCGGCGTCCAAATGCCTGATGGCGACCCGGGCGCAGGAGACCTTCTGCGGCCATACCCATGTGCCGATGTTGTTCCACATGTCGGTGACCGGCAAAGTTGCAAGCTTCGAGCCCGCCGATCGCGTCGACATTCCGTTGACGGCACGGCGCCGCTGGCTCGCCGTCATCGGCTCGGTCGGTCAACCGCGCGACCACAATCCTGCCGCGTGTTACGCGATCCTCGATGCAACGCGCAGCACCCTTACCTACATTCGCGTGCCTTATGACGTCGACGCCGCGGCTCGCAAGATTCGTGACGCCGGATTGCCCCTCGCGCTGAGCTATCGCCTCGCTCAAGGCTATTGAACAAGAGAACGAAGGCCCGGACCGGACCGTCATGGCAGCGCACGATCTCAAGGAAGGCCAGGCGATCGACGGGTTTCGACTCGATAGCGCGCTTGACCCGGGCGGTATGGCCAATTTCTGGCGCGTCAGCAGAACAAATGCCGCAGCGGGTGGCGCCGAGCGGGGGGAATTCCCGATGGTGATGAAAGTGCCGCTGCTGCGGCGGGGAGAAGATCCGATCACGATCGTCGGGTTTGAGGTCGAACAAATGATCTTGGCGCGGTTGTCGGGACGTCACGTCCCACGCTTCGTCGCCGCGGGCGATTTTGAACGGCCCTACATTGTAATGGAATTCGTCTGCGGGCGATCCCTGAAGGGCTTGCTGGAGAAGACGCCTCTGCCGCCCGACGAGGTAGCGACGCTCGGTGCCAAAATCGCCTTCGCGCTGCATGACATTCACCGGCAACATGTCACCCATCTTGATCTCAAGCCATCGAACGTCATCTTGCGCGATGACGGCGAAGCGGTGCTGATCGACTTCGGCCTGTCGCGTCATGACCAGCTTCCGGACCTGATCGCCGAGGAGTTCGAGGGGGCAGTCGGTACCGGGCCCTACATCGCGCCCGAGCAGGTGCTCGGTGATCGCGGCGATCCACGCAGCGACATTTTTTCGCTCGGCGTCATCTTGTATTTTCTGGCGACCGGCGAACGGCCGTTCGGTGAGCCGCAGCGCGAGGCAGAGTGGCGCCGCCGGCTATGGCGCGATCCGCAGCCGCCGCGGTGGTGGAACACGAAGGTTCCGCCGTGGCTGCAGGAGATCATCCTGCGCTGCCTCGAAATCGATCCCGATGGCCGCTACGCGAGCGCGGCCCAGCTTGCGTTCGACCTCCAGCACCCGACCGAGGTCTTACTGACGCGGCGCGCGGAACGGCGGACGCGCGACGGCCTCGGCACGGTCGCCATGCGGTGGTTCCGCGCCCGCAAAGCGCCGCTAAGACGTTGTAAAAGCGTCGCCCGGCAGTTGTCGCGCGCCCCGATCATCATGGCGGCAGTCGATCTTTCGGCCGAGGCCGAACCGCTGGCAGATGCACTCGCGACCGCGGTCGGCCGCCTGCTGGCGACCGAACCCGACGCGCGGGTGACCTGTGTCAATGTGCTAAAGATGGCGCGGCTCGCTCTCGACCCTTTGGAGGATGCCGAAGGGCGCAATCCTCACCTGCAGCGGCTGATCGAATTGAAACATTGGGCGCGGCGCCTCACGGTGGCGGGCGACCGTACCACCTACCATGTGTTCGAATCGACCGACCCGGCCGGCGCCATCATCGAATATGCGCGCAACATTCAGGTGGATCACATCGTCATCGGGGCGCGCGGCAGTTCCACGCTTCGCCGCTATCTCGGCAGCGTCTCGGCCCAAGTGGTGGCGGAAGCGCCGTGCACCGTAACGGTCGTGCGCGTGCCGCATCAGGGCCATCGTTCTGAGGCGGCGTAACGGTGACCACAAAGCGCATTCAGGCCCTGGGAACTGCCCCCACGTGGCAGCGTTGTCTCCTGTAGGCCATTGTAGCCGACAATACTCTCAACTCTGGCTTTCAACCAGGAGGACAGACATGACCAAAATCCTTGTGGTCCTTGCAGGCCTGAGCGGATTGATGATCTCGACCGCCCTTGCGCAAGCGCCCCAGAGCCCACCCCCCGCAAATTCGCCGCCCGCGGCAAAGTCCGAGCCCGGGAGCTCGCAATTCGTCAGTGCCCAAAGCAAGGATGAGTGGCTGGCGTCGAAGTTGAAAGGAACGACGGTTGTCGGCTCAGACGACCAGAAGATCGGCAGCATCGTCGATGTCCTGCTCGACAAGACCGGGCAAGCGAAGGCATTTGTCGTCGGCGTGGGTGGCGTTCTCGGCCTCGGCGCCAAGGAAGTAGCAATCAACTTGACCCAGTTCCACGAAGTGCCTGCGGCCGATGGAAAGCAAGAACAGCTGAAAGTGGCTATGACCAAGGATCAGCTCGCCAAGGCTGATGAGTTCAAGCCGCTCCCCAACGCGCCGACCACGACCGGTGCCGCCCCAAGTGGCGCTCCAAGTGGCGCTCCAAGTGGATCGCGTCCGGCCGGATCGCCGCCTGCGGCGCCCCCGCGGTAGCCGTCTGGCCTGAATTGAGTCCAAAACAGAGCGGCCCGACTTGTCCGGGCCGCTCTTTTATGGTGTGGAATCGGACCTGAATGCACCAGCTCGGTCACTTCCCTATTTGTGAGTCCAACGAAATTGGCCCGATGCAGGAATTTTGCCCCCGATTCCCCGTTAGCCCGGCACGTCAGACCATCGCCTAACCACGACGAGCGGATGCTGCCGGCCGACATCCTGTTGCTCCACTATACCGGTATGACGAGTACCACGGCGGCTATCGAGCGCCTGTGCGATCCTGCCGCCAAGGTGTCGTCGCACTATGTCGTGGAGGAAGACGGAAACGTTCTTCAGCTCGTGCCGGAGGCACGACGTGCCTGGCATGCCGGCCTGTCGTCGTGGGACGGCGAGAGCGACATAAATTCGCGCAGCATCGGGATCGAGATTGCCAACCCGGGCCACGATCACGGCTATCCGGATTTTCCGGAATCCCAGATCGTTGCCGTCATCGCGCTATGTCGTGACATCGTAAAGCGCCGTCACATACCGGCCGGGCGCGTGCTGGCGCATTCCGACGTGGCGCCGCAGCGTAAGCTCGACCCCGGCGAAAAATTTCCGTGGGCGCAGTTGCACCGCGCCGGCATCGGCGCCTGGGTCACGCCATCACCGGTCCAGGCCGGCACCGGGCTCGCACGTGGCGATCGCGGCCCCGATGTCGCCGACCTACAGTCTGAACTCCGGCGCTACGGGTATGGAATCGAGGCTACCGGCGTATACGACGATCTGACGGAGGCGGTAGTCACGGCATTTCAACGTCACTTTCGCGCTGACCGCGTCGACGGCCGCGCCGACCAATCGACCATCGAAACGCTGCGGACGCTGACGGCGACCGGCGAACCGGCGCGTGCACGATCTCGGAGCGAATGAGGCCTGCGAGGCCTAATCGTCGGATTCAGGCTGCTCGTCTGTTTCAAGCGTTGCCTGCACGAACGCAAGCGAGGCGGTATTGATGATCACGTCTTCGTTCGAGGATTGCTTGAATTTGACAAGGGGCAACAAGACTTCGACAACTTCACAGTTGTCGTAATCGGCGAGCGTGCCGCCTTCCTCGCCGTCTTCCCACATTCGGATCGTATAACTCTTCCCGACTTCAAACATCGCCTCTTCCTTTTTGTTGAATAACCGTGACGGAATCGCGCCATTGCTCGCTTGCGCTCACACGCGTTCCTCGATCACGCTTGCCCGGACATCGTCTTCGATCAGCCGCCAAATCCGATCCACATATGCTACAAATTCCGGTGCGCGTTTTATGGCAAGAGCACGCGGGCGCGGCAGGGCGATGTCGATGTCCTCCCGGATGCGACCGGGCCTCCGCGCCAACACCAGCACCCGGTCCGACAGGAATACGGCCTCGTCGATCTGGTGGGTAACGAACAGTACGGTCTTGCGACCCTCCTCCCAGATGCGCATCAATTCAGTCTGCATGATCTCGCGGGTCTGGGCGTCGAGCGCCGAGAACGGCTCGTCCATCAGGAGGATGTCCGGATCGACCGCGAGCGCGCGTGCGAGATTGACGCGCTGACGCATGCCGCCGGACAACTGGCGTGGAAAATAATTCTCGAAACCTCCGAGTCCGACAAGGCGCAACAGAGTGCGGATTCGATCTTTCTCTACGGTGCCAGTGCGGCCCGCAATCTCGGGACCGATGATGGCATTGTCGAACACAGTGCGCCACGGCAGCAGATTGTCGCTCTGAAACACAAAGCCGCGGTCGCCGCCGGGCGCGCGCACGACACGACCGTCGAGCAGCACGGCACCGGCACTTGCCGGCTCAAGCCCCGCCACAATGCGCAACAGCGTGGTCTTGCCGCAGCCGCTCGGACCAACCAGCGAGATGAACGCGCCGCGCTCCATCGCGACATTGATTTCGTGCAAAACCTCGAGGTCGCCGAAGCACTTGCCCAAGTCGGTGAGAGCGAGCTTAGCCATGATGCTCAAGTCAATCCCGGGTCCATGGCACCACCATGCGCTCAAGCCGCGTGAAACCGGCTGTCATGACGATCCCGGCCACCGCCAGAATAAGCACGCCGGCGAACAGCTCCGGCATGTTGAAGGCGTCAGCCGATTGGCTGATGAGGCGGCCGAGACCCGCACGGGACCCGAACAGTTCAGCAACGACCACGCCGATGAGACCGCGGCCGATACCAAGCTTGAGGCCGGCGAGGATGAACGGCACCGCTGACGGCAGCGACAGCTTGAAGAAGATCTGCCGGGGCGTCGCCCCGAAGCTGCGCAACATCTCGGTCAGCCGCGCACTCGTGGTGCGC
>Ga0126371_10004217_pt1 | contig 12651 bp, 9 predicted proteins | sample PanSoiMetaPlot_4_FD_110145 | JGI IMG/M metagenome (GOLD analysis project Ga0126371, IMG submission 110145) | Tropical forest soil microbial communities from Panama - MetaG Plot_4 | ecosystem: Environmental > Terrestrial > Soil > Tropical forest > Bulk soil | place: Panama | collected 2016-02-17
CGCCTGGCGGTTGCCGAGCGTGATGGTGCCGGTCTTGTCGAGCAGCAGCGTGTCGACATCGCCGGCGGCTTCGACGGCGCGACCGCTCATCGCGAGGACGTTGCGTTGCATGACCCGGTCCATGCCCGCGATGCCGATCGCCGAGAGGAGGCCGCCGATAGTGGTCGGGATGAGGCATACGAGAAGCGCGATCAATACGGTCACCGACGCGGTCGTGCCGGCGTAGATCGAGAAGGGCGACAGGGTCGCCACCGCGATGACGAAGATGATGGTCAGGCCGGAGAGCAGGATCGAAAGCGCGATCTCGTTCGGCGTCTTCTGGCGGTTCGCGCCTTCGACGAGCGCGATCATGCGGTCGAGGAACGTCTCACCAGGGTTCGACGAGATGCGCACGAGGATCTCATCCGAGAGCACGCGCGTGCCGCCCGTCACTGCGCTGCGATCGCCGCCGGCCTCGCGGATGACCGGAGCGGATTCGCCCGTGATCGCCGACTCATCGACGGACGCCGCGCCTTTGATGACCTCGCCATCGGCGGGGATGAGCTCCCCGGCCGCGACGCGGACGAGGTCGCCTTTGCGCAACGCCGTCGCGCTGACCAGCTCTTCGCCCTCGTTGCGGCTGCCGCTGACGAGGCGCGCCTTGGTGTCGCTTTTCGTACGGCGCAGGTGGTCGGCTTGCGCTTTGCCGCGGCCCTCGGCGACCGCCTCGGCGAAGTTCGCGAAGAGGACGGTGAACCAAAGCCAGATCGAGATCGCGAAGTCGAAGCCGGCCGCGCGCCCGACCGCGAGGTCTCGGAAGAAGAAGGCGAGCGTGACGAGGGCGCCGACTTCGCAGACGAACATGACGGGGTTGCGCGCTTGCGTGCGCGGATCGAGTTTGGCGAATGAATCACCGATCGCGCGCAGCGTGATCTCGCGGTCGAAAAGCGACCGGGCGCGCGGACGGCGTTCGATGCGGCGTCGCGACAGCATGATCTACTGCGCCTGTCCCTGGAGCATACGGAGGTGCTCGACGATCGGGCCGAGCGCATCGGCAGGGAAGAACGTGAGCGCCCCGACGATGATGATGACGCCGATGATCAGGCCGACGAAGATCGGCGAGTGGGTCGTGAACGTTCCGGCCGATTCGGGGGCACGCGGTTTGCCTGCCATCGAGCCGGCGAGCAGCACCGCGGGGATGAGGAACAGGAAACGACCGCACATCATGACGACGCCCATGAAGATGTTGTAGTACATGTTCCCGCCGAGGCCGCCAAACGCGCTGCCGTTGTTCTCACTCGTCGATGTGAAGCCGTAGAGGATCTCGCTGAAACCGTGCGGACCGCCGTTAGTCAAAGTCGCGAGGCCTTGCGGCAAGACGACTGACAGCGCCGTCGGGACGAGCGCGAAGACAGGTAGGACGAGCGCCCCGATGATCGCGAGCTGCACCTGACGGCGCTCTATTTTCTTGCCGAGATACTCGGGCGTTCGTCCGACCATCAGGCCGGCGATGAACACGGTGAGGACGACGAACAGCACCATCCCATAAAGGCCGGTGCCGACACCGCCGAAGACGACTTCACCGAGCTGCATGTCCGCAAGCGGCACGAGACCGCCGAGCGGTGTGAACGAGTCGTGCCAAGAGTTGACGGCGCCGCACGACGTGTCGGTCGTGACGGTGGCGAAGAGCGCCGACGACGCGACGCCGAAGCGTGTCTCTTTGCCCTCGAGGTTGCCGCCCTCCACGCCCAGCTGATGGACGATCGGGTTGCCGAAACTCTCGGCCGCGTATGCGGTCGTGAAGCCGGCGGCGAAGAGGATCGCCATCGCGGCGAAGAGCGCCCAGCCCTGACGCTGGTCCTTCGCGTAACGTCCGTATGTGTACGTGAGCGCCGCGCCGATGGAGAATATGAGGAGCATTTCGAAGAGATCGCTGAAAGCGGTGGGGTTTTCGTTCGGCGATGCGGAGTTCGCGTTGACGAAACCGCCGCCGTTCGTGCCCAGCTCCTTGATGACTTCCTGCGAGGCCATGGGGCCGCCGGTTATCGCCTGTTTGAAGCCTTCGATCGATACGACGTTCTGATAGGCATGGAAATTCTGTGGCACTCCCTGCGAGACGAGGACGAGACATCCGACAACGCTGATCGGCAGCAGCACGTAGAGCAGCGAGCGGGTGACGTCGACCCAAAAGTTGCCGACAGTCGTCTTGTCGGTGCGGGTGACGCCTCGGATGACGGCGATAGCGATCGTGATACCGACCGCCGCGGACGCGAAGTTATGCCAGGCGAGGCCGGCCATCTGCGTCAGATAGCTCATCGTGCTCTCGCCGGAGTAGAATTGCCAGTTCGTGTTCGTCATGAACGAAACGGCGGTGTTCCAGGCGAGATCGGGAGCAACGTTCGCGAAGTGCTGCGGGTTGAGCGGCAGCCACGCTTGCGTCCGAAGCAGCGCATACATATAGAGAAGGCCGACGAAACTGAATGCGAGTACTGCGAACAGGTACGTCGCCGCACTCATCTCCGACGTCGGGTCGATGCGACAGGCCCGGTAGACGGCGCGTTCGGCGGGCGCGAGGACGGTTGACAGAATCGTCTTCTGCCCTTCGAAGACGCGTGCCATGTAGGCGCCGAGCGGCCTTGTCAACGCGACGATGATCGCGAAGTAGATGCCCGCTTGGAGCCAGCCGATAGCTGTCATTAGTCAGATGCGCCCGCACGCCGCCGTGAAGCGGTCGAAGAGATAGAAGCCTGCGATCGATGTGAGGATCAAAATGACGTCAAGCATGTTCGGGTCTTCTAAAAGCGCTCCGGGCGCAGCATCGCATAGGCGAGGTAGACAAGAGCGAGTATCGCGAGGATGAGGCCGATTATCTGGTCGAGCATGATGACTCCGAGGATCGTTGCGGCTGCCTATCGAGCCACAGACAATGATAGCGCGCGTCGTAAGGCTGCGCCATCCTTCGCAAGGCCGCTCTTGTATCCGAACGGATAGTCCATTCGGATGATGCTCGTCCTCGGCCGGAGGCGGCCTGCGAAACGGATGTCGAACTCGAGTCGGGTATGTCGTCCGTGGCTATCGGGGCACCGAAGGAGAGCACCGAGCTTCGGCGTGCGGTCTCGATCTGGGGGTCGTATGCTTGGGGCTATGCCGACGTCGGCGCTGATATATATGTAGCGCTCGGATTGGTCGTCGGCGCCGCGATGGGTGCGGCAAACGTCGCGTTTGCGTTCGCCGGCATCGTCTACGTCTGCATCGGCCTCGCGTACACGGAGCTCGCGTCCGCGTACCCGGTGGCGGGCGGCGGACAGTTCTTCGTGACGCGGGCGCTCGGCGATTTCATGGGCTTCATCGCCGGCTGGGCGGTCGTGCTCGACTTCACGATCGACATCTCGTTGTTCGCGTGGATCAGCATCGGATATCTCAGCGTCCTAGTGCCGTGGCTGACCGCGCACCACGCGTGGTATTTCGTATGCGTGCTCGCGATGACCGCGTTCCTGACGACTATCAACGTCCTGGGCGTGAAGCAGTCGTCACGGATAAACGAGGTCGTCGCCGCGCTCGACGTCGTCAACGAGACGCTCATCCTCGTCTGCGGTTTCATCTTCGCGTGGAGTCCGTTCTTGCTCGTGCATAACATGCAAGCGCACTGGCCGACGACTTCAAATCTGCTGCTCGGCGTTTCGCTCGCGATCATCTCGTTCGTCGGCCTCGAGAGCATCTCGCAGGCGGCAGAGGAGACGTATCGGCCATCGAGCGTCATGCCCCCGACGTCTCTTGCGCTCATCTTGACGATCCTGCTCTTCGCGCTGTCGTTTTCGAACCTCGTGCTCGGCATGACGGACGTGCAGACGAGCGCCGGCGCGACGCCAATGTTCGCATACCTAGGTAACGCGGACAACAACGACAAGGCGGTCGCGGTCCTCGCCGGCTTCATCCCGTATCTCGGCTGGCTATTCAAGCTGTACGTGCCGTTGCTCGGTGCGTGCCTCATCATGATCTCGAGCAACTCCGGCGTGTACGGCGCGTCGCGCATCGCATACTCGATGGGCAACTTCAATCTGCTGCCTGCGGTGTTCAAGCGCACGCATCCGAAGACGCAGACGCCGGTATTTTCGATCCTGTTCTTCGCGGGTGTTGCGCTGGTCGAACTCATCGCCGCGTATCTACAGGGCGATCAAGCGCTGAACTTCCTAGCGGACCTGTATGCGTTCGGAGCAGCGTTGTCATATACACTCGTCTTCATGGCGCTCATGGTGCTCCGATTTTCAGACCCGAGCGCGCCGCGTCCGTACCGCATGCCGTGGAACGTTCCGTTGACCATCCGCGGAGCTAAGGGGACGCTGTCGATCGTCTCGATCATCGGGCTCCTGGGCATCGGTTCGATTTTGGTTTTCACGCTCCTGACCCACCCGATCGGACGCATCGCTGGGCCGGCGTGGGTACTCTTCGGTGCTCTTTTCTACATACTATACCGAAAGCGCAATCATCAGAAAGTCTTCGCAAGCCTCAAGCGCGACTGGGTGGCGCATCACGAGCAAGTCTTGACGCGCGCCGGCGAGCTTGAAATGCTCGACGAATATAGGCGAGCCATCACCTAACGCGCACTAGATGTAGCGATCGAGATGAATCTCGACCGCGCCCCCATAAACCCCTGACGTGGCTCGGGCTTCATTAGAAGACGTCCCGTTCGGCGCATTTCACGGCAAGCTCGCGGTTTATGCGAACGGCGGTTTGTTCTGTGACGGCTACATCCTCAGCAGCTTCGGGCTCGCGCTCGGCACCCTTCAGCAGCATATTGCGCTATCGCAAGGCGTCGAAGGGCTGATCGCAGCCGCGCCGCTCATCGGCATCTTCGTCGGCGGGCTCATCTTCGGTTACGTCACCGATCTTGTCGGCCGGCGCTTCATGTTCTTCGCCGATCTCGTCGCATTCATCGTCGCTTCGCTGCTGCTCGGCGTCGCACAGAACGCCGTCGAGCTCGTGCTCCTGCGCCTCATCCTCGGCATCGCGATCGGCGCCGACTATGCGATCGCGTCCGCGCTCATCGGCGAGTTCATGCCGCAGCGCTCGCGCGGCGGAGCGCTTGCGAGCATGCAGGTCGCGTGGTTCGTCGGTGCTCTCGCCGCGTTCATCGTCGGCGCGCTGCTTCAAGGCGCTGGGCCGGATGCGTGGCGGTGGATACTCGCGAGCAGCGCGGTTCCCGCCGCGCTCGCGTTGCTTCTCCGGCGATCGGCACCGGAATCGCCGCGCTGGTTCTTGAGCAAGGGGCGAAAGGCTGAAGCGCTCGCCGCGCTTTCGCAGGCGCTCGGCCCGAACGCGTCGATCGACGATGAGGCAGAAGAAGAAGCGCCGACCAATCCCGCCCGCATGATGGAAGGCAGATACGGCGGCCTCGTCGCCTTCGTCGGCATCATGTGGCTGCTCCAGGTGACGCCGTTCTTCGCGATCTACACGTTCGAGCCGCAGGTGCTTGACGCACTTCGATTGTCGCACGCGGCATCGGTCATCAGCTCGGTCGTCATCACCGGATTTTTCCTCATCGGGTCGATCTTCGGCATGTGGCTCATCGAGCGCTGGGGTCGCCGCCCGCTGGCGATCGCCAGCTTCACCGCGAGCGCGATCGCATTCTTCGCGCTCGCGCTCGTTCAAGGCGCCGTTCCGATCGCGTGTTTCTTCGTCTTTTATGCGCTCGCGATGGGTCCCGCGTTCTCCCTCGAGCTCGTGTATCCGGCGGAGCTCTTCCCGACGCAAGTTCGCGCGACCGCAGCTGGAGTCGTCACGGCGATCAGCCGCATCGGTGCGGCGGCCGGCACATTCTTGCTGCCGGCGTTGCTGGAATCGCATGGCGCTTCGTGGGTCATGTGGGCGTCGTGCGCGCTGTCCGCGATCGGACTCGTCATCGCGGCGTTGTGGGCGCCGGAGACGAAAGGGATGTCACTCGCCGAGTCGAGCGGAGTCGCTCGTCGTTGAGAGGCGCGGCTGCGCGGACTAGTCGGCCCACATCGGGCTACTCCGGCAAGCCGCTTGTCGAAAAGCTCGGCATCAAACCAGGCCATCTCGTCTTGATCCGCAACGCTCCGCGCGGTTACGCGCGCACGCTCGGAGATCTGCCGCCCGGTGCGTTTCGCTATGCGACCGGCAAGGGGCCGTTCGACGTCATCCACGTGTTCGTATCTGCCGAAGCAGACTTGCGCCAGGCGATCGGCGACGCGCGTCGCGTCATGAAACGCGACGGCATGGTGTGGGTTTCATGGCCGAAGAAATCGTCCGGTCGCAAGACCGACGTCGATGAGAACGACGTCCGGCATGCGGGCCTTGCGCTCGAGCTCGTTGATGTGAAGATCTGCGCCGTCGATGAGATATGGTCAGGACTGAAGTTCGTCATCCCATTGGCACTTCGCTAGCCAGACTCACCGTCCCAAGGCCGCGGCGGTCGAGCTAAAGCTCGACCGCTACAGAATTCACCCAAGAGAGGATTTCGCGGTGGGCGCCGTACTTACTAATGAAGATGTTCGTCTTATTCGCGGCCGCGCTAGTGTCAACCGCAAGTCCGCAACCAAGTCCGAGTCCGACCTTTGAGGAGCCGCCGGCGTTAAAGCAGGTGCTTCAGGACCAGACGTCCGGCACACCGCCGCCCGCTACAAAGGGGTTGTCGGCGGCGACCATCTTCGCAAAAGCGCGCCTCGAGATGTACTTGCGATCGTATCCGCGATACGTGGCGTACGTTGTCGACGTCCAGGCGAACACGAACTACGGCAAGCGACTCCACGAAGGATTTCGTGAGCTGCTTCGGACCCACGATGGAGCGCTCGCAGTCCATACGGTTCCGCTCTATACATCGAACGCGCCGCCGAATCCATACGGGTTCAGCTTTTTCGGCATCAGCCCGGAGGGCAAGCCGAGCGATCACATCGATCCGCCGTTCGGCGTGCCGCTCATGTCGGCGATATACGATTTCGACCTCGCGCGCGGCCCCACGCCAAAGCATTACGGCGGCGCCGTGCCGCCGGACGAGCAGCCGCCGGTCATCGGGAGAATCGCCGTGAACGCCGCCGATTACGATGTGACGCTGCTCGGCGAAGATTCGATCGATGATAACGCCGTATATCATCTATCGCTGACGCCGCGCGATCATCCGGAACGCAATCGCGTCCGCGAGCTATGGGTCGACGAGCGCTCGTACGATGTTCGAAAGCTCGTGACAGACGGGATATTCGACGAAGGGCCGGCGACCACAGTGCCGTGGACGGTGACCTTCATCGATTTGCACGGGTGGTGGTTCATCAGAACCGAGTCGACGACGGCGACGACGCAAGGACCGAGGCATTTCATCTTCGGCGGCACGTCGTACGAGGGCGTCAACTACACGTTCGGCCGCTACGAATATCCTGGACTCATATCCGATTACGAATTTCTCCATTTCGGACCCGAGACACAAGCGGTCCAGGAATAATCGCGCCGAGCTCAGGCTCGACCGCCTCAGTTAGCAGGGGTGCGGCCGCTGCGTGTCGCGCCGCGTGAGTATGGGTAGTGGCAACTCAACACCCGGAGCAAGCATCCGGGACGTGGGGTATTCAATGCATCGATTTTTTCTTTTCGGCATGCTACTTCTAATCCTCAGCGGCTGCGGGGGCGGAAGCGTTTCCGTCATGCCGGCCTCTGTTCAACCTCCGCCGCAAGGCGGTGGTGGCGGCGGAAACGGTGGCGGTGGCGGAAACGGCAGCGGAGGATCATCGGGCCAAGACACATGGGTCGGCATCCACGCGTTCCAAGTCTTCGATTTCGGCATCACCAATCAGGAAGCGACGCAGGATGCGCATCGCTACGAGGCAGTTTGGGGTTCCGGCGAACCACATGCGTGGAAACAAGGCAACAACAGGATTGTGACGTCGTGGTATGCACCGTTCGACGGCGACTTTTCCCAGAACCACGATTTAGCATGGTGGAAGAGCAATCACCCGGACTGGGTCTTGTACAAGTGCGATCGCCACACGCCGGCAGGGCTCGGCGGATTGCCGAATATCGCGCTCGATATCTCGAACCCAGACGTCGTCAAGTGGCAGATGCAGACGTACGCTCCCGTCATCGAAAACGGCGGCTACGATGCTCTCGGCGAGGATCTCGTCGGCCTCGACAATGCGAACGGCGGATGCGGCGTGTTCATCGGCGGCGTATGGCACAAGCGTTTCAGCGGCCAGAAAGTCGACGAGGCGTGGACGGACGCGGTACTCGCGTGGCATCATTATGCATTCTCATATCTTCACGGCTTGAAGCGCCCGATCCAGGTCGGCGTCAACAACGTACCGGAGAACCGTCCGTACGGCGATCCCGCGCAAGTCGATCTGCTCAACCACGTCGATTTTGTCGACGACGAGAGCAGCTTCACCGATTACGGAACGGGATATGCGGAAGCTACGAAGTTCGCGTTGACGATCAAGTGGATGAAGTATATTCAAAACCTCGGGGAGCCGTACTTAGTGGACGACAAGTGGAATACGCGGACGCTTAGCGCCCGGCAGCTCGACTGGGCGCTTGCGACGTATCTCATGGGCAAAGACCACCACGCATCGTTGTTCGTCGACCATTTGCCCGGTTACGGATACGAGTACTGGCACCAACAGTATGACGCCTCGGTGGGATCGCCATGCGAGGACATGAATAGCGATCAGTCGCACGCCGACGTCTATTACAGAAAGTTCTCGGGCGCCCTCATCGTCGTCAATGCCTCAGCCAATAGTTCATATTCGCTAAAGCTGCCTAAGCAGTCATACCAGTCGGTCGACGGCGGGTCGGTGAGCAGCCCGTTGTCGCTCGGGCCGGATGATGCGAAAGTGCTTCTGACGGATAACGGTTGTCAGTAGACGAGCCGCTCCACGTCTTGATCGGGAAGGCCGCGGCGGTCGAGATGAATCTCGACCGCCCCTTCGCGTTCCGCTAGCGCAGCATCATCGCAGCGTGTTGCGCGAAGACGGCGCCATCAAGGCGTGGCGCGTTGGCGACGCCGAGCTGCTGCATCCAGTAGTCGGGTTTGGGAACGCCCGAGGCGGGCCATGTGTCGCCCCGCCTGTAGAGCAGGTATATATCCCAGGCTGATTCGCCAAGGCCGAGCACCGGTGAGAACGCGTCGCCAAGCGCATCGTTCGGATCCCAGTATTGCGTAGCACGCGGATCCTGCACGATGCGAGTCGCATCGGCGACGTTGCCCTGATGCGCGCCGAGCTGGGGAACCCAGACGACAAAGGCTGCGAGATCGGGGTCTTTGTTGGTGAGCAGCAACTGCTGCTCGACTTCACTTGCGCCGTGAAGACAAATCCCTCACGTCGGGCTGACGAGCATTAGGACGCGCACTTTGTCGCGCGCCGCGTCGAATCTCGAGCGCAACGGCTGTGCTGCCGCGTCGAGCACGTCGAACTTCTTCTCCGGTCCGCTTTGACCGCACCCGGCAAGCATGCCCGCGACGGCGACTAGGAAGCCCGATCTTCGCATCGATCTGTCACCTCATCGATCTATTCTACGGCGCATGAAGGTCGACCGCTCAACCCTCAAATAAATGACGCGGCATGTGCAAGCTGCTTCGCTTAGTCATGTCATTCGCCGCGATAGCCATCATTGGTGCGGCGACTCCGAACAATGGCATATCGCCGTCGCTCTATTCCGACATGCGGTGGCGTCTCATCGGGCCGTTTCTCGCCGGCAGAACGGTCGCGGTCGCCGGCATCCCAGACCAGCCCAGCGTCGCATACATGGCCCCGACCGACGGCGGCGTCTGGAAAACGGAGAACTTCGGCCTGACGTGGACGCCCATCTTCGATGCGCAAGACACGCAGTCGATCGGCGCGATCGCGGTCGCGCCTTCGAATTCGTCGATCATCTACGTCGGCGGCGGCGAGGGATTGCGCCGGCCGGATCTTTCGACCGGCGACGGCATGTATAAATCGACTGACGGCGGCAAGTCGTGGTCGCATCTCGGTTTGCGCGACGCGCAGCAGATCGGCGACATCATCGTCGATCCGCACGACCCGAACAGAGTCTTTGTCGCAGCGCTCGGCCATCCGTACGGGCCGAATGCAGTGCGCGGCGTCTATCGATCGCTCGACGGCGGCTCGACGTGGAAAAAGGTGCTCTACAAAGACGCGAACACCGGCGCGATCGATCTCGAGTTCGATCCAGCGAATGCGCAGACGGTCTACGCGGTCCTATGGGCGTCACGGCGTTCGCCCTGGCACATGGGCGGCGAGATGGAAGCGAAGGGAAGCGGGCTTTATGTCTCGCACGACGGCGGCGATTCGTGGAAGGCGCTGACGAGCGGCTTGCCCGGCGATGCGCAAGGGCTCGGACGCATCGGCATCGCGATCGCGCCGAGCATGCCGAACAGGATGTATGCGTGGGTCCAGGCCGATGACAAGCATACAGGCATCTATCGGTCCGACGACGCCGGATCATCCTGGCGGCTCGTCAATAGCGAAGCGCGAGTGACCGGGCGCGGCGATGACTTCGCCTGCGTGCGCGTCGATCCGACAAACCCCGATCGCATCTTCGTCGCGAACACGTCGACGTATCGCTCCGACGATGCCGGTGTGAAGTTCACCGCGATCAAAGGTGCACCCGGCGGCGACGACTATCACACGATCTGGATCAACCCGCTCAACCCGAAGATCATGATCCTAGGCGTCGATCAAGGTGCGACGATCAGCACCGACGGCGGTGCGACCTGGACGCCGTGGTATAACCAGCCGACGGCGCAGTTCTTCCACGTGACGACCGACGATCGTTTCCCGTATTGGGTCTACGGCGCCGAGCAGGAGAGCGGTTCGACCGCGATCGCGAGCCGCAGCGACGCCGGCGAGATCACGTTCCGCGACTACCATCCGATCAATCTCGAAGAGTACGGCTATGCGGTCGTCGATCCGCTCGATCCGAACATCATCTACGGCGGTAAGGCGCAGCGCGACGATCAGCGCACCGAGCAAGTGCAAGACATCTCGCCTGACGAGCTCGGTCAGTACCGCTATGATCGCACCGCGCCCATGGCGATCTCATCGGTGAACAAGCACGCGTTGTTCCTCGCTGCGAACGTCGTGTTCGAGACCCTCAACGGTGGACATAGCTGGAAGATCATCAGCCCCGACCTGACGCGCGCGAACGAATCGATTCCGCCGACCGTCGGCGTGTTCGCGCCGAAGAAGCCCGGCCTTGGCGTCATCTTCAGTCTCGGGTTGTCATATCGCGACGCTGATGTGGTTTGGGCAGGCACGGACGACGGCTTGATCTGGCGCACGTCGGATGGCGGCGCGCATTGGAAGAACCTGACGCCGAAACAAATGGGCCAGTGGAATGAAGTGCGGACGCTTGAGACGTCGCGTTTCGACGACCGCACGGCGTACGCGGCGGTCAGCCGCTTCCGTCTCGACGACTTCCATCCATATGTATATCGCACGCACGATGGCGGTGCGACGTGGACGCAGATCACGTCCGGCTTGCCGAACGGCGCATCGGTGAACGTCGTGCGCGAGGATCCGGTTCGCGCCGGACTGCTGTTCGCCGGAACGGAGAACGGGGTCTACGTGTCGTTCGATGACGGTGGGCGATGGCTGCCCTTGCAGTTGAACCTGCCGCACACGTCGATGCGCGACCTGACGGTCCACGGCGACGATCTGGTCGTCGCGACGCACGGACGGTCGTTCTGGATTCTCGACGACATAACGCCGTTGCGTCAGATATCTGCGAGCCTCGCTGCAGCTAGGTCGCATCTATTCACGCCGGAAGTCGCTTACCGATTCCGGCATGCGCGCTATCAGCAGACGCCTTTCCCGCCGGAAGTGCCCGCGGGGCAGAATCCGCCGGACGGAGCGATCATCGACTACTACCTGGGATCGCCCGCGTCGGGCGTCGTGCACCTCGACATCCTCGATTCGCACGGCGCGCTTGTTCGACACTACTCGAGCACGGACAATCCGCCGCTCTTCTTGGATGAGATGAATGTGCCGACGTATTGGATCCGTCCCCCGCTCGTCTTGTCCAGAGCGGCGGGCATGCATCGCTTTGTGTGGGATTTGCGTTACGCTCGTCCTGATGCGATCAACCACACGTATTCGTTCAGCGCCGTTCCTCACGATACGCCTGCCGAGCCGCTTGGTGCGATCGTCGCGCCGGGCCACTACACGGTTCGTTTGACGGTCGACGGTCACTCGACGTCGACGCCCTTAACGGTCGTACCAGACCCGCGGTTGACGACGACGGCGTCCGGCTATGCCGATCAGTTGGCGCTGCAGCAACAGATCGCGGCGCTTATGGATCGATCCTATGCTGCGTGGAAGGCGGCGAAGGCTGCCGGCTCTTCGCGGACCGACGATCCTGAGACCATCAACGACACGCTTGGCGGGCTCATGGTAGCGGTCGACGACGGAGATTGCGAGCCGACAGTGCAGCAGGTCCAAGCGGTCGCGACACTGCGCACTCAGTTGATGAAGCTGCTCAAATAGAGGTCGTGCCGAAAAAGGAGCGGTCGAGATTTATCTCGACCGCCGCGGTCTTCCAGGGTCGCAACGTAGGGCGCTAGCCGGTCCACCAGCGACGAGAGCCGGCATCGACGTGAACCCAACCCTCAGGGTAGTAGCCGACGCCGCCGGTCGACGGACACGCCCACGCGATGTTCGCGAGATCTTCCATGCC
>Ga0126371_10004218_pt1 | contig 12650 bp, 13 predicted proteins | sample PanSoiMetaPlot_4_FD_110145 | JGI IMG/M metagenome (GOLD analysis project Ga0126371, IMG submission 110145) | Tropical forest soil microbial communities from Panama - MetaG Plot_4 | ecosystem: Environmental > Terrestrial > Soil > Tropical forest > Bulk soil | place: Panama | collected 2016-02-17
CCTGGTCGACATCCATGATGAGGTAGGCGATGTCGCCATCGCGCTCGATCTTCCAGTGCCGATAGCGCGAAGGGTCGGTTTGGTAGTCGATCATTCCTGCCATGGCCTCAAACTGCGTTTGTCACTCCGTATCATGCGCAAACTCCCCCGGAGGGGACGATCGCGAGCGAGTGACCCCTTACACCGACCGTTCACCTAGCCCGGCCGCTCTGAGTCGTAAGTTAGGCGGGACAGTGTGCACTATTGTGCATATTCATATCATCTCTACTGTCTTGCTACAACGGGCCCTATATTATATGGCCCCCGATACCTGTTGCTCGGCAATATAATGCATGTTACCCAGGCCCTCATGACAGAGCCCTCCAAACCCGGGACCAAGCTAGGCGGCAAGACCGCGGCGAAGTCCGTGAACGGCCGCGACACCGATGCCTATCTGCGCCGGCTCGGCGAGCGCGTGCGTACTCTGCGCAATCAGCGTGGCATGACGCGCAAGGCACTCGCCCACCACGCCAGGGTGTCCGAGCGTTACCTCGCCCAGCTCGAGGCCGGTCTAGGCAATGGCTCGATTGTGCTGCTGCGGCGGATCTCGCGCGCCCTTGGCCTGCCCGTCACGCAATTGGTCCACGAAGGCTCCGAACCCGCGCTCGATCTTGTGCTGCTCTGGCAGTTCCTCGAACGGCTGTCGCCGCCGACGCTCGCCGAAGCGCGTGATTTGCTGCTCAAAAATTTCAGCGAGCCCTCGGACGATGCGCGCCGGCGCCGCATCGCGCTGATCGGCCTGCGCGGCGGCGGCAAGTCTACGCTTGGCCGCCTGCTCGCCGAACAGCTCAGCCTGCCTTTCATCGAACTCGACCGCGAGATCGAGAAGCATAGCGGCGCAACACTCAGCGAAATCTTCGACATGTTCGGCCAAGAGACCTTCCGCCGTGCCGAGCGCGAGGCGCTCGACAATGTCCTGCGCGAGCGCAAGGGCTTCGTGATGGCGACGAGCGGCAGCATTGTGACCGAGCCGGGCACGTTGGAGCTACTGCTCGCCTCCTGCTTCACGGTATGGATCAAGGCCGACCCGGATGAGCACATGCGCCGCGTGATGGCGCAGGGCGACATGCGCCCGATGGCGAACAGCGCGCGAGCCATGGAGGACCTGATATCGATCCTGCGCAGCCGCGAGCCGCTCTACGCAAAGGCTGAAGTTGCCCTTTCTACGAGCGGCCGCGCACCGGAGCAGAATCTGGCGGAACTGTTGCGTCTGATCGAAGTTCCCGATAGTCGCATAACTCAACGGTCGGCATGACAGTCCGCTGAAACGAACCACGGCGGTGGCGCCGAAAACTGGAAATTTAAAGAATAAGGAGCCGGCACTGCCGGGAAGAGTAATGAGTGAGACAATCAAGACCGATGTTCTGATCATCGGCGCTGGCCCGGTCGGTCTGTTTGCGGTGTTCGAGCTAGGCCTGCTCGATATCAAGGCACACCTGGTCGATATTCTCGACAAGGTCGGCGGGCAATGTGCCGAGCTTTATCCGGAAAAACCGATCTACGATATTCCCGGAATTCCCTACATCACCGGTCACGGCCTAACCGACGCCTTGATGCAGCAGATCAAGCCGTTTCATCCCACCTTCCATCTCAACGAGATGGTGACCACACTGGAAAAAATCGGCGATCCGCTCTTCCGCCTGCGCACCGATGCAGGCAAGACCTTCGAGGTAAAATGCGTGGTGATCGCCGCAGGCGGCGGCTCGTTCCAGCCTAAGCGCCCACCTATCGCTGGGATAGAGCCTTACGAGGAAAAATCCGTCTTCTACGCCGTACGCAAGATGGATGCGTTCCGCGGCAAGCGGTTGTTGGTGGTTGGCGGCGGAGACTCTGCACTCGACTGGACGCTCAATCTACAGCCGATCGCCAAGAGCCTGACCCTGGTACACCGGCGCGACGAATTTCGCGGCGCGCCCGACAGTGTCAACAAGATGCGCGCACTAGTCGCGGCCGGCGGCATGGATCTGAAGATCGGTCAGGTGACCGCGCTCGAAGGCGCCGACGGCGTCCTCAGCGCCTGCTCAATCAAAGGCAATGATGGCACGCTCGCGCGTGTCGAGGTCGATTGCATGCTGCCGTTCTTCGGCCTCACCATGAAGCTCGGACCCGTTGCGGACTGGGGTCTGAAGATGGAGGACGAGCTGATCCCGGCCGACACCGGCACATTCGAGACCAGCATTCCCGGCCTCTTCGCCATTGGCGACATCAACACCTATCCGGGCAAGCTCAAGCTTATTCTCTCAGGCTTCCACGAGGCGGCGCTGATGGCGCAGAAGGCCCACCGCTACGTCTACCCGGACAAGAAGCTGGTTTTCCAATACACGACATCGTCTACCAGCCTTCAGAAAAAACTGGGCGTGGCGTGAGTTCGTTTCTGCACTTTCATTTCCCCCTCGTCCCCGCGAACGCGGGGGCCCAGGGTCGCATGGACGCCTTTTTATCTCGCCGATTTCACGGGCATGAACGGAGTGGTTATCCCCATGCCTAAGATTACCTACATCGAACACGACGGCTCACAGCATACGGTCGATGCCGAACTCGGTGCGACCGTGATGGAAACCGCCCTGCGCAACGAGATCGCCAGCATCGTCGCGGAGTGCGGCGGCTCCTGCACTTGCGCCACCTGCCTTGTACACGTCGATGAGAAATGGTTTGCGGTCGTAGGCCCGCCCTCGGCGGAAGAAGAAGAGCAACTCGACGCCGCTTTCGAGGTCAAGCCCAACTCGCGACTTTCCTGCCAGATCAAGGTGACCGACGCGCTCGATGGCTTGGTCGTGCACACACCGTCGTATCAAGGTCGCTGAGGCGTGCCCCGCTCCCTCCCCTTAAGGCTGAACGGTAACGGGTTCAGGCATCACTTCAAGACGGGAACTCGAATCACTGGCAAAAGGAACTGAAAAGGCGCAAGCCATCAGGGCAGTGCCGGTACTACCCACGTCGGCGAAGACAGGCTTCAAGCGGGGGACCCAACTCTTCGTCGTGATGGCCAGCTTTGTGCCGGCCATCACCATCAACAACCCCTCACTGCGCTTAAGCCTCCGCCCTCCGTTTCGTAGCTTGTTCCGCCCGCGAGGTGATGTTGTGCACCTCTTGCTCCGTCCGGCGGCTGGCTTCGGCCATCGCGGTCGACGCATTGCTGGCCAAAACCTGCGCGGCCTTCTGCATTTTTTGACCGAACTCCTTGGTCTGGTCGGCAAGGGTCTGTGCCTGCCGAGCGAGGAACTCGCTCTGGTATTGCGCGAACTCCTGCGGTTCCTTTGCGTGCGTCAGTTTTTCGCCAAATTCCATCGTGTTCGATAAGGTCTTTTGAGTCAGTGACGTCATGTGCTCACGCATGACGGTCGCCTGGCTTTCGAAATCCTCGGCCATTTTGCGCGTCATGCGCATAAAGCCGTCTATGGCCTGCCGGCTTTGACTGAAACTAACCTCCGCGAACTCCCGCCCCCAGCTCATTCCGAAATTTGCCGCCTGTATCGCGCGTTCGCTGCTTTGCTGCGCGAAATCTGCTGTATCTCGTGCCATTACCTTCTCCCTTACGTTTTATGTCTTTTGCAGTTTGGGTGGGTGATCTCTGTTGCAACTGTCTCCCCCGCTTTCTTGTTCCTGCAACTCGAAAAGTAATGCGGGGAACGGCGTGCGTGACAGAGTGTGCCGCACGAGCTTTGCTTTGAGCTGCGCGATAGTTCGCCCAGCCAATCAATGTGTTCCGTCCCTATGAGAATCTGGCGGCCACGAGGTATGTCAAATTTACATCTTGTGGGAGCTGCGCAAATGAACCGACGGATTCTGATTGGTCGCCATTAGCTTATTCGCCGCCGTCGACGTTCAAGTCTGGACCAACTGTCCACCGACTTGAGCGCTAGTTTACTGCGAGCAATCGGACTGCCGTCCGTACCAATTCTTGAAGACTTTTCACGGCTAGCTTCTGCCGCAACTGCCAGCAGGTGTTTACCACCGTCTTGTAGCTGACATTGAGATCATCCGCGATTGAACTGTAGGTTTTCCCTTCCGCGAGAAGGCCAAGTGTCTGCAATTCACGTGGCGTCAGGTCGGCCAGCGGTTCCTTGCGGGCAAAAGCAATTTTACTGGCAAGATCGTCGCTAAGATAAGGAAGGCCTTTCAGCACGCGGTTGACTGCTTTGATCAACTCTTCAGGCGACGTGTCTTTATTTACGTAGCCTGTCGCACCTGCATTCAGGGCCCGCGCAACGACAACCGGATCGCTGTGCATGCTCAGGACTAGAATCCTTGCCTGCGGATTGTGCCGTTTAATGCGCTCGACAAGCGCTAGGCCGGCAAGGCCGTTGCCTTGGAAGGACAAATCGACGACGACCATATCCGGAATGTGGCGGAGAAACTGCCTGTATCCGCTAGCTATGTTCTGAGCCTCGATGACCCTTTCAACGCCAATGTCCTCAAGAATCCGCCGGCAGCCTTGAAGCAGAATTGGATGATCGTCGACAAGGAGGACGCTAGTGGTCATGGCGTTGAGATCCTGCGTCCGTCACTCGCAGCGCAATACTACTTTCAATACCACTTGGCACCGGAATCTCTATCCTCACGGTTGTACCGTGATCAGTAGCGCCGCCGATTTGACAATTTCCGCCGAGCACCTCGACACGCTCCCGCATGCCTTGGATGCCTAGACCCTTCGATCCATCCAATTTGATGCCACGTCCATCATCGGCAATGGTGAGGATTAGGCGTGAAAAAATCTGCTTACCCGCGCTGGTATCGCTCTCGTGCGCCACCGTCACCCGCGCCCGTTGCGCTCCGGCGTGACGAATGACGTTCGTGAGGCTTTCCTGCACACAACGGTACACCGTCACGTCGATGGATTCGCCGTAGCTGTTACACAGCTGGCTTGAAGAATAGGCAATTGACATGTCGGGAAACTGACGCGCTCGTTCTTCGATGAGCGAAGAAAGGAGCTCCCCGAGCGGAACCTGACCCAGCGCCATTGGACGCAGTCGATTTAGCACGCTCCTGTTTATGGTCTGCAGAGCGTCGATCATGCCAAGCATTTCGCGCGCTCGGATTTCGGCAACGGCGCCTTTTGAGCTGTTGGCGATCGAGGTTGCATTCGCCTTAAGACCAAAGAGATAAGGTCCAACCTCGTCGTGAAGATTGAGCGCCGTCTGTCGGCGCTCGTCGTCCTGAACGGTGATCAGGCGCGTGCTCAACTTTCTATTCTTGACCATCATCGATTCCAAGGCGGACGCCAGCGAATTAAAGCGCTGCGCAATAGTCGCCAGTTCACGGGCTTTCGGTTGCGGCAGTCGTACATTGTAGTCGTTCAGGCCCAGGTCACGCAGACCTTCGGCGAGCGAATGCAGCGGCGCTAATACGCGACCGAACACAATGTACAAAACGATGATGCTCATGGTCCCGGTGAGCAGCGCGACCCCGGCAAGCGATGTTGCATTCTCCCAGACCTCGGCGATTTCATCGCCGGGTGCACTCGCAATCACGATCGAGCCCAGGTGTTTTCCATTGACGAAGATAGGCACCTCGCGACTTTCCAAAGGCGGAGCAATCAGTTCCGCAAACCAGGCGGGTGCCGGCGCGCGAGTTTCGCTTCGCCGAGAATCCTTACGGATTTTATCTGGCGATAGAGACGGACTGGATGCTTCCGAAGCGAACGAGATTCGGACGTGACGCACGGAGCCGACCTGATCAGGAATGGATGCTAATGCTCGTTCAGGCGAATTACTTTGCTGGACAAAGGGAATCGCGTCGCGGACTAGCGCTTCGGCAAGCTCCATTGCGGCGTTGATTTCAATGTGAGTTGCCTTCCGGGCGTGGAGAATTGTGACGCCTCCCCCAACTACCCACGCCATCGCCATGAGCGCGGACAAAACCAGGAGCAGTTGCGTCCTAATCGAATAGGGTCCGCGTAAGCGAGATCCCAAACCCGTCTGCGCAGGACGGTCTGGATCGGTGCCGCTAGCATTGGTTGCTGCTAAATCATCACCCACAACACTAAACCCGACGCTGAGCCACCATAGAGGCGCGTAGAGCAGTTTAACAGCGCATGACTCATGGACAAGTCGCTGGGGACTGGATTTCAGTCTCGCAACCGCAGGTGAGCGGCGTGCTGCGCTGCGTCCCGCCAGGCAAGTTTTCATGCAGGTGTTTTCAACCCGATGAGTATTGTGAAGAGATCCGTTGGTCAGGCCGCGACGGTAGGAGCAGAAATGCTGGCCGACTATGTAGCAGATCAGTTAGCGCCAGTGGGACAGACTAAGGCGCAGACTCATAAACGGGCAGCCAAATGAACTCCGCTGGTTCACTGCCGGTGTTTTCAACCCAAAAATTGCCGTCCTCAGCCCCGGCAAGACCAACGCCGGCGCGTAGAACTACTTCAGGCTTGCCTCGCGAGTGTGAGGTCAATATGCCCTTAATAACATGAAGTAGGGTTGGATGATCTTTTTCGTTGTGTAATTCGACAACGCCGCCCGGCTCAAGTGTAAGCAGTCTCAACTTCAATTTATGCCCCGGCGCTGGATCGGTTTCCGAACTGAGATCAGCTGAACGCAGGTCAATGCCTTCCAGACTTTTATTCCCCGTCGGAGGCTCCTGGATGATTGCCGCTTGACATAATAGCGTAGAAGCGACGAGGACGACTGATGACGTCAGTATGCCAAATCCAATTTTGTTCAAGAGGTCCGTCCTCCGGAAGCGAACGTGGACGACCCAATCCTTCGCGGGCACGCTTAATTGCGGGTATATCAGCCCACAGCGACCTACTAACAAGGTAAAGCGACGGTTAATGATGGCCGTCCGGACACCGTTCCGGCGATTGTCAATATGCTGTTGGACAACGGCTACGGTTCTGGCTTCGGCTTCCACTCGCGGGCTAGCTTCTGCGCTTCGGCTATCTGCCCGGGAGTCATAACCCGTGCGACGAGGTCTCGAAAAGTTGCCGCACTTTCTCTACCCTGCATAGCAGCCAAGTCGAGCCACATGTATGCCCTGATGCGGTCCTGCGGAACGCCCAAGCCATTGTCGTAAAAGACGCCGAGATTGTATTGGGCGTTGGCGTCGCCTCGCTCGGCTAGAGGACGAACAATCCGCAACGCCGTTGCGTAGTCGCGTCTCTTGATCGCAGCATCAGCATCATCGAGCGGGCCCGCCATAGTAGCTGTTGCAGAGGCCAATACCAGAATGATGGCAGCGGCGGCGTGCCAGCGCGTGAACTTCATGCCCGGTGGCCTTCGCGCGGATGCAACATGAACTCGTTCCCGGTGCGAAATAATGCCACCATACCAAGGATCGCTGACATGGTGTCAGGAGCTTTCTAACTTTTCCAAATCAGTGAATACAGGACAAAGAAGCCCCGATATCTGAACACCGATCGGATTGGAGCTTTTGCGACTTCGGACAGCTAATCTTGGAGTGGCCGTAGCGCGCGGTAGCCACTAATATCCGAGCCTGTTTAACCCTATCCCGGGAGAGTTCTTTTGAGAAGAAACCTGGGCTTCTTAATTTTCTGCGCAAGTCTGTTAATCAGTGGGTCGTCGGGCGCACAGGACGAGTCAAGTCTTGTAGCAACTCATTACCCTGAACATTCCGTGCGAATGGTGGTTGGCTTCACCGCTGGCGGGCCGACCGACGTAATCGCACGTATCATCGCAGAAAAACTTTCGACATCCACTCGTCAGCAATTCTACGTCGATAATCGACCAGGCGCCGGCGGCAACATTGCAAGCGCAGAAGTGGCGAAGGCCCCACCGGATGGATACACCATTATCGTTGTGAGCACCGGGTTCATGGTGAACATGAGCCTTTACGCACATGTGCCTTACGACGCGGTCAAGGACTTTGCGCCCATTACCATGGTCGCCTATTCGCCCAACGTGCTCCTCGTCAACCCATCGGTGCCAGCAAACAGCGTTAAGGAACTGATCGAGCTAATCAAGGCCAATCCAAACAAATACAGCTTCGCTGGACCAGGAATAGGCTCGACGCCACATCTTTCGGGTGAATTGTTCAAGCAAAAATTCGGCCTCGACATGGTGCACGTGCCGTTCCCCGGCGCCGCCCAGGCGATTTCCTCGGCCATCGCCGGACATACGCCGATTGCCTTTACCGCTTTGCCGCCGGCGCTGTCGAACATCCAGGAGGGAAAATTGCGGGCGCTTGCCCTGTTGGCGGTCAAAAGAAGTCGGGAAATTCCTGACGTGCCGACCATGCAAGAAGCCGGCTATCCCGATCAGGAGGCCGACACCCTAACCGGCATATTGGCGCCAGCAGGCACGCCCCGCCAAATTGTCGATCTGCTACAGCGCGAGATCGCCAAAGCTGTGGCGGATCCGGAAGTTAAAGAACGCCTGTTCAAGCTCGGTTTCGAACCCGTGGCGAATAAACCGGAAGAATTTGGCGCCCGCATCAAGAGCGAGATCGCAAAGTGGGGAAAGGTCGTGCACGACGCGAATCTGCGCATCCAATGACGAATTCGGATAGACACAACGATCTCGAGCAATCCTGATGCCACGTAAGATCATGGTGAGTTGCGCCATCACAGGGTCGGCAGATACTCCAGCCCGCAATCGCGCCGTTCCGGTGACGCCAGGTGAAATTGCCGCGTCAGCAATCGATGCGGCTAATGCCGGCGCCGCCATCGTGCATATCCACGTTCGCGATCCCAAAACGACGCGCCCGAGCATGGATCCAGCACTCTATCGTGAGGTGGTGGAGCGCATCCGGGCGAGCGGCTCCGACGTGCTTATTAATCTAACCACCGGTCCCGGCGCCCGATTTATTCCTGGGGCGGACAATCCTTTAAATCCTGGCACAGGCAGCACTCTATCGCCGCCGGCTGAGCGAGTCCGTCATGTGCTCGAGCTCGTTCCCGAAATCTGTAGCCTGGATATGGGCAGCATGAATATGGGCAACCAGGTTTTCATGAACACGCCGCCGCATCTCGAAGTGATGGCGCTATCGATCCGCGATGCCGGCGTCAGGCCCGAATTGGAAGTTTTCGAGGCCGGCCATCTCCTGCTCGCCAAACAGATGATTGAGACTGGCCATATCAAGCCACCCGGTCTATTCCAGATTTGTCTTGGGATTTCCTGGGGACAGCCCGCGACCCCGGAAGCTCTGATTTACATGCGCAGCCTGCTGCCGCCCGCCTGTATCTGGTTCAGCTTCGGGATCTCGCTGCACCAATTTCCTATTGCCGCGCAGACCATCCTGCTTGGCGGCCACGTGCGGGTCGGGCTGGAGGACAACCTCTATTTGGAGAAAGGCAAGCTCGCCCCGAGCAATGCCGCGCTTGTCGAGAAGGCCACGAAGATCATCGACATTCTGGGCGACCAAGTCGCTACCCCGACAGAGGCTCGGCAACTGCTGGGATTAGAAAAAGGGAAAAAAGAGAAAGCAGCTATTAGTTCTCCATAACCGCGACCAAGGTCATCGCGCGCCAGATGCAATGAGTACACCGCACGCTTTTTTTGACGATTTCGTCTCGACGTTACGCCAAATCGTGAGTTGGCGCTTTTTTGTTGCTCGATTTTTTTACTTTAACTTTTTCTGTTCCACTAACAGCTCAACTGCGCTCACTAGCCGCCAATCTGGCCGAACCTCGAAACCGTCCCTGCAGCAACGATTTGCACAGAACTGATGTCCGCTCGAAGTTAAAACTAACTCGTCTCCACATTCAGCACAGACAAACGGGAGTCGTGGCTCTCGGTCGTATTCCCAAGCTTCCATCGCTTTGCCTTCCAAAAAAAACCGCCGGGTTACCGGCGGTTTGATAAGCAGTAGTTAGCGCCACGCGTGACCGTCACTGCGCCCCCGGTGGTGACCGCATCAGCGCGCGTCAGCTGTGCGAGTTTTAGTCGCTCGCTTAAAGCAATCCGACCGACCTAGTCTTGTGATTTGCAGCCAAAGATTTGGGAGCTATTCCACATCGAGAAGCTCGGCATACGGAAATACCGTCTGCGCAATTCAATTCGAAAGCGACTCAACAATCAGTTGGTGATTGTGCCAAACGCACCACGCCAATTACTTCGCGTGGCAAAACCAATTTCACTGTGTACCTTGATGACTGTCGGAAATTCATGGTCGGTCAGCACGCTTGGCACGGACGTGATTTAACAGTGCCCAGGCCACGCTTAAGTACTTTTTGCGAAAATGACGTACGTCAACTTTGGTGCAAAAAGCCAATGCCAGCCAAGCAGTCGAACAGTGTGATTGATATCTCACACTACAATGGGACTCGCCTTCGCTTCGACAAGGCAAAGGCGGATGGGATCATTGGTGTCGTCCAAAAGGCAACACAGGGCTTATCTTACGTTGACGCCACATTCGGAAAGAATAGAGAGGCCGTATTAGCTGCGGGGCTATTGTTTGGCGCTTATCATTTCGGCGACGGGTCAGACGGGACGCTACAAGCCAAGCACTTCCTTAACGTCGTTCGGCCAGATGCGGATACGGTGATCGCGCTCGACTTCGAAAGCAATCCCGCAGGGCCAAGCATGATCTTGGAGGAAGCCCGTGCATTCGTCACTCACATCAAAATTGAGTTGGGTCGCTGGCCGGGATTTTACAGTGGCCACGATATAAAGGAGGCTCTCGGTACATCAGTCGATCCCATTCTCAAAAATTGCTGGTTCTGGCTCGCACAGTATGGTCCGACGCCTATCGTCCCTCCGTGCTGGACCAAATGGACGATGTGGCAATACACCGATGGGGGTGTAGGACCTCAACCTCATGCTGTCGATGGAATCGGTACATGCGACCGCGACATGTTTAATGGAACGGCGAAGCAGCTGAAAAGTTGGTGGGGCTCGTAAACCCCTTGTCATGCTCAGCGGCCGCTATTGCGTTGGCCTAGACCATCGGCAGCGGCAACGTCATCGCAATTCTCGAAGCCGGTTCGGTCGCGCACGTGCCGGACTGGAACGGCAAGTGCTCTTCATCCTTTAGGGCGCGATTGACATCGCTCGTGGCTTGTCCCGAAGGGAACAATCTTATTGCTGGTGTCATGCCCAATGTCGGCGCGTCCCAACCATGGAATTCCAGACCTCTCGCACCAGTAACGGGTGATCTCTTCTTCGTTCATTCCGAAATCGGGTTCATTCGGGGTGATGCGACTACAACGGCCCAGCATGACACCTGATACGCGTCTGATTTCGGCGTTGCTGGTGATGTGGAATAGCGACCGATCAATTCTGTACATTGCCTCCCCAACTTCTTCCAACATAAGTACATGTCCGTCGAGGTCAGGCTGCAGCGGCGTGCCGAGTAACTGGCTAAGGACCGTCATGTTGAATGCTGCCGTCATTTTCACACGGCTTACGGTGGGCTCCAACGTATCCGGCGATCGATCGACCATCCAGGCCAGCGCTCGCGCGACCGCTGCGTCTCCCCCGTCCCGAAGGATGTCCTGCGCCACGGGACCATGTGCCACGGTTTCGAACCCAGCCCTGTATAATGCTGCGAGCAACACGCCAGCATCACTGTAGCCCACATAGGCTTTTCGTCTGGACGGCTCCGTCAACCGACACATGACCGCTTCCACGACGCGGCAAGAACCATAACCGCCACGCGCGAACCACACCGCGTCGTAGCTCTCATCATTGGCGACGTCGAGGAAGGCCTGTACGCGCGTCTCGTCATCGCCGGCGAAATGTCCGTACGAAGCGAAGCACTGCGGGTGGAAAACGATCTCGGGCGTCCTGTCCGGGTACAGCGATCTGGCCAACGTCGGCACTTTCTCAGCAACTTCCGGAGACATGCGCGAAGCCGGCGCCACTACGCCGATCCTGCACCTCTCTTCGCTCATCCAAGCGCCCAGCCTGCATTGCACCCCATCGGCAACCCTTCTAGATTTCGCCAATGTCGCGACTCGGAGACTACTTTTTTTGCGGCGTCGGCGGTAGTGGCATGACCCCGCTTGCTTTGATCGTCCAGGCGAGGGGCGGACTGGTTGAGGGTTCTGACCGGGCGCTTGACCAGGGGCGCAATACCAAAAGATTTGATTTTCTGCGCGCACGTGGTGTGCTGCTCCATCCTCAAGACGGCAGTGGCGTCACGCGGGCCAGTCAGATCTTGGTGACATCCGCTGCTGTGGAGGAAACGGTCCCTGATGTACAAACCGCCCGCCGCATTGGTGCCGCTGTTACCACCCGCGCGAAACTTCTCGCTGAACTCTTCAACTCTGCCGCTTTGAGCGTCGGAATTGCCGGCACGAGCGGCAAGTCCACCACGGTCGGCATGCTCGGATGGATTCTGCACCGCGCTCGAAAGAACCCAACGATCATGAATGGCGCGGATATGAAGAACTTCATTGATGTCGGTTCACCTTTTGCGAGCTCTAGGATTGGCGGGGGCGACGTTTTTGTCAGTGAGGTGGATGAGAGTGACGGCTCAATAACGCTTTTTGAGCCGCGCGTTGCAGTCGTGAATAACATCTCCCTGGACCATAAATCGTTAGATGAGTTGCGCGCCCTCTTCCGTACGTTCGCCGCCGAGGCGCAGACGGTGGTGCTCAATCTCGACAACGCAGAAACCGCGGCACTCTTGGCCGATTTGAAGCCGGGCAAGGCAATCACCTACAGCCTTTATTCCGAGCAAGCACACCTCCTTGCCTCTGCATTGGTTCA
>Ga0126371_10004219_pt1 | contig 12650 bp, 7 predicted proteins | sample PanSoiMetaPlot_4_FD_110145 | JGI IMG/M metagenome (GOLD analysis project Ga0126371, IMG submission 110145) | Tropical forest soil microbial communities from Panama - MetaG Plot_4 | ecosystem: Environmental > Terrestrial > Soil > Tropical forest > Bulk soil | place: Panama | collected 2016-02-17
CTCGCAGGTGTTGATCGGGCCGCGGGTGGACGACACGCGGTCGGCGGTGTTGACGGCGAAGGCGCCGAAGTCGCCGTTGGCGGAAAAGTGCTGCCCGATGGTGTCCGGCAGGTCCAGGCCGCCGGCGTGCTGGGAGCGCAGCAGCAGCTCGGTGGTGCCCAGCGTGCCCGCGGCGAGGAACACCTGGGGGGCGGTGACCGTCTGCTCGCCGCCGCCGTCGCGGTGGTCGTGGAAGACCACCTGGTAGCCGTCGCCGGTCTTGCGGATCTGCCGTGCCTCGGCCCGGGGCCACAGCGCGACCCCGCTGGCGGGGTCTTGCAGCAGGTGGGCGAACAGGCTCTTGTTCAGGGTCAGCCGCGCCGCGGGCAGGCAGCCCAGCAGGCAGCGGCCCTGGCGTTCGCAGAAGGTGTGGTTTTTCGCCGCGCCGCTGGCCGCGCCCCGGTCGGGGTCGTACTCGATCACCGCCAGATCCAGCGGCGCCCAGGGCAGGGCGATGCCGAGCTTGGGTGCGAGGGCGGCGGCGGCGTCGCGCAGCACGCGCGCCCGGTCGAGGTAAAGGTAGTCGTCATCGCCCAGCGCCGAGACATCTCGCCCGGGCAGCGGGATCTTGGTCACGACCTTGTTCAGCGGCCCGCGGAAGTCGGTCATCCACTGCCGCGCGGCGTCATAGTCGGCCGTGCCCAGGTTGAGCCCGATCTCCTGCAAGACAGCGGGATCGGGCTGAATGGTGACATTGGAATAGATCATCGAGCCACCGCCGACAGCGCTGGCGGTCAGCGTGGTCGCGTCGTCGAAGTTGGAGAACTTATACAGCCCGTCGGGGCGCAGGCCGGTGCGGATGGCGGCGAACACATCCAACAGCCCGTCTTTGTTATCCGGCCGCGGCCAGTACTGCACCGGCTGCTTGCTGGCCGCCAGCCAGTCCGGCATCCGCTGCTTGCCCGGCGCCAGTGGCGGCGGTTTACCCAGCTTCTCCGGCGAGATCCACCACGTCCCCCGCTCCAGGATCAGCACCTTCTTCTTCTGAGCCGCCAGCTGCGACGCCGCGACCGACCCGCCGAACCCGCTCCCGATGACGACCGCGTCGAAATCCATCTGCTCCCCCCAGCCCCGCACTTCGCCTGGCCAGCCAAACACTGGGTACTGGCCGTGCCGCTGGCCTCGCCTCAGTTTCCCAGGTTCTTTTCTTAGTCAGAGGGCTAAGAGGGTCGCCTGATACGCCTGCCGGTGAAGTATGCCCGGCCGCCGAGGCCCAAGCTCCGCTCCAGGTCACCTGGATCTCTGGGTTGCTCGCTCGCCAGGGGTGCAGGCCGGGCCACGTCCGTGGCCCGGCCTGGGCGCGGGGCGCTGTTGCTTGGGCACAGCTCAGGGTGGCCTGCGGGCGCAACCAATCCGGGCAGAGCCACCGAGCGAGTGATCATGAAAAGACCGCTCTGGCCGCTGGCGGTGGTCATCGTGCCCGCCATTCTCGTAGCGGCCGGGCCACGGTGCTGCAACTGCTGGCGGCTGGCATCACCGTGGCGAACGGTTCACGATGGAGGCGGTTCGGCGCTGGCCTGACGGCGTTGCTGGCGATCCGGCCTATGGCGACAGCAGCGGCGACGGTGCGACCCTGAGGACGCGGGCCAGCCTGGCTGGCAGCCACCAGTTGTACTGGCCGAACAGGGCGACCAGGGCAGGCACCATGAGGCAGCGGACGATCGTGGCGTCGATGAAGATTCCGGCGCCGAGCCCGGTGGCGAGCACGGCCACGTCCACCTGGCCCGATGTGGACATCGACACGAAGGTGAGCAGCAGTATCAGCGCCGCGCTGGTGACAAGCCTGCCGGTGCGCCCGATTGCGGTTACCACGGCGGCCTGGTTGGAGCCGGACTGGTCGTAGGCCTCGCGGGCGCGGGTAAGGATGAATACCTCATAGTCCATCGACAGGCCGAACAGGAACGCGAACACCATTAGCGGCACCCACATGGTGATGTCGCCGGTCGCCGAGACGCCCCAGAACCGGCTGCCGTGCCCGTCCTGCCAGACATAGCTCATCACGCCGTAGGCGGCGCCCAGCGAAGCCAGGTTGAACAGCACGGCCTTGGCCGCGAGCAGCACCGACCGGAATGCGCGGGCCAGCAGCAGGAAGGTGGCCAGCCCGATCAGCGCGAGCATCAGCGGGAAGTTGCCGTAGACGGCATGGTTGAAGTCGGCCAGTGCCGGGCCCTCGCCGCCAACCCCGATCACCTGGGTGTCGTTGTGCAGCGCGGTCCTGACCTGGGCCACGCTGGCGAGCCCGGCTGGCGAGCCGGCCGCGGCGTCCGGGATGACGGTAACCAGCGCGGTGCCCTGCTGGTGGATGCCGGGCGCGAACGCGGCGGCTACGCCCGGCACTCGGCTGGCCTGGGTGGCCACCGCCGTCGCTGCGCTGGTGTCGCCGCGGACGAGGACCTCCATCGGGGACAAGACCCCGCCGGGCACGCCGCCCTGGGCAAGCGTCCCGTACGCCGCGCGCGCCGGGCCCGGCGCGGCGGTGGAGGCGGAGTCAGAGAAGCCGACGTGCATGCTGGCGGCGGGGATGATCAGCACCGCCAGTGCAGCGGCGCCTGCCAGTGCTGATACCCACTTGTGCCGGTACACCATAGTCGCCCATGCCGTCCACGGGCGGCTCGCTGATCCTTCCTTCCTGATCCGGGGCCAGTCCAGGCGCGGTCCGGCGGTGGCCAGGATCACCGGCAGCAGCGTGACCGCGACGGCCACCGACATCAGCGGGACGAACATTCCGGCGAACCCGGTGCTGCGCAGGAACCCCACCGGCAGCACGACCAGGGCGAGCAGCCCCACTGCGACGGTGAGACCGGAGAACACCACCGAACGGCCCGCGTGCGCCATGGCCGCCTCGATCGCCGCATAGTTGTCGGCCCTGGTCGGTCGGCGGCGTCCGGCTTGGCCGCCGGCCAGCCGCGCGCGTTCCTCGCGCCATCGGGTTACCACGAGCAGCGAGTAGTCGAGCGCTACGCCGAGGCCGATCAGCGCGATGAGGAAGGTCACGATCTGGCTGACGCTGGTGACCGCGGTCAGCCCGAGGACCAGCAGGAACGTCGCGAGCACCGACACCGCGGCGATGATCAGGGGCAGGATGGCCAGCAGGCTGGCGAACACGAACAGCAGTACCACCAGCGCGCCGGATGCGCCGAGGGTCGTAGCGGCCAGTACGCCGGTGCCTTTCTTCTGCTGCTGCGCCGTCATCAGCAAGCCGGTGCCGGTCAGCCCGACCCGCCAGCCGGCGGGCGCGGCGGCGCGCATCGCCGCGGTCATAGCCCCGGCCAGCGCATCGCCGTTCGAGCCGTCCGGCGGGGTGAACGCCAGCGCATACTCCGAGCGGCCGTCGGTCGTGCGGAAAACCGGATCACCAGTTGTCTGGTAGTCCACCAGGCGCACAGCCGGACTCACCCGGGCGGCGTTCAGCACCCTCGCTGCCCGGGCGGCAGCCAAAGGCGCCTTCATGTCCGCGCCCGCGGGAACGGTCACCACGGGGATGAGCGGGCTCTGCCCGCCGCCATTGCGGTAAATCGCCACGATCTTGGCATTGGTCTGGACGCCCGCACCTGGAAGGCTGAAGGAGTTCGCCATCCGGTGCGTAGCGGCAGCGGTACTGGCCGCCCCTGCCACTGCCACCGCCAGCCAGAAGGCCGTCACGATCAGCTTGTGCCGAAGCACCCACCGGGTCAGGCCAGTCATGAGGTTCCCCTTCGCGCTCAACGCGAGCCGCCGTAGATAGCGTACGAGTCAGGTACCGTACGGTACGAAACCGTACTCTACTGGAACGGTACCGTCAAGATACCAGCCGGTGTGGTACTGTGAATGATCGTCTAGAGAAGGAACGAACATGACCAGGCCAGACCACAGCAGCCCGCGCGATGCCGGGCGGGCAGCGGACGTGGCCGAGGACGGGTTCCTTGCGCTGCAGCCATGGGAGCCCGAAGACGCCGCGGCCCGGGCCGCCCGCAAGCGCACGCAGATCCAACGCGCGGCCATCGGGGTGTTCCTGCAGCACGGCTATGCCGGAACCAGCATCGACGACCTCGCAGCAGCCGCCCGGATCTCCAAGCAGACCCTCTACAAGCACTTCGCGGGCAAGGAAGAGCTATTCCTCGCCATCATCAGCGACACGGTCGGCCAGGTGCTCGACGAGTTCTTCGAGAGCATCGACACCCGGCTGGACGACACCAGTGACCTGGAAAAGGACCTGCACGCCCTGGCCTCACGCTTTATCAGGCGGATCATGCGCCCCGAACTCCTCGCGCTGCGCCGCCTGGTCATCGGCGAGGTCGGCCGCTTCCCGCAGATCGGTGAGGTGTGGTGGCGCGGCGGCCCGGCCCGGGTGACCCGGGAACTCGCGCCACAGCTGGCGCGGCTGGCCGACAAGAACGAGCTCACGCTGGACGACCCCGTGCTGGCCGCCGACCACTTCAACTGGCTGGTGTTGTCAGTCCCGCTCAACGCGGCCATGTTCCAGCCTGGCGTGCATTTCACCACGGCCGAGCTGGACAACTACGCGGCAGCGGGCGTCCGCGCCTTCCTCGCTGCCTACGGACCTTCAGCTCGCCGCTGACCAGCAACCACCAGTGAGGCCAGGGGCATCTGGGGCTGACCAGAACTCGCCGACTCTAACTCGGCCACCGGCCGGACCTGGCACGGGCCTCAGGCGGCTGCAGCTGATGCCAGCGGGCCGCACGGGCTCGGACACCTGCGGCATCGGCTGCTACAGAAAGTAAGCACTCATAGGGCGGCAGCCAGGGGCTCGATCATCGTGATGGCATCGCGGACGACCTCGACGGGTTTGGTGTGGGTGAAGTCGTGGTCGACGCCGTCGAACTACCGCTACGTGACCGGCACGGCCTTGCGTACCGAACGGCGGAGTGTGTTGGTTGATCCTTGTTTCCGGACGCAGCCCGATCGGCCGGGCGCCGCTTTCGGGTTCCCGGCCAGGTCCTCCGGCCGGACCCGGATCGCCAGGACCGTGATGACCAGCGCGAGCAGCGCGATCCCCGCCGCGACCAGGAATCCCCGCGAGAACCCGAACGCCAGCGCGTGGTCGGTCATGGACCGCTGCAGCGCCGCCTGCTGGCCCGGGTCGGACGGGCCGCCCCGGCAGTGGTCGATGCTGGAGCTGTACGGGGCTGGCATCCTGTACCCGATCCGAGCGCCCGGGAGGGTAACGGTCATGGACGTGGCGGTTGCGATAGTCCCGAGGTCGCATCGGTACTTGGCGACCAAGAACCAGGCCGCGCCGCCGGGCCGCACGGTCACCAGCCTGGGGGCGGCGCGGGTCACGTACGTGCGACCGCCGCGGGAGTAGCGGAACGGCAAGGCGACGCCGTGCGCGTAAAGCCTGATCCGCGGGTAACCCTCCAGCGTGCACGCCCGCCGTCCGTGATTGGCCAGCTTATAGAACGACCCGTGCTCGCCGGTCATCGGCGACAGGAAGACCTGGACAAGCCGCAGGTCCCCTGGCGTGCACCCGGCCGGCTGCACGTGGCTGGGCGGCTGGAACGTGGTCGCTGGAGTCTCGGCACCGTCCGTGCGCTGCAATGCCTGGCGCACCCGAAGTTGCCCGGGGTTCAGACCGGCATCCTGCCAGCGCAAGGGCGGGCAGTGGACGGCGCCGAACTGCAAGGCCCGGTGATCAAGGCTGTTACCGGGCTGGGTTCTCAACGTATCGTTTATACAGCTCGGTGGTGAGCCTGTCGATCTCGCGGGTTAGCTGCGTGTTGGTTTTGAGCTCCAGTTCCTGCTCGGTGAAGTCGTGGTCGGCCTTGGCTTGCTGGAATGCGGCCTGCCGGTTCTGGCCGATCATGACGAAGGTGGACAGGAAGATCGCTTCCAGCGACACGATCAGCGTCAGCGTCGGCCACGGGTTTTTCTCGATGAACAGCATCCAGACGGCGAACAGCACGATGTGCAGGTAGACGAAGTTCATCGACCCCGCGAACCCGGTGATCCAGTCAGCCACCCGGAGCTGAATGTTGTTGATCCGTTCCTGCTGTTGCTCGAGCACAGCCGGATGATGCTGGGGTGTGCCCGGCGCCGCAGGATGCCTGCCATCGCCGGGCCCGGGCGCCGGGCTGTCGGTACCGGCGGTGTGCCCGGCCAGCTCCGGCGGCGGTGGCTGGGGCGGTGAGGCGCCGGGACCCTCAGCATCCGGGTTAGGTGTGACCATTGTGCTGCCTTCCTTAGCTGGTGCAGTCGGCAGTCATTGTGACGGGCGGACGCCAGGCCTGGCCAGGCAGCCTGGCGGGCGCACGATGGACCCCCGCCTCGGCCGTGCATGCCGGTGAGAGGACCGCGCCACAGAGCCGGCAGGCCATAATCCGGAACATGCGCGGGACGATCTTCGTCTTGACCGGGGCCGGGGCTACGGCCCGGGCGGGCGGCTGAGTGTGGGCGGCACGTTCCGCGATGCAGTGCCACGCACTGCCGCTGAGGGCATGGCGCAGATCGCGAGAAGCCCGCAGCCAGATTCCCATTCCCCGCGCCGGTGAACGATGTGCCTGGCTGCTACGTGATGAGGGTAGGTAATCCGTCCTCTTCGTGAACGGAAACATCGGATGGACAAGAGATGGCTGGCGCCGACTGGTCTGGCCGCTGCGGCGGTTTACGGATGACACAAACGCGTGAGCCGGGATCCCGGCCGTTTCCTGGCCGGCCCGCTGGCAGCGACGGCCTGCCCGGCATCGACCACATCGTAGTGCTGGTGAAGGAGAACCACTCCTACGACAACTACTTCGGCGCGCTCGGCCGCGGGGACGGTTTCACCCTTGGGGCTGAAGGCTCGCCGCTGAACAGCAACCCCAGCCGGCAGGGACAGCCGGTTCGCGTTCATCACCTTAGCGTGCCGTTTAATCCGTCGTTTGACCTGAGCCAGACGTGGAATAGCTCGCACCGGCAGTGGAATGGCGGTGTGATGGACGGCTTCGTGACCACCACGAACAGCGATGAACCGATGGGGTATTTCGACGGAACCGATCTGCCTTGGTACTACGGCTTCGCCGAGTCCTACGGAATCGGGGACCGTTACTTCTCCTCATGCCTGGCCCAGACGTTCCCCAACCGCCGGTTCCTGCAAGCCGCGACCGCGGCAGGCCTGGTCAGCACCACCATCCCAAGCCCCTTCGTGCGGCCCCCGGCGACCGGCCTCATCTGGGACCAGCTCGACGCCCACAACATCGGCTGGGCCAACTACTTCGTGGAAGCCCCCGATGTGGGCCTGTGGCCGCGGAATCTGCTGCGCTGGCACGACAAGCTGCATGACATCGCTGACTTCTACGACGACTGCCGCGACGGCAAGCTGCCGTCGGTGACACTGATTACGCCCGAAATCCTGGCCACCACCGAGGGGGAATACCAGGACGACCAGATCGGGGAGGCATTCACCGCGAGCGTCTTCGAGGCAGCAGCGAGCGGCCCGCAATGGGCGCGCATGCTATTCATCATCGTCTGGGACGAGGGAGGCGGCTTCTACGATCACGTGCCTCCACCGGCGGCCGTTACACCGGACGACATTCCCCCCGATATTCATGTTCCGCCGGACGAGCCTGGAGGTTACGACCGCTACGGGTTCCGCGTCCCGTGCCTGGTCGCCTCGCCCTTCGCCAAGCCAGGCCACGTCTCGTCGGTTGTCTACGATCACACATCGATCCTGGCCACCATCGAGCTGAAATGGAATCTGCCGGCCCTTACCCGGCGTGACGCCGCCGCCAGCCCGCTGACCGACTTCATCGACCTCGGCAAGCCACCGCATTTCGCCACCCCTGCGCCGCTTCCTCGGCCCACCATCTGGCCGTTCAGCCTCCTCCGGTGACGCCCGGGCCCAGAGAGTTCCGATATCCCGGGCCAGAGCGTGGGTTCTTGGCCCAAATTTCAGGCTCTTCGGTGCCGGCCGTGGCATCCGGCTGGCGGGCTGCGGTGACCGCGCCGCCACGCGGCCGGCTGCGCGGGCCGTGTCGAGCGACGCGAACTCGAGCAGTCCGATGCGCACCGTCGGCGGTTTGATCACCAGGTCGGCGTGGCGCCGGGCCCTTCGGACGTGTTCTCGCTGGCGAGCAGCAGCCGGGTGAGCGTCTCACCGAGGCTTGGCGGCCGATCGTCTCGGGGGCGTACCCGTTCCGGGGCGTTCCTCGAGCGCCCCGGCGTGGCCTTCACGTCGACCGCTATGACCGGGCCTTCTCCCATGTCGGCCATGGCCTTCACCGGCAGGTTGTCGACCAGCGAGCCGTCGATGACTATGTCGCGGCCGCGGACCTGCGGGGGCGCGATGACCGGCAGGCAGGTCGGTGCTGTTCGGTGTCGCCGGCCTGTAGATGGTTGAGGCCGGGCGAGGAGAGAATGGATGCCTTAGATCTGCTTAACCGATTAACGACCTTCCGTATACGGAGTGACCAGGGCATGGCTGATGCGGCCGCCTCTACACCGCCGCCGCCGGCCGCGCCGGCCGCGTTGACGCCGCCCGCAGGCCTGAGCAGCGCCCAGGTGGCCGAGCGGCGCTCGCGCGGGCTGACGAATGCGGGCGGCGAGCGCACCAGCCGCTCGGTCGCCCACATCCTGCGCGCGAACATCCTGACCAGGTTCAATCTGATCCTGGGCGTCCTGCTGGCCGTGATCCTGGCCGTGGGCCAGCCGCAGGACGCGCTGTTCGGCATCGTCCTGGTGACCAACGCGCTGATCGGCATCGGGCAGGAGCTGCGGGCTAAGCGGACGCTGGACCGGCTGGCCGTGCTCAGCGCGCCGAGGGTACGGGTGATCCGCGAGGGCGCGCCGCGCGACATCGCTGTCGACGAGCTTGTGGCCGATGATCTGGTCGACCTGCGGGCCGGCGACCAGCTGGTGGCGGACGGGATGGTGCGGGAAAGCGCGAGCTTGCAGGCCGATGAGTCGCTGCTGACCGGGGAGTCCGAGCCGGTGGACAAGCGGGCCGGCGACCAGCTGCTGTCGGGCAGCTTCGTGGCCGCCGGGTCGGGCGACTACCAGGCGACCGGGGTGGGCGCTGAGGCGTACGCCAGGAAGCTGGCGGCGCAGGCGCGGCGGTTCACGGTGGTGCGCTCGGAGCTGGTCGCGGGCATCAACCAGATCCTGCGCTACGTCACGTGGGCGATTCCGCCGGTGGCGGCGGTGCTTGTCATCAGCCAGCTGCACACCCACCAAACGGTGCGCGAGGGCGCCACCTCGACCGTCGCCGCGCTGGTCGGCATGGTGCCGCAGGGGCTGGTGCTGCTGACCAGCATCGCCTTCGGCGCGGCCGCGGTCACGCTCGCCGGGCGCCGGGTCCTGGTGCAGCAGCTTCCCGCCGTGGAGGGCCTGGCCCGGGTGGATGTTGTGTGCCTGGACAAGACCGGCACCCTCACCGACGGGACGGTCGTGTTCGACAGCCTGGTCCGCCTCGATGACCAGGCGCCGGCCGAGGCGGCGCTCGGCGCGCTCGCCGACGATCAGGCCCGCAACGCGACGCTGGCCGCCATCGGGCAGGCCTTCCCGCCGCCGCAGGGGTGGGCGCGCCAAGACGCCGTGCCGTTCTCGTCCGCGCGCAAGTGGAGCGCGGCCAGCTTCGCCGGGCACGGCGCCTGGGTGCTGGGAGCGCCGGAAATCATCCTGGCCGGCAGCCCGGACGGGCGGCTGTCACGGGCCGCGGGCCTAGCCGCCAGCGGGGCGAGGGTCCTCGCCCTGGCGCACGCTGACGGCCCCCTGCGTGGCCAGGCGCTCCCCCCGGGCCTGCGCCCGGTGGCGTTCATCGTGCTCGCGGAGCGGCTAAGGTCCGACGCCCCGCAGACCATCGCCTACTTCACGGCGCAGGGCGTGGCGCTCAAGGTGATCTCCGGGGACAGCCCGCGCACGGTGAGCGCCGTCGCGGCGCGCGCGGGCATGCCCCGTGCCGGCGACCCTGTCGACGCGCGGGACCTGCCGGAAGACCCCGGCGCGCTCGGCACCTTGCTCGAGGAGCACTCGGTCTTCGGACGGGTGACACCGCACCAGAAGGAATCGATGGTCCAGGCGCTGCAGGCGCGCGGGCACACGGTGGCCATGACCGGCGACGGGGTCAACGACGTGCTGGCGCTCAAACTCGCTGACATCGGCGTCGCCATGGGCACTGGCGCCCCCGCGACCAAAGCGGTCGCCGAACTGGTGCTGCTCGACGACCGATTCGCCACGCTGCCCGGCGTGGTGGCCGAAGGCAGGCGGGTGACGGCCAACATCGAACGCGTCGCCAACCTGTTCATCACCAAGACGGTGTGGGCAACGCTGCTAGCGGTCGCCGCGGGCGCCGCCCTCATGCCCTACCCGTTCCTGCCCCGCCATCTGACCATCATCGACACCCTGGCCATCGGCGTCCCCGCGTTCTTCCTCGCGCTCGCGCCGAACCGCCGGCGTTATCTGCCCGGGTTCGTCGGCCGGGTGCTGCGGTTCGCCGTTCCGGCCGGGCTCATCGTCGCCGCCGCGACATTCTCGGCGTACGCCCTCGCCCGGGCGCGCGGTCTGCCCCTGGCCGAGCAGCGCACCGCTGCCACCCTGGTCGCGCTCATCCTCAGCCTGTGCGCGCTCACCCTGCTGGCGATGCCGCTGACCTGGCGCAGGATCGCGCTGCTCGTCGCCGCGCTCGCCGCCTTCGTGCTGCTGTTCCCCGTGCCCACCGTGCGCACGTTCTACGCGCTCCAGCTGCCGCGCGGCGCGATCGGCAGCACGCTGCTCATCGCCGCCCTGGGAGCCGCTGCGCTCGTCGGCTTCTGGGTCCTTTCCCGCCGGCAAGGCTCCGGACCAGCCGAGGCCGCCCGCGAGTGAGCTGAACCGGTCGGCGAAACCATGGCTCAACACCTACCACTGGCGCGCTGTCGATCGGAGCGCCTAGCGCTGTGCGGGTTCTCGATTCGCGTCAAAACTTAGCCACCACCATGATGTGGCACCACGAGCACCGAGCGCTTGGCGTGCACCAGGACCGCAGACGAGACGCTTCCCAGTAGTAGCGACCCCACCCGTGACAGTCCGCGCGCCCCGAGGACGATCGTCGCGGCGTCGGTCTCCTCGGCGACGTCGCAGATCCTCCTCCACGTCTTGCCGCGTGCCACCCGTCCCTGAGCTGCAAACCCGGCGCCGGTTGCGAGCGCCACACCCTGCTTGACTTTCTCCTCTGCGAGCTCGGCGGCGATCTCGTCAACGCCGAGCGCTCGGGAAACAAGCTTCGACAGCGGAGCGCTGAGGATAGTGGCCGGGTCGTAAGGCTCCCAGGTCGCGACCGGCTCCCAGACGGTGAGCACCACGGCGCGCCGCGGAGCCAGCAGCTCAGCTGCCTGCGTGATCGCCGTGGCAGCGTCATCTGATCCATCGAAGCACAAGAGCACAGGATGCCCAGCTTCCCGGTCATCGGTGTCGGCGGTCACGGTCTGATCATCTCCTCCGGGCTTTCACCCCCGCAGATCGCGGGCCGCCTACGGATCTCAGCAGCCGGATGCGCTGCGAGCCTAGTGTTAGCCTGCGGCGATCCGGCCATGTCGCGGGACACAGCTCAGAAGGCGAAGCGTGCGATGCTGAGCGCGCCGAGCGCCAGGCAGTAGATGGCGAACGGGGTGAGGGTGCGGGTCTGGAAGTAGCGGACCAGGAACCGCACCGACAGGTACGCCGTGATTGCGGTGACCACGACGCCGAGCAGGACCTGGCCGTGGATGTGGGCGCCGGCCGACCCGGCCAGCGAGGGCAGCTTGAGCACCCCGGCGGCGAGGATCGGCGGGGTGGCGAGCAGGAACGCGAACCGGGCGGCGTCCTCGTGGTCCAGGCCGCGCCACAGCCCTCCGGCCATGGTCACCCCGGACCGGCTGATCCCGGCCAGCAGCGCGGCGATCTGCAAGACCCCCACGTAGAGGCTGTCGCGGAAGCTGAGCCGGGCGATGCGGACGTCAGAGAGCTCAGCCGCCCGGATGTCGGCGACCTCCCGGCCTCCCCGCCTCCTGGCGTGGCTTACCGGCCGACTCCGGTACCCGCCCGCCTGATACCTGGGCGGCTCGTACCCGGGCGGCTGGGACCCAGCCTGGTACCGGGGCGCCGGGTGCCCGGGAGCCGGGAAGTCGGCCGGCTGGTATCGGGGGGGCTGGTGCCCGGCCGCCTGGTGCCCGGCGGGTCCGGGCACGGCGAGCAGCGGCACGGTGGGCTGCTGGGCCCGCGTGACGGCGCGGCGGCGCCGTTCGGCGGCAAGCAGGATGAGCCCGTTGATGACCAAGAACACAGCGGCGGCGGCCGGCTTGGCGAACAGGGTCCGGAAGGTGTGCTCCAGGGCGAGCCCGGTGACCCCGACGGGGATGGTAGCCAGCACGATCATCCAGGCCAGCCTCTGGCCGGAGGTCTCGACCCGCCGGTCGCGGATCGAGCTGAAGAAGCCGCGGATGAGCCGCACCCAGTCGGCGCGGAAAAACCACAGCAGGGCCAGGGCGGTGGCGCAGTGCAGGGCCACGATGTAGGCGAGGTAGAACGATGACCCGCTGTCGGCCTGGGAGGACTGGGTGACCATGGTCTGCCAGCTGCCACCGATCCAGGCGGGGATGAGTACGGAGTGACCCAGGCTGGATATTGGGAACATCTCGGTGACGCCCTGAATGAGCGCGATCACGATCGCCTGCAGGTAGTTC
>Ga0126371_10004220_pt1 | contig 12650 bp, 14 predicted proteins | sample PanSoiMetaPlot_4_FD_110145 | JGI IMG/M metagenome (GOLD analysis project Ga0126371, IMG submission 110145) | Tropical forest soil microbial communities from Panama - MetaG Plot_4 | ecosystem: Environmental > Terrestrial > Soil > Tropical forest > Bulk soil | place: Panama | collected 2016-02-17
ACTCGCGCACAATGCGACGCCATCGGGCCAGTTGCGCTCGGTTGCCCCCGGCTGGACGTTCTGGGCAGTCGAAAGCGTGATCGACGAACTCGCGCATCAGGCCGGCAAGGATCCGGCGCAGTTCCGCGTCGATCTGCTCGACGGCAAGGGCAAGAACGACGGCGGCGCGCAGCGTCTGCGTAATACGCTGCTTGCCGCGATGGGCTTGGCCGGCTACGGCACCAAGCAGTTGCCGAAAGGCGAAGGCATGGGCGTGGCCTGCGTGTCGTCGCAGGAGCGGGCGACCGCGAGCTGGACGGCCTGCGTGGCCCATGTCGCGGTGGCGCCCTCCGGCGAAGTCAAGGTCAAGAAGCTGACGGTCGCAACCGATGTCGGCACGCAGGTGCATCCCGACAACATCCGTGCCCAGGTCGAGGGCGCGGCATTGTGGGGCTTGTCGCTTGCGATGTACGAGAAGGCGACGCTGAAGGATGGTGGTATCGAGCAGACCAATTTCGATACTTACACGCCCCTGCGGATGAGCCAGACGCCCGAAGTCGCGATCAGCGTGATCGCGAATGGCGAAAAGGCCACCGGCGTCGGCGAGCCTGCGGTGACCGTGATCGCGCCCGCGCTCGGCAATGCGATCTTCAACGCCTGCGGCGCCCGCATTCGCGCGCTGCCGATCACGGCGGAGGCGGTGAAGGCGGCGATGAAGGCTTAACGTCGGCTTTCATCGGGCAATACGAAATGATCCGCTGGAGGTTCCTCCGGCGGATTTTTTTTGTCGGCGCAAATGGTCTGCAAATTCAGGCCTTACCGGCTCGTTCGCTAAAATTTTACGGTTCGCGGCAGGCCGCAATTCACCACGCCTCTTAAGGAGCATGGAACGGGTTGCCGGTAGCCTTGTGCGCCAAACAGAACCGCCAATCCCAGGGGGCTCATGACCACGGTGGCAAAACAGACTTCGCCCAAACGCCGTCTGCTGCTTGCGTCAGACCGCAGCGATCAGAGCAGTGAACTCGCCAGGATTCTTCGCTCGGTCGGCGAGGTCGATACCGTCGCGACGTCGGAGATCCCGCTCGCGCCCGGCGACGATTTCGCGGGCGTCGTCGTTGATATCAATCTGCGCTCGCCGGAGAGCGTGCAGATGGTTCGCAGCCGCTTGCAGACGGACGCCTATCGCGGCATGCCGCGGCTGTTCGTTCTCGCCGAAGCGCTTCACCACGCCTCGATGCAGGCCTGGGCGCTGGGCGCGACCGACACGATCGCGCGTCCGTTCGACGCCGGGTCGCTGCTGCGGCGTATCCATGCGGCGTTTCCGGACAGCGCCGGATATGACGCGACCCACAGCGGCAAGACCTTGAACCGCGGCGTGGCGGCCGCGCATGCGGTCATCATCAAGATGTTCGAGGATCTTCCGTCAGGCGTTCCGCTGCGGTTCGAGGATATCGTGCACGCCGAAACCAAGGTCCTCAAAGCGATCAAGCACTCCTCGTTGCGCGAATGGCTGACCGCGGTCGGTTGCCACCACACCGATACTTACCGCCATTGCCTGTTCGTGACCGGCTTTGCGGTGGCCTTTGCGCAGCATCTTGGCATGCGCGATGAAGATCAGCGCCGCCTGACGCGCGCCGCGCTGCTGCACGACGTCGGCAAAGCCTTCATCCCCGTGACCATTCTGGACAAGCCGGGGAAGCTGACGGACGAGGAGACGGAGTTGATGCGCGAGCATCCGCGCCGCGGCTACGAAGCGCTGGCCGCGCAAGGCGGCTTCCCGCCGGAGATGCTGGACGTGGTGCTGCACCATCACGAACTGCTCGACGGCTCCGGCTATCCCCACAACCTCTCGGGCGACCAGATCAGCGACATCGTGCGGCTGACCACCATCGTCGACATCTATTCGGCGCTGATCGAGGAGCGCGCCTACCGGCTGCCGTTCACGCACACCCGCGCATTCTCCATTATGGAGAAAATGGGCGAGAAGCTCGACCAGCAATTGCTGCAGGCGTTCCGCCCGGTCGCCTTCGGGTCATATTGAGGAAACGTCATTCCGGGTTCGCGTCTGAGCCTGCCCTCGGGCCGCGCTTGCGCGGACCCGTTGGACGCGCCCTGGAATGACGGAGAGGCTGGATCGCTGGAAGGCCTCGCGCGATCGCCTGCCACCACGCGTCAGCTCGCGCCGTCCTCATAAGATGAAATCTCGATCAGGCTGCCGTCGGGATCGCGGCAATAGACCGAGCGCAGCGTGCCGCGGGCGCCTTGTTTTGCGACCGGACCTTCCGCGATCGCGACGCCATGGGCCTTGAGATGAGCGACCACCTCGTCCGGCGCGCTTGAGGTGAGAAAGCAGAGATCGTCGCTGCCGGCGGCCTCATGGTCGGCGGTGAACCACTCGACCTTATCGGCATCCTTGGGCCGCACATTGATCTTCTGATTGCCGAACATCAGCGACGTGCGCGGCGTCTTGCCCTGGCCCGGATCGAACACCTTCACCTCCATGCCGAGTATGGTCCGGTACCATTCGGTGGTGCGCGCGACGTCGGCGACGTTGATCACAAGGTGATCGAGCGCATGAACTTTGACGGGCATTCCTCATCCTTTCGCCGTGACGCGATCCTTTCGCCGCGACGCGGTGCCGCGCGTGCGCCGCACTGGCCGCCTGCGGCCAAGCTTGTTACAACGGTCTGCAAGCAATTCAACGGCAAAACAAAACTGGAGAAAATCACAATGCTGTCACGACGCGCCGCGATAAAAACAGTTGCAACCGGCGCCGCTTTGATGTGGGCGGGCAAGGTCTCCGCGGCGGATTATCCGACACGGCCGGTGCGGTTCCTGGTTGGTTATCCGCCCGGCGGCGCCACCGATATTCTGGCGCGGCTCATCGGCCAGAGGCTGTCGGAGGGGCTCGGCCAGCAATTCGTGATCGAAAACAAGCCGGGCGCGGGCAATAACATCGGCACCGAGGCGGCGATCAATTCCCCGCCGGACGGCTACACCGTCCTCTTGGTCAATCCGGCGAACTACATCAACACAACGCTCTACGCCAATCTCAAATTCGACTTCGTCCGCGACATTGCGCCGATCGCTGCGTTCAATCGCGTGCCGAATGTGATGACGGTGAGCAAGGATGTGCCGGCCAAGAACGTTGCCGAATTTATCGAATATGTGAAGGCCAATCCCGGCAAGATCAACATGGCTTCATCCGGCAATGGCACATCGGTGCATCTGTCCGGCGAAATGTTCATGGCGATGACCGGCGTGAAGATGCAGCACGTTCCCTATCGCGGCGCCGCGCCCGCCATCACCGACATGCTGGGCGGCCAGGTCCAGGTCATCTTCGACAATATGCCGTCGATCATTGCGCATATCCGCTCCGGCGCGCTCCGCGCCCTGGGCGTCACGACGGCGGAACGCTCATCGCAATTGCCCGACGTGCAGGCGATCGCCGAAACCGTCCCAGGCTATGAGGCGAGTGCGCTGTTCGGCATCGGCGCGCCAAAAAGCACGCCGAAAGACATCATCGAAAAGCTCAATTCCGAGATTAACTCCATCATGGAGGAGCCCGAGATGCGAAAGCGGCTGGTCGAACTGGGCGGCGAGCCGCTGATCCAGTCGCCCGATGCATTCGGCGACATGATCAAGGCCGAGACGGCGAAATGGAAGAAGGTGGTCGAGTTCGCCGGCCTCAAGGTTGAATAGCGGAACTTTATTCACGTGCGTTTTGTTTTGCATATGAGACAACAGAGCTTTGCTTGCGAGGAGACTAGATCATGCGCAAAACAATCTTGACGGTGGTGGCGTTGTCGGGAGCGGCGATCGTCACCACCATCACATCCGGCCCCGCGGCGGCCTATGACTATCCCTGGTGTGTCCAGGGCCGGGGCGTCGGGATTCCCGGCGACTGCTCGTACCAGACCTATGGCCAGTGCATGGCGAGCGCATCCGGACGCAATGTCTATTGCAACATCAACCCGCGCGTTGCGTTCGGCCGTGCGCCGTATGGTCGCGGACCTTACCGCCAGCGCTACTACGCCCATCCCTATCCCTACTACGACTACTGAAACGGTCGGGAGCAGGCCGGAAGGCTTGACTCCCTTTCGTTTGCGCCTATACTAAACCATATGGTTAAGTATGGCGATGAAGCGCTGGACCGCACCTTTGCCGCGCTGGCGGATCCCACCCGCCGGGCGCTGCTGGCACGGCTGGACAACCGCGAAACGCTCTCGGTCAGCGAACTGGCGCAGCCGTTTGCGATGTCGCTGCCCGCGATCATGAAGCATCTCGATGTGCTGTCGGATGCAGGCCTGATCGCGCGCGAGAAGACCGGGCGCGTCGTCGCGTGCCGGCTCACAGCGGAGCCGATGGGGCAGGCAATGGAGTGGCTCAATCGCTACCAGCGCTTCTGGTCCGACAATCTCGATCGTCTTGCCGCTTTCGTGGAGGAAGACAAATGGCCCAGCACTCAAGCGCCGTCGACGCCAATCTCGCCGCCCGGCCGAGCCTCACCCTCAAGCGACGTATCAAAGCATCCCCCGAAAAAGTCTACGCGGCGTGGACCGATCCGCAAAAGCTGATCCAATGGTTCCGGACATCGCGGATCGTCCCCAGTTCGTTGCGGGCCGAGATGGACCTGCGGGTCGACGGCCGTTATCGCTTCAGCTTCAAGCATCACGACGGCGAATATTTCGAGGTCGGCGGCGTCTATCGCGAGGTGGTGCCGAATGCTCGCCTGGTTTTCACCTGGGCCTGGCATTCGACGCCTGAGCGGGAATCGCTGGTCACGATCTCGATCAAAGCCGAAGGCGATGAAACATTGCTGACGCTGCATCATGCCCAGTTCGCCGATCAGGCGGCCTGCGATTCGCATCACAGGGGCTGGACGGACATGCTCGACAGTATCGAGAATTTTCTGGCCTGACTCAGGCCGCAGTCATTGCGAGCCAACGGGTCGCGCGAACGCGCGCAAGCCGCGTTGCCTCTCGCGATGACGTTTCGCAGAGGAGGAAGACATGGAACCGCACAAGATCGTCTCACGTCAGGAATGGATCGAAGCGCGCAAAGCGCATCTGGCTCATGAAAAGGAGTTCACCCGCGCCCGCGATCGCCTCAGCGAGGAGCGCCGCGCGCTGCCTTGGGTCAAGGTCGACAAGGCCTATTCGTTCGATAGTCCGGACGGCAAGAAAACACTGGCCGATCTGTTCAAGGGAAAAAGTCAGCTCGTGGTGCAGCACTTCATGTTCGCGCCCGACTGGAACGAAGGCTGCAAGAGCTGTTCGTTCTGGGCCGATGGCTTCGATCGCATGATTCCGCATCTTGCCGCCCGTGATACCACGCTGGTCGCGGTCTCCCGCGCGCCGCTGTCAAAGCTTCTCCCGTTCAAGCAGCGCTTGGGATGGACCTTCGACTGGGTGTCCTCGGCGGACAGCGATTTCAATTACGACTATGCGGTCTCGTTCACGCCCGACGAGGTCAAGTCCGGCGCCAAGGTCTATAATTTCGGGAGCGCCGGTTTCCATATTGAAGAGGCGCCCGGCATCAGCGCGTTCTATCGCAACGAAGAGGGTGAGGTCTTCCACACTTATTCCTGCTTCGCGCGCGGTCTCGACATGATGAACGCGGCCTACCACTATCTCGATCTGACCGCGCTCGGCCGGCACGAGGAGGCTTTACCCTATCATATGGACTGGGTGCGGCTACGTGACCAGTACCAGCCGGCCTCGGATCAGGCATCTTGCCACACGTAAGCGTCGTCGCGGGCCGTAGGTGCGTTGATCCCGCAATGGCGACTGACTTGTCTTGATGTGTGGTTTATGACAGAAGGCAACCAGAAGTGGTCGCTTTCCTGCCCTCGCTCGGCTGTGATGCAAGCAATCGGCGTGCCAGACAGCGGTCCTGCCCGAACACCAATCGACTTGCCTTCACTTTGCGATGCGGTATACTTTGCATCACAAAGTGAGGGGCTTGCATGAGTGATCTCGACAAGGCGCTGGCGGACATCATCGTGATCCGCAGCCAGATTGCGGCCGGCACGGCGTTCCGCGGTTACGGCCCGGCGGCGATGGTGGTGACCGGCGGCATCGCGCTGGTCACGTGCATCCTGCAATCTGTCCTGCTCGGCAAGCCCACGGAATCCCCTTTGGCCTTCCTGCTCGGCTGGGCCGCGGCCGCGCTGTTGTCATTGATTGTGATCTGGATCGAGATGCTGGCGCGCTCGCGCCGACATCATTCGGGTCTTGCGGATGCGATGATCCATCAGGCGGTCGAGCAGGCGCTGCCTGCCGGCGTCGCGGGTCTGCTGTTGGCGGTGATGCTCTGGAAGTTTGCGCCGGAAGCGCTGTGGATGCTTCCCGGCCTATGGCAGATCCTGGTCTCGCTCGGCACGTTCGCGTCCGTCCGCTTGCTGCCGCGCTCGGTCGCGCTTGCCGGCGCCTGGTATTTCGTCGCGGGCTTTTCCGTGCTGCTCCTGGCGAGCCAAAGCCACGCGTTGTCGCCCTGGACCATGGGCCTTCCATTCGTGATCGGCCAATCGCTGATGGCGACGATCCTTTATTTTGCTTCCGGAGATGCAGATGCCGAAGAGTACCATGAGTAGCGCGCCATTCGCCTATGAGGGGCTCGACCGCGTGATCCATGAGAAGGCGCGGCTCGGGCTTCTGACCTCGCTGATGACGCATCCCAAGGGACTCGCGTTCGCAGATCTCAAGCAGCTCTGCGGGCTGACCGATGGCAATCTCAGCCGCCATCTGCAGGTGCTGCAGGAAGCAGGCCTGGTCGAGGTCACCAAGGGTTATGAAGGCAACCGCCCGCACACCACGTGCCGCCTGACCCGGGCGGGCCGCCGCCGCTTTCTCGATTACCTCGCCGTGCTGGAACGGCTGGTGCTTGACGCCGGCAAGGCCGCGGGCCGCGAGCGGCCGCCGCTCGGTCGGTTCGGCATCCTCTCCACCTGATCGCTTTTCCTTTGCGCCGGAGCTTTGCAATGCAAAGTCGTCTTCCCTCCAAGCTCGCCACCAAGCTACATGTCGGGATCATCATGGACGGCAACGGCCGCTGGGCGACCCGGCGAGGCATGTCGCGGCTGCGCGGCCACGAGGCCGGTGTCGAAGCGATCCGACGCATCGTCGAGGCCGCGCCGGAACAAGGTGTCGGAACGCTGACGCTCTATGCCTTCTCCAGCGACAATTGGCGCCGCCCGAAAGCCGAGGTCGCGGGCTTGATGGCGCTGCTTCGCTTCTATCTCGCCAACGAGGTCGAGAGCCTGGTCAAGAACGGTGTGCGCCTCACGGTGATCGGCCGCCGCGACCGTCTGCCCGACGGCATCGCCGGGGCGATCGCGCGGGCGGAGACCGCTACGGCGGCGGGGGAAGTCCTCCACTTGCGCATCGCGGTCGACTATTCGTCACGCGATGCGATCCTGAATGCGGCGGTCAAGCTCGCACGCGCCGGCGAGCCGACCCGCGAGGCATTCTCCGACCTCGTCACCGGCGAGGCCGGGCTTCGCGATGTCGATCTCATCATCCGCACCAGCGGCGAGAAGCGACTGTCGGATTTCCTGCTCTGGGAGGGTGCCTACGCCGAATTCTACTTCACCGATCGGATGTGGCCTGAATTCGACGCGGACGGTCTTGCCGTGGCGCTTGCTACCTTCCACCGCCGCGAACGCCGTTTCGGCGGGCTGGATTCTCTGCCGGTCGAGCCGGTTCCGAGCCTGACCGCGTGAGCCGGCGTAGCCCCCCTTGGTTCGTTGGCCGAGCTTTGCGGCGATCCGGGAATCATCTACTGAGGAGCGCATTGCCACTGACCTGCGCCGATGAACCGTCACCAGCGACGAGCTTCCGCCAAACAATCCGGAATGTCCCCGATTGCTCCGCGCCGCCGGACGCCGGCTGCGTTCTTCGAGGCCGGGCTTCGCCTTTTGAAGGCCGGGCAGCTCGCAGAGGCTGAGAAGTACGGACGGCAGGCGCTCGCGCTCGACGCGGCCCACGCGGACTCCCTGCATTTGATGGGGCTGTTGTGCCTCGCCGCCAAGCAGCACCATCTCGCCATCGAATGGTTCGCCCAGGCTATCAGGCAAAATCCTGATGTCGCGGACTATTTTTCCAATCTCGGAACGGCTCTCCAGCACCAGGGCCGCTATGAGGAGGCGGCCAAGAGTTTCGATCGGGCGTTGCTGCTCAAGCCTGATCTCGCCGAGGACTGGTACAAGCTTGGCGAGGTGCTGCGCCAGCTGAAGCGCCACGATGAGGCGATCCTGAGCTTCGATCGGGCACTCAAGGTCAACCCGCGCTATCGCGAAGCGATCAACGCCTGCGCGCTGGTTCATTTCGACGAGGCGAGATATGACGAAGCGATCTTGCGCTTTCAGCACTCCCTGGAGATCGACGCCACGCAGGCCGGCGCATACCATTTGAAGGGGATCTGCCAGCTTCGCCAGCAGCGGTTTGACGGCGCGCTAGCCGATTGCTCGCGAGCGCTCGCGCTTGCGCCCGAACATGCCGAGATCACCAACAATGTCGGCCTCGTGCTGCAGCGGCTGGCCCGCAACGGGGAGGCGCTCGCCTATTTCGACCGGGCGATCGAGCTCGACTCGCAATTCGCGCTGGCGTTCAATCACCGCGGCACGTCGCTGGGCGAGTTGCGCCGCTTTGACGAGGCGCTGGCGAGTTTCGAAAGCGCCATCGCGATCAAGCCGGACTATGCGGATGCATATTGGAACCGCGCTCTGATGCAACTCCTGCTGGGCGATTTCGCGTCCGGCTGGGCCGCGCGGGAATGGGGACGGAAGTCTAAAGCCGTGGGCTTCATCGATCGGCAATTCACCCGGCCGTTCTGGCTTGGCGACGAGCCGATCGCGGGAAAGACCGTCCTTTTGCACAGCGACGAAGGATTGGGCGACACCATCCAGTTTTCTCGCTACGCAACGATGGTTGCGCAGCTTGGCGCGCGGGTCATTCTCGAAGTCCAGGATGCCGTCCATCCGCTGCTCTCGGGAATTCACGGCGTCTCGCTGTGCCTGCCGAAGACCGGGACTGTGCTCCCCGATTTCGATCTGCATTGTCCGCTGTCGAGTCTGCCGCTGGCCTTTGCGACGCGGCTCGAGACAATTCCGTCCATACTTTCCTATTTGCAGGCGCCATCCGGGGCGCGCCAGCAATCCTGGGAGGCGCGGCTTGGACCTCATGACAGACTGCGCGTTGGTCTGGTCTGGTCCGGCAATCCGGCCCACGGCAACGACCGCAATCGCTCGATGCCGCTTGCTACTCTGTCATCGATCCTCGATGCTGATGCGAGCTTCATCAGCCTGCAGAAGGATGTGAGACCAACCGACCAGGCGACGCTGCTGGAACATGGCGAGATCGTCGATCTGACCGGATATCTCTCCGATTTCGCCGAGACCGCCGCGCTGATGTCGTGCCTTGATCTGGTGATCACGGTCGACACCAGTGTCGCGCATCTTGCGGGCGCGCTCGGCCGTCCGACCTGGATTCTGCTTCCTTACACGCCGGATTACCGCTGGCTGCTCGACCGTGACGACAGCCCCTGGTATCCGACCGTCCGGCTGTTCCGGCAGGCCGAAGACCGCGACTATGCGAACGTCGTGAAGCGGATGCGCGCCGAGCTGCAGCACCGGATCGCGGCCTTTGCGCCGGGAAAATCAGTTCGGCCGTAACGCGGCGCTGAACTCGTGAAAGCGACGGTCAACTCCGCGCGCTTTGTCGCGCCGACAGGCATTTCGGTTCAAAGCGCCATGCACAATTGAGCGGTCCCCTTTCGCTTCAAACCGAACGATTGGCGCGCCTGTCCAAGCGGAATCGCACGTCTTCGGCTTAGGTGACCGTGACGCGGCATACGACGCGTCGCTCTTATTTCTGTTTCATTTTTCTAGTCGCTCGAAACCCTACAATGATGTGGAGGACCGCCTTGCCAAAGGCTATTTCAATTCCGATGCCGAAATCGGTGACTGTGCGCGACAATACGCTGCAACTGTTATCACGCGCACTGCGCAGCGTGTTGGAGGCGCTGCAGGACTCGCGCGAGCGCGCCGCCCGAAGGATCATCGAGGATTATCGGCGCCAGAGCGGCGAGTGAAACCGCCGTCTCCGTTGCATCCTGACTCGGGGCTTGATGGTTGCCCCGAGCCCAGTGCGGGATAGTCAGATAAACTTTCCGTCACTCCGTAATCATCTCGCCTGAACCGCCGAATTCGCTCGGGAAATCCTTCAGCTTCGGCAGCCCGTCGCGCATCGGCAATACCGCCTCGGCGTAGTTGACATGCACGCCCGGCTTGAAATCGAGTTCTGGAAGCGTGGCGGCGAAGACGTCGATCAGGCCAAGCGGCGGATGCTTGGTCATCAGGTGGCCGCCGCATTTGGCGCAATATTGCCGCTGGCTGAGCTTGGATTTCTGAAACATAGCGACGTTTTCCATGCCGGCCGTGATCCGTACCGTGTCCGGTTGCCAGAGGCTGAAGGCGTTGACAGGGCCGCCCGACCACGACCGGCAGGAACGGCAATGACAATAGCCCATCGCCTCCGGCGAACCGGTGACCTCGATCTCGACAGCTCCGCAAAAGCATTTGCCAGTCAATTTCATCCTCGATCCTCGCGCTCTTTGAAAGGATGCACAGGGATCATTTGCGGGGCCAAAAATCTTGGACTGTCACGACCAAGCGTAGGTGAGGGGCGACGAAGCACGCGGGCGGCGCTGTGTGCCGGCCGTCACATTATCATCCGATCGGGGGACGCCTGGGGGACGCCAATCCGCTAACAGGCTGCCGGGCGAGGAATGCAACGGGTGGGAGAGCGGATCGGCTTCATTTTTTATGGCTTAGAGCACATGACGAATTTAGGCACACGTGTTTTCGAATTTTCGACTGACGAACTCCCCGAGCAGGATCGGCTTGCGTATTGGCGTGAGCATTACGGTCACGTGATGCTGCGCGTCGACATCGAGCCGGCGCCGGGCCAGATTTTCCAGGCCCGCAATCGGACCGTGGCTCTGCCGGGCCTGCAGTTGCTGGAAGGCGCGTCCTCGCCGGTCAGGATTACGCGGGGCGGCCGATATCTCGATGACGGAAACGACGACATCGTCTTCGCGATCAATCGGAGCGGTTCCGCGATCATCGACTCCGGTGGCCGCACGCAGACCCTCAGGGATCACGAAGCGATCCTGCTGAGCTGCGGCGAGGCGGCTACTTTCGACCGGACGAGCTCCGGGCACTCGTTCACGCTGCGTGTACCGCGGGCCACGCTGGAAAAGACCGTGATCAGGATCGACGATGCCTTGATGCGGCCTATCCAGGGCGACCGTGGGGCGCTGGCCCTCTTGGAAAATTACGCAGGCTGGCTCCTGAACGCCGCGCCCTCGCTCGAACAGCCCTTGCTCAATCTGTCGATCCAGCATGTCCAGGACCTGTTGGCTCTGACCATCGGCCCGGTCGCCGATGTCGATCCCACGAAAATGCGCGGACTGAAGGCGGCCCGCCTGAAGCTCGCCAAATCGTTCATCGTCGCACACAGCCACCGGCGCGACATGTCGATCTCGGCGGTCGCCGCAAGCCTCAACGTGACGCCGCGCTATGTGCAGCGCCTGTTCGAAGCGGAAGGCACCACCTTCTCGGAGTTTCTGATCGGGCAGCGACTGGCCCGCGCGCATCGGATGCTCTGCGATCCGACCTCCAGCCAGAATGCGATCAGCACCATCGCCTATGACGTCGGCTTCGGCGACCTCTCCTACTTCAACCGGCGCTTCCGCCGTCAATACGGACTCACGCCGCGCGACGTGCGGGGCGACAGGAGCAATTAGAGCGTTTTCGAGCGAAGTGGGTACCGGTTCGCGTGAAGAAAACGCGTCGAACAGAAGACTAGAGTCGCCGTTCCGATTCAATCGGAACGGAGACTCTAGGTCAGTCCTTCTGATCCAACCGATTGTCGCTCTCAACCAAGACAGACCGCTCACCCCTGCGTTAGCTCCTGCGCAAATTCGATTGGCCCACGCGCGGAGCTGTTGATGAAAAGTCGTAATCTGACGACGGCCATTGCCGTCGTCACGACCCTCTCTTTTGTGTGTAACCTGTTTTCGGTCGCCGCATTCGTGCTGGCGCCGAATGACGTTCGCATCAGGCTGCGATCGGCATCGGACGATGTGTTTGGCGGCTTGCGCGATCTCGTCAACGCGCTGGTTGCCATGGCGATTGCGCGCAGCGAGCGGCAAGCCGCGTCTCTTCAGCTTGTGACCGATCACTTGCATCTGCCGCCCCTCTGCACGACCAGCGCGGCAAGCGAGGGCCATCAATGACCTCGAAAATGATCGCGCTCAGAATCCTCGACGGCATCTTCATCGCCGCCACCTTGGTGCTGATGATGGGAATTGCCGGGCTTCCGATGGATTGGCTGCTCAACCTCATCGAGATGTCGCTTCGCGAGTTCCAGGCCTTTGGGCTGTTCATCGTCTTCGCTGCGCTGCTCTTGATCCACGCGATCGCGACGTCCGATTCCGCGCCGTGATTGACCGGTGGCGATGGCCGCGCGGATTGATTCGACCGCGCCCCCGCGCCCAATGGCGGGATGGACAATCGCCGACCGGGCGCGGATGATCGCAGGCCGACGCGGCTCCTGACAGGAACCGATCGCGACGCCGGGCTTTGACGTCCCGGCGGACGCCACGCA
>Ga0126371_10004221_pt1 | contig 12648 bp, 8 predicted proteins | sample PanSoiMetaPlot_4_FD_110145 | JGI IMG/M metagenome (GOLD analysis project Ga0126371, IMG submission 110145) | Tropical forest soil microbial communities from Panama - MetaG Plot_4 | ecosystem: Environmental > Terrestrial > Soil > Tropical forest > Bulk soil | place: Panama | collected 2016-02-17
CGGCCGCCCGTTCCTGAAGCAACGGAGTGTGGCTGTTCTCCTGGTTTTGATCGCCGCTCTGCCGGGTGTAGGATCGTCGGCCTTGATCGTTTTCGGCGCCCGTGCAGAGCGCTGGATGTTTGGCTGGCTCGGACTTCCGCCCGACGCCGAGCTCCGCACCGGAATCGCGCTTCTGTTCGGATTGTTGCGCTACCTGGTAGCGCTGGCTGCAATCGTTCTAGTTACAGGGCTACTCTATTGTGTAGGCCCGAATCGGCCCATCAAGTTGCGTGCAGTCTGGCCGGGTGCGGTTCTGGCTACGCTTCTCTGGCTCGTAGCAACGTCGGGGTTCGCCTGGTATGTCCGTAATGTTGCTAACTATAGTGTCGTGTATGGAAGCATCGGAGCCGTGATCGCTCTGGTCGTTTGGATGTACTTACTGTCGGTGATTGCTCTGCTTGGCTGCGAATATAATGCTGTCCGGGAGCGAGCTCTGCGTGAGAGCTCCTTTCAATCGTAGGTCGGCCAGAATCACGCGATTAATCTTTTGATTGGCACCATCACCCGCTTGACTTATACATGCTCATCCGGCCAGGATTCATCGAATCTGCTGGAAAAGTCCCGGTCGGCAGCTACAACGACGCCAAACTGAAGGACAATTAGTATCTCGAACCATGCTGTCGCTAGAGCGGTTGTGGAGTGACAAAAATCGAATCCCTGTTCTCACCACGAGCGGTGTCGTCGTTGTTGTCATCGCGCTAATCGACTGGTTAACAAAGCCTTACGTATCTCTGGGGTTCCTGTATCTGTTTCCCATCATGTTCGCGGCTGCTTTTTTGCCGCGCTGGCTGGTGGCGGTACTCGGCGTCGTCTGCGCGGTGCTCGCCGAACAATTCAGCTCACTGATGCCTTCCGTGGTGCGCTTGACGTTCGAAAGTCTAGCCCTCGTCGGATGTGGTCTTTTCGTCAGTGAACTCGCTAGAAACAGGCGGCTTAGTATCGAGTCCCAGATCCGGCTGAAGGCCCTCGTGGAGACTAGTCCCGCAGCCATCGTTACCGTGGATTCTCGAGGTTTCATTGAGCTGGCGAACCGCGCTGCCCGTGAACTGCTTGCGCCTCGCGAAGGAGAGCTGATCGGGACGCCGATCGCGGCATTCTTACCCGAGCTGCACCACGCGCTCCGCTGGGAGGAGGCACCTCAGTTTCGAGCGTCCATGCAGTGCAGGGGACACCGAGGAAACGGAGAGACCTTCACCGCAGACGTCTGGTTCTCGACCTACACGGAGGGCCAGGCACCGAAACTTGCTGCAATCATTGCAGATGTCAGCGAGGAGGAAGTTGCGCGAGCAGCCGCCACGCCGCACGGCGCGGTTGTGCCGATTTCCCTGGAATCGCACGAACGTGCCGTCTTGAGCGGGCGTGAGACCGACGTCCTTCGCCTCCTGGTTCAAGGCATGGCCAACAAGGAGATCGCGGCGCGAATGGAAATCTCGGAAAGCGCGGTGAAGAACGCGATCCAACAGCTATTTGGCAAAACCGGTGTTCGTACACGCAGCCAGCTCGTGAGAGTTGCGTTGGAGCAATACCGGAGTATCCTTTAGAAACTGTAGCTTATTGGCGTGCTGCCTGCTGCCGGAGCCCGCTTCCCAGCGAGCCTTCCAGCGCTACCCGCACGAGCTGACTGCGGGTCTTCACGCCGGCCCGGCCGAACAATCTTTGTACGATATTCTTGACGGAGCTTTCCGACAGGCCCATGCTGGCGCCAATCTTCTTATTGGTGAGTCCGCTCAGGATGCCCATTAACACGCTCCGCTCACGCTCGTCCAGGATGCCCGTTACGGCAGTGTCCTCGATCTGGGGGTAGCGATCGACCAACTGTTCGGCCAGCATCTGGATCACTTTGGAGTCCACCCAAAGTTCGCCTGCGGCAACGATCCGTATAGCACGAACTAATCTTTCAGGGGCGTCCGATTTCATGAAGATGCCCGAGGCGCCAAGCTTTAGCGCTACTGCTGCGGATCTGGGTTCGGCCGTACCAGCGATGAGAAGGAATCGGCCGGCGTAACCCGCGTGACGGGCGGCAACGATGAAGTCACTGGCCCGCTCGGAACCTAACTCAAACTCCAGCAATATGATGTCGGCGTTCGATGAACCCAGCAGTTCGAGCGCCTCCGCGAAAGAAGCGCACTCAGAGACCACAGAGAAGCCGACTTCGGCGGCGAGCAAACGTGCCAAGCTCGCGCGAAATAGAACGTGGTCGTCAACCAGCAAAAGCCGAATTTGCCCGTCGTTTGGAATCGAACCTATCAGCTCAGGTGTCGATGACGAGGATGATGAACTGTCATTTTGAAGATCTAACATTTGGAAAACGTAAAGCACCCGCTCGCTCAGTCCATCCTATTTCGAATTGAAGACCACACAAAGCAAAAAGACCAAAAGATAGGCTGAGCGATCGAAAGAGTTGAATAAGACACTACAATGGCGTTAGAACTAGCCTGCGATTATCGAAAGACTGCTGCTTGGGCGTAAGATCACTAGCCCCGAAATGGTCTACGTTGGTACAGTGAAAGCCTACCCGTTTCGAAACGGCCTAGTCTAGATTGCTCACACTAATTCCCTGCGACTTATGAGGCGAGGACGGTTCATTTTGCGTCGGGCGTCGGGTGCGTTGTGGGGCGTGGCGTGGCTCATTCCGGCACTTGGATCCGCGCAGAGTGCATTGACTTGGGAGCAGATCAAGGAAAGGTTCGAAGCGGGCAATCCGACATTGAAAGCCAGCAGACTGAGCATCGACGAGTCGCGCGCCGGAGAAATCACTGCGTTTCTGCGGCCGAACCCGGAGCTCTCTCTGGTGGTTGATGGCCTCCAAGTCGCACCGAATCAAGGGACTTGGCGCCCGCTGAGCGGTGTTGAGCAAACTCCCGGGATGAGCTATCTGCATGAACGTCAACACAAGCGCGAGTTAAGACGGGACAGCGCTCAGCAGTCAACCGCAGTCGCGGAATCCGCTTATTCGGACCAGGAGCGGAGCCTGCTGTTCAATCTTCGCAACGCCTTCGTGCAGGTTCTTCAGGCCAAAGCGGTTCTTCAGAATGCGCAACAGAATCTGACGTCGTGGGACCGGGAAGTGCAAGTAAACCGGCAGCGCGTCAACGCCGGTGACGCTGCGCTGGTAGACCTGCAGCGCCTGGAGCTCCAACGCGCACAATTCGAATCGGACTACGAGACTGCGCTGGTGAATCTTCGGACAGCAAAGATTCAGCTTCTCATGCTGTTGAACGATCGGACGCCGATTGCGCGGTTCGATATTACAGGCCTGTATGACTTTAATCCGGACCTCATGCCGCTCGACGACTTCAAGGCGGCGGCGATCGAGGCGCGGCCGGACTTGAAGGAAGCCAATCAAAACGTCGAGTTGGCGAAGATCAATCATCAACTGGCGGTCGCAAACGGGTCCGTGGATCTTACCTTCAGCGCCTGGTATTCGCACAATCCCTCTTTCAGCAATATGTTCGCGAACCAGACGGTGGGAGGGAGCGTCAGCATCCCGCTCAGAATTTTCGATCGAAACCAGGGCGAGAAAGCAAAAACGCAGATCGAAATCGGACGCAACGAGCGGCTGCGAGATGCAACGCAAGCGACTGTTTTGAGCGATGTCGAATCGGCGTATTGGACGCTAGCACAGGCTTTGAACTTGTTGAAGCCATACAAAGACAAATACCTGTCGCTTGCGCAGGACAATCTCAACCGGATTTCGTTTTCCTATCGGAATGGCGGAGCATCCTTGCTGGATTTTCTCGATGCCGAGAAGGCGTACCGCGACACGCGCCTGGCTTACTTGAACCTCATCGGTTCCTACTTAACCGCGGCGGCGCAGATGAACATGGCTGTAGGCCGGGAGGTTGTTCGATGAGGTGCCCCGCGGTACAGCACTCATTCGCTTGGTCCGCTGCTCTGAGCGCGGCTCTCAGCGCAGCGTTCGTATTAGCCCTAACGGGCTGCGTCAAAGATGTCACGGCGAAAGCGGGGTCAGATACGGGCCCCGTTCCATCCCAGGTAGAGCAGGACTTCGATCCGAATCACTTCAAAGTCGATAAACCGGAGCGATTTCCACTGGCCACTGCGGGCGAACACACGGCCGCGCCGGAACTGAATGTCACAGGCGTGGTGAATCCCGATGTTTCCCGTCAGGTGCCGGTGCCATCGCTTGCCACAGGACGCGTGGTTGAAATCGATGCGCGTCTGGGCGACACGGTCCAAAAAGGACAGCTATTGTTCAAAGTGCGAAGCACGGACATTGCGGGCGCATACTCGGATTACCGCAAAGCTGTAAAGAACGAGCAACTCGCGAAAATCCAGTTGAATCGCGCGAAGCTTCTCTTCGACGATGGCGCGATTCCCAAGAGTCAGGTGGAGATTGCGCAAAACGCCGAAGACAACGCGGCAGTGGACGTCGAGACCGCATCCGAGCATCTGCGGCTGCTGGGCGCCGACCTCGACCATCCGTCGGGAATCGTCGAGGTTTTTGCGCCGGTCGCAGGTGTGATCACCGATCAACAAATCACCAATCAGTCAGGCGTGCAGGCGTTAACGCCCCCGAATCCTTTCACGATTTCGGATCTCTCGCATGTATGGGTGGTTTGCGATGTGTACGAAAACAACATGGCGCAGGTGCATATAGGCGACTATGCCGAAATTCATCTCGTAGCGTATCCGGACCGTGTGCTGAAGGGAAGGATTAGCAACATTGCTCCGATCGTCGACCCCAATATCCGAACTGCGAAGGTTCGATTGGAAGTAGAAAATCCTGGTTTGATGCGGCTGGGAATGTTCGTTACGGCGACGTTTCACGGTGAGAGCGCGCAGAAGCACGCCACTGTTCCTGCTACTGCGATTCTGCACTTACACGATCGCGATTGGGTGTATACGCCGCTCGGCAATGGGGCCTTCCGCCGAGCGGAGGTTTCCGCCGGTGGAATGTTGCCGGGTGGTTTGCAGGAAGTGAACTCCGGCCTGCGGCCTGGCGACCAGGTGATTGAGAACGCACTGGTGTTTCAAAACACGGTGGAGCAGTAGTTAGGCACGCGACACGATGATCCGCAAGGCTGTCGATTTCGCTCTTAACAACCGCTTCCTGGTGCTGGCGGCCGCCATTCTTCTTTTCGCCTGGGGCGCGGTTTCGTTCCATCAACTGCCGATCGAGGCGTATCCCGACGTCGCCAACAACTACGTTGAGGTGATCACGCAGTGGCCGGGGATTTCGGCCGAGCAGATCGAGCAGCAAGTCACTATTCCGCTCGAAATCGGAATGAATGGCATCCCCGGCGTGGCCCATCTCCGGTCATTTTCAATCTTCGGGTTGTCGGACCTGAAGCTGGTGTTTGAAGACGACACTTCGAATTTCGAAAATCGCGAGCGCGTGCTGGAGCGGTTGTCGCAGGTGACGCTTCCGCCTGGCGTGAGCCCTCAGATGGGGACCGACTGGAGCCCAGTGGGGCAGATTTATTTCTATACACTCGAGAACACCAATCCTTCTTACGATGTGATGGATCTGAAATCAATCGAGGATTGGGTTGTCGAAAAGAATCTGAAATCGGTCCCGAACATCGTCGATGTGGCCACGTTTGGCGGGCCGACTCGCGAATACCAGGTGCGTGTAGATCCGAATAGGCTCATTGCTTACGGGCTGAATCTGTCCCAGGTAGAGCAGCAGCTCGCCAACAGCAATGCAAATGCCGGCGGCAGCTTCATCCAAGCCGGGCTACAGCAGATCAATGTGCGCGAGGTGGGGCTTGTCCGCAACGTTCGTGACATCGAGAATACGGTCATCGTCAGCAAGAATGGGACTCCGATTCATGTGCGGGATATCGCGGTTGTGGGGCAAGGTCCTAAAATTCGACTAGGGCAGTTTGCGCGAGCGATCCGGCGCGAAGACGGGAAGATCATCGACAATCCGGATGTTGTATCGGCATGGGTTCCGATGCGGAAGGGCGCTGATGCGGAGCCGACGTTGGCCGGTCTCCATGCCAAAGTCAAAGAGCTGAATGATCGCATCTTGCCGAGCGGCGTAAGGATCGTTCCATTTCTAGATCGGGACGACCTGGTGCACTTCACGACGCACACCGTGCTGCACAACTTGGGCGAGGGCATCGGGCTGGTCGTAATTGTGCTCTTTCTGCTGCTCGGCAACGTCCGCGGCGCGCTGATCGTCGCGTTGACTATTCCATTTTCGCTGTTGTTTGCGGCGACTTGTTTGAAGCTGAAGGCGATCCCGGCCAATCTGCTCTCCTTGGGAGCGCTGGACTTCGGGATGGTCGTGGAAGGCACGGTGGTGATGGTGGAGAACATCGTGCGGCATCTCAATCACGAAGACAGCGACCGTACACCATTGCAGAAAATTTTCGATGCCGCGCATGAAGTCCAGAGGCCGGTTTTCTACCCGATCATTTTGATCATTACATCGTACCTGCCGATCTTCACCCTGCAGCGCGTGGAAGGCCGCTTGTTCAAACCGATGGCTTGGACAGTGGCGTTTGCACTGTTGGGCGCCATTCTATTCTCGATGATGGTTGCCCCCGCGATGGCCAGCCTGGTGTTTCCGAGAGGCACGCGCGAATGGCATAACCCGGTGATGGGCTGGGTTACGACCGCGTACCGAAAAGCGATACGGTTTGCAATCCGGAAGCGCTATCTGACGATTGCGGTTGGCTTGGCAGGCATCGCGCTCGAATTAGTACTGGCGTTCGGCCCTTTTATCGGATCCGAATTTCTGCCGCACCTAGATGAGGGCGCGCTGTGGGTTCGCGGCACTCTCGCCCCGAGTACCGGACCGGACGAAGGCATACGGGTGGCAAATCAGGCACGCATCGTTTTGTGTTCTTTTCCCGAAGCATCCGAATGCACCAGCCAGGTAGGGCGTCCAGATGACGGGACCGACACGACCGGTTTTTTCAATACAGAATATTTTGTCGGTCTAAAGCAAAAGGAAAAGTGGCGTTCGGGCTTTCATGAGAGCAAAGAAGCGCTGATCGCGGCGATGGATCGCGAGCTTGAGAAGATGCCCGGCGTAACCTGGAGCTTCTCGCAACCGATTGCAGACAACATGGAAGAGGCTGTGAGCGGCGTCAAAGGCCAGCTTGCGACGAAGATTTATGGTGACGATCTTAAAACGCTGGAGGACAAGGCGGACGAGATCGTCAAGGTGATGAGGCAGGTCAAAGGTATCGAAGACCTCGGCGTTTTGCGGGTGCTCGGTCAGCCGAATCTGAATGTCAACGTGAATCGCACCCAAGCGGCCCGATATCAGATCAATGTCTCTGATGTCCAGGACGCGATCCAGACAGCGGTTGGTGGCACTGCCTTGACGCAGGTACTTCAAGGGGAAGCACGTTACGATCTGGTACTGCGCTATCCGCCGCAATACCGGACCACAAAGGAGGACATTGCCAATGTCCGGCTGCTCGCGCCGACTGGCGAGAGGGTTTCGCTCGCTCAGCTTTGCGATATCGAGCAGCGCGACGGCGCATCCGAGGTGTACCGCGAAGAAAATCAGCGTTACATCGCGATCAAGTACAGCGTGCGCGGGCGCGATCTCGGTGGCGCGGTGGAGGAAGCGATTCGAAAAGTGAACGCCCAGGTGAAGCTCCCTCGCGGTTATCGGATGGATTGGGAAGGTGAGTACGAGAGCCAGAAGCGTGCTGCCGCGCGCCTGGGCGTGATCGTGCCGCTGACGGTACTCCTGATCTTCGTAATCCTCTACATGATGTTCAAGTCGTTCAAGTGGGCTCTCCTAATCATGGTCACGGTTGTGGTGGCACCGCTCGGCGGACTGATGGCGCTGTTAATCACGCACACGAACCTCAGCGTTTCCTCGGGGCTCGGATTCCTGGCGCTGTTCGGCGTATGCGTTCAAACGGGCGTCATCATGGTGGAGTACATCAATCAGCTTCGCGCGCGTGGACATAGCATCGTAGACGCGGCAGCGGAAGGGTCGGTGCTGAAGCTTCGGCCCATCCTGATGACCAGCTTGGTTGCAACACTTGGGTTACTGCCCGCGGCCCTATCGCACGGGATCGGTTCGGACTCGCAGCGGCCGTTCGCCATCGTGATCGTGGGTGGCCTGATCGCAGCGCTCTTGATGAGTATCTTCCTGTTGCCGACGTTATATGCTTGGATCGCGCGCGAAGGCGATTCGCTGGTTGAGGCCGAGGGAGAGGGGCAAGTCTAAAATCCAATCTAACGATCACGCGTTCGATTATCCAGTCGATGTATCTCAGCGCCAAGTAGCGCACTCGCCTGCAACTTCGACATTATTCAAAACGAGCGAAGTCCTCAGCGCTAGATTCAGTCAAAAGATTGTAAATCACTCCCGGTCGATTGGCCGCTAAACCGTACGATTGGCAGGCCTCTATTTCGATAGGCCGGATGCTCAAAGTATTGGCTCGATCAGACGCAAGATCGCTGGCCCATCGCGCTGACCCGGTTTAAATTCAAGTTCAGTCCCGCGTGACGTGTGCCTGAGCACCCGGGACCGGCACCCCTCTCCTTCAATGATCCGCAAGGCTGTCGATTTCGCTCTCAACAACCGCTTCCTGGTGCTGGCGGCCGCTCTGATGTTATTCGCTTGGGGCGCGGTCTCGTTCCACCAGCTTCCGGTGGAGGCCTACCCCGATGTTGCGAACAACTATGTCGAAGTGATCACGCAGTGGCCGGGGATTTCGGCTGAGCAGATTGAGCAGCAGGTTACGATTCCGCTCGAAATCGGGATGAACGGTATCCCGGGGGTTGCTCACCTGCGATCGTTTTCTATTTTCGGTTTGTCGGACTTGAAGTTGGTTTTTGACGACGACTCGTCGAACTTCGAGAATCGCGAGCGCGTGCTCGAGCGGCTTTCCCAGGTTACGCTGCCGCCCGGCGTGACACCCCAGATGGGAACCGACTGGAGCCCTGTGGGCCAAATCTACTTCTTTACGCTCGAGAGCACCAACCCGGCCTACGACGTAATGGAGCTGAAATCCATTGAAGACTGGGTGGTGGAAAAGAATCTGAAGTCGGTGCCGAACATTGTGGATGTGGCGACGTTCGGCGGACCCACGCGCGAGTATCAGGTGCGGATCGATCCGACCAAGCTGATCGACTACGGACTGAATCTGGCCCAGGTGGAGCAGCAGCTTAACAACAACAACGCCAATGCAGGCGGGAGTTTCATTGAAGCGGGCCTGCAGCAGATCAACGTGCGCGAAGTGGGGCTGGTCAGGGACGTTAACGATATAGAGGACACAGTGATCCTGACGAAGAACGGCACACCGATCCACATGCGCGACATCGCCACGATCTCGCAGGGAGCGAAGATTCGGCTCGGCCAGTTTGCCCGGGCGATCCGGCGCGAAGACGGGCACATCATTGACAATCCGGATGTCGTTTCCGCGTGGGTTCCGATGCGGAAGGGCGCGGACGCCGAACCGACGCTGGTGGGATTGCACGCCAAAGTGAAGGAGTTGAACGATCACATTCTGCCCGCGGGCGTGAAGATCGTGCCCTTCATCGATCGCGACGACCTGGTGCACTTCACCACGCACACTGTCCTGCACAATCTCACCGAAGGCGTCATCCTGGTGGTGATCGTATTATTTCTGTTCCTGGGGAACGTACGCGGCGCGATCATCGTAGCCCTGACCATTCCGTTCTCGCTGCTCTTCGCCGCAACCTGCTTGAAGCTGAAAGCGATCCCGGCCAACCTGCTCTCGCTCGGCGCGCTGGACTTCGGCATGGTGGTGGACGGGGCGGTGGTGATGGTGGAAAACATTCTGCGGCATCTCGGGCATCGCGAGAACGGTCAGCGATCGGTGATGCAGCAGATCTTCGATGCTGCGCACGAAGTACAGCGTCCGGTGTTTTACGCGATCGCGATCATCATCACCGCGTACCTGCCGATCTTCACGCTGCAGCGGGTGGAAGGCCGGTTGTTCAAGCCGATGGCGTGGACTGTGGCGTTCGCGCTCTTGGGCGCGATCATTTTCTCGATGACCGTCGCGCCGGTGCTCGCGAGCTTGTTCTTTCCGCGCGGCACGCGCGAGTGGCACAACCCGGTGATGGCCTGGCTGACGCGGGCATACCGTAGCGCATTGCGTTGGGCTATTCGCTGGCGCTACGTGACCGTCGCAGCCGGGTTGGCGGCGATGGGAGTGGGTGGATTTCTCGCGCTCGGGCCGCTGATCGGATCCGAGTTTCTGCCGCATTTAGACGAGGGCGCGCTGTGGGTGCGCGGAACACTCGCGCCGAGCACCGGACCCGAGGAAGGGATTCGCGTCGCCAATCAAGCGCGCGTTCTGCTGTGTTCTTTTCCCGAAGCTACGGAATGCACCAGTCAAGTCGGGCGTCCGGATGATGGGACCGATTCGACGGGATTCTTCAACACAGAATATTTCGTGGGCTTGAAAGCAAAAGAGCAGTGGCGTCCCGGATTTCACCAAAACAAGGAAGAGCTGATCGCGGCGATGAGCAAGGAGCTGGAGAAGACGCCGGGAGTCATCTGGAACTTCTCGCAGCCTATCGCCGACAACATGGAGGAAGCGGTAAGCGGAGTAAAAGGCGAGCTCGCGACGAAAGTTTACGGCGACGATCTAAGGACTCTCGAAGATAAAGCCGACCAAATCGTGAAGGTGATGCGTGGCGTGCGCGGCATCACCGATCTGGGAGTCTTCCGCGTGCTCGGGCAGCCGAACCTGAACGTGACGGTGGATCGCAGGCAGACCGCGCGTTATCAGGTCAACGTCGCCGATGTTCAGGATGCAGTTCAAACCGCCGTGGGCGGCAACGCATTGACGCAAGTGTTACAAGGCGAAGCGCGCTACGACCTGGTGCTGCGCTATCTTCCGCAATATCGGGGCACCAAGGAAGCCATTGAAAACATCCGGCTGCTTGCGCCAACCGGCGAGCGCGTGTCCCTCGCGCAGCTATGCAAAATCCAGCAGCGCGATGGCGCGTCGGAGATCTATCGTGAAGGCAACCAGCGATACATCGCGATCAAGTACAGCGTGCGCGATCGCGATCTGGGCGGCGCAGTGGAAGAAGCGATTCGTAAGGTAACGGCGCAAGTAAAAATGCCGCGCGGGTATCACCTGGACTGGGAAGGTGAGTACGAAAGCCAAAAACGCGCGCAGGCCCGGCTCTTTCTAATCGTGCCGCTGACGGTTCTGCTGATTTTCGTCATCTTGTATTCGATGTTTCGTTCGCTGAAGTGGGCGCTGCTGATCATGGTGAACGTGTTGGTGGCGCCGATCGGCGGGCTGGTGGCGCTGCTAATCACCGGAACCAATTTCAGCGTGTCGTCCGGCGTCGGGTTCCTGGCGCTATTTGGCGTGTGCGTGCAGACGGGCGTAATCATGCTGGAATACATCAATCAACTGCGGGCGCGCGGGCACAACATCATCGAGTCGGCCGTGGAGGGCGCGGTTTTGAGACTGAGACCGATTATGATGACGAGCTTAGTCGCCACGCTGGGGCTGCTGCCCGCGGCGCTGTCGCGCGGTATCGGCTCGGATTCGCAGCGGCCATTTGCGATCGTGATTGTTGGTGGACTGATCGCGGCGCTGGTCCTGAGCATTTTCCTGCTGCCGACCCTATATACCTGGATCGCGGGCGAAGGCGACAGGCTGCCCGAGATCGAGCCCGGCTTCGAACAGTAATCGGTAACTTCCCGCATTCGACTGCGTTCTAATCCCAAGAGCGTTCACTTTTGCAACTTCTGGACTTCTTCCTCCGGCTCGGAACTGCGCTCCTGTTGGGTGCGGTGGTCGGACTGGAGCGGCAATGGCGGCAGCGCATGGCAGGGACGCGAACGAACGCTCTGGTTGCGGCAGGCGCGTCTGCGTTCGTGATGTGCGGCTTCATGCTGCGCGATACTTCGCGGAGCGAAGCTCAGATCGTTTCTTACGTCGTGTCGGGTGTCGGATTCCTGGGGGCGGGCGTCATAATTAAAATTAAAGATGCTGGTGGCGTGCGCGGGTTGAATACAGCGGCCACCATATGGTGCTCGGCGGCGGTCGGCGCGATTTCAAGCCTCGGCAACAAGCTTCATCCCTGATGCTCGCGGTTGTTGTGTTGGCAACGAACGTAGTGCTGCGGCCGCTTGCGCACCGTTTGTATCCGGTTCAAGTTGCCGGAGAGGAGCAGGAAGTGTCTTACGGTCTCGAGCTGCACTGCAGGCAACAGGATGAAGCTCACATGCGCGCGCTCTTGTTACAAGGAATGTCCACGACCACGCTGACGCTCAGCTCGTTACGCAGCGAAGACATCGATGGAACGGCCAAGATGAGAACAGCGTCTCAGATCCAAGGGCTGGGCCGGCAGGACACCGCGCTCGAACAGTTATTCGTAAGGTTATCTCCGGAAGGCGGAGTAAGCTCCGTGAGTTGGGCCGTGCAAGCCGAGGTTCCTGAGTGAAGACTGCCGATCGATTAGACGGTCAAATCGGGCGGTTGCCCGACCTGACGATTGGGGGCCTCATTGCCGGCGTAGGTTGCCAGCGCGTGACGAATCGCGGGTTCCGCGCTCTTGAAGCCATTCGCGGCAGTAAGTGATCCATCCATAGCGGCGCGAACCAGTTGACTGCGAGTCTTGACACCGGCTTTTCCGAACAGCCGCTGTACGACGTTCTTGACGGCGCTC